>Ga0302316_10000683_pt1 | contig 28968 bp, 25 predicted proteins | sample III_Palsa_N3_2_FD_200456 | JGI IMG/M metagenome (GOLD analysis project Ga0302316, IMG submission 200456) | Peat permafrost microbial communities from Stordalen Mire near Abisko, Sweden - III_Palsa_N3_2 | ecosystem: Environmental > Terrestrial > Soil > Palsa > Peat permafrost | place: Sweden...
TAGGCCACTGCAATCGGCTGGCGCTCACCTTCGGCCAGTTGCAAGCGCCGGATGGGCAGCGTGTTGGTGAACGGCGTAGCGGCAATATCGATGTCGATGCAGCCTTCGATCGCACCGAGCGCGTTGTCATCGCCATCGCGCCAATGTCCCTCGCCGTCGCCATGCAACGCCAGTTCGCCGCCACCCATGATCTTGAGGAACGCGTCGATGACACGCCAACGCGGATCGCAGTGCACCCTGTAGTAGAGCCCATAGCCCTTTCCGTAACGCTGCCCCACCACGGCGCTCTCGACGTAAAAACCGTCGTCACGCGCATCGAACGCGAGATGTTCGACCCCGTCGCCTTCCTCCGACGTCCAACGTATGTCGCGCATGGCCTTGCCTCCTTTCGGGAAAATGCTGGCTGCGGATTCACCAGCTTATAACGTCGGAGAGCTGATCTGGGCAAAATACGCCGGTGAACAAGGCATAAAAAAGACGGCGTCTCCGCTTTAAAGGCGGGACGCCGTTAGGACCACACTCGCGTGTCGGGGTCGACCACACGAGAACCCGACGATATCCGCTACCCGGTCACGTCTCAAGATGAAAAAGCTGCCTTTGTAACGACCGGCCAGGTAGCTCTTACGCCTCTCAAGAAAGCGCTTTCTCGCACTCCCGCGCTGGGTAAAGCTCTCATCGTTTTAGCTGGTTCAATCACCAGATTGTCAATTTACAGATTCAAACATTTATTACGGCCTTGTACGACATAGCGGAATTACCCTGGCCATCTGGCGGATTTTCACGAAGAATTCGTTCCGTTATCCTTAGCGTTATTGCTGCCGTCCCGCGCGACCCTGCTCTCGCACGCTGTCCTGCCGCCTCATCCCCGCTCGCGAAGCTACCCGGCACCACCTGATCGAAGGCGATGCCGGACCGGTCCAAACCGGGAGGTTTTCTGCTTGCACAGCAGTAACATATTTGTTATATTGGAGTCCAATGGCATTTCTGATCGACTTTTACAACGAGAAGGTCAAAGTCCAGGTCGCTTCGCTGCCCAAGACGCTACTGGCGCGATTTATCGCACTGGCGGATCGCATGGAAACATATGGTCCGAACCTTGGAGAACCGCACACCCAATCCATGGGCGGCGGCCTTTTCGAAATGCGTCTGAAGGGAGCGGAAGGCATTGCCAGAGTGTTCTTTTGCACGATCGTCGAACGCCGCATCGTCATGCTGCATTCGTTCGTGAAGAAGTCGCAAGAGACGCCCCGAAACGAGCTGGAAATAGCTCGCAAAAGACTGCTGGAGATCAAACGTGACAACGTATAAGGAATTACGTACCCGCGCCCTCGCGGACCCCGAAGTCCGCGCCGAATACGAACGGCTAAACCGCGAAGAATTCGCCCTCCTCGACCAGATGCTCGCAGCGCGTCACGCCGCCGGGCTGAGCCAGGCGCAAGTCGCCGAACGCATGGGCACCAAGGCACCCGCTGTAACGCGGCTCGAACGCGCGCTCGCATCGGGACAGCACTCGCCGTCCATCGACACGTTGCGCAAATATGCAGCCGCGTGCGGCAAGAAGCTCGTCATTTCAATCGCGTGATTCGCTATCCAGTACGAGCGCCATCGGCGCTCTGTTGCAGCGCGGTGTATTGACGCAGTTTTTCATTTTCGGGGCTGCATCAGCGCTCACGAAACCCCAGACAAACTTGATACCGATCAACGATTTAGCGCCTCAAAATCGTTAGGTCGCCGTTCTCCGCGCGTCTTTTCGACGCACGTCGCGACGCAGCAAAACACCGCGTATTCCCCTACGCTTGCGCCATCTGCTTACGGCAGTGCGCGTCGACAGCGGTCGATGCGCGTAGGTTGTCCCGGTATCAAGATCATGAATCCCGCATCCACAATCTCCGCATTCGACCTGGCGCGCATCCAGTTCGCGTTCACGGTCTCGTTTCATATCGTTTTCCCCGCACTTAGCATTGGGCTCGCCAGTTTTATCGCCGTGCTCGAATGGCGCTGGCTCAAAACCGGTAAGGCCTACTACAAAGATTTGTGTCTGTTCTGGTCGAAGATCTTTGCAGTGGCTTTCGGCATGGGTGTCGTCTCCGGCGTCGTCATGAGCTACGAGTTCGGCACCAACTGGTCGGGCTTCTCCAGCTTCGCCGGTCCGATCACCGGGCCGCTGCTGATGTACGAGGTGATGACCGCGTTCTTCCTTGAAGCGGGCTTCCTCGGCATCATGCTGTTCGGCTGGCAGCGCGTCAGTCGGCGCGCGCATTTCGGTGCGACGCTGATGGTCGCCATCGGCACGCTGATCTCCACCTTCTGGATTCTCGCCTCCAATAGCTGGATGCAAACGCCGCAAGGTTTCGCTGTCGAAAATGGTCACGTCGTCCCGCTCGACTGGTTCAAGATCATCTTCAACCCATCGTTTCCCTACCGCCTCGCACACATGGCGCTCGCTGCGTTTATCGTCGCCGCTCTTGTCGTAGCGGCTGTTGGCGCGTGGCATCTGCTGAAGGGCCGGCGCGACCCGGCAGTCAAGACGATGTTCTCCATGGCGCTCTGGATGCTGTTGATCCTCACGCCCATCCAGGCTTTTGTCGGCGACCAGCACGGTCTGAACACCCGCAAGTATCAGCCGGCCAAGATCGCGGCGATCGAAGGCCTGTGGAACACCGAGAAAGGCGGCACGGCGCTCAACCTGTTCGGCATCCCCGACATGAAGGCGGAGACCACCCGCTATGCGGTATCGGTTCCGCATCTGGGCAGCCTGATTCTCACGCATAGCTGGGACGGCGAGATCCGCGGCCTGAAGGAATTCCCGCCACAAGACCGGCCGGATTCGACCGTCGTGTTCTGGAGCTTCCGCGTGATGGCGGGACTCGGCGTGCTGATGATCGTGATGTCGATCACCGCATGGGTGCTGCGCCGGCGCGGCAGGCTCTATGACGCGAGGTGGTTCCAGAAGCTCGCCGTGACGATGGGCCCCACCGGGTTCATCACATTGCTGGCCGGCTGGGTCACGACCGAAGCAGGCCGTCAGCCGTGGGTGGTATACGGCGTGCTGCGCACTTCGCAGGCGGTGTCTCCGCTTACCACGCAGCAAGTGGGGATCTCGCTGATGGCGTTCGTGATCGTCTACTTCCTCGTGTTCGGCACCGGCATCTACTACATGCTCAAGCTGATGCGCTCTGGTCCCGCGTTGCCCGGGCAGACGCCGCACGGCACGCCCGACGTCTCACCAGGCGCGCTCCCCGGTCGCCCCGCGCGTCTCCCAATGCCGGCCGCCGAGCAACTGGCCGACGTGGCCTGAACCACACCGTAACGAGGTTAGAAAATGGATGTCACCGTAGTGTGGGCCGCGATCATCGCGCTGGGCCTGTTCATGTATGTGGTACTCGACGGCTTCGATCTGGGCATCGGCATCGTGTTTCCGTTCTTTCCCGATGAGAAAGAACGCAATCTGATGATGAACACTGTCGCGCCCGTCTGGGACGGCAACGAGACGTGGCTGGTACTCGGCGGTGCTGGTCTGTTTGCGGTGTTTCCGGTGGTCTATTCGACTGTGTTGTCGGCGCTGTATCTGCCGCTGATTTTCATGCTCGCCTGCCTGATCTTTCGTGGCGTGTCGTTCGAACTGCGCGCCAAGGCAAACCGCACGAAGCATCTGTGGGATCTGGCGTTTATCGGCGGCTCGTCCGGTGCCGCCTTCTTTCAGGGCATCGTACTGGGCGCGTTCCTGCAAGGCATTCCGGTCGTGGACGGCAGCTATGCGGGCTCGGCGTTCGGCTGGCTCACACCGTTCAGCCTGTTGACCGGTCTCGGCCTCGTCGTCACCTATGCGCTGCTCGGCTGCTGCTGGCTGGTCGCCAAAACAGAAGGCGATCTGCAACGGCGCCTGCATCGTGTCGTGTGGCCGCTGACGATCGTCCTGCTCGGCTTCATCGCGATGGTCAGTCTCTGGACTCCGCTGCAGGACCCCAACATCGCCCAGCGCTGGTTCGCTTCGGGTCTGTTCTATCGCTTGCTGCCGGTGCCGTTCCTCGTTGCCATCTGCGCGTTCTTCATGCGGCGCGCCGTGCGCGACAGGCATCACAAGACGCCCTTCGTGCTGGCGCTCGCGCTCGTGCTGATCGGCTATCTCGGCTTGCTGGTGAGCTTGTGGCCGTACGCCATTCCATCAAGCATGACGCTGTGGGAAGCCGCCGCGCCGCGTTCGAGCCAGATGTTCACGCTGGTAGGTGCAGCGGTGATCATTCCGGTCATCATCAGCTATACGACGATGGGTTACTGGGTATTTCGCGGCAAGGTGCGCCATGACGACCAACATCACTATCACTAAGTCCGGGCAGCCGGCCGCCGCGCCCACGCGGCGCGTGCTGCCCGGCTGGGTCTGGTTTATCGCGCTGTGGTGCGTGGGCGTGGGTGGCGCAATGTCGCTCGGCTTCGCATTCAGGATCCTGATGAACCTGACGTTGTTCGCCGTCCATTGACCGGCGGCCGAGGCGCGGTTGCTTCGCTGGCCAGCGCGACCCATATGAAGTCACGCGAGGCCAAACGAAGCAACACAGCGCCAATTGTTAAACCGCGCATACTGTGCTTCAAAATCACGCCGCTTCACGCGTCTATGTTGCAGGCCGCAGTCAAGACAGTCGTCCGGTGCATGGAAACCAAGCGGCGTGCAAAACGCACGACCGTGCCGCAGAGCCGGCAGCGCAGGAGACCTATCCATCGCCGACACTGTCCGCAGCGCGCCGGGGATCAACATCATAAAAATGAATGTGCCACGCATGCGCTCGCGCAGGTGGCCTGACGGGACGGATGGCGTATCTCGGGGGAGGCGCCATCCGCGTCCTGCATCGGCGGAATAATGGTGGTAAATACGAGCGCGCAGTGCCGACACGCGGAGACACCATGAAGTTTCTTGTGGCCGATGACCATGAACTGATACGCCAGGGTGTCAAAGGAATGCTGCGCGGACTCGACCCTGACGCCCAGTTTGACGAGGCCGACAGCTGGGAAACCCTGGCCGCCGCCGCGCGGCCCGACGCCGATCACGATCTCGCAATTGTCGATCTGCATATGCCCGGCATGAGCGGCGCGGCGTCCCTCGAAATCCTGCTCAAAGAGCACCCGGCGCTGCCGGTGGTTGTGCTATCCGCCGAAGAATCGCCGGACGAAATGCGGGCGGTCCTCGCGGCCGGCGCGCTTGGCTTCGTCCCGAAACGCCAGCCGGCCAGCGTCATGCTGAAGGCCATCGAGCTGGTGCTGTCGGGCGGCGCATACGTGCCGATGGAAGCGTTGAGCCTGCTCGGCGCACGCGAAGCGGCGCAAGCTGCGCCGGGCGGCGCGGGGAACTCGCCGGCCGCGCCATCCGTGACCGAGCCCATTGTTCATGTGGAAGCCCTGCAGCCGCATCAGCAGCATCTGCTCGAAAACCTCGCGCCGCGCCAACAGGACATCATGCGTCTCGTGCACCGCGGCTGGACCAACAAGATGATCGCCCGCGAGCTGGGTGTCGCCGAAGGAACGGTCAAGGTGCATCTGTCGGTGATCTTCCGGGCGCTCGGCGTTCACAACCGGTCTACCGCGATAGCCGTAATCAACGGCTGGCTGGAAGCGGGCCGGACGCTGTAGCAAGGTTGCCGGTTGCGCCATCCCGATCCGCCTGCTGCCACAAGATTTCCAACGTGCGGCGCAGGCGTGCCGGCGTGACCGGCTTATGCAGCACAGGAATGCCTTGCCTGGCGAGCGTCGCCAGTTCGCCCGACGCCATGTCGCCGGTAATCAGCAGCAGCACCGCGCCTTCGTGGCCGCCGCGCCGCAGCGCCTCGCGCACCGCAGTGAGCGCCTGCGCCCCCGTGCGATGGTTCGCCAGCTGGAAGTCGCACAACACCGCGTCTGGCACAAAGCCCTCGCTCAACACCTGCAACGCCAGCATTTCGTCGCGCACACCCCGCACGATGCAGCCCCAACGCCCGAGCAGCCTCGTCAGGCCTTCGAGAATCGACGGGTCGTCATCGATGCAGAGCACGTGCCGCCCCTGCGCCGACGGGCCACTCGCTACCGTATCGCTCAGGCTCGCCACAATCGCGCCGGGGTCGCCGGTCCGAACGGGGAAGCGGAACACCGAGCCGCGGCCCGGGGCCGAACGCAGTCGCAACTCGCCGCCCAGCAGCTCGACCAGACGCCTCACCGTCGGCAAACCGAGTCCATGCCCTTGGCGCGCGTCGCGCTGCGGATTAGCGACCTGATAGAACTCCTCAAAGATGCGTCCCTGCTCGACCGCTGGAATGCCGATACCTGAATCGCGCACCTCGATGTAGCCGCCGTCGCGCCGCCCGGCGCGCCGCAAGCCCACCCAGATCGCACCTTCCTCGGTATAGCGCACCGCGTTCGACAACAGGTTGCTCAGCACCCGTTCGAGCAGCACTGGGTCGTCGTGCACCACCATTGTGGTGGGCGCGATGCGCAGCGCCAGTCCCTTCGCCGCCGCCTGCGGCCGGTACTGGCTGCCGACCCGCTCGAACAGCTCGTCGAGCCGGAAATGCAGGCGGATCACCTGGGTGACGCCGCTCTCGAGCCGCGCCAGATCGAGGACCTGGTTGAACAACTGGTTGAGAGCCTCGACGTTATGGACGATGTGAGCGGCGGTTTTACCGTGCTGCGCCTGTGTCACGGCAACGTCATTCAGCGATGCTGCCAGCAGCCCGATCGCATGCAGCGGCTGGCGCAGATCGTGGCTCGCTGCGGCGAAGAAGCGTGTCTTCGCGAGACTCGCCTCTTCTGCGACATGCTTCTGCTCGGCGAGCGACTCCGCCAGTTGCTGCTGATCGACGCGCGCCTGCACGACGCGCTGGAACAGCTTGCGATAGCTGATCGCATAGACGTTGATGGCGCAAAAGAAGAACGCGAGGACGATCGCGAGAATGGTGCGGTCGAAGTTGTGGCTGCCGAACAGCAGCACGATGGCCGGCAGCAGCACGAAGATGATGCCCGTCGAAAAGTTGAGCAGGTCGAAGCCATTGGACATGAACACGCCCGCCGCCAGCGTCACCAGCATGACGGTGTGCAGCACCGGCAGATCCGCTTGCCGGCTATGAAACGCGAACCAGATCGCCAGCCCCGGCGCGCTGTACAGCAACACACCCCGCAACGCGTGCAGCCTGATCCAGTTGCGCGCCGTCATGGCGGCGGGCCAGCGGCGCCTGCAAAGCCAAAGCCCCAGGGCGGCAAAGTTCGCAGCCGCGTAGAACCCAAAGCACGCGGCGAACAGATGCGGATACGGCATGTCGACCCAGTAGATCGACACGAGCACCGCTATGGCGAACCAGTGAGTGAAGAACGCTATCGGATTCTGGGCGTACAGCACACGCGCCAGATCCTCGTCGATCGCTCGCTGGACAGGATCGGCCCGCATCGTGCGGTCTCCCATGCAAGGTTGTTGCTGTCGGGTCCGGCTATTTCGATAGCGCAGTGCCGCGGGCGAGAGGCGGGCTTCACGCCGCTCTGGATGCCCGAATGGTGCATGGCATCAGGCGGCGCTGGCGCCAGCGGCCGTTCGGGGCCGTCGGCGCCGTTGGCGCCGTTGGTTTACCCGGCAGTTTACCTGTCAGCTATCACTTAATCCATATAGGCGAAGCCGCGCGCAAAAACCATACTGGGGTCAACTTTCCAGCGCGGCACCGGGCCGGTTCACACAGCCCTCGCCGCCCCGCCCCGGGGCCCACCGCGCGCTTGACCCATCCTTCGACGGAGGTTTCCATGGGCGCTGTACCGAGCCGCGAGTTCGTCCGCAATCTGGACAATGCGATCCTGCCTGATCTGTGGCGCCGTCGCACCCAACTGTCCGGTGACGAAATGGTTTCGATGGTCGATCTGGTGAAACGGGCGCTGCGGACCTACCATCCGCTCGAACTGCAGGCGCTCGGCGAGGACAAGGAAGAACTGGTCGCGCAGTTCATCTTCGCCCGGGTTTTGCGCCTCACCCCGGGTCATTCGGACACGAACGCCTGCGCCGAAAGCGCGCCGTCCAACGGCTACGCGCTGTGTGCATACTTCCGCCGCTATCTGATCGACTGCCTGCGCAGCGCCAGCCATCAGCGCAACGTCTCGATGGAAAACGAGGGCATGGCGCAGGAAATCGATCTGCACGCTCAGGCGCTCGAAGACCCCGTCGAAAGCGTGCTGCTGCAATACGGCCTCGACGAAGCACGTGTGCGCTTCGCCGCGCGGGCCTTCATCGAGGGCCTCGACGAACCCGAGCGGATCGTCCTGGCAGGCAGCCTCGGCTGGTGCTCGGAATGCAAAGGCGGACTCTCGGCCGTGGCAGCGCAGCATCGTGTTCCCTCATATCACTATCGCGCCATCAAACTCGGCGTCACAATGAAAAAGACGGGCGACGCCGCTGATTTTTCCAATACCAAGATCGGTCGCTGGCTGATCGACGTGTTGGGCATCGAGATCGATGTCGAAAACCGCGCGGCGATCCTGATCGCGCTGAACCTGCTCGCCGCCGAATCGAGCGACAGCGAAATGAATGAAGTAGCCGCCTAATTGCGCAAGATTGCCGTTGCGCGGCGTCACTGCCCGACATCGAGGTGTTCACGATGGATCGCTTGTCCAGCGCCATTCAGGCAATGCAGCCTCATTACGACATCGTGGTGGTGGGATCGGGCTACGGCGGAGCCATCGCGGCCAGCCGGCTGGCGCGGGCGGGCCGCAATGTGTGCCTGCTCGAGCGCGGCCGCGAATTCATGGCAGGCGAGTTTCCCTCGACGCAACTCGAGGGTGCAAGCCAGGTGCAATACAACACTGAGTTTGCGCAGATCGGCTCGCCGCTGGCCTTGCTCGAAGTGCATGTCAATGCCGAGGTCAACGCGGTGGTCGGCTGCGGACTGGGCGGCACCTCTCTGATCAATGCGAACGTGGCGCTCAGGCCCGATCCCCGTTTGTGGCAGGACCCACGCTGGCCGGCAGCAGTGCGCGCCGACGAGGCCGGCCTCGCCGCCGGCTACGCACGCGCCGAAGCGATGTTGCAGCCCTCGCCGGTGCCCGCAGACTTCCCTTCTCTGCCGAAGCTCAATGCGCTCGCCCACTCGGCGCAGGCACTCGGCATGCAGGATCGCTTCTCGCGACCGCCCATCACGGTCACCTTCAAGGACGGCCCAAACGCCGCCGGGGTCGGACAGAAACGCTGTATCGGCTGTGGCGACTGCAATTCAGGCTGCAACCATGAGTCGAAGAATTCGACGCACATGAACTATCTGCCGGACGCGGTCGCGCATGGCGCGCAGATTTTTACAGGCGTAGCCGTGCATTCAGTGGTGCGCGACGAGGCCACCCAGCAGTGGCGCGTGCGCTATCAACCGGTGGACCTAGGCCGCGAAATCTACGACGCGCCGGATCTGGCGGTCAGTGCGGATATCGTCATCCTGTCGGCGGGCACGCTCGGTTCGACTGCCATTCTGTTGCGCTCGCGCGATGCCGGCCTGCCTGTGTCCACACAACTCGGCGAGCACTTCACCGGCAATGGCGATGTGCTCGCCTTCGCCTACAACACCGATGAGCCGATCAACGGCATCGGCTGGGGCGCGCACAAGGCCGGTGAAATTCCACCGGTCGGGCCGACGATCTGCGGCCTGATCGATCACCGCGACACGCCGGATGTCCGCGACGGCTTCGTGATCGAGGAAGGCTCGCTGGCCGGCCCGGTCGGAGTGGCAATGATGGGCGTGATGGGCATTGCCGCGCCCACCGAAGGCGTGAAGATGCTCGAACCGCGGTCGCCGGCACATTCCTCGTTGGATGCCGACGCACGTATCGCCGAAAGTCTGTTGCGCGGGCCATACCACGGCGCCATGAACCATACGCAGACATACCTCGTAATGGCACACGACGACGAAAGCGGACAGATCACGGTCGAACATGGACGACCTCGCATCCGCTGGCCCAACGCCGGCCAGCAGCCGATTTACGCCGCCATCGAGAAGACGCTCGAAGCGGCGACGCGCGCGCTGGGCGGCGACTATGTGCGCGACCCGATCTCGGCGAATCTGCTTGGCGACCGACTGGTGACGGTGCACCCGCTAGGCGGTTGCGGAATGGCGGATGACACCGAAAACGGCGTCGTCGATCAGGCCGGCCGTGTGTTCTCAGGCACGACAGGGGCCGCGGTTCATGAGGGCCTGTATGTAATGGACGGTGCGGTCGTGCCAATCTCGCTTGGCGTGAATCCACTGCTGACGATCTCGGCACTGGCCGAACGCAACTGCGCGCAACTGGCCGCGGCGCATGGCTGGCAGATCGACTACACATCTCGCGGCGACGTCGCACCACCGCCGCCCCAGAAGATCGGCCTGCGCTTCACCGAAACCATGATCGGCACTTACGAGCCAGATGCAGCGCAGCCAGGCGCCTCTCAGGACAGCATTCCGATCAGCTTTACGCTCACGGTCGAATCCGACGATCTGGCCGATATGCTCGACAACCCGCAGCATGCTGCGCGCACAATCGGCACGCTGACGTGCCCGGCGTTGTCAGCCCAACCGATGACCATCGCCGACGGCCGTTTCAACCTGTTCGTCGTCGATCAGATCCAGGTCGACCGACGCGACATGAAATACCGGATGACGCTCGAGACGGTGGAAGGCCCACGCTACTATCTGTCCGGACAGAAGATCATCACGCGTTCGTCGCTACTCGAACTGTGGCCGCAGACCAATACGCTGTACGCGCAGATCTGCGCTTCCGATGCCGCCGACGCACCTGTGATCGGCAAAGCAACCCTGATCATCACGCCCGAGAATTTCCTCAGGCAGATGCGTACCATCGAAGTCACGCACACGCCCGACCTCGCGACGCGGCTCGAATGGACACTGAAATTCGGCAAGTTCTTCGGCGGGGTGCTGTTCACTGAATATGGCGGTGTCGCGGCGCCGTTGCAGTTTCTGCACTCGGACACTTCCGCACCGCGTCTGAAGCGAACGCTGCGCGCGCCGGCGCCAGAACTGAAGTGGTTCAACACATCCGGAGCAGACAGCAAGACGCTAAAACTGACGCGCTATCACGCAGGCAACAAAGGACCTGTGCTGCTCGTGCACGGCTCGGGCACGTCGAGCCGGATCTTCGCGACGGACCTGGTCGATACCAACCTTGTCGAGTTTTTATGCGCGGCCGGTTACGACGTATGGCTTGTCGACCTGCGGGTGAGCATCGAATTGCCGAGCGCGCTCGAACCCGCCACGGCGGACGCGATCGCACGCGAAGACATCCCGGCCGCTGTCGCGCAGGTCAGGCAGATCACGGACGCGGAGCAGATCCAGGTGGTCGCGCATTGTTTCGGCGCAATGGCCGTCACCATGTCTTTGCTTTCGGGGCTAAAGGGCGTGCGCTCGGCCCTGTTGTCCCAGGTATCCGCCCATCCGGTTCCAGGTGCATTGCAGCGGATCAAGGCCGGTCTGCACGTGCCGGAAATACTCGGGCACCTGGGCGTCAAGGATCTGACGGTGTACACGCGGGCTCATGACTGGCCGCACAATCTGCTCGACGAAGCGCTGCGCCTCTATCCGGTCGGACACGACGAAGGCTGCGGCAGCGCGCTCTGCCATCGCGCAACGTTTTTGTATGGTCTCCTCTATGAACATGCGCAACTCGGCGAGCAGCTTCACGCAAATCTGCAAGAGCTTTTCGGCGTGCATGACGTCGAGCTTTTCAGTCAACTGGCAACGATGGTGCGTGCGGGACACGTGGTGGATGCCCACGGCAAGGACGTTTATCTGCCCAACATCGAGGGCATGCATCTGCCGATCGGCTTCATTCACGGTGCAGAAAACCGGTGCTATCTGCCTGTAAGCACTGAAACCACCTTCAATCTGCTAGTGGAGCACTTCGGTGCCGAGCATTACGAACGGCATGTGATTCCGGGGTATGGGCACCTCGACTGCATCTTCGGCAAGAACGCGGCGGTGGATGTGTATCCGGTGATACTGCGGTATCTGGATGCACATTGAAGCGCTATGTACGCCCGGCATCCGAATGGCTCGATCACCCTGCAGACCGCGCCTGCAAATTCATTTATGATCCGGATCACTCCAATAAACTCTAATAGCTACGCCAAACGCCATGGAAGAATTGACCTTCGGTAACTGCGTCAAGAATAGCTGGATCAGCACCTGGCAGGCCATCGTCCGGATGCCGGGATTCTTCCTCTGCATATTTGCAGTCCTCACCTGTACGACCCTGCTCTCCAGTCCCTTTCAGCATCTTGCCCAAGGCGCAGAGCTCGATTTCGCAGCGAGGGCCGGCCACCCTCTCGTCAAGCTGGTTTGCTCGGTGCTGCAGCTCGTCATCTACGGGTGCGTGATCATCAAGGTCAACCGGTTCCTGCTACTCGGCGAAGGCACCCAGCCCCTCTTGCCCCTCAACGGCGAACCGCTCGGTCGCTACATGCTCTTCTCGCTGGGTCTGGCGGTGGTCTTGATTGTGGTGACGGTTTTGCTTGTCATGCTCCTGATCCCGGTCATGCGCCATATGGGCGCGGGCGGCTTCATCCTGTTCGCGTTACTCATTTCGCTAGCGTATCTGTATGCAGTCTGCCGTCTATGCCTGATCTACCCGGCTGTCTCTCTTGGTAGTCCGCTCACGCTGCGCGCAGCGTGGAAAGACAGCCGCGGTCATTTCTGGAGCATTCTTGGCGTCGGATTCGTCACCCATCTGCCGCTGACGCTCATATGGACGATCACATTTTCTGTGCTCGGCCCGAGGCTGCTGATGTCCGGGGGGCAAGGCTCTATTGCATTCGCGGTAGGATTCGGGTTCATCAACACCGTTTTCATAGGACTTGCCGCCTCGGTCCTCTCATGGCTTTACCGGCGTTACGCCAACGAGCTGCTGGACTACTCAGCTTACTGAAATGCGGGCGGCATGGTGTCCATGCCCGCCCCGCCGCCGTCAAAACAGCTTGCCCGGATTCAGAATCCCGTGCGGATCGAGCGCCTGCTTGATCGCGGCCATAGCGGCCAACTCCTCGGGCGAGCGTGAGATCGGCAAGAACTCGCGCTTCAACAAACCGATGCCATGCTCCGCTGACACCGAGCCGTGCAACGGCCCCAGCATCTCATAGACGAACGCGTACACCGCGTGATGATCAACGCCCGGGATCGAACGGCCATCCACGGTCAGGTGCAGATTCGAATCACCGATGTGCCCGAAAAAATACGATTCATTGTCGGGCCACTGACGATCGAGCGCCGCGCGGCAACGCTCGACAAACCTGCCGATCTCACTGATCGGCAGGCTGACGTCGAAGTTGATCGGATCGAGCCGCACCGGGAATTCGGCTGTGCATTCGCGCACCGCCCATAACGCCCGCGCATCGGCTACCGATTGCGCGATCACTGCATCGCGGATGACATGTGTGTCGAGCGCTTCGGCCAGCGCGGCAGCGAAGCGCTCGCCGTCGTCCTGCGCGTCGAAGCTGGCGTGCTCGATCAATGCATACAGCGGATGCGCTTCGGCGAATGGAGAGCGCGCGCCAGTCAATGCGACACCGAAGTCGTAGAAGTCCGGCCACATGATTTCGAACGCGCCGATATCGTTGCCAAAGCGCGTCGCCAACCGCCGCAACAGACTTACCGCCGCATCGTAATTATCCAGCGCAACCAGCGCGCTATGCCGCGCCGCGCGTTGCGGATGCAGCCGCAATACCGCCCGCGTAATGACGCCAAGCGTGCCTTCCGAACCGATAAACCAGTGCTTGAGGTCATAACCGGTATTGTTCTTGACCATCTTGCCAAGCGCGCTCAACACCGCGCCGTTGGCCAGCACCACTTCGAGGCCAAGCACCTGATCGCGTGCGGTGCCGGACTGGATTACGCGATTGCCGCCCGCGTTGGTGGCCAGATTGCCACCAATCTGGCACGAGCCACGTGCGCCGAGATCGAGCGCCAGTTCGAAACCGGCCTGCGCGGCGGCTTCCTGTGCGGTCTGCAGTGTGGTGCCGGCCACCACGGTCATGGTCGCTGAGGCCGGATCGATCTCCTCGACGCCTGTCATACGCTCGAGCGATAGTGCGATATCGGTGACGCGTGGGATGGCTCCGCCCGCGAGTCCCGTCATACCGCCCTGCGGCACCACCGGTTGATGTGCGGCGTGGCAGATCGCTAGTGCCTTCGACACCTGCTCTGTCGTGCGTGGCAAGAGCAACGCCGCCGCGCGGGTTGGCTCATGACGCGTCCAGTCGGTCATCGAGCGTTCGCCGATCTGCTCACCAACGCGCACCGCATCGGCACCCAGCGCGTCGCGCAGGGCAGTCAGCGTACTGGAAAACTCTGCGGGAGTACTTAGGGTCATGCCGTCGTCCCCTGCGCCGCCAGTTTCTTTCGATAACCCATGGAGTCGTTGATACGCCCCAGAATGTAGTCCCCTGCCGCGACCGGCTGATACTTGAGGTCGGCCTCGCTGGTGCCGAGTTCACGTGGATCGACTTGCGCACCGTAAGTCGGATCGTAGAAGGTCGCGATCGAATAACGCTCGCGACCCGACGCGTTGATCACGCGGTGCAGCGTCGAACGGAACCGGTCGTTGGTCCAGCGCGCCAGCAGATCGCCGACATTGACAACGAAGCTGCCCGGTACCGGCGGCGCGTCCACCCACGTGTCGTTGGCGATTTCGCGCACCTGCAGGCCGCCCACCTGATCCTGCCACAGCAGCGTGATGCAGCCGTAATCGGTATGCGGCGCCACGCCGAACTGGTCGGCATCCGATTGCGGCGGCTGCGGCGGGTAGTAAACCATCTGCGTACGCTGCATCCGCTTGGTATAGCGCGGTGCGAAAAACTGTTCGTCGACGCCGAGACCCACCGCTACCGCGCGCAACAGGTCCGCGCCGCACGCTGCCACCGCTTCGTAGTAACCATACAGCGCCGGGCGCAACGCCGGCATAAAGTCCGGCCAGTTGTTCGGCCCGCGCAATGCCTGACCGGCGAGCACATCGGGATCATCCTCCGGCAACTCCAGTCCGACGCTGAAAAATTCCTTGTAGTCGGGCCGCTTTGCCTGGTACATGGTGGCGTCGCCGAGTGCATTGAAGCCGCGATGCCGCTGATTCACCGCCACGCGCCGCTTGGTCTCAACCGGGTACGCAAAGAAGCTGCGAGCTGCGTGCTCCGTGGCATCGATAACCGCCTGCGGCACACCGTGATTGATGATGTAGAAAAACCCGATCGTGGTGCACGCGTCATGAATCTCCCGGCCCACGCGCTGCAGGGCCACGGGATCGCCGGCGCGCACGCCGGCAAAATCGATGAGCGGAATGCGGGTGACAGGTGGCATCGCAACGCTCCTGGTGAGCAAGATGGATCTGACTGAGGAATGCGTGCACGGCCATTACTTCGAACACCTTGCAAAGCGCGCCGTGCGTTACGCGTATTCCCAGTTGTATATACCGCCAAAAGCACCTTCGCAAGCGACGTTTCCGCTCTGAGCCGCCAACGCCAAGCTTGCCTTGCAGCGCACAACGCGATTATTTATTTCGCGCAAAAGGTGCGGTATATACTGCGTCGCATACTGATCAATAGCGCGCGCCTGCTCCATTCCGTCCCGCGCGACACCGCTTTGCCAACCGGAGAATCGTATGAGCATCCTTGCAGGCTGGAAGTGTCGTTTAGTGATGTTGGCATTGTGTACAGCAAGCGTCGCCGCTCACGCGGATCAGCTTGCCAAGGTCAAGCAGGCAGGCGAGCTTGTAGTCGGCACCGAGATGCAGTTTGCGCCGTTCGACTTTCTCGAGAACGGCCAGCAAGCCGGATTCAATAAAGACCTCTTCGCCGAAATCGGCAAGGAACTGGGCGTAAAGGTCCGCTTCATCGACCTGCCCTGGCCAAGCGTGTTGCCGGGCCTCGAAGCCGGCAAGTTCGACATGGTAGGCGGACCGCTGACGGTGACGAAAGCGCGTATGGATCGCTATACGTACACATTGCCCATCGCCGACGCCACCGACGCGCTGCTCAAGCGCGCCAACGACACGTCGCTGAAGCAATCGTCGGACATCGCCGGCAAGACCGTGGGCGCCGGCAAGGGCTCGGCTCAGCTAGACCAGTTGAAGGCCTATATCGCGACGCTGCCCAAGCCGCCTGAAGTCCGCGAATACGTCGATAACAATCAGGCGTACGCCGACCTCGCCGCCGGCCGGATCGCCGCCGTGGCGAACTCGATGACAAACATCGCCTATGTGGCCAAACAGCGGCCCGAGGCCTTTGCGGTGGTGCAGCCGCCGTTCGGCGCCAAGGTGTACTTCGCTTACTGCATGCGCAAAGACCCGGACAGCAAGTCGCTCGACGACGCCTTCAACGCCGCGCTGATCAAGATGCACGACGATGGCCGCCTAGCGGCGTTGCAGAAGAAGTGGTTCGGCGTCGCGATGGATGCGCCGACCACCCTGCCCACGCCGAACTACTGATGAACTGAAGACGAACTGAACGAACCGCTGCGGCCCACGTTACGCTGCAGCGGTTCGCCGGCTCTTCCAGCGGGTGCATGCCATGTTCAGCATGACTGTCTTTCTGCAGGGTCTGCCGCTGCTGCTGCACGCGGCCATTGCCACGGTCGGCATTTCGCTGACGGGGCTCGTGATCGGTTTCTTTGTCGCGATCGGCGTGTGCTCGGCCCGGCTCTCGGCGCATCGCGCGGCGCGCATGTTTGGGGGTGCGTACGTATTTTTCTTTCGCGGCGTGCCGATGCTCGTGCAACTGCTGCTCGTCTACTACCTGCTTCCGTTCGTCGGCATCAACGTGTCGCCGCTCGCCGCAGCGATCAGCGCCGTGTCGTTGTGCTCGGCGTCGTATATCGCCGAGATTCTGCGCGGCGGTTTTCTGAGCATCCCACCTGGGCATATCGAGGCAGCACGCATGCTCGGCATGTCGCCGTTCGACATGCTGCGCCGGATCCAGGTGCCGCAGGCGTTTCGCCTCACGCTGCCATCGCTCGTCAACGAAATGGTGCTGCTGATCAAGGCGTCGTCGCTGATCTCGGTGGTCGGCGTGGCCGAAATCACACGCACCGCGCAGAACATCGCTGCCAGCACCTATCGCCCGCTTGAGGCGTATGTTGCCGCCGGGCTGATCTATTTCGTCATCTGCGGCACGCTCGCGCTGGTTGCACACGGTGCCGAGCACCGTTTGCAGCACGCCTGAGCGACAACGCCGCGACAGAACCGAAAGCCACTCCGAGCCCCCTGCGATGCAGCAATTCGATCCCACCGTCATCACCCACAACCTGCAGCCGATTGCAGCGGGTCTCGCGACAACCGTCGGCACGTGGGTCGCGGGTGTCGTCATCGGCATGCTGATCGGCTTTCTGATCGCGGTGCTGCAACTGTTCTGCGGACGCTGGGTGCGCGGGCTGCTGCGCTTCTATATCGAACTCTTTCGCGGCACGCCGTTTCTCGTGCAGCTATTTCTGCTGTACTACGGCGGCCCTTCGTTCGGCCTCACGCTCGAACCGATGACCGCCGGCGTGCTCGGCCTAGGCCTGTACGGCAGTGCGTATTTCGCCGAGGCGTTCCGTTCCGGCTTCCAGTCGGTGCCACGCGGCCACCTGGAAGCGGCCTCGTGTCTCGGGCTGTCGCGCTGGCAAGCAGTGCTGCGCATCCAGGTGCCGCAGATGCTCGTGCTGATCGTCCCTGCGCTCACCAATCTGATCATCGTGCTCAGCAAGGAGACCGCCGTGCTGTCGATCGTCACAGTGCCTGAACTCACTTTTGTCCTGACCGGCATCGGTTCGGCTACCTTCGCATTTGTCGAAACGCTGCTGGCCCTGTGCGTCTGTTACCTCGCACTGGTCGAGATCACCTCGCGTGCCGGCATGTGGGCCGAAGCCCGTGTTGCGCGTTTCATGGCATGAATCCACACTGGACCGATCGATGAACGCCCTCGCCGACATGCCGACCTCCGACCCCACCACCACCGTTGCAGGACACGCGAGCAACGCATCGCTGATCGACGTGCGCGACCTACGCAAACGCTTCGGCGAAGTCGAGGTCCTGCGCGGCATCGACCTGCAGATTGCCCGATCCGAAGTGGTGTGCATCATCGGACCGTCGGGCTCAGGCAAGAGCACCCTGTTGCGCTGCCTCGCCGCGCTCGAGACCTACGATCAGGGCGACGTGCGCATCGAGGGAGAACTGCTCGGCTATACCGAGCGGAACGGCAAACGCGTGCGGGCCTCGCAGGGCGAGATCAACCGCGTGCGGCGCAATGTCGGCATGGTGTTCCAGCAGTTCAACCTGTGGCCGCATATGACAGCGCTCGGCAACGTGATGGAGGCGCTGCTGCGGGTGCAGCATCTTTCACGCGACGATGCGCGCCGCCGCGCTAATGCCATGCTGGAGACGGTGGGGCTGGCGCACAAGGCAGATGCGTATCCGGCGAAACTGTCGGGTGGCCAGCAGCAGCGAGTGGCGATTGCGCGAGCGCTCGCCATGGAGCCGCATATCATGCTGTTCGATGAACCCACCTCGGCGCTCGACCCTGAACTGGTCGGCGAGGTGCTGCAAGTAATGAAGCAACTGGCGCGCGACGGCATGACGATGGCGGTCGTCACGCATGAAATGGGCTTTGCCGCCCAGGTGGCCGACAAGGTCGTGTTTATCGATCAGGGCCGCATTGCAGTGGAAGGCAAACCGCGCGAAGTATTTCACGATGCGGGCCAGCCGCGCCTGCGCCAGTTCCTGCAGAATTACTTCGACCGCAACGCCTTCTGGACTCAGGACGCCGGCGAGGCGGGCCCAGCATGACCGCGCGCGCCGCCCGCGGCACTGGCCGTATGCCGGCAACGCGCGTTTCTGCAAGCGCTGCCGCTGCGACCGCAAGCGCCGTGGCTGGCGCGGCAGGCATCGCGCTCGACATGCCCGACCATCCGACCGCGCGCTACGAACAGGTCAAAAGCCATATCCGCCGCACCATCGAATCGGGTGCACGGCAACCCGGCGACCGCATCCCATCTGAACTCGACCTTGTCGCCGAGCTTGGCGTCTCGCGCATGACCGTCAACCGCGCGTTGCGCGAGCTCGCCGACGAAGGGCTCGTCACGCGGGTGTCGGGCGTGGGCACCTTCGTCGCCGAGGCCAAGCCGCAATCCACCCTGCTGATGATCGCCCACATCGGCGACGAGATCCGCTCGCGCGGTCATGAGTACACCTACGAAACGTTGCTCAAGCAACGCGAAACCGCGCCTGTGGTGGTGTCCAATGCATTGGGACTGGCGCCGGGTACCTCGGTGTTTCATGTGATCTGCGTGCATCGCGAAAACGGCCTGCCGGTGCAACTCGAAGACCGCTACGTCAATCCGGCCACCGCGCCGGAGTTTTTGCAGCAGGACTTCGCGGCGATCCGTCCATCCGAGTATCTCTACAACATCGTGCCGGCGCACGACGTCGAACATGTCGTGGATGCTGGTCTCTCTACACCCGCAGAAGCCGCGCTGCTGGAGATACGCGTCGAAGAGCCGTGTCTGACGCTGGTGCGCCGGACGTGGACGAGCGGCGTGGCGGTGACGTTCGCCCGCTTCGTGCATCCGGGCTCGCGCTACCGGCTGGGCTGCCGGTTCACGCCGGATATCTCGCAGCGCCAGGGGTAAACAGGGCGGGCTGAACGGGCCGCCGGTCCTGGATCAAACTCAGACGTTGCCCGCCAGATGGAAGCGCGACGCCGGATGCCACAACCGCACCGACGTCGCCACCGCATCGCCCACCCAGGTGCGGCGCCACAACAGCAGACACGGCTCGCCGATCTCCATCAACAAATGCCGGCGCACGTGGGCGTCGGGCTTTTGCGCGTAGATGCGAAACTCGGCCCGCTGAATCGGCGCGAGCCGCACCATGTAGTGATTCGGCGTTTCGGTCGTGAAGTCCTGTTGCAGATACTCGGGGAATACCTTGGGATTGACGTAGCGGTCTTCGTACTGGATCGGCTCGCCCTCTTCGCAGTGCACGATGCGCGAATGAAAGGCCGGTCCAGCAGACAAACCGAGTGCATCGAGCGCCTCAGGATCGTCGCTCGGTTCGAGCGTCAGCACACGTGCCATATGCCGATGGCCGCGCGCAGCGATCTCGTCCGCGATGTTGCGAATCTCGAGTACCGTCGATTCATAGCGTTGCGGCGCAACGAAAGTGCCGGACCCTTGCACGCGGGTCAACACCCGCTCAGTGGTCAGCTCGCGTAGCGCGCGCGACACGGTCATGCGCGCCACGCCGAACTCCTTGACCAGTTCGGTCTCCGATGGAATCAGTCCACCCGGTTTCCAGTCGCCTTCGGCAATCCGTTTCACCACGTAGCGCTTGATCTGCAGGTAGGCCGGCGTCGCTTTTGCAGGTTCTTGTGCGGCTTTTTTTGCTGGCGCTTCGGCAACCTGGCGAGGACTGCCCTCGGTCGTTTCGAATGGCGCGTTGTCTATGTTCATATTCACGTCGACCTCGTGGGTGGCACGCAATACGTAAATGTGCCGATGCGCCCGGCGGGTAGGCCGGCCGCACCGGCTCGTGGGTCCATTGACCGTTTCACGCCGCCGATTGCAGATCGCAAGCTGCGATCGCAACCGTTGTGGGTGCTGCAGGGTTCGCGCCGGCAGCCGATGGATAGCCGGTGTCTGCTCCGGCGCCAACGGTTGCAGGCCGCATCTTACCCGGGTCCGGCAGCGGCGGCGGCGCTGTGTCAGCAATGATACGGAACGCAACCGTCATGTCCTCGGCGAGCGGCCGGTCGTCGCGATAGGTCGGCACGGCACTGCGCACGCGTCGCCACAACGAATCGGTGTACGGCGCTCGCGGGGCATCGAGCGTTTGCAGATCGTAAGCCTGGGCCGCCGCCAGCAGTTCGATGGCGACGATACGGCCAGCATTGTCGGCGATCTCCAGCGTCTTGAGCGCCGCCGGCGTCGCGTGACACAAATGGTCTTCCTGCAGACCGGATGTGATCCCACCATCGAGGCTCGCAGGCATGGCGAGGCGCCGGTTCTGCGCCACCAGCGACGCCGCGGTGTACTGCGCAATCATGAAGCCGGAACAGGTGCCGCCCGGCTCGGCGAGAAACGCCGGCAAGCCGCTCACCAGCGGATTGACGAGGCGGTCGAGCCGCCGCTCGGCCATCGCCGCCACCTGTGCGATAGCCGTAGCGAGGCTGTCCATCGCCAGCGCAATCGAAGCGCCCACCGCATGAGCCTGCGAATAGACGCGCGGCGCCTCGGGGGTACCAGTGACGATCGGATTGTCGGTAATCGACGCGAGTTCGCGATTGACGACTTCTGCCGTTACGCTGAACACGTCGCGGGCCGCGCCGTGCACATGCGGAATGGTGCGCATGCTGAGCGGGTCCTGGGTGCGCCGCCCGATCGCCGCTGCGAGTATGCCGCTATCGGCAAGCGCGCCGCGCATTCTTTCGCCGACCAGACTCAGGCCCGGCGATATCCTCAACGCCAGCGATTCGGCATCGAATGCAACCAGTTGGCCGCGCAGGTTTTCGAAGCTCATTGCCGCGACCACGTCGGTCCAGTCGAGCAATCGCCCGGCGCGCGCCAGCGCCAGCGCCGCAAGCCCCGTCACGCAGGGCGTGCCGTTGACCAGGCTGAGCCCCTCTTTCGCGTCGAGCACGAGCGGTTCGAGTCCGAGCCGCTGTAGCGCTTCGCGCCCGCCAAGACGCTCGCCGCGATAGTGCGCATGGCCCTCGCCGATGCACACCAACGCGATATGCGCCATATGGCTCAGATAGCCGACCGAGCCGAACGCCGGCACCTCGGGCAGGCAACCGGCGTCGAGCAGCGTCACCAGCCGTTCTGCGACGGCAAGCCGGATACCCGAATGTCCGTGAGCAAAGTTGTTGACGGCCGCAGCGATAATCGCCCGCGTTTCCGCGGCGCCGAGCGGCATGCCGACACCCACGGCATGACTCATCAGGATGTTGCGCGACAGGGTGCGTTGTTCGGATGGCGAAACGATTACGTCGCACAGTGCGCCCACGCCGGTGTTCACGCCATAGGCGCGAATCCCGCGTTCGACGATCTGTTCGACAAGCACGTGGGCCGCTGAAATGCGTGCCCGCGCATCGGCGGAAAGCTCAAGCGGCTCGCCCGCGGCGACCGCCGCGATCTGACGCCAGTCCAGAGGACGATCGGAACGGATAACGGCCATGACGATGCTCAGTTCGTGGTGCGGTGGTGGTGGCTCGAGACGAATTGCCTGAAGCGATCGGACTTGAGATCGCCGAACACTTCGTCGGGCGTGCCGTCTGCTTCGACTTCGCCCTGATGCAGGAACATCACGCGGTTCGACACATGGCGGGCAAAACCCATCTCGTGCGTGACCACCAGCATCGTGCGCCCTTCTTCCGCCAGCGAGCGCATCACTCGCAAGACTTCGCCAACCAGTTCCGGATCGAGCGCCGATGTCGGTTCATCGAACAGCATGACCTTTGGATGCATGGCCAACGCCCGCGCGATTGCCACGCGCTGCTGCTGACCACCGGACAGGTGCGCCGGGTAGTGGCCGCGCTTTTCCGCCAGACCGACCTTGGCGAGCAGCGCTTCGGCCTCTTCGACGGCCTCAGCGCGGCTGCGCTTTTGCACGCGCATCGGACCTTCGATCAGGTTGTCGAGGACCGTCATATGCGACCAGAGGTTGAAATTCTGGAACACCATGCCAAGTTGCGAACGGATGCGGTCCACCTGGCGACGGTCGCCTGGTTGCAGCTTGCCGTCACCGCGGCGCTTCATTTTCAGTTCTTCACCGGCCAGCGCGACCGAACCGTCGTCCGGTGTCTCCAGCAGGTTCAGGCAGCGCAGGAAAGTGCTCTTGCCGGAGCCGCTGGCGCCAAGGATCGACACCACGTCGCCTTCGTGCGCGTCGAGCGAGATGCCCTTCAGAACGTGATGCTCGCCGAACGACTTGTGAATGTTCTTGACCGACAATGCAACGGGTGCCGTAGCGTTCATACAATTCTCCAGACTATCCAGGACGAGTGGCCGTTCAAGGCGCCGCCCGAGGGGTTTGGCGTGCTTCGGTGGCGACGGGAACCGGGCGCGTTGCTGCCTGAGCGGGCGCCGCGCGCAGATGGCGCGACAGCCGCACTTCGAGCAGCCCCAGCAGGCGCACAATGATGAAATTCAGGAACAGATAGATCAACGCGGCGCAGATAAACACCTCAGTAGTCCGATAGGTCTGCTGGATGATCTGCTGTGCGACGCCGGTCACTTCCCACACGGTGACGAGACTCGCGAGCGCCGTCGATTTGACGAGCAGCACCGCCTCGGTCGAATACGCTGGCAGACACTGCCGCAACGCAATCGGGCCGATCACCCGGCGCAGCAATGCGAAGCCCGACAGGCCGATCGCATAACCCGCTTCGATCTGTCCGACCGGCACAGCCATCAGGCCGCCACGGATAATCTCGGCGGTGTAGCCAGCCGTACACAATGCCAGTGACAGCACCGCACACATATACGGTTCGCGCAGCACGGGCCACAGGAAGCTCTCGCGGATCACGCCGAACTGGCCAAGCCCGTAGTACACGAGGAACATCTGGATCAGGAGCGGCGAGCCGCGAAACACGAGGATGTAAGCGCGCGCGAAACGGTTCGGCAGCCAGTGTGGCGACACGCGCATCGTGACGATCACGAGCGACAGCAGACCGCCCAGCACCAGCGAAGAAAAGAACAACCCGAGCGTAGTCGGCACCGCGGCGAACAACTGGCGCAACGTGTCGAGCAGGAAAGCGAAGTCGATATGCATGATGACCCGGCGCCTCGTCAGTTGCGCGCGAAATTGCGGCGGAAGGACCGGGCCACGCGTGCTTCCGCGTGATTGAAGATCCGGTTGGAGATGCTCGTCATCAGCAGATACAACGCGCCGCCCACGACGAAGAAGGTGAAATACTGATGGGTCGAGCCTGCCGCTATCTGGCTTGCGCGCAACAGTTCGGCAAGCCCGGTGACCGAGATAAGCGCGGAATCCTTCAAGCTCAGTTGCCACACATTGCCGATGCCTGGCAATGCGAAGCGCAACACCTGCGGGATCAGAATGCGACGCGCCATCGTCAGCGTGGACATGCCGATCGAACGCGCCGCCTCAAGCTCGCCACGTGAGACCGCCAGCACCGCCGCGCGGTAAACCTCAGCCTGATACGCGCCGGAAATCATCCCCACCGCGAGCGCGCCAATGACGAAGGGCGGCACGCCGACGAAGCCGTCGGCGCCGAACCACTGGCCGATGGTCGTCACCAGCGTCGAACCGCCGAAATAGAACAGATAGATCACGAGCAACTCGGGCACGCCGCGAAACACCGTCGTGTAGAAATCACCGATGATGCGCAAGCTGCGAAAACGCGACAGCTTGGCCGCCGCCACCAGTGCGCCAAACACCGCGCCGACAGCGAGTGCCGCAAGGGTCAGCGCGACGGTCATCAAGGCCGCCAGCAGCACAACGCCACCCCAGCCATCCGGCCCGAAGCCGAGCATCCCGATCAGAGTCATACCCTACTCCTCGTCCTATCCGTTGAATCAGTCACGCTACACGTGCCAACTTCACGGCACGTGCAGGCACACAGCCACGGCTTCATCTGCGAGGCGGCATCGCCGCGCTCGCGCAGTCGCCGCTCAAGGCGTGACGTCGGTCTTGAACCACTTCACGGAGAGCTTCTTCACGGTGCCGTCGGCGAGTGCAGCGGCGATTGCGGTGTCGAATTTCGCACTCAAGTCGGCGTCCTGCTTGCGGAACGCGAGGCCTTCGCCGGGACCCCAGATCGGGCCGCCGATCTTCGGTCCAGCCATCACGATCGACGCAGTCTCTTTCTTGTCGATATTGCCGGCGTAGTAGGTCACGTCGTCGAACGAAGCGTCGATACGGCCGTTTGCCAGATCGAGGTCGCGCTCCGGCGAGGTCTTGTAGACGCGGATCGTGGCCACGTCCTTGAAGCCGTCGTTGATGAACTTGGTATAGACCGTGCCGGACTGGATGCCGATGGTCTTGCCCTTCAACTCCTTACGCAACGCGTCGACGGTCGGCTGGTCGGTCTTCGGGTCGCCCGTCAGCTTGAGCACAGCGCTGGTCGGGCCGGCCTTCGGTAACAGCTTGGTATCGGTCACGGCAAAGGTGGCCGGCGTGGCCGCATAAGGACGCGAGAACGCGATGATCTTCTCGCGTTCCGGCGTGATCGAGATGGCGTCCATCAACACGTCGAACTTGCCCGCCTGCAGTCCCGGAATCATGCCGTCCCAGTCTTGTGCAACCAGGTTGCATTGCAACTGGATACGCGCGCACAGGTTCGCGACCAGTTCGGGCTCGAAGCCGCCCAGCTTGCCGCCGGGGAGCGTCAGATTCCACGGTGCATAGCTGCCTTCCAGTGCGATGGTCACCGATTTCCATTCCTTCGCCTGCACGGGCGCCGCGAGAATGGTCATTGCGCCGAGGACGGCGCCAATCAATGCTTTAGCCAACGTAGTGCGCTTTACCTTCACGTCGAAACTCCTTTGATTGAGGGAACACCATCCAGCTAGCCGAGCGATCCATTCACTCGGCTGAATTGACTAGACAAGTCTGCATGAGTAAAAAAATCGTCGCAAGCGGAATCATGAAATTTTCCTCAAACCTTCGGGTAAGCCCTATAAAACAAGGCTATTGACGAAAATTTGAAAGCTTGAAGAGGTCGAAAAACATCTGACCGACGCGCCGTCGCGGTGCATTTTGTCTAGACAGGTTCCCCTGATGGCGCACGATGTACCGTGCTGGTGCACGGATGCGCCGAGCTGGCCCGCAGCAGGAGACCGGGCCGGCAGATGTGGGACTGGAGGTGTGAACCGGGTGCCGGCTACCAGATATATGGGACGAACCGATAGCGCACGCGCGCGGCATAGTCGGCATAGCCTTCGAGTTGCTCGGCGAGCATGCGCTCCTCCCGCACGGCGCGATAACCGATACCGGCAATCAGCAGCGGCACGCAGAGGAGCCCCCACCACGATCCGAGCAGCAGCGGTGTCCCGGCCAGAAACAGCAGCGCCACCGCGTACATCGGATGCCGGACGTAGGCATAGGGCCCGGTATCGCTGACCGTGTGGCCGCGATCGGACTGAATCTTGACGACCGGCGCCGCGAAGCTGTTGGCGCGGAACACATAACGGCAGCCGTAGAGGCAGAGAAATATCCCGAGCGCGCCGATCACGCTCAGCCAGCCCGGCACAGCCGACCAGTGGAAACGCCCGGCGTCGAGCCCAATCAGGATCATCCAGCCAACCCAGACCGCGCCGGTGCACGCCATGAAGACGCGGTCCCAGCGACTCTGTTGCTGCTGCACGATCGGCTTGAGCCGCTCGGCCAGCAATTCCGGATCATGCTGGGCGAGCCACAGGCCGATCCACGTCCCGAGCACCGCCCATTCGAGCAGAAACCACCACGCGCCCGCCCAATGCAACGTGCCTGCCGCGCCGAACAGCAACCCCGCCATGACGACGGACGAAGCCACCATTTGAACCAGCAGTCGCATGACCATTGCATCAGGCTCCAGGATTGATCCTGCAAAGACGCGCCGGTGTCGCGCTATTGCTCCCGCACCCGCTCGAAAAGCCGCGGCGCATCGATCTCGCCGGGCATAAAGCCGAACCGCTCGATCAGGCATGCCGCAAGCTCCGCGGCGGAGTCGAGCACCTGCTCGCTGACGACTTCGCCATTCGCGCCGCGCTCGGTCAGCCGGCGGTCAAACAGCGCAAGGCGGCCCTGCGGCAAGACCCGGCAGGCAATCAGATGATTGACGAACCTCGACTGCGGCCACGCGGACGTGTACCAGTTCGCAACCTCATAGTCGATCCATTCAGCACGCCGCAGATCGAAGCGGTACGTCTTCGCCCAGGTATCGCCCAACTGCACCTCGAGGTCAAGCGCACCATGCGACGCATCGGCGAGCCGGAACGTTTCCAGCGGCGTGCCTTGCGGCATGCCCGCCTCGAGGCGCAAGGGGGCGGTCAACGTCATGCTGCCGAAACCGACGTCGGCGAGCCATGCCGTGCCGTCGATGTCGACGCTCGTCAGCATGTGGGTGCGCGCCGTGACCGCATCCGGCTCGCAGCCCCACAACACGCGCGCTATAAGCGGCGTCACGCAAAAGCCCAGTTGCATCAGTACATGGGCAAACAGCTTGTTCTGCTCGAAGCAATATCCACCACGCTGGCGCTCGAGCAGCTTGCTGACGATCGCCGGCAGTTCGAGCGCAACCGTGCGGCCGCTAAACGAGTCGAGATTTTCGAATGGAATCGCAAGCGGATGCAGGCGGTGCAATTCGCCCAGCACCGCGAGCGTCGGGATACGCGGGCCCTGATAGCCAATACGGGCGAAATACAGGTCGAGGTCGAGCGCGTTTGACATGAAAGTGAATCCTGGAACGGTTGGAACGACTGAAGTGGCCTGCGAGACGCGAACGCTGCGGCTTGACGCGAACGGCGCCGCCGGGCACTTGCAACAGGTTGAGCTACGCATGCGACACGCCGCTGACAAGGGCATCTACGACGAACGTAGGTCGAAATCAAAGGCTCTCGATAACATACAAATAAATTACGTTTAATTTACTTATAAATAACAAATCATCAAATAAAGTCTAGCAACCGTAAAAATGCGAATTACACTGCAGTAATATTGTTGCGAATCGTTCTCATTTGTATTGACGCACCTATTCCGCATGCGTACGATCTCGGCATTGCTGTCTGAGGCGTCGCGACCCGCAGCAGCAATGCGCGGAAAGTCCGGCTATCGACGCTCGCTGCGAATAGCTCGGAACAGTCGATACAACACAATAAGGATTTCGATGAAGTTCGCCCAGTCCACTGGACTCGCGTCAAGCGTACGTCCGTTCAAGAATGCCACGCCGCGCGGTCGCGCCGCACGCAAGCCAGGTCTGCACTCGATGCGTCGCATGGCACTTTACACGGCATTCGCATGGGCCTCCCTTACGGCCGCCACCGCGATGGCCGAGACCAATCCCGATGCCACGCCAAACGACGCGCCCGAGGCCGACCTGAGCATTCAGGCAAAGCCCACGAGCCAATGGACCGGTGTGTGGAACCGGGGCAACCTGCTCGGCGACATTGGCGGCCTGCGCCCCTGGCTCGGCAAATACGGCATCACGTTCGCCCTCACCGAGACCAGCGAATACCTCTACAACGCGCGCGGCGGCCTGAATACCGGCGGCACCTATGACGGCCTGACCACGGCCACGGTCCAGGTCGATACGAAGAAGGCATTCGGCCTGCAGGGCGGCCTCTTCAACGTGAGCGCGCTGAACATTCACGGTCAGAACCTGAGCGCGGACAATCTCGGCACGCTGAATACCGCGAGCGGGATCGAAGCCCAGGATACGACGCGTCTGTGGGAACTGTGGTACCAGCAGTCCTTCCTGAACAACAAGATGGACGTCAAGGTCGGCCAGCAGAGTCTCGACCAGGAATTCATCGGCAGCCAGAGTGCGGGCCTGTTCGTCAATACGATGTTCGGCTGGCCTGCGCTGCCGTCGTACGACTTGCCCTCGGGCGGCCCGGCTTATCCGCTCTCGGACCTCGGCGTACGCGTGCGTGGCCAGCTCTCGCCGACCGTGACCGCACTCGCCGGCGTGTTCGACGCCGACCCGCTCGGCAACAATCCGAACAACATCAGCGGCACGAATTTCAACCTGCATAACGGCGCACTGTATATCGGCGAACTGCAGTACGCCCTGAACCAGCCGGGTGACGGTGAAATGGTCGGCGCCGGCAACACGGGCCTGCCCGGCAGCTACAAGGTCGGCTTCTGGTACAACACCGAGAGCTTCGCCGACGAGTACTACGACAACACCGGCTTGTCGCTGGCTAACCCGAACTCGACAGGTATTGCCGCGCAGCATCGCGGCAACTACAGCTTCTATGCCGTGGCCGACCAGATGGTATGGCGTCCCGATCCGGACGAGCCGCGCGCCATCAACGT
>Ga0302316_10000688_pt1 | contig 28897 bp, 18 predicted proteins | sample III_Palsa_N3_2_FD_200456 | JGI IMG/M metagenome (GOLD analysis project Ga0302316, IMG submission 200456) | Peat permafrost microbial communities from Stordalen Mire near Abisko, Sweden - III_Palsa_N3_2 | ecosystem: Environmental > Terrestrial > Soil > Palsa > Peat permafrost | place: Sweden...
CGGCGGCATCGGCGGCAACGCCGGCCAGACCAACTACGGCTCGACCAAGGCCGGCGTCATCGGCTATGTCGAGGCGATGGCGGCGGAAATGGCGCGCCGCGGCGGCGCCATCAACGCGGTGGCGCCGGGCTTCATCGAGACACAGATGACCGCGGCGATGCCCGCGGTGCCGCGCGAAGTAGGGCGGCGCCTGTCCTCGCTCGGCCAGGGTGGTCTGCCCATCGACATCGCCGAGGCGGTGACCTTCTTCGCCAGCCCGCTCGCCGCCGCCGCCAACGGCTGCACCCTGCGCGTCTGCGGCCAGAACTTTTTCGGCGCATGAGCCTTTTGGAAAACCCGGCGAAGACCCTCAAGCACATCGCCACGGCGCAGCTGCCGACGCCGTTCGCGCTGTTCACGGTGCATGCCTACAAGTCCTCGGACGGCAAGGAACACCTGGCGATCACCCTGGGCGACCTTTCCGGCTCGACCAAGGAGGATCGGCCCTCGGAACGGCCGGCGCCGCTGGTGCGGGTGCATTCGGAATGCCTCACCGGAGATGCGCTGTTTTCCCTGCGCTGCGATTGCGGCTTCCAGCTGCGCGCGGCGCTGGAGGCGATCGCCGGCGAAGGCCGCGGCGCCTTGCTGTATCTGCGCCAGGAAGGGCGCGGCATCGGCCTGGGCAACAAGATCCGCGCCTACGCGCTGCAGGACCGTGGCGCCGATACGGTTGAAGCCAATCACCAGCTCGGCTTCCCGGCCGACGTCCGCGAATACGGCCTGGCGGTCCAGTTATTGCGTGAGCTTGGACTTTGCCGGATCCGCCTGATGACCAACAATCCCGCCAAGCTCGACGCCCTGGTCAAGGACGGTGTCGAGGTGGTCGAGCGGGTGGTGGTCGAGCACGGCCGCAATCCACACAACGAATCCTATCTCGACACCAAGGTCGCGAAAATGGGGCATCTGCTGCTCGGCGGAAAAGGCGGAACCAAGCCGTGACCGAGCCGGCTGCGCCCGCCGCGCCAGCCGTCACGGTTGATGCGGAGCTCCCGGAGAAATCGCGCGGGCTGATCCGCGAACTGGGTGCGCTGGGCCTGTCCACGGTGCGGGTGTCGCGCGGCTTCGTGCCCCTGCTCAAGCTGCTCGGCTCGGACGAGGACATCGACCGCCGCCAGCTGGGTGAGGCGATCGACCGCGCCTTCGGCGGCCTCTATCAGCATCCGGTACTGCGCTCCACCGAGCGCATCACCCAGCTGCTGCGCAAGCGCCGCCTGATTCCCGACGAGCAGTCCACCGAAGACCTGATTCGCTTCGTGGTCGAGCAGGTGGTGGCGCGCAGCCCGGTGCCGGTGCCGGAAGCGCTGGTCAACGAGTTCTGGCAGTTCTTCAACGAACTGTTCTCGGCGCCGGAGCTGAAAGGGCTGGGCGAGCTGGGCCTGGACATGGTGCGGCTGGTGATCCGCTCCTACGAGCCGCTGCTGGTCGAAGTGGTCAATCTGCTCAAGGTCGGCAAGCGCTTCAACCAGTGGCAGCTCGGCGAGCTGCTCAAGCGCGCCGCGCAGATCAAGCACGATGCCGCCATCGTGCGGCGGCAGATCCGCGCCATCCGCTACATCAAGCCGTTCTTCCAAGCCGATCCCAAGGATTTCCGCACCCAGGCCAAGATCGTCGCGGCCATGGTCAACGAATTCGGTCCCTTCTTCATCAAGCTGGCCCAGGTGGCCGCCGCCAACGCCGACTTCCTGCCGGACGAGATCGCCCGCGAGCTGGCGGTGTTCCACGAAGACGTCACACCGATGAACGCGGACGAGGTCAACGCCGCTTTCATCGAATGCTTCGGCAAGCTGCCGGACAAGCTGTACATGGGCTTCGAAGCCGACAAGCCGCTCAAGTCCGGCTCCATCGGATCGGTCTACCTGGCGAAAAAGCCCTTCCTCGAAGGCGGCAAGGAAGTGCTGCGGCCGATCATCATCAAGGTCGGCCGCCACAACATCGACCGCGAGTTCAGCATCGGCAAGCTGGTCATCGGCCTGGCCATCATGTCCAGCCAGTACTGGGCGCCGCACTCCAAGCTGACGCCGTTCCTGCGCGCCCTGCACGAGCAGGTGGACGAGTTCGTCGCCGGCTTCGTCGAGGAGCTGGATTTCGAGGCGGAGGCGCGCAACCACGTGCGCTTCTACCAGCGCAGCCTGAAAGGCCGCCTGTGGCGCGTGCCCGAGCTGTACGGCAGCAGCCGCCGCATCCTCGAAATGGAATACCTCGGCGATGCGCAGAGCCTGCCGCGCGCGCTGGCGCGGATGCCCAAGCGCGAGCGCCGCCGCTTTCAGCTGAAGCTGGCGGAGCAGCTGCTCTACACCGTGATCTATCACGCTTTCGCCTTCCGCGAGATGCATGGCGACCTGCATCCGGGCAACGTCATGGTGGCGCGCGACGGCCGCCTCAACCTGATCGACTGGGGCAACGTCATCGATCTCAACGGCAAATGGGGTCCGGTATGGGACTACCTGGCCGGCGCCATCCTGGCCGATACCGATCTCCTCGCCGATGCCCTGATCCGCATCAGCACGCAGCCCGAAGTCGACGCCGCGCGCCGCGAGGAAATCCGCGCCGCGCTGGATGAAACCCTGCGCAAGAAAGGTGTCAGCCGCCTGACCCGCAGCAGTTTCATCGCCGAGGTGCGCCGCGGCGGCCTGGACGGCCTGCACGCGCGCGGCCAGACCGTGCTGCACCTGATGTCCAACACGCAGCAGGTGGGCCTGGTGCTGAAGCGCGACTACCTGCACCTGTCGCGCGCCCTGTTCGCCCTGGCCGGCAGCATCGGCAGCCTTTACGAAGGCGAGCCCGGCCGGCGCCTGGCCATCGACCTCGCCATCGTCGCCCTGCGCCTGCCCGCCACCTTCACCCGCGAGATGTTCGTGCGCGAACTGAATGCCGTGCGCGGCCGCCTGGCCCGACGACTGGCGCCGCCGACGCAGCCTGCCGTGCCGGTACCGGTGCCGCGGGTCGTGTTGCCCAAGGCTCCCGCCATGCCCGCCCTGATTTCAGGTTGATGACACGCCTCATCAATCCGACCATGCTTTCATCCTGACCGTCGTCCATCAATGCTTCTGTATCCGCTGGCCCGCCCCCTGCTGTTTTCGCTCGATGCCGAGCATGTCCATGAGTTGACCATCACCTGGATGTCGCGCCATCCCGACCTGGCCGGTATGCTGGCCGGCCAGACGGTAGTCGACCCGGTGCGCCTGATGGGGCTGGAATTCCGCAACCGCGTCGGCCTGGCCGCCGGCCTGGACAAGAACGGCGAGTGCATCGAAGCCTTCGACCGCATGGGTTTCGGCTTCATCGAAATCGGCACGGTGACGCCGCGCCCGCAGCCGGGCAATCCGCGCCCGCGCATGTTCCGCCTGCCGCGTGAACGCGCCATCATCAATCGCCTCGGCTTCAACAACCAGGGCGTCGACGCCCTGGTGGCCCGCGCCACGCGCGCCCGCCGCCGCGCCGTCCTCGGCATCAATATCGGCAAGAATGCCGACACCCCGATCGAGCGGGCCGAGGACGACTACCTGAGCTGCCTGCACAAGGTCTATCCGGTCGCCGACTACATCACCATCAATATCTCCTCGCCCAATACCGTGGGTCTGCGCGACCTGCAGCAATCCGGGCGCTTCGACCAGCTGCTGCGCAAGCTGAGCGAAGCGCGCGAGCAGCTCTCCGACCGTCATGGCAAGCGCCGGCCGCTGTTGATCAAGATCGCCCCCGACATCGACGACGCCCAGCTGCTCGACATCGCGCAGACCGCCCGCGAGCGCGGCATCGACGGCCTCATCGCCACCAACACCACCACTGCCCGTACCGGCGTCGAGCACCATGCGCTGGCGGCCGAGGCGGGCGGGCTTTCCGGGGCGCCGCTGCGGCCGATGGCGGATCGGGTACTGCGCCGGCTGCGGCAAGCAGTGGGAGCGGATTTCCCGCTGATCGGCGTGGGCGGCATCCTCAGCGGCGCCAATGCCCTGGCGCGGCGCAATGCCGGCGCCGACCTGGTGCAGATCTATACCGGTTTCATCTATCGCGGCCCCGGCTTCATCGGCGAATGCGCGCGCGCCCTGCGCCATAGCTGAGCCGCCGGTGCGTAACAGGGGTCCTATTGGGCTCTTTTTACCTGCGATTTACCTTTTTCGGGTGGGAGGCGCGCGCGGCTTCCGTTAGAATGCCCGGGCTGCAGGGATAAAATCAGTCCACCGCAAGGGGAAAAACTAGATGCGCAAGATACTGTGGGGGTTGTTCGTTGCCGGTGCGCTGTGGGCCCAACAGGCCGCTGCCGTCAACACCGAAGGCTACGACATTCCATACGTCACCGGCTCGTTCACCTACGAGATCAGCGATGGCGTGCGTAATTCCGACAATGGCAAGGCATTCCAGGTCGGCGGCGGTCTGCCCCTGACCGAGCATGGCGCGGTGGAGCTGAATTACTTCGGCCTCAGCCGCAGGCGCAACATCGACGGCAACGACGACTACCAGAACGGCGTCTTCGCCAATTACGTTTACGATTTCGGCATGTTCGGCTTCGACCAGAAGTACCTGCCGAACTTCAAGCCTTATGTGCTGGGCGGCCTCGGTTACGTCCTCGACGACACCAGCGGTTCCAAGCACAACCATATCGGCGTCGACACCGGCGGCGGCTTGCTGTTCCCGCTGCATGTCGGCACCTGGGACTGGGGCTGGGCGGTGCGCACCGAAGCGGCCGTGATCGGCCAGCTCGATCGCGGGCATTCGGTCGACGACGGCGCCGCCACCCTGTGGGACTGGCACCTCACCATCGGCCTGCAGATTCCGCTGACGCCGTTCTTCAAGCCGCACCAGCCCGCCACGCCGGTGCAGCCGGAATGCGCCCTGGCCGTGGTCAATCCGGTCACCGGCCGCAAGGACTGCGTGACCGATTCCGACGGCGACGGCGTGCCCGACAATCTCGACCAGTGCCCCGGCACTCCGCCCGGCACCAAGGTGGACGAGAAGGGCTGCCCGGTCGAGAACGGCAACGATGCCGACGGTGACGGCGTACCCGACGATATCGACCAGTGCCCGAACACCCCGCACGGCGTCAAGGTCGATGCCAAGGGCTGCGCCATCGAGCAGACCATCGTCCTGCAGAACGTGAACTTCGAGACCGGCTCCGCCGTGCTCACCGGCCAGGCCACGCATGTGCTGGACGAAATCGCCTCCGCGCTGAAGGGCCAGCCGAACATCCATGTCGAAATCGCCGGCCACACCGACAGCACCGGCGCACCGGCCTTCAACATGACCCTGTCGCAGCAGCGCGCCGAATCGGTACGCCAGTACCTGATCGGCAAGGGCATCGACACCGCCCGCATGAGCACCAAGGGCTTCGGCGACACCCAGCCGCTGGTTTCCAACGACAGCGAAGCGGGCCGTGCGCAGAACCGCCGCGTCGAGTTCAAGATTCAGCTGAACTGATCGAACCGCTGTAAATCAAAAACGGCCGCGTAGAAATACGCGGCCGTTTTTTTTGTGCGCTTCCCGGCTGCCGGATTCAGCCTGCGATGCCGAATACCCGCGCCGCATTGCCGCCCAGGAACAGGCGCTTCGCTTCCTCATCGAGCTGCAGCGCATCGAGTTTCGCGAGGCAGCGCGCCGGCGAAAGCATCGGCCAGTTGCTGCCGAACAGGACGCGCGAGCGCCCTTCACCGCGCATGAACTCGACCAGCCCCGCCGGCAGACGATGCAGGGCATAGGCCGAAGTGTCGACGTGGAAGTTCGGATACTTGTGCGCCAGCGAAATCACTTCGTCGATCCACGGAAATCCGACATGGCCGCCCACCACCACCAGGTCCGGAAAATCCAGCAGCACGTCGTCCAGGTAGGGAATCGGGCGTCCGGGCTCCGAGCGGCACAGCGGCCCGGTATGTCCGATCTGGGTGCAGAAGGGCACGCCCAGTTCCACGCAGGCGACATAGATCGGGTAGTAGCGGCGATCGTTGGGCGGCAGGTCCCATAGCCAGGGCACCACGCGCACGCCGACGAACCTGCTCCGGTCCACCACGCGCCGCAGCTCGGCCACGGCCTTGACCGGATTGTTGAGATCCACCGTGGCCAGCCCGGCGAAACGACGCGGCGCCCGCTCGATGGTGGCGGCAACTTCGTCGTTGCTGATCAGGGAGCCCTGCGGACCGTGCCAGGCGGAGATCAGCGAGACATCCACGCCGGCCTCGTCCATGGCGGCCAGCGTCGCCTCCACCGAGTTGGGCCAGTGATGGTCGCCACCTTTGCCGGTCCACCGGCGCAGCGTGGCCAGCCAGGGTGCTTCGATGAAGCGTGGGGTGAGAACTTGCGACCAGGCGTCGATGACCGGCATGGGCTTCTCGATTAACTTCACTAGTGAAGTATTGCGCCGATTGAGCGGGCCGGTCAATACCTCCTATGATGCGCCATGGCCGCCTCCGATCAGCGCGTTCTCCACCTGTTGCAGCTGGCGGCCCACCGGGTGCGCACCGATGTCGATCGCGACGGCATCGCCGTTGCGGGCGTGACCATGGCGCAGGCCGGCGCCCTGTTCGCGATTCACGCCAAGCCGGGCGCCACGCAGCGCGAGATCGCGCAGGCGCTGAGGCAGCGGGAATCCGCTGTCACCGGCATGATCGCCCGCCTGCTCGAGGGCAAGCTGGTCGAGCGCAAGAACAGCGCGGCGGACGACCGCGCCTGGTCTTTGTTCCTCACTCCCAAGGGCACCAAGGCCCTGCTCGAACTGCGCAAGGTGCTGAACCGCATCAATGCACGGCTGACGGATGCGCTGGGAGAGGAGGGCGTGCAGCAGCTGGCCGATGCGCTGCGGACCATCGCCGGCATGGAGTTCTGAGGTTCAGCGCCTTTCCCGGCGCAGCGGCATGGATTCAGCGTGCATCAGAATACGATCACCTGCCGCACCGCCTCGCCGCTGGCCAGGCGGTCGAACGCCTCGTTCACTTCTTCCAGCCGCAGGCGATGGGTCAGCAGGCGGTCCACCGGCAGGCGGCCCGCCTTGTACAGGGCGATATAACGTGGCAGATCGCGCGATGGCACCGCCGAGCCCATGTAGGAGCCCTTCACCGTGCGCTCCTCCGCCACCAGGCTGACCGCCGGCACCGAAAACATCTTCTGCGGATGCGGCAGTCCGGCGGTGACGGTGGTGCCGCCGCGCCGGGTGGCGGCATAGGCCTGGCCCAGCACCAGCTCGCTGCCCACGGTTTCGATGGCGTGGTGCGCGCCGCCGCCGGTGATCTTGCGCACTGCCGCCACCGGGTCCTCGGTGCGCGCGTTGACCACATGGGTGGCGCCGAGCTGCCGGGCCAGTTCCAGCTTGGCCGGCAGCACGTCGATGGCGACGAGGGGATTGGCGCCGGAGGCATGGGCGCCGAGCAGGGCGGCCAGGCCGACGCCGCCCAGGCCGAAGATCGCCGCGCTTTCGCCGGCAGCCACCCGCGCGGTGTTGACCACCGCGCCGACGCCGGTCATCACCGCGCAGCCGAACAGCGCCGCGATCTCGGCCGGCAGGTCGTGGTCGACCTTCACCGCCGAGCGCGCCGAAACCACGGTCATCTCGGTGAAGCCGGAGACGCCCAGATGATGGTGCAGGGCGTCATCGCCCTCGCCATGCCAGTGGCGGCTGCCGGAGAGCAGGGTGCCCGCGGTATTCGCCGCAGCGCCGGGTTCGCACAGGGCCGGGCGGCCGCTGGCGCAGGGGTTGCAGTGGCCGCAGGACGGCACGAAGGAAAACACCACCTGGTCGCCGGCGGCGAAATCGGTAACGCCGGCCCCGCATTGCAGCACCTCGCCGGCGGCCTCGTGACCGAGCACCATCGGCATCACCCGCGGGCGTGAGCCGTCGATCACCGACAGGTCGGAATGGCACAGGCCGGCGGCGCGCACCCGCACCAGCAGCTCGCCGGGGCCGGGCGGATCCAGATGCAGGGTTTCGATGCGCAGCGGCCTGGACTGGGCATAGGGCGCGGGCAGGCCCATTTCCCGCAATACCGCGCCGCGTACCTTGATGCGCGCGGTCATGCCGGCTCTCCAGCAACCCGCAGCCGCTCCAGCGCGCCGCGCAGCGCGCCGCCGATGGCCTGCGGCTTGCGGCCGGCGCGGTCGACGAAGACATGCACGAACCAGCCCTCCGCCGCCGGCGCCGCGGCGCCGGCGCGGAACAGCCCGATCTCGTAGTGCACGCTGGAATTGCCCAGTTTCGCCACGCGCAGGCCGGCGTCGACGCTGTCCGGAAAGGCCAGCGAGTCCAGAAAACGGCAGTGCGATTCGGCGCAAACGCCGATGGCGTCGCCGCTGTGGATATCCAGGCCGCCTTCGCGGATCAGCCAGCTATTGATGACCGTGTCGAAGTAGCTGTAGTACTCGACATTGTTGACGTGACCATAGATGTCGTTGTCCTTCCAGCGCGTGGTGATGGTCTGGAAGTGGGGGTAAGCCTGTCGGGCATTCATGTGATTGATTATGTGCCTGATTGGGGGCCAGGTTCGGAGCCCGCGATGCTGCGGGGGCAGCCGTTCATGCGCGAAAAGCTGGGCGGCGTCAACTTTGCCGCAGCGCACAAATTGGCTTTATGATTTATCTTCAACCGTAATGGGCAAAAACCGGTGCGGCATTGACCGGAAAGTGATTGCCGCCTGGCGCTCCGGCAAACTATAGTGCTGAACACGATTGGCCGAAGCGCCACACTCAACAGATTCAACAGACTAAGGAAGGAGAGAGGATGCGGGATTCTGGAGTCCTCCTGCAAATTGTTCATGCCGGCATGGTCAAGGCCGGTCTGGACGTCGCAGCGATCTATACCCGGCTGGGTTATCACGCCGACAAGCTGACGCAAAAGGACTTGCGCACTCCCCATCGCCTCCAGGCGTTTTTCTGGGAAATCGTCGAGGCCGTCACCGGCGATCCCGATATCGGCCTGCACCTGTGCCCGCACCTGCCGGTATACCGCGGCGAAGTCATCGAATACCTGTTTTTCATCAGCCCCACCTTCCGCGACGGCTGCAACCGCGCCCTCAAGTACCTGCGCCTGGTCAGCGACGCCTTGGACGTGCGCCTGGTCGAGGACGCCAAGGGCCCGCGCTTCACCGTGGTCGGCGCCGCCTTGCAGGCGCCGCAGCTGCGCCACACCGAAATCTGCGTGGTCTACGAGGCCATGCAGTTCGCCCGCTCGGTCACCGAAAGCAATTACAAGCCGCTGCGCGTGCGCCTGCGCTGCACCCAGCGCGCCGACGTGTCGGAGTACGAGCGCGTATTCGGCTGCCCGGTGGAATTCGAGGCCGAGCAGAATGAGATCTACTTCGATCCGGCCCTGCTCGAATACCGCTCGCCGCGCTGGGACCCCGATCTGCTGCGCCTGCACGAGGAGCTGGCGGAGAAGCGCCTGTCCAGCATCGAGCGGCAGGACCTGATCGAGCGCATCCGCACCGTGTTCTCGCGCAAGCTGGAACTGGAGCAATGCGACCTGGAAGACGTGGCGCGCGAGCTGGACGTGCCGGCCCGCCGCCTGCGCTTCGAGCTGGCCCGCGCCGGCACCAGCTTCAGCCAGCTGCTGTCCGATTTCCGCTACGCCCTGGCGCGCAAGCTGCTGCGCAGCACCGACGAGCCGATCGAGCACATCGTCTACCTCACCGGTTTTTCCGAGCCCAGCACCTTCTACCGCGCCTTCAAGCGCTGGTCCGGCATGACCCCGGTGCAGTACCGCGAGCAGAAGCGCGCGACCAACGGGCAGAACGGCAAGGCCACCGCGGATACCCTGAGCGCGATTGTCGGGGCCAGCCGCAAGGCTTGAAGGTTTCCCCTCTCCCTGCAAAGCGGGGAGGGGAGAGCCTATACGTATCCTGCTTTAATCGCGCCGCCCAAAATCCGTTCGTTCCATCATGAAGAGAATGGATCTGTGCTATTTCGCCATAGCTTTTGGCGGTGTGGTCGCATTGATGCCGGCAATGGCCTGTTTTACCGCTGAATCGGCCCTGTCCGAATTTTGAGTCAGCAATGTCAGCAGCTGATCGGCCTGCGCAACATCGCCGGCACCCCCGGCAATCGTCAGTTTCGATATTGAGCCGTCAAATAACGGCGTCATCGCCGATATCAATTGCTGCCAGGCGTGAATGAACTGGGCGAACTCCTCGAGCCTCGCCTGCAATTGATGCTTGTCAGCATCCGACGGGTCCTTTTTGTACGCATCCAGGGCGCTGCGAACATCCACTAGATGAGCGTGCAAATTCGCCTCAAAGAGGCTCGCGGAATCCTGCGGCGGTACGTGCTGACCCTGCAAATCACTGGCTTGCTTGTGCGCCTGGTCGAGTTCCGACCGCAGCTCGCGCGCCGACTGCTCCGCCTTCGATTTGGCCAGTCCAAAATATATAGAGCCGCATAATCCAATAGCCGAGAGCAACACCAGCAAGGCGACAACCGGGAGTGCGCCTTGGCTTGAATGTCGGTCGTTGTGCGCCATATGAAAAATCCCTTCTGTTTTTGATTGAGCGTGCCCCAGCTTATCAGCAGCGGCAATCAGGCAAGCGATTTCAAAGCTCCGCCTCTTTCCATTTCCTCGCACCAGGCCACTGCCATCGGGGAGTGAACAAGCCGCTGTGACTTGAAAACAATTTACGATTGGAAGGACGAGCGAGTACCGATTGCGAACTGCGTCACAGTTTGATGTGCCTGCTTCCCATGACAGGTTTATGGCCGATGAACGTAAGTCCCAGGCAGTTGAGTGGAAAGTTTGCTCCATGCGTTCGTCGATACAATGAATGACGGGGCATGATCTGCACAACGGGGGCTATGGTGCACGGATTTTTGTTGCAGAGAATCACGGTGGGCAACCGTGGCTATACCGATCGGTATCCCAATAAATCCAGATTTCGGGTATTGGCTGCGGCCCTTCTGCTGGGAGGGCTCGCGTTTGGCCTTCTGAGTTCGCGTGCACAGGCCGCCGGGGTGCAGTACGTCTATGACCCGGCCGGACACCTCATACAAACGATCGCGGCCGATGGCACTGGAGCGGAGTACAGCTACGACTCCACCGGCCAAATGACCGGGATCACGCCGCTCGGTGCTTCGACCCTGGCGACCACTGGATTCTCCAGCGACAACGGGGCCGCCGGCAGCACCATCACCATTTATGGCTCCGGATTCTCCCCGACGCCGTCGAATAATCAGGTTTATTTCAACGGCGTACCGGCCAACGTTATCTCGTCGACCGGCAACAGCCTCACCGTTACGGTACCACCGGGCGCCACCAGCGGCGAGGTCACCGTAACCGATGCCAACGGCACCGTCACCAGCACAAGCAGTTTTTCCGTGGTGGCTTCTGCTAACGGGCCGACAATCAGCGGCATCAGCCCATACATCGGACTCGCTGGTAGTTCCGTCACGATTTCCGGAAGCAATTTCCAGTCGGCAACGGCAGGGAACAACGTTTCCTTCGCCGGTGGCGGTTCAGGTACTGTCACTGCGGCAACAACGACTGCATTGACGGTGACCGTCCCCGGCGGAAATCCATCCGGCAAGATCACCGTTCAAACCTCTTCCGGAACGGCGGTCAGCCACCAGGATTTCTTCGTTCCGCCTGCCGGATACTCGGGGGCGGACATCGGCGCCACTGCCCGGATGCCGACAAATGGCAAGCCCTTGACCCTTTCCATCGGCACCGCTCAACGGATCGGCATGATCCTGTTCGATGGCGTCGCCAATCAGAAGATCGCGCTGCGAGTATCGGCGCAGACATTCCCGAGCGCGTGTGCGGCGGGCGATATCGCGCTGAGCGGCCCCTCTCCTGGCAGCCAGGTTCTGAGCAGCTGGAACTTCTGCGCGGGCCTGTTCTTCGTGACTCTGCCGGCGTCGGGGACTTACACGCTCATGGTGGCCCCGAATGATATGGACACCGGCAGCATCACGCTGAGCCTCGACGCAGTCCCACCGGATACCGTCACCGCCGTTTCGACCAGCGGGGCCTTGTCCAAGGCAACATTCCCCACGCCGGGGCAAGGTGCGGACTTCACATTCGCGGGTGCCGCCGGCCAAAGTATCAGCATCGTCACTTCGAGCGATTCGCTGACCCAACCCTATCTGGGCACGATTCTCAATCCGGATGGTTCGACGCTGACGACGTTCTCCGGAAACGGCAGCGCGTTCTTTGGTCCATATGCTTTGCCGCAAAGCGGGACTTACACAATCAAGTTGTTACCGCAGAGCGTTGCGGACGGCTCCATCAGTCTGCAGGTCTACAATATTCCAGCCGCCGTCGGCGGCGCGATCAGTACCAGCGGCACCGCTGCGTCGGTGACGATCGGTACGCCAGGGCAAACCGCGACGTTTACCTTCTCCGGTACCGCCGGCCAAAGCATCAGCCTGGTCACCTCTGGCGATAGCCTCAACCAGTGGTACAACGGGACCTTGCTGAATCCAGACGGCACAACACTCGCGACGATCTCGCAATACACCAACACTTTTTTCGGGCCCTATACGCTACCCCAGACCGGGACGTATACGCTGAATATCGTTCCGCAGTCCGGCGGGACCGGGGCTTTGACCTTGCAGGTCTTCAATATTCCGGCAAGTGTCGGTGGCCCGGTCAGCGCCAACGGTGCGGCTGCGACCTTGACGATCGGAACCCCGGGGCAGACCGCCACCTTCACCTTCTCCGGAACCGCCGGCCAGAACATCAGCCTGGTCACCTCGGGCGATAGCCTCAATCAGTGGTACAACGGCACCCTGCTGAATCCGGACGGCACCACGCTGGCGACATTCTCCGGATACAACAACACCTATTTCGGCCCCTACGCGCTGCCCCGGACCGGGACGTACACGCTAAATATCGTCCCGCAGTCGGGCGGGACCGGGGCTCTGACCCTCCAGATTTACGACATCCCAGCCAACGTCGGCGGCTCCATCCCGACCAACAATACCGCGACGACGCTGAATATCGGCACGCCCGGCCAGGCGGCCGTGTACACCTTCAGTGGCGCCGCCAACCAGAGCGTCACTCTGACGACGTCGAATGACAATCTCACCACCTGGTATGGCATCACCATACTCAATCCGGACGGAACCACACTCACTTCTTTTTCAGGCTACAACGCAAATACTTTTGGCCCCTATGGCTTGGCGCAGACCGGGACGTACACCATCGAGGTTGTGCCACAGGGCGGCGGCACGGGATCGCTGACCCTTCAGGTCTCCGCCGCGACTCCCAATATCATCGGAACGATCGCCACGAATGGCACCGCGACGACGATGAATATCACCTCGCCCGGCCAAAACGCTTCCTACACCTTCAGCGGTACCGCCGGCCAGCAAGTCAGCCTGGTCACCACGGGCGACAGCCTCAACCAGTGGTACAACGGCACCCTGCTGAACCCCGACGGCACGACGCTGGCAACGTTTTCTGCCTACAACAACAACTACTTCGGACCCTACACGCTAACGCAGACCGGCACGTACACGCTTTCAATCGTGCCGCAGTCGAACGGTACCGGATCGCTGACGCTGCAGCTCTATAACATCCCTGCCAGTGTCGGCGGGGCCATGACCACCGACGGCACTGCCGCCACGATGACGATAGCAACGCCGGGGCAGGGGGCAACCTTTACATTCTCCGGCACGGCGGGCCAGAACATCAGTGTGGTCACCACGGGCGATAGCCTCAATCAGTGGTACAACGGCACGCTGCTGAATCCTGACGGAACAACACTGGCGACGTTTTCGAGATACAACAACACCTATTTCGGGCCCTATGCACTGGCCCAGACCGGCACTTATACACTCCAAGTTGTTCCGCAATCCGGCGGCACCGGATCGCTCACCCTCCAGATCTACAACATTCCCGCCAACGTCAGCGGTTCCGTGCCCACAGACGGCACCGCGACGACGCTGAACATCAACACCCCGGGGCAGGGCGCTGCTTACACATTCAGCGGCACCGCCGGACAGACTCTGACCTTGACCACGTCGAACGACAGCTTTTCGACCTGGTACGACGTCGCCCTGCTCAACCCGGATGGCACCACCCTGGGCTCGTTTTCCAACTACACATCGACTTCCAGCGGTCCATACACGCTGAACCAGACCGGCACCTACACGCTCACCATCATTCCGGAAAGCGGTGGTACGGGCTCGATCACCTTCGCGTTGACGGGGTCGCGATGAACGTGAACTCGCGGCAACGGTCGTCGTGTCCCGTTGACAGCGGACGCGGACGGATGACTGTTTCAAAAGTTTTGAGGTTGGTTTCGGCAAGCAGGGGGAAGGTAGTGAACGTGGATCCTACGGGGCTGTTCGACAGCAAGAATGAAACAAATGGTCGCCAGAGAATCGGGCTGCTCGTGGAAAATCCTCAGCTTGCCCAGCCTTATGATTCATCGGTTTTGAGGCAAGGCGTAAGTGACTTGATTTCTCGATTGTTACTGATTTTGGCGGCAGTGATCGTTCTCAGCGGAACCCTGTTTCCCAATAACGCGCGTGCGCAATCGGCTCAATGGGCTGCCGGAGGAGGTGGGCCGCCATTCTTTGCGGATGCAGAGACGGCCTGCATCTATAACTTCATGAAGGTTTATGGCTGGGATTATTCGTTTACCGGCATCACATACCCCAATAGCACCAACGCTACATGCACATGGTCGAAGAATTTTGACAATGTATTCTTTCCTCCGACCCTATCGTCGGGCGCTGTATTGACCTGTCCGAACGGAACAGTGCCTGGCGCCTATGTACCGGGCGGATGCGCGCCACCTGGACTCAACGGCGCGCCACACTGCGAAGCCGGGGTTGGCGACCCGATCAATGTTTTGTCCGGAAATCTTTTCGAAGAGGTTAAAGACTTTAGTACATCCGGCCCAATTCCACTGTCGCTTACACGCTTCTACAACAGCCAATGGCGGGACGCCTCAAGACTTGGCGCCGGTTGGCGTACGAATTTCGACCGGGAGTTTTCCAATAGCGGATCGAGCGTCCGCATTGTCCTGGCGGACGGAACCGAGGCGCTGTTTTCGAATCTATCGGGTAGCTGGCAGCCTGCCTACATCGACACCAGCGGCAATGTGCAATCTCCTCGAGTCGACGTGAGTTGGACCTTGGTCCAGAATTCCTCGGGATGGGTGTTTACCGATCAAAGTGGCACGATCGAAAAATACAATAGCAGCTTGCAACTGACGTCAATTGTCTACCGAGGCGGATATAGCCAAACCTTGTCCTATGACACCAATGGCAACAACATCTCTGTCACCGACAGTCTCGGCCGAAGCATCACGTTTGCATACACCAACGGATTGCTAACGTCTGCAACAGCACCCGACGGGCGAATCTACCAATATCAGTATCAAAGCCAGTTCCACTATAGCGGACCTACTTTGCCTGACGGGTCTGCGTCACCCGCTCCGCCGCCGACGATGATCGTATTGTCGTCCGCTATCTATCCCGCTGCTACATCTGGAAATAGCCCGCAGGTCAACTACGAATATGAAAACGCCGCCTATGTCACCGCCCTAACTGGAATCACTGATCAACGCGGCATCCGCTACGCCACCTGGTCCTACGACACCAATGGCAATGCCACCTCAAGCCAGCATGGCGGTGGTGTCGATCTAACAACGGTCCAATACGATACGGTTGGAAATACGCGCACCGTCACCAACGCACTGGGACAACAGGCGATTTATCAGCTCGTTGCTGGACAGGGCGCGTTGCTGCGCATTGCATCAATTCAGGGACAAGCGGCCTCGCACTGTGCAGCGGCCGACACACAATACGGATACGACAGCAACGGCTTCCGCAATCAGATCATTGACGCCGAAGGCCGCGTCACCACGCTAGTTAACGACAATCTTGGTAACCCGTTAAGCCGTACTGAAGGGAGCGGCACACGCCTGGCAAGTACGACCACAACGTCGTGGCTTTCTCCTTATCCGTTGCCTGTACAAATCATCAAACCCGGCTTTACTAATAATTTCAGTTATGACGGGACGGGGCGCCTGATTGAACGCCAAGAGGTAGACACGACCAGCGAGACCGTTCCGTACAGCACCAGCGGTCAGATTCGCACACAAACCTACACCTACAACGGTGCAGGACTGCTCAGCAGCGTCACCGCTGGTACCCAAGCTACCTCCTTCACCTATAACTCCAGCGGTTACTTATCGAGCATCACGAATGCATTAGAGCAGATCACGCAGATCACATCCGTTAACGGGCTGGGCCAGCCACTGGCCATGATCGATCCCAATGGTCTGGAGACAGATCTTGCATACGACTCAGGTGGCCGCGTCATTTTGGTTACGATTAACCCAAGCAACAGTCCGCTAGTTACTTCCATAGGCTATAACGCGGTAGGCGACGTCACTTCCATCATTAGTCCTAGCGGTGCCAACTACAACTTTCAATACGACGCGGCGCGTCGACTTTCTGCGATATCCGACGCATTCGGCGATCAAATCCAATACACCCGTAATGCCATGGGTGGAATTATCTCAACCAGAGTCAGTGACGGAAACGGCAATCTGGTGCAAACGTCTAGTGCGACGTTTGACGAACTGAATCGGCTGTTGAACAGCATAGGCGCCGCAGGTCAGACAACTAGTTATACCTACGACCGCACCGACAACAGGACCGGCCGGACCGATCCGCTCAATAACCAGTATTCGTTTGCATTCGATGCCCTGAACCGGCTGACCTCCGAATCCGGACCGCTGCAGACCAGCGTGAGCTATAGCTACGATAGGCTGAACCATCTCGCCTACGTCACAGACCCGCGTGGCTTGGTCACACATTACGTCTACGACGGCTTTGGCGACATGATTGGCCAGATCAGTCCGGATACAGGCATGACGGTCAAGACCTACGACCAAGCCGGTAACGTAATTTCCAGTACCGATTCCGATGGTCTCACTACCAGATACAACTACGACGCCTTGGAGCGTCTGAGCCAGCTCACGCGTGCTGATGGCAGCACAGCCACCTTCATCTGGGACCAGAGCGATTCTGCCCATGGCGCTGGCATCGGGCACATTACCCATGCGCGGGACACTGAAAGCAACACGACGCTGGATTGGCAATACGACATTTATGGGCATGTCCTGAATAAAACCGAGAATGTCGGTGGCTACAGCTACGCTACCTCGTACACCTACAATTCTGGCACTGGAAACTTACAGTCGATGATCTTACCGTCGGGTGCGGTGGTCGGCTACGCATGGACCAATGGCAAAGTCGCATCGCTCACACTCAACAACGCCGCGCTGATTTCCAATATTACCTATCAACCTTTTGGCGGCCCGAATGCCTGGACTCTGGCAAACCATGAAGTCACCGGCCGCGCTTTCGACCTGGATGGCCGCGCCGTCGCCGATCCCCTCGGGGGCATCATGTACGATAGCGCCTCGCACGTCGTCCAGTGGAGCCCAGGGGGCGAGAGCGTGCTCAGCGGCGTTCGCAGCTATGGCTACGATGCCTTGAATCGCCTAACCAGTTACGTCGATCCTAACAACAATATTGCCTATACCTACGACGCAAGCGGCAATAGAACCAGCCAGACCGTCAACGGGACGCAAACCAGCTATACAATCGATGCTTCCAGCAACAGACTCCTGGAGGCGTCGGCTGGCGAATCCACCAATACGGTAACCGCCGCGACTTAAGTCTACGACCCGATGGGTACGCGCGCTGCACGCACCAATAGCGTTGATACCCGCTATTTCGCCTATGACGAGAATCATCATCTGATCGGTGAATACTCGCCTACTGCTGGAGCGATCCAGGAGACGATTTATCTGGGCGACATGCCGGTGGCGATAGCCGCGGGTGGGAACACTTACTTTGTGCATGCCGACTATCGCAATACTCCGCTCCAGATCGACAACGCCGCAGGCAAAGCGGTCTGGGACTGGGACCCGCTAGCCTTTGGCGACAATGCCGAGAACGACAATCCATTGGGCCTTTCGGAGGACTTCAGTTATGCCCAACGCTTCCCTGGGCAATATTACGATAGCGAATCTGGGTTGCACTACAACTTGGCCCGATTTTATCAGCCGGCAACTGGTAGGTACTCCCAGAGTGATCCAATTGGGATGGACGGAGGCATTAATACCTATGCCTATGTTGGGGGCAACCCACTAACACGGGTTGATCCGCGCGGGCTTTATTGGACGTGCGTATGGTATGGCTTGTATGTTGTCTGTGGTAACGACCCAGCGCCGGTGCCGGTTTTGCCAGGATATGCCCCATGGCAGCCGGGTGGGCCAATTACTGGGATAACAGGATTAGATGCCTGTTTGTATGATTTTATAATGTGCGTGAGGGGGCAGAGCGATCCAGTTTCCGGGCTGAAGCCGTTTAATCCCGGCAAAGATTGCAACGGGAAGTGCAAGCCTTGTCCGCCAAATGAGGTTTGGTCAGCCGACGGGGACGCGCATGGCTCCACAGGTGGCACGCACAATCACGGTATAGTTTGGAATCAGGATCCAACGACTTGCACATGTTACCCCAAGAGAGTTTCTGGGCCAGATCCAATGAATCTCAAGTAAGACCGCCATGAATCTCGATGAAATGATGAACAGATTTCGGCTCGCAAGTACTGCGCTATTCAACGGGCATTTCCGAATCCCTGAGCCGTATGAGAACGACGGTTGGCGCCTGGAAGCAAGATTCTCTGAAGTTCAGAAGCTCTTGTTTAAAAAAATGGTGATTGAACCCGCTGCTATTCACGGAGAAGAGTATGGTCTCCCGCAGTCTGAAATTGCGGTTGTATCCCGAGGCCAAGTAGACCTTCCGATAATGCTGAACCGAGAAATCGACTCAGGCTATTGGGATTATCCCGTGCGCTTTGTTCCTCATATCTGTCGCCTCATCTTCATCGCCTATTTTGATTGGGATCAGTTGAATTATCGGGATCACCACTACGTGCGAGTTCAAATCAGTGATTGGCCTTTACATCCAGAAATGAGGGGTAAGCACGGCTTGATTGAAGCAACTCATATTATGTTCTGGCACCACCTCGAAGGCGAACAATAGCGAACAAAGTACAATTAAAGGGGGTGCAATTAATTAAAGGGGTCGGAGTCCAATGGCACTTCCTTAAGCCGAAACTCCCATCGAAACAGCAAGATGGAGTGGGCTGAGAGCCTTGCTTCGTTATGATCTGGTTGCCAAGCCGAGACGAATAACGTACGAGGATCAGCCCAGATGGAGACTAGCAAAAAAAACAGGATCTGAGCTTGCGCGTGAGCGAGCATTGCTGGCGCGCAGCGTGCATCACAAGCTACTGCGGGTGATTCCACAAGCTCGCCTGGATCAGCTTGTGCAACGGGAAGCTGGCCACCATCGGGAGCGGGTCTATCCACCTTTGGTCACGCTGGGATTGTTCGTGGAGCAAGCACTCAGCAGCGATCAAGCGTGCCAGGACGCGGCGGGTTGTGGGCTAAGCCAGCGTACCTCTCTGGGTTTGGCGCCCAGCAGCTTGAACACTGGATCGTATTGCAACGGATTAAAGGGGTCGGAGTCATTTATTCTGCTATTGCCACTGATTAAATGACTCCGACCCCTTTATCCTTCGTGCAGTCGATGACCCTGCCGTCGGGCGGGGTGGTTGGCTATACCTGGACCAATGGCAAAGTTGCTTCGCTCACGCTTAACAATGCCGCGCTGGTTTCCAATATTACCTATCAACCTTTTGGCGGGCCGAATGCCTGGACGCTGGCCAACCATGAAGTCACCGGCCGCACGTTCGATCAGGATGGCCGCGTCGTCGCTGACCCACTAGGAAGCATCACTTACGACAACGCCTCGCGCGTCGTCCAGTGGAGTCCGGGCGGTGAGAGCGTGCTCAGCGGCACCCGTGGCTATGGCTACGATGCCCTGAACCGCCTGACCAGTTACGTCGATCCTGACAACAGTATTGCTTATACCTACGACGCCAGCGGCAATCGCACCAACCAGACTGTCAATGGGACGCAAACCAGCTATATCATTGACCCCGCCAGTAACAGGCTTCTGGGCACGTCGGCCGGCAGTTCCACCAATACGGTAACTGCCGCCACCTACGCCTACGACCCACTGCACGCGCGCGCCGCACGCACCAATAGCGTCGATACCCGCTATTTTGCCTACGACGAGAGTCATCACCTGATCGGCGAGTACTCGCCCACGGCGGGGCCAATCCAGGAGACGATCTATCTGGGCGATATGCCGGTGGCGATTGCTGCGGGTGGGAACACGTACTTCGTGCATGCCGACTATCGCAACGCTCCGCTCCAGATCGACAACGCCGCAGGCAAAGCGGTCTGGGATTGGGACCCGTTGGCCTTCGGCGATAATGCGGAGAACGATAATCCGCTGGGGCTTTCAGAGGGCTTCAGTTATGCACTGCGCTTTCCTGGGCAATATTACGATAGCGAGTCGGGGCTGCATTACAACATGGCCCGGTTCTACGAGCCGGCCACGGGGCGGTATGCTCAGAGCGATCCGATTGGGTTGGCCGGAGGCATTGATACATATGCCTATGTCGGTGGCAATCCCTTGAGTTTTGTGGATCCACTAGGTCTAGACGGCTGCGATCCGCGCTCTCGTGATCGGGATGATGGTTGCAACGATGGCCGAACGCCGACACCTTCTCCGCCGGACTCACCTTATACGCCATCACCAGGCGAATGGTTCCCTCCGCTGCAGATTCCCTCACCTGGCGGCGCAGGGGGGATGTGTCTAACAGGTAGCCAAGATGAGTGTTATCAAAACTGCTACGCGACTTATGAGGCGCAAGTTGAAGTCTGTAAGATGTTCCCGTCGAAGAAGGCTCGCCAACAGTGCTATGCAAATGCCACCGATTTATTAGGCGAGTGCCAGAGGAATTGCAAATGATCGAACGCAGCGAAGTCAGCGGAGCCCGTGAGGGGCCTATTGCTACCAGATTGATGAATGCACGAGTACGTCAATCCGGCGAGGAGATCACGATCAAAATCAGTATCGGGCGGCCTTATTGGATCCAAGAAGGGTTTGAGGCTGGCTGCCCCGTCACATTCGAAGGCTTGTACGGTAAACAGCCTGACATAAGAGGAATTGATCCGATTGATTCGCTACGCAATGCGATTAAATTGATTGACAGTCTTCTTAGTGGGGCTCAAACAGAGCATGAGTTGTTATGGCCGGACGGTGAGCCATTTGAAAATCCCGAACAAGGAAGATAACAGTGTAATAGAGAATGTGAACCCCTCATGTGTGGTAAAGATCCCGGTCCATATAGGTTATGTTTCAACACATAAGGATTAAAGGGGTCGGAGTGAACTGACCCGGATAAAACGGACACTGTAATTAGGCTGCATTTACCACATATTCAAGAGCTGTAGGGTGGTTGGAGCGCCGCAGGCGCGTAACCCACCGTTTGCGCGGTGGGTTGCGCTGCGCTTCACCCACCCCACACGAGCCGGCAGCGGCACAAGGTGATGCGGCGGGAAACGGCGGTGGGCCGGTAGGACAGCGCCTCGGCTATCCGTGTTGCCGGGGATAGGTTCGGGGCGTGGGATCGCCTTTCCAGAATGTCTCCAATGCGTCGGACTTGATGCGAACCCTGAGCATGTCTATTCCATCAAGGCCGAACAGGCCGTCCGTGGTCAGCGGCACCAGCTTGCGCGCGGGCCGGTTTGCTCGCGCCATCCACAACTCGCCGTTTTCCAGCTTCACTTCGATATCGTTGTACCGCCCCGTCAGCGACCGCAACCGATCGGGCCGCAGTTTGGGCGGATGGAGCCGGCTCTCGACCTCGATCAATGCCCAGTCATAGTCTGCAATGGCTTCGGGGGAGGCGCCCTTGTCGTCCTTGAGACGCAGCAGTGCCAGGCGTTGTGCAGTGTCGAGTGCGTCGCCCGGAGTTACCGCGACCGATGGCGCTACGCCAGTACCTTCCCAATTTGAGCCGCTGACGGCATGGACCGGGCGGCCGTAGGAAATGCTGAGCATGAAGCCGGGCGCAATCGGGATGAACTTGTTGTTGTTGGCGGCGCCAACGGTTTTTGCGCCGACCAGATCACCGAGCTTGAATTGCTGGACGTCGTAGGCGAACGATTCCGCCGCTGATCCGACACCGCCGTCAATCAGGACATAGAGCGGCTTTCCCTTCAGGCGGCCGGCCGGGACATAGTCCAGCGAGCGCATCTGTACCGGCTGCTTGGTCCCTTCCAGAAAGCTGAATTCCAGGGTGTCGGGATCAAGGAAGTGGCTGACCAGATAGCGCACCGCGGCGCTGTCGCCGCCTGGGTTTCCGCGCAGGTCAATAATCAAGGCGTCCCCTCCACGCATGAAACGCATGGCGCTGTCGTATGCGGCGCCGCTTTCGTCGGGAATCCATCCGAACCGGGCAATTTTCAGATAGCGGATATTGCCGGATAAAATTCTCATCTCGGTCAGGCCGCTGTTGTCCCGGAGCGATAACGAGCGATCGTAGGAATCGCCGGCCCCTTCGCCCGTGTCAGCGGGGAGTATTGCGAGGGCATAGCGCTTCGGGTCGTAGTTCACATAGACATGATGATCGCCGCTGCTTGTGCCGAGGTCTTCCGTGATGCGTTGAGCGAGTGCGCCGGCGTCGCTGCTGTCATAGCGCCCCTGCTGCCGGGCCTGTTCCAGACCGGCGACGATCGCGGCACTCTTCTCGGGAAAGACATAGTCCTGACGGATTGCCGCCTCGATCGCAGCGATCAGGTTGTCACGCTGTGCTCCGGAGATGGCATTCGGCGCGGTGCGTTCAGACTCCGTAGCGACCTGCCCTGGAGAAGGTGCGGAGGCACCAAGCGCCACCATGAATGCAAGCAGCAGTATTGTTCGATTAGCCACGGGATGGTCCTTCTCAGGCAGGTATTGAACGGAGCATGGACAGATCGGTGCAGCCCCTTCGAGCCGGGTACATCATGCGCGTGTCAGCACGGATGAACCTTCTCATGGAAGGTCTTGTCGAGACATTCACCCAGGCGATCGTGAAAGGACCGTCTCTTTGCGGCTTTTTCAAACGCCTGCACGGCCGCGAAAAGATCAATTCCCGCTTCTTCGAACATTTGCTCGAACGTGCTCGACAGCGATCGATTGAAGTCGTACAGGAAACGCCCCAACTTCTGTCCTTCACCGGTCAGGGACAGAAGCCTGCGGCGGCTGTCCTCCGGGTCGGAAGTAGTAACCAGCAGACCGGAGTCACTGAGTTTGCGAGCCAGGGTGATGACCAGGGGGTGACTGAGTTTGAGCCGCTTCGCGGCGACTGTGATGGATAGTTGCCCGCATTGGTCCAGGAGCATTACCAGCGAGCCTGCGCGTGGCGGAAGGGGAATGCTGCGACGGCCGAAAAGTTCGCCCACGTCATGAACCATCGCATCCGACAGTCGCCGCAGGCGATGCGCCAGAAGCGGGAGGCCTATTGTTTCTACAAAGTCTTCGCTGATCATATGTAATACATTACGTAACATGTTACATATATTGATGTCAATATGCCCACCCACCTGTGAAATGAACTTCACGGTTGATCGCCGAGAGCTCGCTCTTTGGGCATTGAGATTGCTTAGGTGGACAAACCAAAGGAACAGTAGCCCGGGAAGCGCGCAGCGCTACCCGGGGGGGGCGTAGCGGTCGAGCATTCCGGCTACCGCCCGATCTTGCCGGGCCGTTCCTTGCGCTCAGGCAATGGAAATATCCATTGCCGGCATCCTCGACAAGCCGCTAAACCGGAGGCGCCTGACACTCCCTAAGCTTCGATTTTTGCGTCCATGTGCGCCAACCACAAAACATGGCGCGCATGGTGAAAACCAGGCGCGATTCCCCGTTCTCCTGACGGGAAATCGCACTTGCCCGCCGCCAGCTTTCACCCCGGCCCGGTCGAATCCGAATGCTGCGGAATCCGCGTCGAAGGCTCCGCGCCCTTGTTCGGGGAACGCTCCGGATGCAGGAAGCAGGCGATGGCCGGCAGCACCAGGATGGCGCCGAGCATGTTGGCGGTGAACATGAACAGCAGCAGCAGGCCCATGTCGATCTGGAATTGCAGCTGCGACATCAGCCAGGTGGTGACCGAGGCGGCGAGGGTGACGCCGGTGAAGATCACCGCCTTGCCGGTGCCGCGCAGGGTCTCGAAGTAGGCCTGGCGCAGCGACTTGCCTTCGGCGAAGCCGCCGGCCATGACGCCGTAGACGTAGATGCCGTAGTCGACGCCGATGCCCACCGCCAGGGCCAGCACCGGCAGCGTCGCCACCTTCATGCCGATGTTGAGCGCGGCCATCACCGCGTAGCCCATCACCGAGACCAGCGCCAGCGGCAGCACGATACAGACGATGCCGCGCCAACTCCTGAAGCACATCCACAGCAGCAGCAGGATCACCGCGTAGACCCATAGCACCACGCGACCTTCCTGGGCCTCGACCACCTCGTTGGTGGCGGCCATGACGCCGACGTTACCGGTGGCCAGGGCGAAGTTAACCGGGCAGTCCTTGGGCATGCCGTCGTACTTGGTTTGCAGGTCCTTCTGCCGCGCCTGCGCGTCGGCCAGCTTGGCCGGATTGGGTGTTTCGCCGGACTCGCCGAAGCTGATGAGGTCCTGCTGCGCCTTCTTCAGCCCCTGGAAGGTGGTGTACTGGGCATCGCAGTAGGCCGGGTCCACGTCCTTGGTGCGGGCAAAGAAGTCCTTGCGGTTTTCCTCGTTGAAGCGTTTCACCTCGGCGACGATGCGGGCCACCGTCTCCGCCTTGTGATCCTTGGTGAACATGTACACGGCGATGGCGTCGCAATCGTCGTTGAGCATGCCCGAGCTGGTCGGCACCAGGGCCGTGGCCTGGGCCAGGGCGAAATGGTTGCGCGGCAGCACCAGGGCGTTGAGGCGGCCTTCGGACAGGCCCTGGTAGGCCAGCTTGGCCAGCGTCAGCATCGACAGCGAGGAGGCCACGCCGGGCGTGTTGTCCATGTCCCAGGAGAAGCGGTCGACCTGGTTCATCAGCTGGTAGTCGACGCAGCCGTTGGGCTTGGACTCGGCGATCACCTTGAGCTGGTCCACCGCGATCTGGAAATTGTTGGTGATCGCGTTGAAGTCCTGGTTGAAGCGCGAGTCCGGGCGCAGCTCCGGCACGCCCTTGATGGCGTCGCCGATCTTCAGGTCCTGTTTGCCCCACATGGCCCAGCCCAGCACCACGCCGCAGCAGATCAGGATGGCGGTGGCGACTCGAGGCTTGGTCACGCCGGACAGCCACCACCACACCTTGTCGAGCACCGCGTCTTTCTTGTTCTGGCGCTCGATGAAGGCGTCCACGTTGCGCAGCTTGATCATAGTCAGCCAGATCGGCACCAGCATCTTGTTGGCGACGATGATGGCCAGGCCGCCGAGCACGGCGTTGATCGACATCTCGCGGATGGTTTCGATCTTGATCAGGTAGATGGTGGCGAAGCCGGCGACGTCGGTGAGCAGGGCGATGGTGCCGGCGATGGCGAGGCGGCGGAACGTTTCCAGCGAGGCGTCATAGCTGTTCTTGCCGTGATGCACCTCGTCGACCCAGGCGTTGACGTACTGCACGCCGTGCGACACCGACACCGCCAGGATCAGGAACGGCACCAGGATGGCGAAGGGGTCCATGCCGAAGCCGAAGCAGCGCAGCGCGCCCATCTCCCAGATCACCGCCACGATGGACGAGCCGAGCGGGATCAGGCCGAGCTTGAAGGAGCCGCAGTAGATCCACAGCAGGATGCCGGTGATGACCAGGGTCAGCATGAAGAAGCCAGCCACCTGCAGCGCGGCATTGGTCATGTCGTGCACGATCATGGCGAAGCCGATGATGCTGACGCGGATGCCGTCCTTCTCGTACTTGGCGCGCAGCTTCTCCAGGTAGGCGCCGACCTTGTTGTAATCGAGCTTGGTCGGATCGCTGTGGACGCGCAGCACTTTCTCGCGGAACTGCTCCACCGCGATGCTGAACTTGTCCTGCGCCGCCAGGGTGATTTTCTGGCTGTAGTCGGCGGCGGGAGGCGCCGCTGCGGCATCGCCGGACGCGGCTGCCGGCGTCGCTGCATCGCCGGATGCGGGTGCCGCCGCGGCATCGCCGCCGTCGGCAGCTGGCGCCTGCTCGGCCGGCACCTTCTCCAGCAGCTCGGTCATGATCAGGGCGCCGCTCTGATCGTTGGTGACGAAGCGGCCGATGGCCTGCGCCTTGGCCACGTTGGACTTGACCTTCTGCAACACCTCCGGCGTCGGCTGGTAGTCGTGCGGGATCACGGTGGAGCCGGCCAGGCCGCCTTCCACGTTCTCCACGTAGAGCAGGTTCGGGGTGAAGATCGACATCACGCGGGCGCGGTCCGCGCCGGGCAGGAAGAACACGTCGTCGGTGGCGTGCTGCAGCGCGTCCATGAACTGCGGGTTGTAGATCTCGCCCTTGCTCTTGTCCTGGATCAGGGCCACCAGCACCGTGTTGGCGCCGCCGAAGTCCTTGTAGTACTGCCGGAACTTCTGCATATAGGGATGATCCAGCGGCACCGTCTTGAGCCAGCCGGCATCCGGTTCCAGGCGCATGGTCTGGATGAAGAAGAACAGCGTCAGCACGATCAGGATGATGTGCGTCAGATGCCGCCGCGTATAGATGATCGGCTCGACCGCGCGCAGAATGGCGTCCGCGACGGGCCCCGTGATTGCCTTGCCTGCCATGAGCCGTACTCCCTAAATCGCCCTAAGTCGGTGATTCGACCGTTCCCGCCGTGACAGCCTTGTGTCGGCCTTCGTGCATGGAACGTTGTTATTGAATGTCTTTGAAATCTTGTTCGCCGCGATCACTTCAGGTCTAGCCGCTTGATTCCGGAGGTGCCGACCGTGACCAGCGCTGAGCCGTCCGCCAGTGCCGCATTCATGTTGATGTCGGTGTCCATCGGCAGGCGCTTCAGCGCCGCCGCCGCCAGATCCGCCTGCATCACGCGACCGTTCTGGCCCACCAGGAGGATGCGGCCATCCGCCGCCACCGCCCCGCCGAACAGCGGCTCGGTGTCGTCGTGCTGCAGATGCACCCAGCCGGGGACCTCGCTCACCGGGTTCTGGTTGTTGCCTGCATTCTCGGCATCCGAGGCGGCGGCTTGCATCGCCGCCAGTTCCTTGGCGCTGAGCGGCGCCGCCTTGGCGATATCCGCGGCGTAGAAGGCGTTGCCGCGCAGGCCGAAGATCAGCACGCCGTTGCTGCCGGTGGGGAGCGCGCCGAAATATGATCCGGTATAGGGCGACTTGAGCTGGACCCAGGTGGCGCCCTTGTCGGTGGAGCGGGCCAGGAAGCTGCGTTCGCCGGCCAGCAGCAGGCTGCCGTCGCCAAGCGCCGTCAGGTTGTACAGGTTGGGCGTGTCGGCGAACACGTCGCTGCTGACCGCGTCCCAGGTCTTGCCGCCATCGGCGGTTTTCTTCAGCGTGCCGTTGGCCCCGGCCAGCAGGCCGTTGTTCTGGTCGAAGAACAGGACGTCGAAGTAAGGCTTGCCCCAGGCGGCGTCGAACTGCAGCAGCTTCCAGCTCTTGCCGCCATCCTCCGTGCCGAGCACGGCGCCGTCGTAGCCGATGGCCCAGCCGTGCGTGGCATCGAGGAAACGGACACGGGTCAGCGTGATGTCGACCGGATCCGGCACCTGCTGCCATTTGTTGCCGTCGGGCGAAATCAGGATGTCGCCGCGCTGCCCGACCGCCACCCAGCCGGAACCGGCGCGCGCGATGTCGAGCAGCAATGACGACACCGCCCGCTCGGCCGGCTTCGCCGGCACCGGCACCAGGGTGGTGTCGGCGCCGGTGTCGTCGCTGCTGTCTTGTTGCTGCGCTGGTGCGGGCAAACTCAGGCTGAGTAGGGCGCCAGCCAGCGCGGCCAGGCCCCGGATTCTGTTCTTCATTGGCAGATTTCTCCTCCGTACAAGTCCGCCGTCATACCGGCGCAAGCCGGTATCCAGGGGGCGGAGCTGCTCACTCCGCACCTCTGGATCCCGCCTGCGACACGGTACCGCGAAGCGTGGGTGCGGGAGCAGGCGGAAGGCCCCGAATTGATACTGCAGATCGCAGGCGCTCCGGCCCCTCCCGCACCCACCGTTCCGGGCACCGTGTCGGGGCCGGCCTCCGCCGGGATGACCCGGCTACACCGGGTCACTTGGTCTGCGACTTATGGTTGAGGTTGTTGGGCGAGAAGTAATCGTCCTTGAAATCGATCTTGAAGTCCGAAATCTTGTCCTCGTTGCTCAGTGCGGTGATGAAGTACCGCCCGCTCTGCAGGTCATAGATGATTTCCGGAATGCCGGTGACGGTCGGCACGAAGGGCACCGTGATCAGCTGCGCTTCCTGCACCTTCCACAGCTGGTCGCGGTTGTCGTAGTCGTCCACCGCGGCGATGGCCCAGCTGTCCTCGTCGACGTAGAAGGTGCGCCGCTTGAACTGGTGGCGCAGCCCGGCTTTGAGGGTGGCGTCCACCACCCACACCCGGTGCAGCTCGTAGCGGGCCAGGTTCTGGTTGATGTGGCCGGGGCGGATGATGTCCTTGTACTTGATCAGGGGGGCGTTGATCAGGAAGGAATCATAGGCGATGTACATGTCCTTCTTGCCCAGCAGCTTCCAGTCGTAGCGGTCCAGGGCGCCGTTGAAGACGTCGACCTGGTCGTTGAACTGTTCGCCGTCGGTGCCGATGTAGGGGTTGTCGTAGCCCACGTCCGGGGCGCGGTTGACCCGGCCCAGGCCGGGGTTGTAGATCCAGGCGTCGCGGCCGCTGCCGCCGGCGCCGGAGCTTTCATGCACCAGGATCAGCTGGCCGGCCACGCGCGGCGGCGACAGGACCTCGGAGAGGTAGTACAGCAGGATCTTGGTGCCGGGATTGGCTTCTTTCAGGTTGGAATACTTGAATTTGACGTCCTCGACCAGCTTGGTGATCTGGTAGGAGCCGTCCGG
>Ga0302316_10000692_pt1 | contig 28833 bp, 23 predicted proteins | sample III_Palsa_N3_2_FD_200456 | JGI IMG/M metagenome (GOLD analysis project Ga0302316, IMG submission 200456) | Peat permafrost microbial communities from Stordalen Mire near Abisko, Sweden - III_Palsa_N3_2 | ecosystem: Environmental > Terrestrial > Soil > Palsa > Peat permafrost | place: Sweden...
TATCGCCCGGGAATTGGATCTGGACCGCAAGACGGTGCGCACGGCGCTCAAGCGCGCGGTGTGGGAGCCGTACCGGCGGGAAGTGCCCGCCCCGACGCTGCTGGATGAGCATCGCGGCTGGCTCGTCGAGCGAGCCCCGCAGGTGCATTACTCGGCGCGGATCCTGTACCAGGAGCTCTTGGGTATAGCCGCCGAGGCTTCGCGATGGGCTTCGAGCGCCAGCGGATGCCTGAGCTGCTCGCGGCCCATGAGGCGGGGAAGGGCATGCTCATTCTTTCACGCGGCTGCTTACGCTCAGAAGTCGAGTGACTTCCTGCAGGATCTGCAGGCCGCCAGGTGTTCTGCCGCGTAGCGGCTTCAATCCGGGTGTCCGTCCTGGGCGCCCGGATTTCATTGGCAATCGCAGAGCCTCTTCCAGTCGTCGAATAACCTCATTCGCCGCAAACGCCTTGTCTGACTAGAGGTGACTGCGCGCCTGCAAGCGGGAGTGTCGATTGCGACCGAACTGGATGTCGCGCCAGCAGCAATTGCGCGAGTCATCGCGTGCCGGGGGCAATACAAGAAGCCATCACCTTGAGGGGCGGGTTTGCTCGCCGCTTCTATAGCCCCTATTTAGCTCTACGCAGGGGCCGCTTGGAAGTACGTCGGCGACGCAGTGGAATTCTAGAGAGCCTTGCAATTGGATCGTCCATCCACAATTTGCCGGACGCTGCCGTTTGTTTCATATACTCGACAAAAGCGCGTACTGTTGGCGCCAAACCACGCTTGCTCGCGTAAACAACGTTGATTTCCACAGAGGGTAGCGTCCGCTCTGGGAACAGTCGTACGAGCCGCCCTGCGTCTATTTCTGGGCCGGACAGATACCCTGATACACACGCAATGCCGGCGCCATTCAGAACGAGCTGATAAATCATTCCGGGATCATTTACCAACAAGCGCGGCGGGATTTCGCACTTCACTTCATGTTCATTGTTGAAAAAACTCCACGTTGGCCGCATTCCATTGATGCCCGGCATCTCAATGGTGATGTGATCTTTCAGTCCTTGAATAGATTGCGGCGAGCCCCGAGCCTCCAGATAGGAAGGCGCCGCACACAAATACCGTTGCATCGTCCCTAATCCCATGGCGACTAGACGTGAGTCTGGCATATGACCCATCCGAATGAGGACGTCGATGCCTTCGGCGACCAGGTCTACGGAACGATTGGTCAATTCTAGTGATACGTCGATACCAGGATATCGATCGAGAAATGCGGGCAGAATCCGCGAGAGCACAAAGTACCCAAAGCCGATTCGGGAACTGATTTTCAGAAGACCCTTGGGACGCGAATTCAAACCGCTGACATAGTCAATCGCTTCGTCAACGCGCGAAAGGATCTCCGTGCACCGTCCTTTTAGAGCCAGCCCAGCTTCCGTCAATCGAACGCTATGCGTGGTCCGCTGGACCAGACGCATTCCCAGCTGTGCCTCCAGGCGAGCGACGCAGCGGCTCACGGTGGATTTCGGAATTCCAAGGGCCCGTGCCGCGCCGGAGAAGCTCTCTAGGGCGGCGACCTTTTCGAACACTTTGAGGTCATTAAGATCGGTCACGTTTCGTGTTCCATCATTGGAACACTGTGTCTATGGAGAAACATGCGGTAAAGCAGTCTCTCCGTACGGCAACGAACATAACTATGCGCAGCGATGATATCCAATCGCCATTCGGAAGGTCGCGCACTCAGTGCGCGACAAAACCGAAGTGGGACGTGCAAACGCGGCATACCCAGTATTTTCGAATTAGCCCATATCCATTCTGCCGAATTCCTCAACCGAAGACTATATGCCCCGGACAAACCCGTTGCCTCAAGCCCTCTGCGCTCCCATTGGCTCCTACGATGGCAAATGAGAGGTCGACCATTCTCGCCATCGGCGCCTCGGGTAAGTTTGCCGGTCTGGTGGTTCCCGCCCTGACAAAGCGAGACGCACGCGTCCGCGGCTTTGTCACCGACGCCAAGCAAGGGGTAGCGGTTCGCTCCCACGGCGCTGCGGAGATTGCGATCGGCGACTTGCGTGACGAGGCGAGCGTTGATGCGGCATTAAAGGGCGTGGGTGCCGTCTTCTATATCGCACCGGCCTTTCTGCCGAATGAAGCAGACGTCGGGCGACGTTTCGTCGCGTCCGCCATTCGCGCAGGAGTACGACGTTTTGTCTTCTCCTCTGTGATACATCCCGTTCTAACGGCACTGGAAAATCATGCGGCTAAAATTCCCGTCGAAGAAGCCCTTCTCGATTCGAACATGGAGTTCGTATTTCTCCATCCCGCGATGTTCTTCCAAAACTATGCTCAAAGCTGGCCCAATGTCTTGGAAACCGGCGTATTGGCCGAACCCTGGTCAATTGATACACGTTTTAGCCGGGTCGACTACCGAGACGTGGCGGAGATTGCTGCGATCGCTTTGACGGAGAATAGGCTCAACTTTGGTACTTTTGAGTTATGCGCAGAAGGCCCCCTCAATCGGACCGACGTGGCCAAGCTCATGAGCGAGGTTTTAGGACGCGAGATCGCCGCCTCACAAAGTGGAGTTCCGGAGGCCAAAGACTCGGCGACAATTGCGAGTGAGCGTCCGCAGAATTCCGCCATCCAAAAGATGTTTAGATGGTATGACTTACACGGTCTCGTCGGCAATTCCTTGATTGCACGCGCCGTCTTGGGACGCGAGCCGCGAACATTGCGCGCATTTTTCGGAGAACTTGCCGCCAATACCGGAAAACCGAAGTGAAAGGGATTGAACCCTGGTCGCTTGCGGGCCGCCATAAGCGCCCGCCGATGGATGGCAGTGGCCTGTTAGGAGATAGGAAATGAAGCGAGGCCGCATCGTCGTTATCACCGGGGCGGCTGGCGGGATGGGTGCGCTCTTGGTCGAGCGCTTCCTCGCCAACTGCGATGCTGTCTTCGCCACGGACACCTCAGAAGAGGCTCTATCCACGTTGGCCGGCAAGATCGATGAGGGCACTCAACTCCACACCATGGCAGCGGACATTTCGGACGAGGCGAGCTGCGCTCGGCTTGCCGCCTTCGCCGGCGATAAAGCCGGCCGCGTCGATGTATTGATCAACTGCGCCGGATTCTTCCCGATTCAGTCATTCGAGGAAATGACGCTGGCCGATTGGAACAAAGTCATTGGCATTAACCTCACCGGTGTGTTCCTGATGGTGAAAGCGATGCTGCCTCTGATGAAGGGGCGCGGCTGGGGCCGGATCGTCAATATTGGCTCAGGATCGATGTTCGTGGCGTGGCGGAGCAGACCCACTACGTCGCCGCCAAGACCGGGGTGCTCGGACTCTCGCGCAGCCTGGCACGCGTGGTCGGCAAGGAAGGCATCACCGTCAACGTCGTCGCGCCCGGCCTCACGCTTACGCCAGCCGTCGCCAAGTCCATGCCGCGGGAGATGGTTGAGGCGCAGGTCAAGGCGCGCGCCATCCAACGCGACGAGAAGGGTGAAGACTTGGTTGGCACCGTCTTCTTCCTGGCCTCACCCGACGCCGACTTTATGTCGGGCCAAACCCTTAACGTCGACGGCGGCAAACACATGCTCTGAACGGGCAGCACAGGACACTATACATGACCGACTTATTCAATGACTTTGACCTCAAGGGTCTCCCGCTAGCCAACCGTATCGTGATGTCGGCAATGACGCGCACCCGCGCAACCGAAAATGATGTCCCCACGGACTTGATGCGCGACTATTACGTCCAGCGGGCATCGGCTGGGCTGATCGTCACCGAATGCACACAGGTTTCCGAGCAGGGGCACGGCATCATCCGCGCGCCTGGTCTTCACCGCGCCGACCAGATTGCCGCATGGCGCAATGTCACCGATGCGGTGCATGCCGCCGGTGGACGTATCTACTGCCAGATCTGGCACTGCGGCCGCGTCGCCCATCCAGATATGCGCGGTGGCGAGAGGCCGGTCGGGCCTTCGCCTATCCCAGCAACGGGCGACTTCTTTCTACCCAGTGGCCGCGTCGAATTTCCGGAGCCACGCGAGCTACGCATCGACGAAATCCCCGGCATCATTGCCGATTTCGCCCAAGCCACGCGGAACGCCCGCGAAGCGGGCTTCGACGGCGTTGAGCTGCACGGTGCGAACGGCTACCTGCAGGATCAGTTCCTACAGGACGGCAGCAACCATCGCACCGACGCTTATGGCGGCCCGGTCGACAACCGTGCGCGACTTATGTTGGAAACCACGGCGGCGATGATCGAGGCTTGGTCGGCCGATCGAGTCGGCGTGCGGCTGTCACCTTCAAGTTACCTATATGGTGCGGACGACACTGACAAGCTCGAAACCTTCGGCTTTGTCGTGCGCGCGCTTGATGCGCTTAAGGTTAGCTATCTCTGCCTTCTCGAGCCGAATGCAAAGGATTCCGAGCGGGGAGTCCAGATAAGCAATGTCGCCGAAACTTTCCACCCGATGACGTCGGCGCCGATCATCGTTAATACCGGCTTCGACAAAGCAAAGGCCAACACAGTACTGGCCAGTGGTAATGCCGACCTCGTGGCGTTCGGCGTGCCCTACATCGCCAATCCGGATCTTGTCGAACGCCTGCGTGCTAATGCATCGCTTAACAAGCCCGACCCGGCGACCTTCTACGGTGTTGGGCCCAAGGGCTACACGGACTATCCCACGCGCGAAATCGCGGCCGCAGCTTGAGCTGCCGACAAATTAACCACGATATGACGACGATACATCACCCGGAACATCTACTTGACCGCGCCACCATGGTGGCGATGCGCTTGATGCTCAGGTCGGCGAAGGGGACCGTCAGCGGGCCAGATGGCCGCAAGACTTTTGACGAGATGATGGAGAAGGTTCCAGCGGCCTTGGGGGTAACATACGAAGCGGCAACCATCGGCGGCATGTCAGGATGGTGGTGCCGACCAGCCGATGCGGTGAAAGGCGCCGCCATCCTTTACCTCCATGGCGGCGGCTATGTGGTTGGCGCGGCCCAGACCTACCAGCACTTCGTCGGGCAGGTCGCATCGCGAGCGCGAGTCGCCGCGTTCGTGCCCAAGTACCGGCTCGCCCCCGAATTCCCCTTCCCGGCCGCGGTTGAGGACGCGCAGGCGACCTACCAAGATCTGATCGCACAAGGACTGACAAATATAGCGCTAGCGGGGGACTCAGCCGGCGGCGGCCTCGCGCTGATCCTTCTATCGTGGGCAGCCGCCAAGGCGCGCGCCGGCTCAGGCCCGATCCCCAAAGGCGCGGCGGTGATCTCGGCATGGACGGACCTCGCGATGACCAGCGATAGCATGAAGACCCGCGCGGAGGCCGATCCGCTGTCGACACCCGCGTCGCTCGCTGCCATGGCGGGGCTCTACCTGGGAGGCCGGGACGCTCGCGATCCACTGGCCTCTCCGCTGTATGGCGATCTTGCCGGCTTGCCGCCGGTCAGGATGCACGTGGGTGAAGACGACGTGCTCCTCGACGATTCCGTCAGGTACGGCGAGCGGTTCGAACAAGAAGGTGGAACGATCCAGGTACACACCTGGCAAGGCATGATCCATGTCTTTCCCTCCAACGTCGCGCTCCTAAAAGCCGCGAAGGAGGCGCTGGATGATGTCGGCAAATTCTTAAGATGGCAGCTCCTCGGCGAGCCTGCCGCCGTCGCCGCCTGAAACGCGCGGGACCTATTTACAGTCCAATTCAACTCCAACCCAATTCGCAGGATCTGCCGATGTCCCCGCACACTGAACCCCAAACCAGCCTCCTGCCTGCAGCACGTGATCCCAGACGCCTACAAGGCGCGAATTCTGCGCGCCCGCCTTGTCGACTCCTGGGGCGATCCGCCGATGCTGCCGGTCTTTTGAGATCACGGTGACCAGCGTTTCCCCGGCCCCCATTGCGGGATTCGACAGCAAATCAGCGAGCGTTGTCGGCATCCGCCTGCACTATTGGATCGGTGGCGATCCGACCGGTCAGCCGGTGATCCTGTGGCACGGTTTCCTGTCGACCGCTTATGCCTGGCGCGACGTAGCGCCGGCCCTCGCCAAGGCAGGACTTGCAGTGTTGATCCCGGACATGCGGGGCTTTGGCGATAGCGACAAACCCGCCGGCAATGATGGCTATGACGCCCGTTCGCTGGCCGAAGAGGGCCGCGCTCTCGTCGCCGCGATCGGCTTCGGCCAGGGTAAGCCGTTGATGCATGCGGCGCACGACATGGGCGCGCTGCCCGCGCTGATCTGGACCGCCGATCATCCGGAGGAGGTTGCGGGCATGCTTTATATAGAGGCTCCCGTGATGCTCGGCCAAGTGCTGCGGCAGGTATTTTCCTACACGCCGCAAGCGATGGCGCAAGGATCGATGTGGTGGTGGATTCTGCCGCTCGCGCCGGGTGTGGCCGAACGACTGATCGTCGGCAACGAACGCGCGTTTCTCACCTGGTTCTACGAGGGCGATCATGTGGTCAACCACGCCGCCATCACAGCGGACGCGGTCGATGAATATCTGCGGACCTTTGCCGGCCAGGAAGGCGTTCTCGGCAGCATGGGCATCTACCGCGCCGCCTTCGCCAGCATCGACCAGACCGAGCCGCTCATGTCCGACAAGATCACCACGCCGATCGTCGCGCTCGGCGGGGAGCAAGGACTCGGCGGCAAGGTCGGCGACATGGTCGCGATGATCGCCGAAAACGTCGAGTCGCACACGCTGGCGTGTTGCGGTCATTTCATGACCGAGGAACGTCCGGCGTACGTCGTCGGTCATATCCTCGATCTGAGCGCACGATTGGCCACGGCGTCCGGCACCGGGAGATAACGGCAAGAGCACAAAGGTATCCACCGCCGCGATCGCGACCCATCATCCCGAGCATCTCGCCGATCGCACCGCAATGGCTGCGATGCGGGCGATCATCGCGCTGCAGCCGGCGCGCACGCGATACGCTCGATATCACTGGCGAGTTCCTGCGCAGCAATCTTTCATCACCACCACTCGAACGGAGAAACCCCATGACGCGTATACTGTTCGTCGGCCAAAAGCCAGAAACGGTCGACTTCTCGGACCCCTCCCTGCCGCCTGGCTTCGATGCCGAAAAGATCAACGCCGGGATCGCTCTCGGGGTCGCGAAGATTGAGGAACGGGGTTGGCAAGGCGATACCTGCATGATCACGCCCGATGCGGCGGGATGGACTATGCTCGAAAGCGCATTAAACGGCGCCGCCTATGACTGTGTGGTGATTGGCGGCGGCCTGAGACTTCCGCCCAAGAGCCTGGCGCTGTTCGAGACTGTGGTGAACATCATTCACAAGGCCGCGCCAGGCACGGCGATCGCCTTCAACACGCGTCCCGAAGACACCGCTGACGCGGCTGCTCGACAACTCAAGGCTGTCTGATGGAAAATCGCCGGAAGGCAGCCGGTCCAGACGGCAAGGGCGACCGCACAGGTCATTCCGGAGACTCCCCCGCCGACTATTGCTACATGATGAGCGGATCGAACGCGGTTGAGCTTCGCCAAAGACCAGCACAGGAGTAGACATGCGGCACCTGACATGCGGCCTGAAAGCACATCGCCTCCCATATCACTTTCTCAGACATATCTACTAGAACTCCCAAAACTGAAGTCGGCGACCGCTCCGCAGCAGAGCAGGTGGCGGTGCTGGGCCGTCGCGGGCTGATGATTCTGGATCTGCGGTTGCTGTTTCAAAAGAGCGGGAGTTGTTACTCAGACACGGGCGCACTGGCGATTGACGGCACTGACCGCACTACAAGAAAAGGCGCATGTGGTTTGCCCAGTACTGAAGCCACTAAAGGGGAAAAGGCGGCGAGCCGGAGTAGCCTGGAATAACCGCTTTCAGATCAGCTAAGGCCATTGAGTGTCCATCGACAAATTTCCAAGAAGAGCCATTGTCTTTGGAAATTCCAATTAGGGATGTTCGATCGGTGGAATCCCCGGTGGGGCTCCGAGTCACTTGGATGTATGGCACAAAAACATACCGGATGCCATTGACCGAAAACAGAGTGCCGGGCTCTGCTACTTCCCATTGCAAATAGTGGCGGCCGTTCTCCTTCATCGCATAGAAAAACCGCTCTTGCAATTCCGCGAACTGAAGGTCTGGGTCGGAGGCCGGTAGCCGCTGACGCGCAAGCCGCACGTATGCATCAATATCTGATGATAGAACTACGCAATCTGCGTTCATCGTCAACATGCAGTTCGCGAATGCCCGAGCATCTTTTTCGGCAGTTTCGAGGGAGTTTGCCCCCATCGCTGGCACACAGGCGACAAGAAGCAACACCGCTCTAAGCCAAACGTTTAAGTGATTCACAAGTTATCCATCCTAAACCAGGCTGTAATAATTGAGCGTAGATGTACGCTCCGGACTCAGCCCGAACCACCATAACCGGGGTATACGCAGTTCGACCTCGGTACCAATATCAGCTTCGCTCCAGACATGAAAGTGGCCGCCCAGTTGCTCGCAACGCTCCCGCATTTCGGGCAATCCCCAATGGCCGGGCCACTGACCGCGCGCGAGGATCTGGGCATCGACCCCTACTGCTAGCTCGAACGCCTTTCGAGCGCACGGACTGCGCTCTCCAGGGCGCGCACACAGCGATCTTCGATTTTCAGTGTGAGCAGCGCATCGGCGCGCGTCCGGCCCAGATTTAGGGCGGCGATGGGTTTGCTGGCTTGCGCGGCAGCCTGTGCGAAGCGATACCCGGAATAGACCATCAGCGAGGATCCGACGACCAGCATTGCGTCGGCGCGGTGCAGGGCGCCCATCGCCTGACGCACGCGCTCCGCGGGAACTGTTTCGCCAAAGAAGACCACGTCGGTCTTCAGCGTGCCGCCACAACGGCGACAGCTGGGGATATTGAAGCCCGCGAAATCCAGCTGGTCCAGATCCCCATCGCCATCCGGTGCGGCCTCGGCCTCGTAGTGCACCCAGTCGGGATTCAGTGCGCGCAGCTGCGCATGGAGCTGGTCCCGGGACAGGATCGCCTCGCAGCCCATACAGCGGATGCGGTCGGCCCGGCCATGCAGATCGATCACCGCCCTGCTGCCCGCTGCCTGATGCAGGCCATCGACATTCTGGGTTACCAGGAGCTCGACGCGCTGGCTCTGTTCCAGCCGGGCTAGGGCATGGTGCGCGCCGTTGGGCCGCGCGTGCCGGAAATGCGACCAGCCGGCAAGGCCGCGCGCCCAGTAGCGCTTGCGAGTCAGCTCATCGTCCAGAAACGGCCGAATCATTACTGGCGGGCGGCGCTTCCACTCGCCGGCCGCATCGCGGTAGTCAGGAATGCCCGATTCGGTACTGCAGCCCGCGCCGCTCAGGACGAAGAGCCGCGGATGGCGTTCAATGAATTGTTCGAGGTCCTGCGCGTCCGCCGAACTGGCCTCATCCGCCGCCGGTGCTGTCGCAAGTGGCGTCGTGGGAGTCTGAGTATCCATGGCGGCATGTTACTGCGGATTAGAAGAGTCTGGCGCCGTATCACGCAGGAGGCTCACGATCACGGCGGTCTGCGTACTGTCTGGGTGCACCCGCCGGGGCAGGTGTCCGAAATCAGTCCGGACACACCGACCGTCGACTGTACGCAGGCTTCATGCGCTTAGGGTAGTTCTGCGCTCTTGCCGACAAAGTAGTCGCTTCCGCCCCACAGAAAATCCTGACGCGGAATGGACATCAATCTTGGCGGCGGCGCGCAGGATCGATAGGACGGCTCCGATCGGCCTTCCGAATTTCAGATAGGTGAGGGGTGCGGCGACCAACCTTTTTCTGCTGCTCCTTTTTCCGGCATGCGTGCTTTATCGTGACAGCAACGAGAGGAGGGCATGTCGTGAGAAATCGGCTATTTGCGCGTCAGCACCCGGATGCAAGGCCGCAGCGGAGTGGGCCTGACCGCGCAGCGGGATGACATCGAACGGTTTGCTTTGCAGCAAGGGCTACGGGTTGAGTCTTGGTATCAGGACATTCAAATGGGTGGAAGCGCAGACGCGTTGACGTTGCGTCCTGGACTCGCACGGGTTCTCAAGGAGGCTAAAGCGGCGCGATGCCCAATGATTGTTTCAAAGCTGGATCGTCTCTCAAGAAATGTTCATTTCATCAGCGGGCTCATGGCAGCTGCAGCAGTACTGAAGCGTGCAGGGAAGAAGCTAGGCGTTTTGCGGTGGACGAAGAGGAAGCGGCTTGGATCCAGAGCAGTTAAACGACAGAAATATCACCTCGCCTACCGGGGCCAAATGATCTGGAACACAAATTGTCAGCATGGCGAGTCTGGGGCTCGATCCCCGCTTGCCCGCATTTCACCGAAACTGTCGCCAGTTCTGGTCAAGGAATTGTGGGAGAAGCAACCGGATATAACCGCACCAACGTTGCTGAACATGCTCGGTCCCAAGAATCCTCTGGGGTTGGATCGGGCGATGGAACTTTTGACGGCATGCCGCACGGCTTCGAAGTTTACGTGCAGTCAGGTCGTAATGCGACGAGCGACAGGAGGGGTTCGGCGTGGTGATTTGCGGAGTTGATCAATCTGATCATCTTGGGCTGCGGTAGATCGCAGTAGACGGCGAGGGGTATCGGGTGGAAAATTCCTTCTCTGGCGGGCGTGGTACCCTGACCCCGGATTGATGCCTGGGGTATCGCGTGGGGTATTGGTCGATGCCATCGTTCTGGCAACCTTATAAATTCGATGTTTTCGAGCAAACTCAACTCCGGCCGGAGGCGCCACAGAGCAAGTCCTTACGCCAGCCGCTTTGCGTCCGTCCTCCCAAGGTCATATAGATGTTTACAACAACCGTCCGCAAGTGGCATTCGTACGTCGCTCTTTTCATTGCTCCCAGCGTCCTGTTCTTCTCGCTCACGGGTGCGGTCCAGCTCTTCAATCTTCACGAGGCCCACGGTGGCTATCGGCCGCCGGCCATTGTGGAAAAGCTGAGCTCGGTCCACAAGGATCAGGTGTTCGCGTTCGGTGGTCACCATGTCGCCGGTGCGGGCGGGGGCCCGCCCAATGATGACGAGCGAGTCGCGGCATCGACCCTGATGCTCAAGTGGTTCTTCCTGCTGGTGTCGCTCGGCCTCGTCCTCTCGACCACTTTGGGTATCTGGATGGGCCTGACGCAGATCCGCAGGACGCGCTTGGCTTTGGTTCTGCTGGCTGCCGGTACGCTGATCCCGGTGGGCCTGCTGTTGGTATGAGGCCAGCCGGCAAGGGCCTGTCCTTCTTCGATGTGCTGGGCTTCGCGGCCCATTATTGGCGTGAGCAGCGCGGCAAATTGTCGGTCATTCTGTTCCTGTTCATTACGGCGGCGTTGCTCGAGACCTACCTGCCGACCGCGCTCTCGAACTTCCTGCAGACGATCCGCTTGGGGGAGGGCAGAGTCGCGGTGCTGCGTGCGCTGGCGGTGTTCCTCGGCGTGTATTGCCTGCAGATGGTGCTGTTCGGCGTTTCGTTCGTCATCTACAACATATTCGAGACGGCGATCTTCAAATCGCTCATGGACGATGCATTCGCGCATGTGCAGAGCCTGTCGGAGCACTTCTTCGTCAATACCTTCACTGGGGCCATCGTCTCGAAGATCAGCCGCGCACGTCAGAAGATCGAAACCTTCGAAGACCAGATACTGATCCGGATCATTCCCACGATAGTGGTGCTCGGCGGCAGCACGGCCTTCCTGGCCTTGCGGTTTCCGGTGCTGGCACTGCTCATGGTCGTCTACGTCGTGCTGCTGTTCGGTGTCAGCGCGTATTTCGTGTTCAGGATATCGGGCCCCGCGCAGGGCATATACGCGGCGGCGCAGGACTCCTTTATTGCACACCTCGCGGACAGCATCGGTGGCATGTCGACCACGAAGTCGTACGCGCAGGAACAGATTGAAATTGCGACCTTTCTGGATGTGACCGAGCAGCTCCGGGCCAAGAACGAGCGCTCGTACAAGCTCGGTAGCTACGCGGCCATCGTGCAGCGCCTGCTGCTGACCGGCATGCTGGTACTGCTGCTCGGCGGCGGGGTCTGGTATCTGTTCAACGGCAAGGCGAACGTGGAGGCGATGGCCTACCTGGCATTCGCGTACACGATTCTGCAATCGTATGTCCGGGACCTGGTGGACAACATCAAGAACATACTCACGTCCTCGTACGACCTGCACGCTGTCATTGCGCTGCTGCACGAGGAGCCCGAGGTTCCCGTCACGCCCGCTCGTCCTGCGCTACAGATTCGGCGCGGGGAGATTGAGTTCGAGCATGTCCGCTTCACGTATCCGGGAAAATCTTCGCCCGTGTTCGAGGACCTCTCGGTGTCGATCGGGGCCGGGGAGCGCGTGGCGTTGGTGGGACACTCCGGCAGCGGTAAGACGACCTTCGTGCGGCTGTTGCAGTGCCTCTATGCCATTCAGGAAGGCCACATCCGGATAGACGGACAGGATATAGCCGGTGGTTCCCGGGCATCGCTGCGCGGTGCCATAGCCCTGGTTCCGCAGGATCCGATCCTGTTTCACCGGACACTGGCTGACAATATCGGTTATGGGAAGCCGGATGCCGACATGCAGGCAATCAAAAGGGCCGCCGCGCAGGCCCATATCGCGCCTTTCATCATGGAGCTTCCCCAGCAATACGACACGCTGGTCGGGGAGCGGGGCATCAAGCTCTCCGGCGGGGAGCGCCAGCGCATTGCAATCGCCCGCGCCATCCTGGCTGAGCGGCCCATTCTGATCCTCGACGAGGCCACCAGTTCGCTCGACTCGCAAAGTGAGCGGGCGATTCAGGAAGCGCTGCGCGCCCTCACGCATGGCCGCACGTCGATCATGGTGGCCCATCGCCTCTCGACCATTCTCGATGCCGACCGGATCCTGGTCTTCGACAGAGGCCGTATCGTGGAGGAGGGCACGCATGCCGACCTGGTTCTGAAGGAAGATGGCATTTACGCCGGCTTCTTCAAACTCCAGTCCGGCGGCTTCATTGTCGAATGAGTGTCAGTCGGAGGGCGGAATCGTCACCATCGTGAGGGTTCGTGAACCGAGTCTGGCACCGTCGCTGGGTTGGTCGATGACGACATAGAAGCTGCGGGATTCATGTCGCCGCGGGTCTGTGACGACCGGAACCAGCAGCTGCGCCTCGCGCTCCCCGCTCAGGAGGTACTCCGTGCGGGCACCGACCGGCACGAAATCCCTGCCCGGTTTCGCGGTCCCGGATTCGGTCCACCAAGTAAAGCTGACGTTGTCGCGAAAGCTCTCGCGACGACGCACGATGACCGCGGCGACGGGGTTCATCGGGGTGACCTCGAGTTCGTCCGCGGCCATCTCGATCCGTGCCCGCAGCGCCGTGCTGCCGGTTGCTGCCGCCGTGGCGTCCGCTACTGGCGCCGCATTGGGCGCAGTGACATGGGCCGCAACCGTACCGGCGATCACCGGCCCTGGAGGAGCGGCCATCTTGGGTACCGGGGGTTTTGCGGCGGGGGGCACCGGCGGCACGGTGGATTCCGCTGCCGGCTCATCCGGTATGGGCGCCATCGCCGTGTCGCCCGCAGCGCCACCGCCGATGTCGCTCCACAATTTTCCCGCAGAGTTTCTCAGATCCGCACCGCTTCTGGACACGACATCCGGATTCGCAACAGCCCACCAGCACAGTGCCGCGGCCAGCGCTATCAGACCTGCCGTGACCCACCCAGCACCACTGCGGTGTGGAGTGCTGCCCCCCATGACCAATGCGAGGCTGGGCAGCGGCGCGCCTTCTGCCTCGAGGCTCAATTGATCAAGCCAAGCCTGCATGTCCCCGGGTCGGTGTTCGCGATCAAAGCGCAGCCCCGCGCGCAGTGCACGCCACTTTTTGCTGCTAAGACCGGGAGGGCGCCGGGGCGACATGTGGGCCGCCCGCGCCTGCAGCGCATTGCGGCCCTGGAACGGCAGTCGGCCGGTCAGCAGTATGTAGCTGACACAGGCCATGGCGTAAATGTCATCACGGACGTTGGCCGGGCCGCCCTGGAGTACTTCGCAGCTCGAAAAACTGGGCGTCGCGACCGCGGTACGGGACAGTTCTTCGATGTCCGGGATCGTCGGTTCCCGGTACAGCCGATAGGATGCCCCGAAATCAAGAACCCGGACCTCGCCCTGGTCCGTGATGAAGATGTTTCCAGGATTGAGATCGCCGTGCACGATCCCGCGGGAGTGCGCATATGCAACTGCGGCTCCGACCTGTCGAATGATGGAGAGGGCGTGCGGCCGATACAGGGGGATGCCGGCAAGATTGGCCAGCACCCGAGTCAGCGCCGCGCCGCTGAGTTGCTCCATGGTGAAGAATGTCAGGTCATCGTCGCGGTCGAACTCATGCACGCGCACGATATTCGGGTGCGAGAGTGACTGCAGACGCTGGAACTCGCTGCGCAGCTCAGCCAGCAACTTCGGTCGCTTGATGATCTCGGTATGCAGTACCTTGATGGCGACGCGTTGCCCGCCATCGGCCTGATCGAGCCGGTATTCGTCTATGGCCGCGTACACGGTACCCATGCCGCCATGCCCCAGAATTCCGCGCACCCGGTACCGGTTGCGCAGCACCTCGTTCACGACCAGCATCCTAGTGCGCTGGGGCTGAGCGGTATCGGCGACGCTCTTGAGCAACGGCTCAGGTTTGCGCTCGGGGGCCGCAGGTTTCTGAATGGGCTGCACATTCGGCGCAGCGGGCCTGCTCGGCGGCGGGTTGGTTGCCGCAGGGGGTACCTGAACCGTCACCTCCGGACTCGCGGCCGCGGCAGCCGTGGGTGTCCTGGCCGGGGCCGCTTTGAAAGCGGCCGCCTTGGCACCACCCGGGACGCCCAGCAGCACCGCCTGCAAACTCGAGTTCAATGCATGGAAGTCGTCTTCGGTAATGCGATGCAGCCGATAGTGCTGATCGACCAGCGCGAGAAGTTCCCAGCCGGCATCCGGGTTGGCGTTCACCACGGGCAGGACACCCCGGAACATCGTCTCCCAGCCGCATTCGCCGGCGGCCAGATCTTCCAACCACTCAGAAAAACTCTGCGTCGCGACCGGAGTAGGTTGCGTCGTTTCGGCCTCAGGTTGGAGCTGCATCGCTAACATGGGGTAATCCAGCCGACTACGTAGCTGTAATAGAGAGTATGACCCGGGCGCCGATCCTGTGCACAAGCCTGAGCGCGTTCTGGTGCGTCGTCGCCACCACTTCCCTTACGATGGCGCCGCAAATTCAGTAACTTGAAGATCAGACCTCTCCCCTTCCTCATGGTTCAGCCCGGTTCCAATGCCCTAAGGCGGCACCCCGTGACGCTCACGATAGGGCCATGTTGCGGTATTAACGCAGAAGTTGAATGTCCGGTGACACGCTATCGCGGACGTAGGGATTATCCGATAGCGCTCATTTAACAATGCGGATTTACCAACATGAACATCTATCGCATTACGCTTCAGTAATCTTCCACGTCCCGCGCGGCCGCTTTCAACGCGGCTACAAAATGAGCGCTCAAGGCACTGGTGGAGTCACGCACGCGCAAAATACCCAGCTCGATGAACGCGGGCCTGCCCCGCAGTCGCAGGTAGCGCACACCGGTGCGCTTGAGGTTGCGCACTGAAGCGGGGACGAGGGCGAGTCCCATGCCGCAGGAGACGAGGCCGATCACGGTCTGCATCTGGCGCGCGTTCTGCACGATCCGCGGCGCGAAGCCGGCCGAGCGGCAGCGGCTGATGGTGAGATCGTACAGCCCCGGAGCGATGTCGCGCGGCGGTACGATGAAGCTCTCCTTGGAGAGGCTGCGCAGGTCGACGGTGTCGCTGCCGGCTGCCGGATGGTCGGCGGGTGCAGCCAGCACCAGCGCTTCGCGCAGGATGGTCGCGAACCGGAGGTCCGGCTCTGCAACCGGGGCCAGCCCAAACCCAAGGTCCAGGCGTGCGGCGCGCAACTCGCGGATCTGCGCATCGGTGGTGAGTTCGTGCAGCTGGACTTCGACCAGTGGAAACTGCAAGCGGAAACTCTTCAGCGCCGGCGGCAGAACACCGTAGTCGGCAATGGACACGAAACCCACGGACAGCGTGCCGACATCGCCGCGGTGCGCCTGCAGCATCCGGGTGCGCGCGCTCTCGAGCCGGGCGAGGATCGCGCGGACCTCTTCATAGAAGATCTGGCCCGACGCGGTCAATGATACGCCGCGATTGCTCCGTGCCAGCAGCGGCGCACCCAGCTCCTCCTCCAGGCTTCTGATCTGGGTGGACAGAGGCGGCTGCGAGACGTGCAGCCGGATTGCCGCGCGGGAGAAACTGCCTTCCTCCGCGATCGCCACGAAGTACCGCAGCTGTCTCAGCTCCACTATTCGTATCTCCTATAGTGAGTAGACCAATATCATATTGGTACGTATACGCGAGCCGGGCCACAATTCCCACCATGACTACCTATCGTTCCCGCACCAGTACCGCCGGTCGCAACATGGCCGGAGCCCGCGCCCTGTGGCGTGCCACCGGCATGAAGGACCAGGACTTCGAGAAACCCATCATTGCGGTCGCCAATTCCTTCACGCAGTTCGTGCCGGGCCACGTCCATCTGCAGAACCTGGGGCAGCTGGTGATCGCGGAGATCGAGCAGGCCGGCGGTGTTGGCAAGGAGTTCAACACCATCGCGGTCGATGACGGCATCGCGATGGGTCATGACGGCATGCTCTACAGCCTGCCCTCGCGCGACATCATTGCGGACAGTGTCGAGTACATGTGCAACGCGCACACCGCCGATGCGCTGGTATGCATTTCCAACTGCGACAAGATCACGCCCGGGATGCTGATGGCGGCACTGCGCCTGAACATTCCCGTGGTCTTCGTTTCCGGTGGCCCGATGGAGGCCGGCAAGACCAGGCTCGCCGGCAAGGAGGTGGCGCTGGACCTCATCGACGCGATGGTGGCCGCGGCCGATGACAGCCTGTCCGATGCCCAGGTACGCCAGATCGAGCGCTCGGCGTGTCCCACCTGCGGCTCCTGTTCGGGCATGTTCACCGCCAATTCGATGAACTGCCTGACCGAGGCACTCGGTCTGTCCCTGCCCGGGAACGGCTCACTGGTGGCGACGCACGCTGACCGTGAGCAGCTGTTCCGCCAGGCCGGCCGAACCATCGTGGCGCTGGCCCGGCGCTTCTACGAGCAGGACGACGCACGGGTATTGCCGCGCAACATCGCCAGCAAGTCGGCATTCGAGAACGCCATGTCACTGGATATCGCGATGGGGGGCTCGACCAATACGGTGCTGCATCTCCTGGCGGCGGCGCAGGAGGGCGGGATCGACTTTCAGATGCGCGATATCGATCGGTTGTCACGCAAGGTGCCGAACCTGTGCAAGGTCGCGCCCTCCAGTCACTACCACCTCGAGGATGTCCATCGTGCCGGCGGTGTGATGGCCATCCTGGGTGAGCTTGAGCGCGCGCAGCTCCTGGATTCCTCCGTGCCGACCGTCCATGCCCACTCGCTGGCGGAGGCCATCGACAAGTGGGATGTGACGCGGACCCAGGATGCGTGCGTGCTCGAGTTCTTCCGTGCAGGACCCGCCGGTATTCCCAGCCAGAGGGCATTTTCCCAAAGCTGCCGGTACCCGGAGCTGGACACCGACCGGACCGCGGGCTGCATCCGCAACCTTGAGTCCGCGTACAGCAAGGACGGCGGCCTGGCCGTGCTCTACGGCAATCTCGCCGAACGCGGATGCATCGTGAAGACTGCCGGCGTCGACCAGGGCATTCTCAGATTCAAGGGTCCCGCCGTGGTGCTCGAAAGCCAGGATGACGCCGTGGATGCGATCCTGCGGGGGCGGGTGAAGGCGGGTGACGTGGTTATCATCCGCTACGAAGGACCCCGCGGGGGTCCTGGCATGCAGGAGATGCTCTATCCGACCAGCTACCTCAAGTCGAAGGGCCTGGGCAAGGTCTGCGCGCTGATCACCGACGGACGCTTCTCGGGCGGCACCGCGGGATTGTCGATCGGGCATGTCTCGCCGGAGGCGGCGGAGGGCGGCACCATCGGACTGGTCGAGCCCGGTGACCTGATCGAGATCGATATTCCGCAGCGGCTGGTCCGGGTTGCGATCAGTGATGAGGAGCTGCAGCAGCGCCGGACTTCGCAGACGGACAAAGGCTGGAAGCCCGCGGCCGCGCGCCAGCGTCACGTGTCAGCGGCGCTCAAGGCCTACGCGAAGCTCGTGACCAGCGCCGACAAGGGCGCGGTCAGGAATGTCGACCTGCTATAGCGCCGGATCCCATTTGAATCCCGTCTCGGCGGCCACGATGTGTCCGAGGCCCGGGTACGGGAAGTGGGGGGCGTAGACCAACTCATGGCTGCTGGCGAGCGCTGCCAGGGTCTTCACCCGCATGGCCTTGGCGACGCTCTGGTCAGTGTCGAACCCCATTGTCCACTGCGGTTTCGCCAGCGAGACGATCGAACTGTGGGCGAGATCGCCGATATCCAGCAGCTGCGCTGCGCCGGAGAAGACCTCGTAGGCGACGTGGCCGGGGGTATGACCTTCCAGGGCCCGTGAGCGGATGCTGGGCACGACCGTTGCGCCCGGTGCGAAGGTCGCAACGTGGGCCGTTATCGCTGCCACCAGATTCGCCGGACCCTGTGATTTGAGCCAGTCCCATTCAGCACCGGCCATGCGGATCGTGGCCTGCGGAAAAGCGAGATGCCCCTGCGCGTCCAGGAGGCCGCCGACATGATCCCCATGGGAATGCGTGATGAGCACATCGGTGACGGCCGCCGGGGTCACGCCCGTGAGTTTGAGGCTGGCCAGGAGCATCCCGTGGTCGGCCGCGCCGATGCCGGTGTCGAGCAGCACGATGTGTCCGCCGGTCCTGACCATCAGCACGTTCACACTGAGCGTGATTTTCGTGGTCGGCGCCGAGGCCGCGCGCAGTACGGCCGTGACCTCGCCCGGTCGCGCGTCGATACCAAAGGTCTTGCCATCATTGGGAACGACGATTTCAGAGTCGTGCAGGACGGTGAGTTCCAGGCTACCGAGGTGCAAGGGGTGCGCTGCCGGTGCCACCGCGACTTCGCTGATGTCCTCGGCGCGCGCGTCGGCCGCCATGACAACCGCGAGCAGCGCCGTTACCAGGGGGAGGGCGAGGGTCAGGATGCGCATTTGGGGATGTGCCTCGTTGTAGAAAGGTCCATGGTAGCGCTGCCGCCGCGAACTGCGCTGCTAAACTTGGCGGATGATTCAGCCCCCAGTCGGCACATGAGCCTGAGCGCCTGTCCGCACCAGCCGCCCTGCGACGGCTGCCCGCGCTTCGGCGCCCAGGGCGTTGCCCGCGCGCCACGCGAAACGCTGCGGGATTTGGCGCATGCCCATGGCCTGCCCGCGGTTGCCGAACACTCCGGCGAGTTGTTCGGTTTCAGGCACCGTGCGCGCCTGGCCATACGGGGCCGGCGCGGCGCGCCGAAAATTGGATTGTTCGAAGCCGGCAGCCACCACGTCGTGCACATTCCGAACTGCCGGGTGCACCATCCGCTGATCAACGAAGTGGCGGGCGTCGTGCGCGGCGCGCTCGCCCAGGCGCAGGTGACGTGCTACTCGGATCGGGCGCACCTGGGTCGGGCGCGCTACCTGCAGGTGGTGATTGAGCGGCGCTCGATGACGGCGCAGGTAGTGCTGGTCGTGAATGCGATAACCGCCGAGCCTCTGATCCAGTGCCTGGAACTCATTCGCGCGCGACTGGGATCGCGATTGCACAGCCTGTGGTTGAACTTCAATACCGAACCCAACAATGTGATCCTGGGCAGTCAGTTTCACCACCACTGCGGTGCGGCCACGGTGATTGAAGAGTTCGGCGGCGCGGACGTGTACTACCCGCCGGGCGCCTTTGGTCAAAGCAACCTGGAGATGGCCGGGAAGATCGTGGGCCATATCCGGGACCGGATTACGCCAGGGGCGCGGGTCACGGAATTCTATGCCGGAGTCGGTGCCATCGGGCTGTCGATCCTGGATCAGGCCGGCGCCCTGACGCTGAACGAGGTAAGTCCCGCCTCGCTTGAGGGTCTGCAGATGGGGGTCGCGCAGCTCACGGCGGCCCAACGCAACAGGATCCGGGTGGTGCCCGGCGCGGCTGGTGCTGCCAGCGATGCCGCGCGCGGCGCCGACCTCGTCATTGTCGATCCGCCGCGCAAGGGCCTGGACCCGCAGCTCACGCAGTACCTGGCGCAGCAGCCACCGGCGCAACTCATCTATGTCAGCTGTAGCCTGGAAAGCTTCGCGCATGACGCGCAGCAGTTGCAGGCAGCCGGCGGCCTGGTGTTGACGGAGTTGACGGCATTCAATCTCATGCCCTTCACCGAGCACGTCGAAACCGTCGCCCTCTGGCGTCGTGCGTTCATTGCGGGTGGGAGTGCGGGATAGCGATAGAGTATCCTCGCGGGTCGGATTTTCATGGCGGGCAATTGGCCGTCTATTTGAATATAACCATAGTGCAAACAGATACTTATATAGGTAAGCTAAACCCTGTCGAGCCGTGCGGATGAGTGCCGCGCGCATCCGTTTCGGCATGGTCGGTGGCGGCCCGGGAGCGTTCATCGGCGGCGTGCACCGCATGGCCGCGAGGCTCGAGGGGCGCTATGAACTCGTCGCGGGCGCTTTTTCAAGTCAGCCGGAGAAGACCCGCGCCATGGGAGCGGAACTGGGTCTTGCCGCCGATCGCGTCTATGTCTCTTATAAGGAAATGGCGCGCAGCGAGGCCGCGCGTGCCGATGGCATCGAGGCCGTCGTCATCGTGACGCCGAATCATCTTCACTTTCCGGTTGCGAAGGCTTTCCTGGAAGCCGGGGTCCACGTCATCTGCGACAAGCCGTTGACGAGCACGCTGAAAGACGCCGAGGCACTGCGTGACCTCGTCGCGGCCAGCGGTCGGCTGTTTTTCGTGACCTATACCTATGGCACCTATCCAATGGTCTCGCAGGCGCGCGCGATGGTGCGCGCGGGGCAGCTCGGTTCGCTGCGCGTGGTTCAGGTCGAATATGCCCAGGGCTGGCTGTCGACGGCACTGGAAGCGAGCGGGTCCCGACAGGCCAGCTGGCGCACCGATCCGCAGCTGGCCGGCGAGGGCGGTTGCCTCGGCGACATTGGCACCCACGCGTATCATCTGGTGGGATACGTGACCGGACTGCGCACCCAGAGTGTGGCCGCAGAGCTGACGCACTTCGTACCCGGTCGCCGACTCGACGATAATGTCCAGGTGCTGCTGCGCTTTGTCGGGGGCGCGAAAGGTGCGTTGTGGGCCAGCCAGGTCGCGGCCGGTGAGGACAACGCGCTGCGGATCCGGATCTACGGTGAGAAGGCCAGCCTCTGCTGGGACCAGGAGCACCCTGAAGAACTGCGCTATGCGCCCCTCGGTGCCCCGCCGCAGACTCTGCGGCGGGGTGGACCGGGCGTGGGTCCCTGGGCCGCGGGTGTGACGCACCTGCCGATCGGGCATCCTGAAGGAACGCTCGAGGGCTTCGGTCTGCTGTACAGCGAAGTGGCTGACGCGCTGATCGCGGTACGCGAAAACCGGCCCGTGCCGCCGATACGCGTGGCGACGATCGCGGAAGGTGTCGCGGGCATGCGCTTCGTGGAGGCGTGCGTACGCTCCGGCCGGCAGGATGCTGCGTGGGTGAGCCTCGACTGAGGCACTAATTTTGATTTGAGTGGTCCATCGGATTTCGACAGAGCACGAGCCAGTATGAATACACCGCTTAGCAGACCCGCCATGGCGCAGCAGGGCGCACCGAATGCCGAAATCCGCGCGATTCAGGAGGCGGTGGCCAGTGCCTCCGGCTGGGTCGCGCCACTGCGCCAGCAGTTCGGGCGCGTCATCATCGGCCAGCAGCACCTCATCGACCGGCTGATGATCGCCCTGCTGACCAACGGTCACGTTCTGCTTGAGGGGGTACCGGGTCTGGGCAAGACCCTGGCATTGAAGACGCTGGCACAGGCACTGGCGGTGAGTTTCCAGCGCATCCAGTTCACGCCCGACATGCTGCCGGCGGATGTCGTGGGCACCATGATCTATAACCCGCGTGACGGCTCCTTCCAGACCAAGCACGGCCCGGTTTTCGCAAACCTGATCCTGGCTGACGAAATCAATCGCGCCCCGGCCAAGGTCCAAAGCGCGCTGCTCGAGGCCATGCAGGAGCGCCAGGTCACCCTCGGCAGCGAAACACATGCGCTGCCGGAGCCCTTCATGGTCATGGCGACCCAGAATCCGATCGAACAGGAGGGGACGTACCCGTTGCCCGAGGCGCAGGTGGATCGGTTCATGCTGAAGGTGATCCTCAACTACCCGACCCGCTCCCAGGAGCGGGCCATCCTCGACTCCATGGGGACCACCGCACCGGTCACTGCGGTGGACACGGTCGTCGGCGGCGCGGAGATCATGGCCGCGCGGCACGTCGTCAATCACATCTATATCGATGACAAGGTCCGTGACTACATCGTCGACCTGGTCCTCGCCACCCGCGATCCGCGCGTGATCGGCAAGGACATGGGCGGTTATATCCAGGCCGGCGCTTCGCCCCGGGCCACGATCTGCTTAGGCCTGGGCGCCCGGGCCAACGCCTTTTTGCATGGCCGGGGCTATGTGACACCGCAGGACGTGAAGGACGTGGCGCTGGAGGTGCTGCGGCATCGGGTCGTCGTCAGCTATGAAGCCGAGGCCGAGGACATCTCCTCCGACCAGATCGTGAGCAAGATTCTGGAGAGCCTGCCAGTCCCCTAGCGTTCATGAACGAGGCTATTACACGCGACATTCTGCGCAAGGTGCGGCAGATCGAGATCCGCACCAACCGCATCGTTGCCGACTCGCTGGCCGGACACTATCACTCGGTGTTCAAGGGCCGCGGCATGGATTTCGATGAAGTCCGTGAATACGTCCCCGGCGATGAGGTGCGGACCATCGATTGGAACGTCACCGCGCGCGCGGCCCGGCCGTTCGTCAAGAAGTTTGCCGAAGAGCGGGAGCTGACGCTGCTGCTGCTCGTGGACGTGAGTGCCTCCGGTCATTTCGGGTCGAGCACCCAGAGCAAGCGTGACGTGGCGGCGGAACTGGCCTGCGTGCTGGCGCTGTCGGCGACGCGCAATAACGACAAGGTCGGTCTGATCCTCTTCACCGACCAGATCGAGCTGTACATTCCGCCGAAGAAGGGCCGGCGCCATGTGCTGCGGGTGGTGCGCGAGATCCTGTTCTTCCGACCGGTGCGGCGTGGGACGGATATCACCCAGGCACTGCAGTTTGCCAACCGCACCTCGCTGCGCCGCTCGGTGATGTTTCTGATCTCGGATTTCCAGGCTCCCGGGGTGAGCGTTGATTCGCGTACGCCGCTGCGCCAGGCGCTGCGGCAGACCTCTCGCCGGCATGACCTGGTGGCGGTCAGCATCCGCGATCCACGCGAGGAGGCCCTGCCCGATGTCGGCATGGTCGTACTGCAGGATGCGGAGACCGGCGAGGTGCTGCAGATCGATACCGGCCGCCGCCGCACCCGCGAGCGATTCGCGAGCCTCGCGCAAAAGAGCCGCGAGACGCTGCTGCGCATGCTCAACGCCGAAGCCATCGACAGCCTGATGCTCAGTACCAGCGAGCCCTATCTGGGCTCGCTGATGAGCTTCTTCCGGCGGCGCGAGGCGCGACACCCGTGAGTGCGGCTGGCCCCGACATCCGCGACATCCGCCCGCCTTACCTGATCCCGCTGGACTGGCGGGTGCTGGCGTTGCTGGGTATCGGCGCGCTGCTGCTGCTGGGCCTCATGTGGTGGGGGTGGCGGTGGTACCGGGCGCGGCGGCCGCCGCTCACGCTGCTGCAGCGTACCCTGCAGCGGCTGGAGGCGACGCGCGTGCTGATGCAGGCCGGCGACGCCCGCGCGTTCTCGGTCGCCGTCTCGGATGTGGTGCGGGCGTATGTGGAGGAGCGCTTCAGCGTGCTCGCCACGCACCTCACCACCAACGAGTTCCTGCGTGCCAGTCTGGGCCAGGTCGGATCGGCCCTGCAGGCCCACGAGCACGCCTTGAGCGAGTTTCTGAACTATTGCGATCTGGCCAAATTCGCGCGCTGGTCCCTGGATGCGCAGGAAATGGAGCGCATGCTGGCCAGCGCCAGGCATTTTGTCGAAACCACGGCCGCGTCGAGTCCGGGACGGGCGCTCATCACTCCTGAAGTCATCGATGTTCCGCTTCGCCAATCCTGAATACCTGTGGCTGCTGGCCATCCTGCCGCTGCTGCTGCTGTGGCGTGGCCGTCGCGGACCGGTGCCGGCGATCCAGTACCCGAGCCTGGAGTTGCTGCGGGCGGTGGCGGGCCGCACCCGCAGTCGTCTGGGATCCGTCCTGGCGGGTCTGCCGCTGCTGGCTCTGGCGCTGCTGATTGTCGCCCTGGCCCGGCCGCAGCAGGGGGAGACGAATGCCACGGTCCATGCCAGTGGCGTCGACATCATGGTGCTGCTCGATGTATCCGGATCGATGCAGTCACTGGATTTCAAGCTCGATGGCGTCCCCGCCAGCCGGGTCGATGTGGTCAAATCCGTCGTGCGCAAGTTCATCGAGGCGCGCCCGAATGACCGGATCGGGTTGACGATTTTTGCCGGCCTGCCTTACCTGGTCAGTCCGGTGACGCTGGACCACGGCTGGCTGCTCGGTAACCTCGATCGGGTTCACATCGGTGACATCGAGGATGGCACGGCCATCGGGTCCGCACTGGCCTCCGGTCTCAATCGTCTGCGCCACCAGACGGCTAAGTCGAAACTCATCATTCTGATGACGGATGGCCAGAACAACTCCGGGCAGATCACACCGCTCACCGCGGCCGAGGCCGCCAAGGCGCTCGGCGTGAAGGTCTACACCATCGGCATCGGGGTGCGCGGCGAGGCGCCGATTCCGGTGACGGACGCCTTTGGTCGCAAGCGCATCGTCATGGAAAAGGTCGACGTGGACGAGGACACCCTCAACCGGATCGCGACCGCGACCGGCGCGCGGTTCTATCGGGCCACCGATACGGATTCGCTGAACCGTATCTACGATGAGATCGACAAGCTGGAAAAGACCTCCTTCAGCGTCCACAGCTTCGAGCGCTGGGAGGAACTGTTCGACTGGCCGGCAATGGCGGCGCTGGTCGTTCTGGGATTGAGTCTTCTGTCCCGATTCACGCTGCGGCGGCGGATACCGGCATGACGCCCGTGACTCATGTCGCGCAGCCACTGTGGCTGGTGATCGGCCTCATCGCAGTGCCACTGCTGCTGCTGGTGTATGGGCGCTTCGACCAGCTGCAGCGGCGGCGCCTGCAGGCCTTTTCGCTCGCGCGGGAAACCGATTCGCCGCTGTTTGCGGTGTCGCGGCCGCTGCTGTGGCTCAGACGGGTCGTGTTCTGCCTGGTGGTCGTCGCCACCTGCGTCGCACTGGCGCGGCCGCTGGGTTCGATGCGCATGGAGGAGACCGAGCGGCGCGGGCTGGATATTCTGTTTGCGATTGATACCTCCCGTTCGATGCTGACGCCGGATGTGAAGCCGGATCGGCTCACACGGGCGAAGCTGGCGGTCGAGGATCTCCTGGATCGGCTCAATGGGGACGGCGTGGGCCTCGTGGCATTCGCCGGTGAGGCGTTTCTGCAGGCACCCGTGACAACCGACTATGACGCCTTCCGCGAAACGCTGGAGGCATTGGACACCAACACCATCGCGCTGGGCGGCACGGATATCGCCTCGGCCATTCGCCTGAGCGAGTCGACGCTCGCGATGCGGGGGGACACGCAGAAGGTCATGGTCCTGATCACCGACGGCGAGGATCTGGGCGGCGATGCGCTGCTCGCGGCCCAGGCGGCGGCGCAGAAGGGTATGGTGATCTTCACGATCGGAGTCGGTACCCAGTCCGGTGAACTCATTCCGGTTCCTGACGGTGCGGGAGGCAACCAGTTTGTCAAAGACCCTTCGGGTAACTTCGTCAGATCGCATCTGGATGCCGACATGCTCAAGAATATTGCCGCAGCCACGGGTGGCGTATACGTGCCCCTGGGCCCGCAGGGACAGGGGGTGGTCAATCTGTACGATGAGAAGCTTAAGGAGCTTGCCCAGCACCAGCACGCCGATCGGCAGGTGGCGGTCTACGCTGAGCTGTTCCAGTGGCCGCTGGCGGTGGCCATCGGACTCCTGATCCTCGAGTGGTTGCTGGGCGTCGGCGTCCGCAGGCGCGCCGCCGCCGTGGCGGCGACGGGTGGTCCGTTGGCCGCGGCGTTCGTGATCGGATTGTCCCTGACTGTGGCGCCCCATGCATGGGCCACGCCCCGCACGGCGCAGGAGGAGTACGAGAAGGGGCAATATGCCCAGGCGCAGCGAGACTATGCCCAAAGCCTCAAGGCTAATCCGACGCAGGCACAGCTGCAGTTCAATCTGGGCGCCGCCGCCTACCGGGCCCGCGATTATGCGACAGCGGCTTCGGCCTTCAGCAATGCGCTTCGAACCCAGGAGATTCCGCTGCAGCAAAGCGCCTACTACAACCTCGGCAATGCGCTGTTCCGCCAGGGCGAAAAAGGCGTGGCCACTGATCCGCAATCGACCATCAAGACCTGGCAGCAGTCGATCGGGGCCTATAACACGGCGCTGCAGATGCTGCCCGCCGATGCGGATGCAAAATACAACCGCGACCTGGTGCAGAAACGGCTGGATGAACTGCAGAAAAAACAGGATCAGCAGCAGAAGCAGAACGACAAGAACGACAAGAACGACAAGAAGAATAAGCAAGACGAGAATAAGCAGAACGGGCAGGACAAGCAGGACAAGCAGGACAAGCCGGGCGGGCAACAGAAGTCTCAGGGTCAGCCAGGACAACAGAATCCGCAAGGCCAGCAGAATCAACAGAACCAGCCTGGACAACCGAATCAGCCGAATCAGCAGGGACAGCCTGAGCAGCGCCCGGCCGGACCGACTCAGGCTGATCCTGGGAAGCAGGCGGGACAGCCGCCGCAGCCCGCGGCAGTCGAGCAGGACATTGGCAAGCCTGGGCAGATGTCACAGGTGGAGGCGGAACAGCTGTTGGATTCGGCAAAGGGCGAAGAGCGGCACATGGGCACTGGCGTGCTGAATGCCAAGTCCGTGAATCCGCCGGCCACCCCGCTCAGGAACTGGTGATGACGTCCCGATTGCGGTTGCTCATTGTTATCTTCCTGGCGCTCTGCGGGCTTGGCGCAGGGCAGGTCGGTGCGGCGAGCCGCTATTCCGTGACCTTGGATCCTCCGTCTTTTTCCATCGATGAGTCCTCGGAACTGACGGTCACGATTACAGGCGACGAGGATGCGGCGCCCATCATGCCGCGGGTGGCGGGCCTGGTCATCAATCCCGATGGTCAATCCACCTCCATCCGCAACGTGAACGGCGCGGTCAGCGCAATCTTCGCGCGCACCTACCGGGTCACGGCCAGCCACGAAGGTACGTTCACGATTCCGCCGATTCAGATCGGCAGCATGACGACAGCGCCGGTCACGGTGCACGTCACCGCGGCCGGTACCGGAAACCGCGCAAATCCGGGCGGTAGTGCGTCAGGTTCAGGCTCGGGCTCGAACCGCGGCTCCGCAGCCGACGTCGCGGCCGCGGTGCGGGCGGCAATGCCGATCATGAAGGTGATCCTGCCCAAAACCCGCCTGTACGTGGGCGAACTGGTTCCCATCCAGATCAAGGCCTACTTCCGCGAAGGTATCAGCGCGCGACTCGAAGGCCCGCTCGCAGCGGCCGGTGACGCCTTCACCGTCAGCGGCCTGGACAAGCGTCCGACGCAGACGCAGGAAGCGGTGGCGGGGATCGGCTACACCGTCCTCACCTGGAACTCGGTGCTCGGGGCGCTCAAGAGTGGCGATTATCCAATCGATCTGGAGCTGCCCCTGACGGTGAATGTCCAGTTGCCCGGAACCGACTCGGATATGGCGTCGCGCCTGCGTGCGCTGTTCGGTACCGCGGCGCCGGGTGCCTTCATGGACGACTCCGACTTCGGCAGCCTCTTTGGCAAGGTCATCCAGAAAAGCGTCACGCTGAAACCGGATCCGACGCCGATGACCGTACTGCCGCTGCCCATCGATGGCAGACCTGCGGATTTCTCGGGGGCCGTGGGCCAGTTTGAGGTTGCCACCACGCTTGCGCCCGCCGGCGGTGCGGTGGGCGATCCACTGACGTTCAAACTGACGGTCACCGGCAAGGGCAATCTGTCGCGGGTCAGCTCAGAGGGCCTGCACGACTCGACCGAGTGGCGGGTCTACCGCCCTGAAGCGAAGCAGACGGCGGATGATGAAACCGGCCTGCAGGGCCTGAAGACGTTCTCCCAACCCGTGGTGCCGCTGCTGACCGGGCAACTCACTCTGCCCGGCCTGTCATTCAGCTACTTTGATCCGGAAGCCGCTCGCTATGTGACGCGCGCGACGCCACCGATCCGGGTCACGGTGACACCGGGCGCCCTATCGAACCAGGTGGCCCCGACGCTGCAGGCGGCGGCTCCGCGCGACGGTGCCGGCAGCGCCGCGGGTGCCGATGCGCTGGCAGTTGACGTTGCCGCGACCGGAGGTTACGCCGCGACACTCGAACCGCTGATCTGGCGGCCCTGGTTCCTCGGGGCCACGGTGACGCCGATCGCCCTGATGCTCGCGGCCGTGACACTGATTCGGCGACATCAATTGCGGTCGAGTGATCCGGCGCTCGTGCTGCATGCCGCGCGGTTGGCTGCCGTCAGGATCAATCTCGAATCGATGTCCGCGGCGCTGAAGCGCGGCGACACGCCGGCGTTCTTCTCGGCGGCCCGTCACGCGCTGCAGGAGCGTCTGGCCGATCTGTGGCAGGTACCGGCCGAGTCGGTGGACTCGCAGCTGGTCGCGCAACAGCTGCCGGAGCAGGGCGGCGAA
>Ga0302316_10000697_pt1 | contig 28660 bp, 27 predicted proteins | sample III_Palsa_N3_2_FD_200456 | JGI IMG/M metagenome (GOLD analysis project Ga0302316, IMG submission 200456) | Peat permafrost microbial communities from Stordalen Mire near Abisko, Sweden - III_Palsa_N3_2 | ecosystem: Environmental > Terrestrial > Soil > Palsa > Peat permafrost | place: Sweden...
CACGGTTTGTTGCAGCAACGCCGGGATCAGCGACAACGTCAGAAAACCATGCGCAATCGGACCGCCGAACGGCGATTCGCGCCGCGCCCTTTCGGGATCGACGTGAATCCATTGATGATCGCCGGTCGCTGCGGCAAAGCCGTTCACGCTTGGCTGATCCACCGTCAGCCAGTCGCTGACGAGCGGCTCGCCGCCCACCAGAGAACGCAGTGCCTGCGCATCGAGTCCTACGGTGTCGCGCTTCATGCGGCGGCTCCCGGATGACGCAAACCGAATAGCCCTTTCGAGCGCACGGTGATCACCGTCTCACCGTGCTGATTGATGCCCCGCCATTCGGTGGAGACGAGGCCACGGTCCGGCTTGCTCGACGACACGCGCTTGTCCAGAACCGCATTCGTCATGCGGATCGTGTCGCCGACGCGCACCGGCTTGAGCCAGCGGATTTCATCGATGCCGGGCGAGCCCATCGAAGTGGACCCGGCAAACGCGTTGCGCACCAGCAGCCCCATCATCACCGAGCAGGTGTGCCAGCCGCTCGCGATCAATCCGCCGAACGGCGAAGCGGCGGCCGCGTCGTCGTCGACGTGAAACGGCTGCGGATCGAACTTTTCGGCAAACTCCACGATCTCCTCGCGCGTGAACGTGTGTTCGCCGCATTCGATGACCGCACCGACTTCCATATCTTCGAAACTCAATCCCATGGTGACACCTCACTCGTTAGGACCGGCCACACAATCACACTTCTGCGGTGGCAAAAGCAGGTAACGCGGCAAACCGCGCAAGATGATGATCGACGTCGCCGAGCGTGGTTTCGATGATCGCGAGACGCTTGAACAGATGGGCGGCCGCAACTTCGTTCGTCACGCCCATGCCGCCGTGCAACTGCACCGCCTGCTGGCCGACGAAACGCGCCGCCTGCCCCACGCGCACCTTCGCTGCCGAGACTGCACGGCGCCGTTCATCGGCATCGGTGCTGGCGTAGCGCCCCGCAGCCAGATACGTCACCGAGCGCGCCTGCTCCGCATGAATCAGCATTTCGACCATGCGGTGCTGCAGGGCCTGAAAGCGTGCGATCGGCTGGCCGAACTGCTGGCGTGTTTTCGTGTATTCGACGGTGGCATGGTTCAGCGCATCAAGTGCGCCTACTGCTTCCGCGCACAACAGCACGGTGCCATAGTCGGCGATCTGCTCGAGCGCCGCTGCGCCCGCATGCTGACCACCGAGACGTCGCGCAGGCGTGCCTTCGAACGACAGCGAAGCCGCGCGTTGCCCGTCGATGGTGCGGTAATCCGTGACCTGCGTACCGCCTGCATCGCGTGCGACGACGAACAAAGCGATCTCGCCGTTCAGACGTGCAGGCACGATCCAGTGGTCCGCCTGAGCGCCATGTAGAACAACCGACTTCTTGCCGCTCAGCACGTACTGCTCGCCTTGCTGCGTCGCTGCGGTATCGACTGCGAACAGGTCGTAGCGGGCATGCGGTTCGTGAAAGGCGACCGCGAGCTTGATCTCGCCTTGCGCCGCGCGTTCGAGCAGCGCGGCATCTTCACCCTGCGCTGAATCAGCCGAACCTGCAATCCGCAATGCCTCGATGCCCACTGCCGTCGCCCAGTAAGGCTCAACCACGAGCGCGCGGCCCAGTTCCTGCATCACGACAAGCATATCCACAGGACTGCCATTGAAGCCGCCCTGCTCTTCCGGCACCGGCAATGCTGTCAACCCAAGTTCCGTGAACGCCGCCCAATGCGTGTCCGATACGCCCGCGTCCGAATACACGATAGCCTGGCGCGCTTCGAAACCGTAGTTCTTGTCCAGGTAACGGCGCAGCGCGTCGGCGAATTGCTGTTGTTCGTCGGTAAAAGTGAAGTCCATGCGCCGCTCCTCAGAGTCCGAGAATCATCTGCGCGATGATGTTCTTTTGAATTTCGTTCGAGCCGCCGTAGATCGACGTCTTGCGGAAGTTGAAGTAGTACGCGGCCAGCGGTGCGGCATCATCGTCGCCGGCAATGCTGTGGGCGCGTTCGCCTTCGAGGAACGACACGTCGAACGGCGCGGCCAGCGGGCCGATGGCTTCAAACATCAACTCGGTCAGGCCCTGCTGGACTTCCGTGCCCTTGATCTTCAGCATCGACGCTTCCGGTCCCGGTCCGCGCCCACCTGCCTCATTGGCAACGACGCGTTGCACCGTGACTTCGAGCGCCATCAATTCGATTTCGAGGCTCGCGACTTTCGCGGCGAACACCGGGTCGAGCAGCAGTGGTTTGCCGTTTTTCTTCTGATCGAGCGCAAGGCGTTTCAGGAACACGAGTTCGCGCTTCGACTGACCGACGCGCGCAATCCCCGTACGCTCGTGGCCGAGCAGATATTTGGCGTAGGTCCACCCGCGGTTTTCGTCACCGATCAGATTCTCGACGGGTACCTTCACGTCTTCGAAGAACACTTCATTGACTTCATGATCTTCGTCGAGCGTGATGATCGGGCGCACCGTGATGCCCGGCGTTTCCATATCGATCAACAGGAACGAGATACCCTCCTGCTTTTTCGCGCCGCTGTCGGTGCGCACGAGGCAGAACATCATGTCGGCGTACTGGCCGAGCGTGGTCCAGGTCTTCTGGCCGTTCACGACGTAGTGATCGCCCACCCGCTCCGCGCGCGTGCGCAGCGAAGCGAGGTCCGAGCCCGAGCCGGGTTCCGAGTAGCCCTGGCACCACCAGTCCGAGCCGTCCAGAATACGCGGCAGATAGTGGCGCTTTTGCGCCTCGCTGCCGTATTTCATCAACACGGGTGCGACCATCGACACACCGAACGGCAACACCGAGGGCGCGCCAATGCGGGCGCACTCTTCGTCCCAGATGTGCCGTTGCGTGGCGTCCCAGCCGGGGCCGCCGTATTCGGTCGGCCAGGCGATCACCGACCAGCCGCGCGTGCCGAGCAGCTTGTGCCAGTTCGCGAAGTCCGCGCGGTTCAGACGTTTGTGATTGAGTACTTTGTCGCTTAGCTCGCGGGGCAAATTCGCCTCGAGCCAAGCGCGGATGTCGGCGCGGAACGCGTCGTCAGCGGGGGAATAATCCAGATTCATGCGCAGTGTCTCCTGGCCGCGGCTCTCCCGCCGCCAGTGAACCGCTGCGCTATTGCAACGGTTCCTTCAGAGCGGCCGGGATCGGCAGCGACATCACTTCAATGCCTTCTTCAACCAGGGCTTTGGCATCTTCCGGTGTCGTAACACCGCGAATGCTGCGTGCAGGCGCTTCGTTGTAGTGAATGCGCCGTGCTTCCTCGGCGAAGCGGTCACCCACGTTCTCAGTCTTTTCCAGTACCTCGCGCAGGGCGCGCATCATACGCGCCTGCTGCTCTTCCGAGCCCGCATGGGCTTGCGCCGCAGTCGCACCCGACAGATTCAGACGGGGCGCCGACGGCAAACGGCTCACTTCGGTCGCGCCGCAAATAGGACATTCGACAAGCTTGCGGGACAACTGCGACTCAAAGTCTTCGGCGGAGGCGAACCAGCCTTCAAACCGATGGCCGTGCGGGCACTGTAGATCGAGGACCTTCATGTGGAATCAGGGCTTGCGTATGAGTTTAGCGCAAAATAGAAATTTGTGAACGGTCGTTCGTAAATTTTGCTGTGGGCGACTTTGGCACGTGGTCCGGGCACGTTTTCGTGCCCGGGAACAACCGAGCGTGCGTGCGCGATTCTAACGCTTTGCGCCGATGGCCGCCGACGCGCCATAAAACGGGTCGGCCAGCGGTTTGCCAGCAGGTCTGCCACGGGTTTGCCAACAACAACGGCAGCCTTGTGGGCTGCCGTTTATTTCACCTCGTGACTGATTGCCAGGTGCTGGCGCAACTCGAAGCGACGGTACACGATCAACGCATGTGATCGGGATCAGTCAGGTTCAGGCTCCGCCGACGCCCATGCGCCGGACAAAACCTTCTCCAGCCAGAACGTGCCGATAATCGTCTTGACGTCGGTGATCTTGCCGGTCCGCACCCATTCCGATACCTCGGGGACGGTCGCCGTGAAAAGTTCGAGGAACTCCCCTTCGTCGAGCTTGCGATCGCCGGCAGTCAGGCCGCGCGCGAGGTAGATGTCGATAAATTCGGTCGAGTACGAAATGATCGGATGGATGCGCGTCAGATAGACATATTCGCGCGCCGTATAACCGGTCTCTTCCTGCAGTTCACGTTTTGCGCAAGCAAGCGAGCCTTCGCTCGGATCCAGTTTGCCGGCCGGATACTCATGCATCACCTTGCCGATCGGATAGCGGTACTGGCACTCCATCAGCACGCGGCCGTCGTCGAACAACGGAATCACCATCACGGCGCCCGGATGTTTGACGTACTCGCGGGTCGCGCTCTTACCATCCGGCAGGCGGACGGTGTCGCACTTGAGGGTCAGGAAAGGGCCTTGATGGAGCGTCTTGCTCTCAAGGCAGGTCTCGGTGAGCGTAGCGTCGTGATCGGGGAGTTCAGCCATGTGCGACCTCAGGACAGCGTGGTGCGCGACGGCTCAGGCCGTCAGCGCCGTTTGACGAGATACTGGAAGGTGAAGCCGGGAAACGCAAACACCAGAAACAGACTGAAGGTGATCGCGTAGAACTGCCAGCCCTGCTCGAAGCGGTTGCCCGCCCGAGCTTCGAGCATAAAGCCGAACGCGCCCGCGACAAAATAAAGCACGATCAGCTCGGCAAGCCGCAGCCAGACGCTCTTCTTCACCGCCTTGAGCGGCACGAAGGCGAAGAGGCGTTGATTCGCGAACGGCACGTTGGCGCCCACGAGCGCCAACAACACAATAAACCAGCCAGCAGCCGACATCAGAACGTCAGAGTATGGGTGATCGCTTGCAGGCAAACCTTCAGCAGCGGATCGGGCACGATGCCGAGCACCAGCACAGCCAAACCGTTAAGCGCCAGCAACGCGCGGTTGCAGGTATCGGCCTGGATCGGCGTCGTGTCGACCGGGTCGTCGAAGTACATCAGCTTGACGATACGCAGGTAGTAGAACGCGCCGAACAGCGAGGTGATCACGGCCAGCACGGCCAGCCACGTCAGACCTGCGTTCATCGTCGCTTGCAGCACGGCGAGCTTCGCGTAGAAACCGACCGCCGGCGGAACGCCCGCGAGCGAGAACATCATGATCATCATCACGAACGCGAACACCGGGCTGCGCTGATTGAGGCCCTTGAAGTCGTCGAGCGTCTCGGCTTCGAAGTCGCGGCGTGCCAGCAACATGACGATGCCGAAGGTGCCGAGCGTCGTCACCAGGTAGACGATGCTATAGAACATCGCCGAGCCGTATGCGTTCGCCGCGCCACTCGTCTTGCCGTCCACCACACCGGCCAGCAGGCCCAGCAGCACGAAGCCCATGTTCGAGATGGCCGAGTAAGCGAGCATCCGCTTGATGTTGCGCTGGACGATACCGGTGATATTCCCCACGATCAGCGACAGCGCCGCGAGGATCACCAGCATTTCCTGCCAGTCGACCGCCAGCGGCAGCAGACCCATCACGAGAAAGCGCAGGCCCCACGCGAAGGCGGCAACCTTCGGGCCACCGCCCGTCAGCAGCGTCATGGCCGTCGGTGCACCTTGATACACGTCAGGCACCCACATGTGGAACGGCACCGCGCCCATCTTGAACGCCACGCCGGCGACCACGAAGATCACGCCGAACAGCAGCACCACGTCGTTGATGCGGCCCGAAGCGACCGCCTTGAACACTTCATTGATATCCAGCGAACCGGTTGCGCCGTACAGCATCGAGATGCCGTAAAGCAGGAAACCGGATGCCAGTGCGCCCAGCACGTAATACTTCATCGCCGCTTCGTTCGACTGCGCAGCGTCGCGGCGCAGCGCGATCACCGCATACAGCGACAGCGACATCAGTTCGAGACCGAGGTACAGCGTCAGGAAGTTGTTGCCGGAGATCATCACCAGCTGGCCTAGCAGCGAGAACATGCCCAGCAGGAAGAAGTCGCCGCGGTACAGTTCGCGGTCTTCAAGGTACCTGCGCGAGTAGATGATCGACACCGCGTAACCGAGCGACACCACCGCCTTCATTACGCTGCCGAAGGCGTCCACCACGTACATGTGCCCGAAGAAGTAATACACGTGCGGGTCGAAAGAGTTCACGCCGAACCAGATGCCCGCAATCAGCGTCGAGAACAGGGCGATGAAATACGTGGTCCGTCGCGCCGCCTGGCCGAAGAACGTGTCGTTGAGCCACGCGAGAACTACGGCGAGCATCAACAGGCCGTCGGGCAACAGGGCAGTCATAGGTGCGTTTTGCATGGTGTTTTGATTCCTCCGCTCTGCGTTACTGTGGCAACGGCAGTTTCGACTGCGCAACGTGGGAGAGGAGGTTTTCCACGGATACGTGCATCACATCGGTAAAAGGCTTCGGATACAGGCCCATGAACAGCGTCAATGCGGCCAGCACAAGCAGCATGAAGAACTCGCGGTTGTTGATATCGAGCAGCTTCTTCACGTGGTCGTTTGCCACCGCGCCAAAATACACGCGCTTGTACATCCACAGCGTGTAGGCCGCGCCCAGAATCAGCGTGACCGCGGCGCCGCCTGCAATCCAGAAGTTGTACTGGACCGCAGCCAGAATCACCATAAACTCGCCGACGAACCCGGAAGTGCCCGGCAGGCCGCAATTGGCCATGGCAAACAGCATCACCAGCGCGGCGAACTTCGGCATCACGTTCACGACGCCGCCGTAATCGGCGATCTGGCGCGAGTGCATACGGTCATACAGCACGCCGATACACAGGAACATCGCGCCAGAGACGAAACCGTGCGAGATCATCTGCACGATCGCGCCTTCCGCGCCGAGCTGATTGAAGATGAAGAAGCCGAGCGTGACGAAGCCCATGTGCGCGATCGACGAATACGCGACCAGCTTCTTCATGTCCGCCTGCACCATCGCAACCAGACCAATGTAGATAACCGCAATCAGCGACAGCGTGATGACGACTGGAGCCAGGAAGTGGCTGGCGTCCGGCGTGACCGGCAGCGAAAAGCGCAGGAAACCGTACGCGCCGAGCTTCAGCATGATCGCCGCCAGCACCACCGAGCCGCCCGTCGGCGCTTCCACGTGGGCGTCAGGCAACCACGTATGGACCGGCCACATCGGCACCTTCACCGCAAAGGCAAGGAAGAACGCTATGAACAGCAATATCTGCGGCGTCATGGCGATCTTCGTGGTCTGCCACGTCGCCAGATCGAAGGTACCCGTCTGCGTGTACAGATAGAGCAGCGCGACCAGCATCAGCAGCGAACCCATCAGCGTGTACAGGAAGAACTTGAACGCCGCATACACGCGGTTCGGCCCACCCCACACGCCGATGATGATGTACATCGGAATCAGCGTCGCTTCGAAGAACACGTAAAACAGCATTCCGTCCGCTGCGCTGAACACGCCGACCATGATGCCGGACAAGATCAGGAAAGAAGCGAAATACTGACCCACGTTCTTCGTAATGACCTGCCACCCGGCAATCACGACGATCACCGTGATCAATGCGGTCAACACCACGAACCACATCGAGATGCCGTCCACCCCAAGGTGATAGGTAATGTTGAAGCGCTCGATCCAATGCACGTTTTCAACAAACTGCAGATCCGCCGTGCTCGAATCGAAGCTGGTGAACAGCGGAATCGTGACGATGAAGCTGAGAACCGAACCAACCAGCGCGAGCCAGCGCGCCGGACCAGGATTCTTGTCAGAGCCGATAGCAAGGACCAGGAGGCCGAACAGAATCGGCAACCAGATCGCGATACTTAAAATCGGATACGTGTGCATTGTGTGGTGTCCCCTCGCCTTCTCTTATTTGCCGCCAAGCGTTACAAACAGGGTCAGGAGCCCCAGCATGCCGATGATCATGGCAAACGCGTAATGGTAGATGTAGCCCGACTGGAGGAAGCGGATCACACCCGCAAACCAGCCGATAAAGCGCGCGCTGCCATTGACGATACCGTCGATGACCACCACGTCGCCCTCTTTCCAAAGGCCCCGGCCGATCGCCACGGCGCCGCGTGCGAACACGACTTCGTTGATCTTGTCGAGGTAGTACTTGTTATCGAGCAGCGTATAGATCGGGCCAAAGGCGCGGCGGATGACCGGCGGCAGATCCGGACGCTTCAGGTACAGGAACCATGACACGACCACACCGGCGAGCGCCAGCCAGACCGGCAGACCCGACACCGAGTGCAGGCCCATCAACGCCCAACCCTGGAATTCTTCGGCCATCTCCGACACCGCCGGATGGTTTGCGCCGATGAAGATCACCTTGTCGAACACCACGCCGTGCGCGAAGAAATCGCCGAACAGCAGCGGACCGATCGCGATCGCACCGATGATGACCGACGGAATCGCCAGCAGCACCAGCGGCAGCCACACCACCCACGGGCTTTCATGCGGCTCGTGTGCGTGGCCGTGATCGTCGTGACCGTGCGCATCGTGGCCGTGGCCATGGTCGTCATGGCCGTGCGCAGCGTGCGCGGCAGCTTCGATGCCCATCGGCGAATCCGGATGCTTCGGCTTGCGGAAACGCTCCTCACCGTGGAACACGAGGAAGTACATACGGAACGAGTACAGCGCCGTGACGAACACGCTCGCCACCACCGCGAAGTACGCGAAATCCGAACCCGGCAGATGCGACAGCTTCACCGCGTCGATGATCGAGTCTTTCGAGTAGAAGCCCGAGAAAAACGGCGTGCCGATCAGCGCCAGCGAACCGATCAGCGACGTGATCCACGTGATCGGCATGTACTTGCGCAGGCCGCCCATGTTGCGCATGTCCTGATCGTGGTGCATGCCTATGATCACCGAGCCTGCGCCGAGGAACAGCAGCGCCTTGAAGAACGCATGCGTCATCAGGTGGAACATGGCGACCGGGTAAGCCGAGACGCCGAGCGCCACCGTCATGTAGCCAAGCTGCGAGAGCGTGGAGTAAGCCACCACACGCTTGATGTCGTTCTGGACGATCCCGAGGAAGCCCATGAACAGCGCAGTAATCGCGCCGATCACCGTCACGAACGACAGCGCCGTATCCGACAGTTCGAACAGCGGCGACATGCGCGTGACCATGAAGATACCGGCCGTCACCATGGTTGCCGCGTGGATCAGTGCGGAGATCGGTGTCGGGCCTTCCATCGAATCCGGCAACCAGACGTGCAGCGGGAACTGCGCCGACTTACCCATTGCGCCGATGAAAAGGCAGATACACGCCACCGTCAGCAGACCCCAGCTGGTGCCCGGGAACGTCAGCGAAGCGAGCTCATGGCTCTTCGCAAAGATGTCGCCGTAGTTCAGCGAACCGCCAAACGCCAGCAGGAGGCCAATGCCAAGCAGGAAACCGAAGTCACCCACGCGGTTCACGATGAACGCCTTCATGTTCGCGTAGATCGCGCTTTCACGCGTGAAGTAGAAGCCGATCAGCAGATACGACACCAGACCCACCGCTTCCCAGCCGAAGAACAGCTGCAGCAGGTTGTTGCTCATCACGAGCATCAGCATCGAGAACGTGAACAGCGCGATGTACGAGAAGAAGCGCTGGTAACCGTCGTCGTCGGCCATGTAGCCGATCGTGTAGATGTGCACCATCAGCGACACGAAGGTCACGACGCACATCATCATCGCCGTGAGCGAATCGACGAGGAAGCCGATTTCGAACTTCAGCTTGCCGACCGACATCCACTCGTAGATCGTCGCGTTGAAGCTCGCGCCGTTCAGTACGTCGAAGAAGACGATGGCCGAAAGGACAAAGGCGATCGCGACACCGAGGATCGTGACCGTGTGGGCCCCTGCGCGCCCTACTGCCTTGCCGAACAGCCCAGCAATCAGAGAGCCGGCCAGCGGTGCAAGCGGTACCGCCAGCAACAGGTTTTCGTTGAGTGTGGTTGACATAACAGTCTTGCCTCGAGATTAACCTTTGAGCTGATCGAGATCCTCGACATTGATCGTGTCGAGACTACGGAACAGGGTCACCAGAATCGCCAGCCCGATCGCCGCTTCAGCCGCTGCAACCGTCAGCACGAAGAAGACGAAGATCTGGCCATGGATGTCGCCGAGGTAATGCGAAAACGCGACGAAATTGGTGTTCACCGCCAGCAGCATCAGCTCGATCGCCATCAGGATAATGATGACGTTGCGGCGGTTCAGGAAGATGCCTACGACGCTGATCGCAAACAGGATCGCGCCGAGCACCAGGTAATGAGCAAGGGTCAGCATAATTTTCTCCTGTTTCCTCTCAGCTATTCTTGGGCGCGGCCGCAGCCGTTGCCGTTGCAGCAGCCGCGGCTGCCGCATCTTCAGCCGCGATAGTCGCCGCGGTCTTTTCCGAAGGCATCTTCACAATTCGCACGCGATCTTGCGCACGCACCTTGACCTGATCGCTCACGTTCTGGCGCTTGCTGTCCTTCGCGTGGCGCGTGGTCAGCGCGATGGCGGCGATGATCGCCACCAGCAGCACCAGACCGGCGACTTCGAACGCGAAGATGTAGTCGGTGTAGATCACTTTACCGATCAGGCGCGTGTTCGACCAGTTTGCCATCGCGCTGCCGGCGGCAACTGTCGTATCGCGCAGCGGCGTGACCGTCGCGCCAAAGCCGTGCCAAAGGATCAGCGCGGTTTCGATCACGATGATCGCCCCCACGATAGTCGCCACCGGCACGAAGCGTTTGAAGTCGCGTCGCAGCACGTCGATATTGATGTCCAGCATCATGACGACGAACAGGAACAGCACCATCACCGCGCCGACATAGACGAGCACCAGCAGGATCGCAAGGAACTCCGCCTGCAGCAGCATCCAGATGGCCGCCGCGTTGAAGAACGCGAGCACCAGGAACAGCGCGGACGCCACCGGGTTGCGCGAGGTGATCACCTTCAGCCCGGACACCACCAGGAGCAGAGCGAAGATGTAGAACAGTACGGTCGTGAATTCCATGATTACCGGTTCATCGTTAGGCCATCGTCAGGCATTGTTCTTTGGCACAAGCGCGCCACGCTACAGCGGTCAAGCAGCAGCCTACGGCCTGACTGCAGGCCGGGACAACGTGATACGTCAAACAAAAGCGCTTCAGGCAATCAACGGTACGGCGCATCCGCTGCCTTGCTTGCCGCGATCTCCGTTTCGTAACGGTCGCCCACGGCCAGCAGCATGTCCTTCGTGAAATACAGGTCGCCGCGCTTCTCGCCGTGATACTCGAGAATGTGCGTCTCGACGATCGAATCGACCGGGCAGCTTTCTTCGCAAAAACCGCAGAAGATGCATTTGGTCAGGTCGATGTCGTAACGCGTCGTACGGCGGGTGTTGTCCGCGCGCGTTTCCGATTCGATCGTGATGGCGAGCGCCGGGCATACCGCTTCGCACAGCTTGCAGGCGATGCAGCGCTCTTCGCCGTTCTCATAGCGGCGCAGTGCGTGCAGGCCGCGGAAACGCGGCGAAATCGGTGTCTTCTCTTCCGGAAACTGCACGGTGATTTTGCGCCGGAACGTATAACGTCCGGTCAGCGCGAGACCTTTGAGCAATTCCGTGAGGAAGAAGGTCTTGAAGAAGTTTTGGATTGCGGTCATAGGTTCATCCGCCCTTTATTTCCAGATATTCAACGGCGACATGATCCAGAAGCCGACTACGATCAGCCACACCACGCAGACCGGAATGAACACTTTCCAGCCCAGACGCATGATCTGGTCATAACGGTAGCGCGGGAATGTGGCGCGTGCCCAGATGAATATCGACAGCAGCAAGAACACTTTCAGCACCAGCCAGAAAATGCCCGGGATAAACGACAGGAAGCCGAACGGGGCACTCCAGCCGCCGAGGAACAGAGTCGATGCCAGCGCCGAGATCACGATCATGTTGATGTACTCGGCGAGGAAGAATAGCGCGAACGCCATCCCCGAGTAATCGATCATGTGACCCGCGACGATTTCTGACTCGCCTTCCACCACGTCGAACGGGTGGCGGTTCGTTTCAGCAATGCCCGAGATGAAGTAGACGACGAACATCGGCAACAGCGGCAGCCAGTTCCACGAGAGGAAGTTCAGGCCGTAGCTGGCGAAGATACCGCGTTCCTGCGAGCCGACGATGTCCGACAGGTTCAGGCTGCCGGAGGTCATCAGCACGACGACGAGCGCGAAGCCCATCGAGATTTCATACGAGACCATCTGCGCCGCGGCGCGCATCGCGCCGAGGAACGCATATTTCGAGTTCGAGGCCCAGCCAGCGAGAATCACGCCGTACACGCCGATCGACGAAATCGCCATCGCATACAACAGCCCCGCGTTGATGTCGCCGAGCACCGCGCCCGCCTGGAATGGAATCACCGCCCAGACCGCGAAGGCCGGCACCACCACCATGATCGGCGCGATCAGGTAGGTCCAGCGGCTCGCCTGCGCCGGCTGGATCACTTCTTTCAGCAACAGTTTCAGCACGTCGGCGATCGGCTGCAGCAAACCAGCCGGGCCCACGCGGTTCGGACCGAGACGCACGTGCATCCAGCCGATCAGCTTACGTTCCCAGAGGATCAGGTAAGCCACGCACAGCAGGATCGCGACGGCCACCACCAGGATGCGCACCAGTGCCCACACCGTGGGCCATGCCGCACCGAGAAGTTGAGTGCCGCCCGAGTTGATCGATTCGAACATTTACGCCTTCTCCACCAGCAGTTCACCGAACAGGCTGCCCAGCGCTGCACCGGCAGGCGTGGCCGCCGATACGCGGACGACTGTCTCCGCAAGATTTGCATCGCGCACGGCCGGCAATTGCACCGAGTGCTCACCCTGGCGCACGCGCACTGCGTCGCCGTCTTTCAAACCCAGCTTGTCGAACAGAGCGGCCGGCAAACCGACCGAGTTCGCCGCGCGTGCCGCTGCCGTCAGATGCAGCGATTCCGCACGACGCACCAGCGGGTCGGCGTGGTAGATCGGCACATCGGCGATGCGCTCGAACGCGCCTTCAGCTGCCTTCGGCGCTGCACCGCGTGCGATCGCGACGCCTGTCTTGTTCGACAGGCGTGCACTCAGATCGGCGTCGCCGAGCGCTGCTGCGCGCACTTCTTCCGACGTATCGAATTCGAAACCCGGCACGCCGAGCAGGCTACCCAGCACGCGCAACACCTTCCATGCCGGACGCGTGTCGCCGAGCGGGCGTACTACGCCGTTGAAGCTTTGTACCGTGCCTTCGGCGCTGACGAACGTACCGGCTGTTTCCGTGAACGGCGAGATCGGCAACAGCACGTCGGCGTATTCCGCGCCGGTCTGGAACGGCGACAGCACGACGACCATTTCAGCCTGATTCAACGCGGCCAGTGCCTGCGCCGGGTTGACCGTGTCGAACTCCGGTTCGACGTTGAGCAGCACGTAACCCTTGCGCGGCTGTTCGAACACTTCGCGAGCGTTCAGGCCTCCCGCGCCCGGCAACGCGCCGACGAGGTGAGCGCCAACCGTGTTGGCCGCTTCCGTGAGGAAGCCGAGCTTTGCGCCGGTGGTGTCCGCAATCCATTGCGCTGCGGCATGAATACGGGCGAAATCCGGATGACGGACCGCGCCGTTGCCGAGCAGCACGAGGCGCAGTTCGCCCGCTGCGAGCGACGTTGCAACCTGCTTGTGCGCGTCGTTCGCCTGGGTACCGGCGAATGCTTCCGGCAGGTCCACGCCGCGCGCTTCCGAAACCGCTGCAGCGATGCCGGCGATTTCATCGAGCCATGCGGACGGTGCGGCCACCACGCGTTGCGCTTGCGGGATCAGTGCATCGTCGTTCGTTGCTTGCACGAGGGTCAGCGCTGCACCGCTCTTGGCGGCCTGGCGCAGACGCGCAGCCAGCAACGGATGATCACGACGCAGATCCGCGCCGATGACGATCGCCGCGTCGACGTTCGACAGATCGGCGATCTTCGTGCCGAGCCACGGCGTGCCATTCACAGGCGCCGAGAAATCCGACTGGCGCAGTCGGAAGTCGACGTTAGGTGTGCCGACCGCTTGCGCGAGTTGCTTGATGAGGAACAGTTCTTCGACGGTGCTATGCGGGCTCGCCAGTGCGGCGAGCGCTTCTGCGCCGTGATCGTCCTTGATGCCGTTCAGGCCCTTGACGACGTACTCGAGCGCGGTCTGCCAGTCGGTCTCGACCCACTTGCCGCCTTGCTTGAGCATCGGCTGCGTGAGGCGTTCCGGGCTGTTCAGGCCTTCGTACGAGAAACGGTCCTTGTCCGAGATCCAGCATTCGTTGATCGCTTCGTTCTCGAACGGCAGCACGCGCATCACGCGGTTGTTCTTGACCTGCACCACAAGGTTCGCGCCGACGGAATCGTGCGGGCTCACCGACTTGCGGCGCGACAGTTCCCACGTGCGGGCGCTGTAGCGGAACGGCTTGCTGGTGAGTGCGCCAACCGGGCACAGGTCGATCATGTTGCCCGACAGTTCGGAGTCGACCGTCTTGCCGACGAACGAGGTAATTTCCGAGTGCTCGCCGCGGCCCAGCATGCCCAGTTCCATCACGCCGGCCACTTCCTGACCGAAGCGGACGCAACGTGTGCAGTGGATGCAACGCGTCATCTCTTCCATCGAGATCAGCGGGCCGACGTTCTTGTGGAACACCACGCGCTTCTCTTCGCTGTAACGCGACGCAGACTTGCCGTAGCCCACCGCCAGATCCTGCAACTGGCATTCACCGCCCTGGTCGCAAATCGGGCAATCGAGCGGGTGGTTGATCAGCAGGAATTCCATCACGGCTTGCTGACCCTTCACGGCCTTGTCGGACTTCGTGCGCACGATCATGCCCGCCGACACCGGCGTGGCGCATGCAGGCACGGCCTTCGGCATCTTCTCGACATCGACCAGACACATCCGGCAATTGGCCGCAATCGACAGCTTCTTGTGATAGCAGAAGTGAGGAATGTACGTGTCGACCTTATGCGCAGCCTGGATCACCATGCTGCCTTCAGGCACCTCTACCTTCTTGCCGTCTATTTCAAGTTCAACCATGATGGTCAATCTTCCTTAACCTGTTACCGCTCAATCGTTCGCCCGTTCATCGCCACTTGGCGATGACCCCCGCGGTTGACGCTTCTGGTGACGCGCCTTTTAGGCGGCCACCGTTTCCGAAGCCGTCGCTGCGCCGGCATGACCGCCCACGAGGCATTGCTTGTGGGCGACGTGATATTCGAATTCGTCCCAGTAGTGCTTGAGCATGCCGCGCACCGGCATGGCCGCTGCATCGCCGAGCGCGCAAATCGTGCGGCCCATGATGTTTTCAGCCACCGAGTTCAGCAGATCCAGATCTTCCGGGCGCCCCAGGCCGTGCTCGATACGATGCACGACGCGATACAGCCAGCCTGTGCCTTCGCGGCAGGGCGTGCATTGACCGCAGGACTCTTCGTAATAGAAGTACGACAGACGCAGCAGCGAACGAACCATGCAGCGCGTCTCGTCCATCACGATGACCGCGCCTGAACCAAGCATCGACCCCGCCTTGGCGATCGAGTCATAGTCCATGTCGGTATTCATCATCATCTCGCCCGGGATGACCGGTGCGGACGAGCCACCCGGAATCACGGCCTTGATCTTCTTGCCACCGCGCATGCCGCCAGCGAGTTCCAGCAGCTTCGCGAACGGCGTGCCGAGCGGCACTTCGTAATTGCCCGGAAGCTCAACGTCGCCGGACACCGAGAAGATCTTGGTGCCGCCGTTATTCGGCTTGCCGAGTTCAAGGTAAGTCTGCGGGCCAACCGTCAACAGGAACGGCACGGCCGCGAACGTTTCGGTGTTGTTGATGGTGGTCGGCTTGCCGTATACGCCAAAGCTCGCCGGGAACGGCGGCTTGAAGCGCGGCTGCCCCTTCTTGCCTTCCAGCGACTCGAGCAGCGCAGTTTCTTCGCCGCAGATATAGGCGCCGTAACCGTGGTGCGCATGCAACTGGAACGAGAAGCCCGAGCCCATGATGTTGTCGCCGAGGTAACCGGCGCGGCGCGCTTCTTCCAGCGCTTCTTCGAAACGCCTGTACTCAGCGAAGATTTCACCGTGGATATAGTTGTAGCCCACCGTGATGCCCATCGCGTACGCGCCGATGGCCATGCCTTCGATCAGCGCATGCGGGTTCCAGCGCAGGATGTCGCGATCCTTGAACGTGCCCGGTTCGCCTTCGTCCGAATTACAGACGAGGTACTTCTGTCCCGGGAACTGACGCGGCATGAAGCTCCACTTCAGGCCGGTCGGGAAACCTGCACCGCCGCGGCCACGCAGACCCGACGCCTTGACTTCGGCAATCACCTGCTCGGGCGGGATTTTCTCTTCCAGAATACGGCGCAGCTGGACGTAACCGCCGCGCGCCGCATAGTCTTCGAGATGCCAGTTGTCGCCGTTCAGGCCAGCGAGAATCAGCGGTTTGATGTGACGATCGTGGAGAGACGTCATTTCGAGAGCTCCTCGAGCAGCTGATCGATCTTCGCGCGGCTCATGAAGCTGCACATGCGATGGTTGTTCACCAGCATCACTGGTGCATCGCCGCACGAGCCCATGCACTCGCCTTCTTTCAAGGTGAACTTGCCGTCTGCCGTGGTTTCGCCGAAGTCGATGCCGAGCTTCTGCTTCAGATATTCGGCAGCGCTTTCCGAGCCGCCATCCGGACCGAGCTGGCACGGCAGGTTCGTGCAGAGCGTGATCTTGTGCTTGCCGACCGGCGACGTCTCGTACATCGTGTAGAAGGTCGCCACCTCCTGCACGGCGACCGCCGGCATGCCGAGATAGTTCGCGACGAACTGCATGAGTTCGGGCGACAGCCAGCCATGCTCTTCCTGAGCGACGGCCAACGCTGACATCACGGCGGACTGTTTCTGATCGGCGGGATACTTCGTCAACGCGCGATCGATTTCTTTCAGGCCTTCAGCTGAGATCATTTTCAGACACGACTCTTTCAATTCCTACCGAACGAAAACCTGTCGCGTGCTACCTGTTGCGACAGACCCGGCGTTCCTTTGCTTGACGTGCGCCTGCTGCAACTTCGACGCACACGCCACGATGAAAATCGCTCTTAACGATCGATTTCGCCAAACACGATGTCTTGCGTGCCGATGATCGTCACGGCGTCGGCGATCATGTGACCGCGCGCCATTTCGTCGAGCGCGGACAGATGCGCATAACCCGGCGCGCGAATCTTCAGGCGATACGGCTTGTTCGCGCCATCCGAAATCAGATAGATGCCGAACTCGCCCTTCGGATGCTCGACAGCGGCATACGCCTCGCCTTCGGGCACATGGAAGCCTTCCGTGAAGAGCTTGAAATGGTGAATCAGCTCTTCCATGTTCGACTTCATGCCGACGCGCGACGGCGGCGCAATCTTGTGATTGTCGATCATTACGGGGCCCGGATTCTTCCGCAACCATTCAATGCACTGTTTCGCGATTCGAGTTGATTGACGCATTTCTTCGACGCGTACCAGGTAGCGGTCGTAACAATCGCCGTTCACGCCAACCGGAATATCGAAGTCCAGCTTGTCATAAACTTCATACGGCTGCTTCTTGCGCAGATCCCACTCGATGCCCGAACCGCGCAGCATCGCACCCGTCATGCCGAGTTGCAGCGCACGCTCCGGGGTGACCACGCCAATACCGACCAGACGTTGCTTCCAGATCCGGTTGTCCGTGAGCAGCGTTTCGTATTCGTCGACGCAATGCGGGAAACGGGCAAAGAAGTCGTCGATGAAGTCGAGCAACGAACCCTGGCGCGTCTCGTTCATCCTCGACAGCGCCTTCGCGTTACGAATCTTCGACGCCTTGTATTGCGGCATAGCGTCCGGCAGATCACGGTACACGCCACCCGGACGGTAGTACGCCGCGTGCATCCGGGCACCGGACACTGCTTCGTACACGTCCATCAGGTCTTCGCGTTCGCGGAACGCATACAGAAACACTGCCATCGCGCCGACGTCGAGCGCGTGCGAGCCGATCCACATCAGGTGGTTCAGCACACGCGTGATCTCGTCGAACAGCACGCGAATGTACTTTGCACGCACGGGCACGTCGATGCCGAGCAGCTTTTCGATCGCCATCACGTAGCCGTGCTCGTTGACCATCATCGACACGTAGTCGAGACGGTCCATGTACGGCACCGACTGGATGAACGTCTTGGTTTCCGCGAGCTTTTCAGTGGCGCGGTGCAGGAGGCCGATATGCGGGTCGGCGCGCTGGATCACTTCGCCGTCGAGTTCGAGCACGAGGCGCAGCACACCGTGCGCGGCCGGGTGCTGCGGACCGAAGTTGAGCGTGTAGTTTTTGATCTCTGCCATGGCGTTCTCTTAGTGTTTCAGACCGCCATAGCGATCCTCGCGGATCACGCGCGGCGTGATTTCCCGCGGCTCGATCGTCACAGGCTGATAGACGACGCGCTTCTCTTCCGGGTCGTAACGCATCTCGACGTAGCCGGAGATCGGGAAATCCTTGCGGAACGGGTGACCGATGAAACCGTAGTCGGTCAGAATGCGGCGCAGGTCTGGGTGACCCTCGAAGACGATGCCGTACAGGTCGAACGCTTCGCGCTCATACCAGTTGGCCGAACTCCAGATATCGACCACGGACGGGACCAGCGGAACATCGTCGTCCTGCGCGAACACGCGCACACGCAGACGCCAGTTGTTCGCCACCGACAGCAGATGCAGCACCGCCGCGAAACGCGGACCGTCATACGCACCGTCACCGTAGGTCTGGTAGTCGACGCCACACAGGTCGACCAGTTGCTCGAAGCGCAGCGACGAATCGTCGCGGAGGCGCGTCGCAATATCTTGATATTCTTTTGCACTCACGACGATCGTGAGCTCTCCGATCGCTTCGGTGACGCTCAGCAGGCGGCCGCTAAAGGCCGCCTCGATGTTCGCTTTCAGGGTCTCGAGTTTGCTTGCCATATTATGGGGGGGCTCTGGCCTTATTGACGGGCGATGGTGCTGGTACGACGGATCTTCGCTTGCAACTGGATCACGCCGTAGACCAGCGCTTCTGCGGTCGGCGGACAACCCGGCACGTAGACGTCGACCGGCACGATCCGGTCGCAGCCGCGCACCACCGAATACGAATAGTGGTAGTAGCCGCCGCCGTTCGCGCACGAGCCCATCGAGATCACCCAGCGCGGCTCGGCCATCTGATCGTAGACCTTGCGCAGAGCGGGCGCCATCTTGTTGCACAGCGTGCCGGCGACGATCATCACGTCCGACTGACGCGGACTCGGACGAAACACGACACCGAAGCGGTCGAGGTCATAACGGGCTGCACCCGCATGCATCATCTCGACCGCGCAACACGCAAGACCGAACGTCATCGGCCACAACGAGCCGGTGCGCGTCCAGTTGATCAGCTTGTCAGCCGTGGTGGTGACAAACCCTTCCTTCAAGACCCCTTCGATACTCATGTGCTTTCCACTCCAGACGGGGCGGCTAGCCTTGGCCGCCCACGCAAACCGGCGATTAATCCATCATTCCCAATCAAGGCCGCCCTTCTTCCAGATATAGGCGAAGCCCAGCAGGAACTCGAGCAGGAAAATCATCATTGCCATGAAGCCGGGCCAGCCGATGTCGCGCAGGGCCACACCCCACGGAAACAGGAACGCGGTTTCAAGGTCGAAAATGATGAAGAGAATGGCGACGAGATAGTAGCGCACATCAAATTTCATGCGCGCATCTTCGAATGCTTCGAAGCCGCACTCGTATGGTGCGTTCTTCTCGGTATCGGGCCTGTTGGGACCGAGGAGCTTGCCAATACTGACCAGTGCTACGCCTAAACCAGTGCCCACCAGGAGGAACAACAAGACGGGGTAATAGGCTGCGAGGTTCAAGACTGTCCTCAATCGGTTGGTTCTGAGTGCCGCTGGGGGGAGACAAAACACCCAGCACGAAATCACTTCGGCGTGCTTGACGTTGCAAGCTTAACGCAAACACAAAGCCAGAAGCGACAATGCCAGCCGAAGCGATGCAAGCGGCTGGCATTAAGATAACATTGGTGCCGACGGCGAGACTCGAACTCGCACAGCTTTCGCCACTACCCCCTCAAGATAGCGTGTCTACCAATTTCACCACGTCGGCACTGTATGCAATCCGGGAAATAAACTTATATAACCCGCGAATCGCTTCAAGACTTGAATTGTAACTGGTTTAAACAGTTTGTTCAACGCACCACAGGCAGTTTTGCCGAAAATTTATTTCGGCACGTCCTGGCCCGGAGCCGACGCGGGAGCCGCCGGAAGAGCACCCGACGCACCAGCCGGAACTGCTGCCGACGAGCCTGAAACCGGAGCGGTCGCTACCGCGCCGAGCAAGCCTGCAGAAGGCTTCGCGTGATACGAGCCGAGATACGTCAGTGTCAAAGTGCTGACAAAAAAGATCGCTGCGAGCACCGCCGTGGTACGGGACAAAAAGTTCGCCGAACCCGTCGCACCGAACAGACTGCCCGACGCGCCGCTGCCAAAAGCAGCACCCATATCGGCGCCCTTACCGTGCTGCAGCAACACGAGGCCAATGACCCCAAGCGCCGACATCAACTGAACGACGATAATCAATGTTTTCAAAACCAGCATCACACTCACCTGAGTCTTTATTTAATCGCGTGGCACAAGGCGTGCCACACGCAATGGGTCTACCGCGCCCGGGCAACCTGCTTATTGCGTGACGCTCACGGCGCCAGCCGCCTTGCAGATTGCCAGGAAATCCTGGTCCTTCAACGACGCGCCGCCAATCAGGCCACCGTCGATATCCGGCTGACGGAACAACTCTTCCGCATTGCCCGGTTTCACGCTACCGCCGTACAGCAATGGTACGTCGGCAGCTGCAACACTTTTCGCTACGAGGCGCGCACGCAAAAACGCGTGAACGTCCTGCGCCTGCTGCGACGTGGCGCTCTTGCCGCTGCCGATCGCCCAGACGGGCTCGTACGCGACGACGATACGCACCGCCTCTTGCGGCGACAGCTTCGCCAGCACTGCGTCCAGCTGCGCGCCGACCACCTGCTCGGTCTCGCCCGCATTGCGCTCTTCGAGCGTTTCGCCAACACAGACGATAGGGGTCAAACCGGCTTCGAGCACACGCTGCGCCTTGACGGCCACCAGTTCCGAACTTTCGCGATGATAGGCCCGACGCTCCGAGTGCCCGACGATCGCCAGCGACGCGTCGAAATCCACGGCCATCGGCGCAGCCACTTCACCTGTGTAGGCGCCCTGCGTGAAGGCAGAAACGTCCTGCACGCCCCACACAACGCGACTGCCGTCCAGCAGCGCCTGCGCCTGGGCAAGATACAGACCCGGCACACACACGCCAACCCGGACGCTCTCCGGCAGTTCGCCGGCGCCTCGCGCGACAGCCTCGAGCAGAACCGCGTTCTCGGCGAGCCGCCCGTGCATCTTCCAGTTACCGACTACCAGCTTCGCTCGTTGTTTCGACATCGTCTCGTCTAGTCGTTTCGTCTTGCGGCGGCGGACCCGGTTTGCGCCGAATTTGCACCTTGTTGCCCGCCCGTCGGAATCATGCGGCGCACGCAAAACACGCAATTTTACTGTGAGCAGGTGGATCGGGTCAAACTGCCCGCCCGCAAACCGCCCTTCTCACGCTCGGCCGGCGGCCTCAGCTACCTCTCAGGCAGTCCAACTCAGGCAGTCCAATCCAGCATGATCTTGCCGACGTGCGTACTGCTTTCCATCAACGCGTGTGCTTCGGCGGCCTGCGCCGCCGGAAACACCTTGTAGATCACCGGCTTGATATGGCCATCCTCGAGATGGGGCCACACCTTTTCCTTCAGTTGGGCCGCGATCTTCGCCTTGAACTCCACTGGCCGCGGACGCAGCGTCGAACCGGTCACCGTCAAGCGGCGGCGCATGATCTCGGGTAAATTCAGTTCCGCCTTCGCGCCACCCAGCGTCGCGATCAACACGATCCGGCCGCCGTCGGCCAACGCCGTCAGCTCGCGCGGCACGTAACTGCCCGCCACCATGTCGAGGATCACGTCCACGCCGCGGTCGTTCGTCAGCGACTTAAGAACCTCGACGAAATCCTCAGTTTTATAGTTGATGCCACGCTCTGCACCGAGCTGCTCGCAGGCACGGCACTTGTCATCGGACCCCGCGGTGGCGAACACGCGAAAGCCCAACGCATGGGCGATCTGGATGGCCGTCACACCAATGCCGCTCGAACCACCCTGCACCAGCAACGTTTCATTCGGCCCGCCCTCGCCCGCGCCCAGATGCGCGCGTTCGAACACATTGCTCCACACGGTAAAAAAAGTTTCCGGCAGCGAAGCCGCTTCGATATCCGAGAGCCCCTTGGGCACCGGCAGACATTGGGCGAGCGGCGCCACCGCATATTCGGCGTAACCGCCGCCAGCCAGCAACGCACACACACGATCGCCAATCTTCAGACCGAACGGATTGTGCTTCTCGTCGAGCGTCCCGCCGACGATTTCACCCGCCACCTCCAGCCCCGGCAGGTCCGACGCCCCCGGCGGCGGCGCATAACCGCCCTTGCGCTGGAAAACGTCCGGACGATTCACGCCCGAGGCCGCCACCTTGATCAGCACCTCACCCGCTTTCGGCTGCGGCGTGGGCCGCTCAGCGAGTTTCAAGACGTCCGGCGCGCCGAATTCGGTAATTTCGATCGCTTTCATCTGCGTCACCTCCAAGGTTTGGATTGGACTGCAAACCCGACCTTAGCCCAGTTTGCAGTGCGATCCACCCTGCATGAAAAACGGCCGGCGCGCATTCACGCTGCCGGCCGTTTCCTACCTTACCGCATTACTGCGGAGTCGGTTCGCCTTGCGGTGCACCCGACCCGGCATCGTTCAGCAACGCCTTGGCCGACAAGCGCACGCGGCCCTTCTCGTCCGTCTGGATGACCTTGACCTTCACCTGCTGACCGTCCTTCAGATAGTCGTTGATGTCCTTGATACGCTCGTTGGCGATCTCGGAGATGTGCAGCAGACCATCCTTGCCCGGCAGGATGTTCACGATCGCGCCGAAATCGAGCAGCTTGAGCACGGTGCCTTCGTAGACCTGGCCCACTTCGACTTCCAGCGTGATGTTCTCGATACGCTTCTTCGCTTCGGCCATACCTTCGCTGCTAGTGCTGGCGATGGTGACGACGCCGTCGTCCGAAATATCGATCGTCGTGCCGGTTTCTTCGGTCAACGCGCGGATCACCGAACCACCCTTGCCGATCACGTCACGGATCTTTTCCGGATTGATCTTGATGGTGATCATGCGCGGTGCGAATTCCGACAGTTGCGTGTTCGCGCCTGACACAGCCGAGGTCATCTTGCCGAGAATGTGCAGACGGCCTTCCTTCGCTTGCGCGAGGGCGACCTGCATGATTTCCTTGGTGATGCCCTGGATCTTGATGTCCATCTGCAGCGCGGTCACGCCGTTTTCGGTACCCGCCACCTTGAAGTCCATGTCGCCGAGGTGATCTTCGTCGCCGAGGATGTCGGAGAGGACAGCAAACTTGTTGTCTTCGAGGATCAGGCCCATGGCGATGCCGGCAACGTGCGCCTTCATCGGCACACCGGCGTCCATCAGTGCGAGGCAGCCGCCGCACACCGAAGCCATCGACGACGAACCGTTCGATTCGGTGATTTCCGACACGACGCGAATCGAGTAGCCGAATTCGTCGGCGCTCGGCAGGCATGCAGCCAGCGCGCGCTTGGCCAGACGGCCGTGACCGATTTCACGGCGCTTCGGCGAACCGACGCGGCCCGTTTCGCCGGTCGCGAACGGAGGCATGTTGTAGTGAAGCATGAAGCGTTCGCGGTACTCGCCTTCGAGCGCGTCGATGTTCTGCTCGTCACCCTTCGTGCCGAGCGTTGCCACCACCAGCGCCTGGGTTTCGCCACGCGTGAACAACGCCGAGCCGTGGGTACGCGGCAGCACGCCGGTGCGGATCTCGATCGGGCGCACGGTGCGCGTGTCGCGGCCGTCGATACGCGGCTCGCCGTTCAGGATCTGCGAACGGACGATCTTCGCTTCGATGTCGAACAGCACATTGCCGACCGTAGCCTTGTCGGCTGCGACCGTGCCGCCTGCGGCTGCGTCTTCTTCCAGCTTGGCCGACGTCGCTGCGTAGACTTCCTTCAGCTTGGTCGAACGGGCCTGCTTGTCGCGGATCTGATACGCGGCGAGCAGTTCGGCTTGCGCCAGTTCCGTCACGCGAGCGATCAGCGGCTCGTTCTTGGCGGCCGGCTTCCAGTCCCATTCCGGCTTGCCACCTTCACGCACGAGTTCATGGATCGCGTCGATCGCGATCTGCATTTGCTCGTGACCGAACACCACGCCGCCGAGCATCACTTCTTCGCTCAGTTGCTGCGCTTCCGATTCCACCATCAACACCGCGCGTTCCGTACCGGCGACGATCAGGTCGAGCGCCGATTCCTTCATTTGCGGACGCGTCGGGTTCAACACGTATTCGTTGTTGATGTAGGCCACGCGTGCAGCGCCGACCGGACCGTTGAACGGCAGGCCCGACACAGCGAGCGCCGCCGACGCGCCGATCAGCGCGGGGATATCAGCAGGGATTTCCGGGTTCAACGACAGGACGTGGATCACAACCTGAACTTCGTTGTAGAAGCCTTCCGGGAACAGCGGGCGCAGCGGGCGGTCGATCAGGCGCGAGATCAGCGTTTCGCCTTCCGAAGGACGGCCTTCGCGACGGAAAAAGCCACCTGGGATCTTGCCGGCAGCGTAGGTCTTTTCGAGGTAGTCGACGGTCAGCGGGAAGAAGTCCTGACCCGGCTTGGCGGTCTTGGCGCCTACTACGGTTGCGAGCACAACGGTATCTTCGATATCGACGATCACAGCACCGCCAGCCTGACGAGCGATTTCGCCCGTTTCGAGGCGAACATTATGTTGGCCCCACTTAAATTCTTTGACGATTTTATTGAACATAGTCATTTTTTCGCTCCATCGTTATGCCGCGCGGACCAGAAGCGGCGCGGCAACGCAAGGACCGGCGCTACATGGGAAGAGGAGTGTTATTTATGCCATTCCAGAGAACCACGCCCTACGCTAAGTACGTGCGCGAACCGCTGGAATGACACAAAGCTCTGCCCTGAAGCCCGGCTGTGTTGAGTGTTGCCCGCCGCATGAACCGTCACGCTACCGCGGACAACCACCGGTGCACCTCACATGAAGCGCACCGTTCAAAAACAAAATGCCTGTATCAGTGAAACTGACACAGGCATCTTGCTGAGAGCGCCTTACCGCGCGCCCAATTACTTACGCAGACCCAGCTTCTCGATCAGTGCGCGGTAACGGTCCGCGTCCTTACCCTTCAGGTAGTCGAGCAGCTTACGACGACGGCTCACCATGCGCAGCAAACCGCGGCGGCTGTGGTGATCTTTCGTGTGGGCCTTGAAGTGAACGGTCAGTTCGTTGATGCGGGTCGTCAGCAGAGCGACCTGAACTTCGGGGGAGCCGGTGTCGTTAGCAGCGCGTGCAAATTGCGCAACGACTTCGGACTTCTTGCTTGTTTCAACTGCGGTCATATCAAATTTTCCTTGAGAACTAAACAGGCGGTCACGGAAGAAAGGCCGTGCCGTGGCTTACAACGAGGGGCGTATTGTAGCACAGGCTGTACTGGCCGCCAGCCCGGTCTTATAGGCGGGATTCTGGCCGGAGGCGGGTCGAATCCACGGCTGATCCAGGCCAGCGGCGCATCGGACGTACGGGTACCGGTTCAGACACACGCTCGACGCGCCTACCTATGGCCGTGTCATCCGGCATGTGGTTAGTGGGACGGTGCGCTCGGGCGGCAGCGCCAGCACCGTGCGAAAACCATAACCCGAACCCTCGTTGTCAAAGCGCACGCCGGGCGTGCCAGCCTTGTCCATCTCCATCACGTAAAGGGGCTGGATCATTTGATGATCGTCGGCACGCATCCAGGACGAGTGGAAGCCGTTGTCGAACTTCATATTCTCCAGTGCCTTCGCAACCGCCTCCGGCTGGGCGCTGCCGGCTTTATTCATGGCTGCGGCGAGGATTTCGATCATCAGTTCCATGCGCAACACCGGGTAGTCGTCTTGCGCGGCCGGGTAGCGGGCGCGGAACGCCTTGTACCAGGCATCCGAGGCGTCGCCGCCCGCGTTCGGGTGCCAGTCGGCCACCGCGATCACGCGCTTGACGCCGGCGTCGCCGAGCGCGGCCGGCGCGCCAAGGCTGTTGCCGTAGAAGGTGTAGAAACTGGTATTCAGACCCTGCTCGCGGGCGGCTTTGACGAGCAGCGTCAGATCGTTGCCCCAGTTTCCCGTCACGACCGCATCGGCACCGCTTGCGCGGATCTTGGCGATATATGGCGCAAAATCCTTCACGCGGCCAATCGGGTGAAACTCGTCGCCGACAATCGCAATATCAGGGCGTCTCGCCGCCAGCGATGAACGGGCGAGCGCGCTGACATCATGGCCAAAGCTGTAGTCCTGATTCAGCAGGTAGACCTTCTTGACCGACGGGTCGCGCTGGATCACGTCGGCGAGCGCATCCATGCGCATACTCGCGTGCGCGTCGAAGCGGAAGTGCCAGAAACTGCAGGCGGCATTGGTCAGCGCGGGATCGTCGGCGGAGTAGTTGAGAAACAGCTCACGGTTATCGGGCTCGCGGCTGTTCTGCTTGTCGATCGCGCCGATCAGCGCCCCCGCGACCGCCGAGCTGTTGCCCTGCAGGATATAGCCGATATGGCGGTCCGCGGCCGCGCGGAGTTGCAGCAGCGCCTCTTCGGGGCTGCCCTTGCTGTCCAGCACGACAAGTTCAAGCGGATGCGCGCCGTCGGCCAGCTTGACGCCACCATGCGCATTCACCGTTTCAACGCCGAAGCGCAGATTGCGCTCGACCGCCGCTCCTGCGTTCGCGAACGGACCGGACATGCCTTCGATCAGCGCGAGCTGGATCGGCGTGCCGCCCGGCGCCGGGCTCGACTGTGCCCCCGACCCATTGGCGACTTGCGTGGCCGCCTGCGCCGCTGTCATTACTACCGCCGCCAGCGCCGCCGCGGCGACGCGCCCCCACTTCGCCGTCATGCGCAGCGCTCCTCAGAATCGTCCGAAGCGCGGATCATAGGGCGCACGGCGTGGAATAAGCAAGTGCTGCCGCTCGTTAACGAGTTGAGTGAGTTAACTGCAGTTTGACTTCACCACCTTGATACGTCGTGGGACTGCCGGCGTGTCAAAATATTGTGTATCGAGAATAAAAACCGTCATCCAATGCCATCGGAGGAATTCATGCTTACCCGCCTCACATCCGCGTTCGCCTCGACCATTGGGTCGGCACGACGGCGGCACGGGCATCTGCGGCGCGCGGCGCTGGCCAGCCTCGGCGCGCTGTTGCTCGCGGGCTGCGTGCAGCCGTGGCAGCAGTTCCAGCAGGGCGAGGACGAATCCACCATCGTCGCCAAGCTTGGCGCCCCGCGGGAAGTCTACGATCTGCCGAACGGCGGCAAACGCCTGATGTGGCCCACCCAGCCGATGGGTGAAACCACCACCGCCGCGGATATCGACGGCTCCGGCAAGATCGTCAGCGTGCGCCAGGTCCTGCAACCCAACGAGTTTTACAAGGCCGACATCGGCAAGTGGACCAAGAGCGACGTGCTGGTCAATTTCGGGCGTCCGGAAGAAACCTCGTACTACCCGCTGATGAAGCGCGAGGTCTGGACCTATCGGTACCTGGAAGACAACGTCTGGTACATGATGTACAGCTTCTATTTCGACGATCAGGGCATATTGAGAACTACGCAGAAATCGCCTGATCCGCTGCACGATCCAGATCGCCGCAGTTTCTTCTGAGCGCGCTGGCCGGTTTCCGAAACCAGAAGCTGGAAACCAGAAGCCAGATGCAACAAGGCCCTCGCCATTGTGTGGCGAGGGCCTTTTTTGTGAACCGTGGCGCGGGTCGCGCCGCCGGCCTTACACGCCTTCCGAACGCTGCGGATTGAGCTTGTCGACGTTCGAATACAGTTTGTTGAGCGCCGAGATATACGCTTTCGCGGATGCCGCGACGATATCCGGATCGGTACCGACGCCATTCACGATGCGTCCGCTCTTCGACAGCCGCACAGTCACTTCACCCTGCGCCTGGGTGCCGGTCGTAATCGCGTTCACCGAATACAGCAGTAGCTCAGAGCCGCTGCCGACTTCCGTCTCAATCGCATTGAGCGTGGCATCCACCGGGCCGTTGCCGCGTGCTTCACCGGTCACTTCCTTGCCTTCGACGGTGAACACGATACGCGCATGCGGCTGCTCGCCCGTTTCCGAATGCTGCGACAGCGACAGGAACTGGTAGTGCTCCTTTTGCTGCGCCTCCGCCGATTCTTCGGTGACGATCGAAATGATGTCTTCGTCGAAAATCTCCGACTTGCGATCAGCAAGTTCCTTGAAACGCGCAAACGCCGTATTCAACTCGCCTTCGCTTTCGAGCGAAATGCCCAGTTCCTGCAGACGCTGCTTGAACGCATTGCGGCCCGAAAGCTTGCCGAGTACGATCTTGTTAGCGCTCCAGCCCACGTCTTCAGCACGCATGATTTCGTAGGTGTCGCGCGCTTTCAGCACGCCGTCCTGGTGAATGCCCGACGCGTGCGCGAAGGCGTTCGCGCCGACCACAGCCTTGTTCGGCTGCACCACGAAACCGGTGATCTGCGACACCAGCTTCGAGGCCGGCACAA
>Ga0302316_10000698_pt1 | contig 28639 bp, 29 predicted proteins | sample III_Palsa_N3_2_FD_200456 | JGI IMG/M metagenome (GOLD analysis project Ga0302316, IMG submission 200456) | Peat permafrost microbial communities from Stordalen Mire near Abisko, Sweden - III_Palsa_N3_2 | ecosystem: Environmental > Terrestrial > Soil > Palsa > Peat permafrost | place: Sweden...
GAGGCGCTCGGGCAGCAAGGTGCTCTGCGAGCGGTCTTCACCTTCAACAAAACGTCCCATCGGCAACTCTCGTCGGCGCGGTGGAGCAAGTTTATCGAGTCAGAGGGTTTTCACACAGCCTCGGTCGCAAGCGGACATTTCCTTCGTCGCGATCATCAGGCGAATCTGAGTCAGTTGCCATGAGCTTCATCGATGCCGAAATCGATACATGCCATTAAATCTGACATTCATGCCGCCGCAACGATTGTTGTCTGCAGCGATAAGATAATCGCCAACAATCCGCATCGCGATTTGACAACCGTCTGCCTCACTCGCGAACACGCCTTTTTGAAGTGTGCCGGTCATATCGAAGCCTCCCAAATGCACGTTGTCCCCACCACCCCAGATGCCGGCACCGACCACATGGAGCTGGTCTCCGTCACCAAGCCGAATGGTTATTTTTCCTGACTCATTTTGCCAAACTCCGATCCATCGATCGGGCCGCTCAGGTCCATTATTAGTGCTGCGCCAACGTGTTGCTGGGATCCAGCCAAAAACAGTATTGAGCTTTCCTTTGCCCGGCAATCCCACGCAGACTTGGGAGCCAGCCTGGCGCAGCAATACTCCATTCACTCCGCCACGCGCATCACAAGAGGAGCCTTGGCAGTTAGCGGCTTGACCATAAACCGGTCCGATAAATTTCACGGGATCCCCAGCTACGATCGATCCTGCTTGCTGCGCAGAAACAGCATTCACGAGCGTCGCGTCCCCGGTATCGTTCGGATTACAAGCCATGCCGTCACGAGCGTAAACACAACTGGAAGCGAGCAAGAACAGTAGACAAATCGCGATATGGCGCACAACACGCTCCGAGTCCGCTTTTATATCTAGCAAAGTTAACAACCGAAAGTGGCTAATCCGGGCAAGCTCTATGTCCGCCTTGAGGTGAACCATATTTAGTCATAAGCCACCACCGCTTAGAGTTATCCTGCGTATAACAGACGAGCCAGCTCTGCGCGCAAATTCTTACTTCTCCACGAGCGAGACGTAAGGTCAACTCCAAGACACTCAATTATTAAACGCTTCGAGGTCAGCTTTGGGTCGAAAGCATCCATTTCCGGGCGGGTTAAACGGTGCCGGGATTGGGCGTGGCCAATCTATGGTTTAACGCGCACGCAGTGTGCGGGAAACCATAAAGTGGCCATCGTTCGTTGCACAGCCACCGATGCAATGCCGTTGGAAGGGTGCCGAACGCCAACCACCTGGCCACCAATCCCTCAGCAACTGACCAGCTTCGCCAGCGAAACTGACCACGGCCGGCGGAACGGCTGCCATCATCATCATGGCGTTGCCTATTCCTGGCATCGAGCCTGACCACCACTAGCCGTTCGAGTACCGAGAGCGTCAAAGGCTCGATGAAGTTCACCGTGACCGTGTTTTGCTGCATCCAGTCATTTTCGCTGCGCTGGTATTGACGCGTAACGGCCTCAGCAGATCTGAATTTCAGACTCTCGGTGGGCTCGTGATAACAGACGTAGAAGGAATACGCCTGCATCCTGAGATAGTTCAGGTTGGCCATTTCGACTGCCACGCTAATGGAACCGTCTGCGTTGGGTGTCTTCCCGGTTCCTTTTAGCTGGACATGAAGTCGGGCGTTGGTGGCCATGTCGTCCCGGACTACCTCGATTTGATAATCGGTCCCGTAATCCTTGCGATCACTTCTCTGAACAAGGAAACATCCCGAGTCCGCGATGAGCTTATCGAACGCGGCTTCCGCCTTTGATTCCAGCGAATGGTTTTTATCGCGCTTAGGCAACTCCATCTCATCTCATCCGTTGTGGCAAACGCCCCTCACAGCGTCCCACAAGGGGAACATTCCTGTCCCACCATTTAACGAAGCGCGTCTGCAAAGCGACGCAGCATCGCGGCGACCACCTGCGGATCGAGTGGTGCCGCCGCTTCCCGCAGACACATTTCCGCCCTTAACACGATGCCGGAGGCGGCTTTCAGGGCGTTGCGCCCACTTGCTGTCAACTCGGTCGTTTGGACGCGGCCATGCTCCGGATGAGGCGTTCTGCTGACGAAACCGGCCCGTTCGAGAGCGACCAAAATTCCTTGCATCGTTTGCGGAGTAACGAATGCCCGCCGCGCGAGCGTGGCATTTGAGGCACCGGGCTCAACGTCAAGGAAGGTCAGGACCGCGTATTGGGGGGTTGTTAGCCCGATCTCTTGAAGGGCGCTATCCATTCGCGTGCGCAGCGCTTGTTGCGCCAACTTCAAGGCGAAGCCGATCGTCGCGAAAGGATCGCCTAACTCCGTGCGGGATACCCCACTTGGCATATCAGTGCCCTTACATTAATATCAGCCCACTGATAATGTACCGCTAACCAACGGAGGAATCCAGACATGCCCCACCTTATCGGACCCGATTTCATTGGCATCCAGATCGAGGACCTCGATGCCGCACGAACCTTCTATGCCGAAGTTGTCGGCTTAAAACCAGCCGCCAAAAGCCCGCCTGGCGCCGTCGTATTCGATACCAAGCCGATCCCGTTTGCCGTTCGCAAGCCTGTCGATGCATCCAACCGCGTTGACCGACTTGGCGAAGGCATCGCGATCTGGTTCGGCTGTGATGACGCCGACAAATTGCACGCCCATCTAGTAGAGCGCGGCATCCAGATCGTCTTCCCACCGAAAGATGGGCCGTTCGGTCGCTACTTCGCGTTTCGCGATCCGTTCGGTTACACGATCACGCCCCACAACATCGGGGGGTCCTGACCGTGGAGACGAAAGAGGGTGAATTGGCGAGGCCAATCCATACGCGGCTGTTCGTGACCGGCTCGACCGGTGAGCTTGGGCGGCGGGTGATCAGCGAGCTGCTTCTACGAGTTTCGCCGGACCGGATCGTGGCGGGCGTCCGATCGGCCGATCACGAAGTCGCTAAGCAGTTTGTCGCGCACGGGATCGAAATCCGGCTTGCCGACTATACAAAGCCCGACACGCTCGTCGCAGCCTTTCAAGGAATCGACCGGCTGCTTCTGATTTCGTCCAGCACGGATGAGGGACGCGTTGCCCAGCATGAGAATGTCATCAATGCAGCGAAAGCAGCGAAGGTGAGGCTGATCGCCTACACGAGCCTGCTTCATGCCGACACATCGTCTATCGGCTTTGGTAAGGACCATCGCCAAACCGAAGTGATCCTTGCCGCATCAGGCATTCCTTACGCCTTGCTTCGACATGGGTGGTATATGGAAAACCACCTGTTTCTCATCCCGTCAGCGCTCAAATACGGTGCAGTGCTCGGCTGCGCCGGGAAAGGACGTTTCTCGACCGCAGCGCGAGGCGACTTGGCCGAAGCAGCCGCCGTTATGTTGACGAACGAAGGGCAGACCGGACAGATTTATGAGTTGGCTGGGGACGAGAGCTATACCCTGGCGGACTTCGCCGCCGCGATCTCGGCGGCAGCCGGCAAAACCGTCGACTACAAGGACATGCCCGAGGCCGACTACAAGCGCACGCTCATCGACATGAAATTGCCTGAGGGCGTCGCCGAACTCGTCGCGGACGCGGATACGGGCGCATCGAAAGGTGAGTTGGAAGACAACAGCCATCAGTTGAGCGCCCTGATTGGCCACCCTACCACCGCGTGGCGTCAGGCCGTCGAGCGAGCGGTTTGCGCAAAATGACCAACATCGTGACCACCCCAAAGACCATGTCATGACGACCCTGGACCCGAAAGACGGGCATATGGTGCTCATTAATACCTTCACCGTTGCGCCGGAAATTGCCGACGCGCTACTTGCCGAACTGCGCCACGCGACCGAGAGCCGGATCAGGCATGTGCCGGGCTTCGTGTCCGCCAATTTGCACATCAGCGAGGATCGCACGCACGTATCCAATTACGCCCAGTGGCGCTCGCGCGCGGACTATGACGCGTTCCTACGCGACCCAGCGACGCGAGAGCATCTCAAAGCGGCGGCCGCCCTCGCCGTATCGTTTGATCCGATCATCTACGAGCTTCGTGAAACTGTAAGCATTGGTGACAAGCCATGACTTCCTGGATCGGAGTGGCGAGCCGCGACCACGTGAAGGCTGCGATCAAGGGCGGTTTCGCGCAGGCCGGTCACGGCAAGATGGCGCCAGTAAAACGCATGAAGCGTGGCGACCACATCCTCTATTACTCACCTCGGGAGGGATTGAATGTCGGGGAACGGGTTCAGTCGTTCACCGCGGTCGGCCGGGTGCTGGATGACGAACCGCACCGGGCGAAACAGAGTGAGTGTTTCGAGCCTTTCCGTCGCAAGGTCCACTACTTCAAGGCGCACGATGCACCGGTCAGGCCGTTGCTCGAAAAACTCGACTTCACGCGCGACCGCTCGTCCTGGGGCATGGTGTTTCGTCGAAGCTTGTTCGAAATCGACGATAAGGATTTTCGCATCATCGCCCATGCCATGGGAGTGGCGCAGCGCCGGTGACCTAAAAACACACGCCTTCGTTGAACAGCATTAGCCCGCATGAGCCTTGGTGGTTAGAGTGCGCCTAAATAGGTCGCCAGCGAGGACAACGCCACCGATATAGGCGTTACATAAGCTTGGAACCGAGGGGGACGCGATGTCAGCACTAGTAACCTGGCTGGAAACGGCCAAGACAGACATCCTGCCGACGGCAATTGTGTCGCTTCTGATATCAGCACTCGTCTCGACCACTTCGAGCTGGCCACACATGACCGCCATGCTCGTGTTTGCAGTGAGCGCCATCATTGCCTGGATTGTCGTGGCAATCGCTTTTGTGCCTGGACCATGGCACGAACGGATACGGAGCAATCCGCACCATTCGAGTCCGGTTTAAAGGCTGTCCAAAGCCGCGCGACATTCTTCGGCCTTCACGCGAGTTCGATGTAAGTGGTGTATGGCGCGTCATGAATCGCCGTGAACGGAGCAAAGCGCACGTCGCCCGCCTGCCACAAGCCGTCGCTGCGTCGCTTTACCCCCAAGAGCTGCCCGCGGCTGAGCTTCGGCCGCTCGGTCAGCGCAAAGAGCACCTGCGGCCCGCGCATTAGGGCCACCACATCGGGGTGATGCGCGTTGATCGGAATCAGACGTACCGTCATAGGTAGCGCGAGTTCGATGCGGTCGCCATCCTTCCAAGTGCGCTCGATGACGGCAAAGCCGGATGCCACATCCACCGCTACCGTCGCGCCGTTGACGCGGATCTCTGGTCTGCCTTCGCCCTGCAGTGACCACCCGGGTATGCGCAGGCGCAGATGGAAGCGCGAGCTGCCGCTGGCCTTGAGGTCCAGCCGCACGCGGCCGCCGTTGGTGTAATCGCCGCTTTGCATCAGCGCCAACCGCGTACCGTCGGCGGCGATCCAGTGGCCGGTGGAGGGCGTATACAGGTTCACGTACACGCCTGCCGGATCGTGGAAATAGATCATTACGTGATAGTCCGCAGCCACCTGCGGCAGCGTGCCGGAGCAGCATGGCCACCGATCCGGAAAATAGGTGCGCGCGCCCTTGAAGTTGTAATCCGAGTAGTAGAACGCGTGGCCGTCATCCTGCAGATGCTTGGCGCCGAGCACGGTGTTGAGGAAAACCTTCTCCATGCTGTCGCCATAACGGCCATCGCGGGTGATGCGCAGCAGGTAACGCGCAAGCTTCAGATGAGCGTAGCTGCCACACGGCGTCTCGAATCCGCGATGGGTGGTGGCCAGCGTGGTATAGAGATCGTCGCTTTCCGGCTTGCGGAAATATTCCTCAGGGCCCCAGCCGCCGGAGGCGAAACTCTGCGCAACGATCATCTCGAAGCCGTTGCGCGCCGCGTCCAAATGCATACGGCTGCCCGTGGCAATGTACGCCTGTGCCGCCGAGTTGAGCGCGTTGGCATAACTGTAGGCGTGATGGTTCGGCAGCACATTGTTGCCGGCCGCCAGAGGCGTGAAGAGCGTGTCGTCGAGTAGGAACCGCTGTGCCAGTGGCAGATAGCGTTGCCCAGCCTTACGCTGCCAGGCGAGGAACAGGTTCTCACCCAGCGTGTAGCTCTCGTCCATCAGGTACCAGCCCGAGGAACTCTCCCCGATGGACTGCCGCCAGCGCTTCTGCGGATCGCCGCGATCGAGCGCGCGTGGCGGCAGATGCGGCTCGGCGACGTCGGTCGTCCGCTGCAGCAGCGGGAATGCCGATTCCATGCCGCAATACGAATGCGCGTCGATCAGTCCGCAGACGATCTTGTCGTAGTTGTAGGCCGGGTAGGGGAAGTTCGCGTAGAAGCGCCCTGAGATCGCCGGTTGGTAGGCCGCGAGGATGGTCTCGACCTTGGCCTTGGCTGCCGGATCGCCCGACGCCGCGTAACCTCGGGCCAGCGCGGAAATCCACTGACCGAAGGCATGCCCCGGCGCAAAACCGTGTCCGCCGTAAGGATCCTTGTTAGCCGCCCTGACGGCATCCGACACCGCGTCGTACCAGCCGCCCATCTGGGGCCCCGGCGCCGCCAGTCCGGCACGCAGGCGATAGGGTTTGAGCATCGAGTCCACGTTCATACGCAGCATCACGCCCTGCGTATGCTCGAACTGCATGCGCGCCAGACCAGGCGCAAGCTGTACGTCGCCATACGAGAATTCTTCCAGCAAGTCCGTCGGCGCCGTTGCCATCGTTGCGTTCGGCACGACCTTTGCCGCAAGCAAAGGAAACGACTGACCGTATACGGCGAACAGGGAAACCGTCTTCAGGAACTCCCGGCGCGAAAAGCCGGTGGGCGAATGTTCGTCGGCCATGTCTGAGTGGACTCCGGGACGAGGGTCAGAAGGGAACAGCGTCCAGCCACATCGAATTTGGATTAGGAGTTGAGTAGAAGGTAAATCAGTGATCGAGCTCTTCGATCGTATCGACGCGATCTGGATAAAACGCGACATGCTCCTTGATCAGTGCGACGGCATCGTAGGGGTGTTCGTACGTCCACACCACATTCGTGGCGCGCTCACCGCCGGCCGGAATGCTGTAGTAGGCGCATTCGCCTTTGTACGGGCAGTATGTGCTGTGGTCGGTGCGCTTCAGCAACGCCATATCCACGTCCTGCCGAGGGATGTACTGGACGGGCGGATAGCTCGCTTCTTTCAACGTGAGTGCGCTGTGCGTATCGGCAATAACTAGGCCAGCGATTTTCACAATGACGTGTTGTGCGTTGCGTTCGATCGCGATGGGATGATCCGGACCGGGCACTTTGATCGTCCTGGCAATGGGAGGTGTGAGTAGGGTCATAGTCGTATCTCCACGAAGGATGATGACGGTGTCGCGCCTCGTAAAAAGCGCTGGGTGAGAGATGGGCGGAGTGGGCTCGCCGTCACCCGTTCCAGCGCAACCGGAGCCACGGCTCTCCAACCAGTCTTGCCTCAGACGAAGCACGTATAGAGCCACATGCCCACTGAGCCACCATAAATTAGAAACATCAGCAATGGTGCTAGCCACCTTCCTAACGCAGACTGTGAAGGAGCATCACAAGCGGCTTGGCTCATCTTCAGTTGCTCGGCGAGGATGTCGATTTTCTTCGCATAGAACTCTGCTATTGCGTTTATCCTCCACTCAAAGACAGCGAAAACAAATGCAACGACGATATTGAACATGGTAATTGCAGAGAATGCGTGGCTGTCCTCAATGCGCTCTACCGATAAGGTGAATAGCCCCCCCGAGATGGCTACAAATGCTCCGAGAACAGTGAAGCGAAGGCTACTGTAGTGCCGCAGATCATCGCTCGCCTGCCGATACGCTTCAAGTTCAAGGTCGTGTTCTGTAGATACCATGCGCCTCTCCCTTTGCCATAGATGCTTAACGCTGGAGTTAAGCGGCGGCGAAGCCGTCCGCATTGAACCAATAGTTAGGCGCCGGCGCTCTCATTGAGGACGGCTGCAATGAGGTGCTCGGCGGGTAAGAGATTGGACGCAAACTCGATCGGAAGCGAGTAGCGCGCAATAATCTCGGAAGCAGCGGTAAACATGACAGCTATGTGGCCTGGTTGCAGCTCGCAAACAAGAACTTTTAACGGTAGATCGATGCCGGCTCGTGGATTGGCGAGCATGATCGGCGTGCCCGCTTTGGGATTGCCGAAAACGATCAATGTGGTGGGCGGCATCGTCAAACCAACAGCCCGGGCTTCCGCTTGTTGATCAATGGTTGCGAAAACCTTGATACCTTTCTCGGAAAAAGCAGCGTGCAACCGTTGCACCGTGTCAGTGAACGGGTAAGGGCTCTTCAGCTCAACGATGCCGCAAGATGACATGGGAGTTGTGCCTAACGCTTATGTCTTGAAGATTCCTTAGTCTAATGAGCGCACCCGATAACGCTTCGGTGTAGCAGCATCGTACTCCAGCCTGGGTCGCCCACCGGCCTCACGTCCTTCGCCCGAACAGTTGCGCGAGGAAAACTCGCACCGATAAGCGTGGGCAGGCCGTGAGTGGCTCTCGGCATTTCCTACTTTAACGGAGTTTGGTCATGACGGCAGTGGGCATTGATGTGGGCAAGGCAGCGTTGGACGTGGCGATCTTTGGCGAGCCAAAGGTGCATCGGTTGGCGAACACGGCAGCGGGCATCCGCCGACTGGTTCGGTGGCTGCAGGATCGCGAGGACGTTCGTATCGTGGTGGAAGCCACCGGCGGTTATGAAGAGGCGGTGCTGCGGCGTGTGCCGCACCAACTCGCGCCGAGCCGGTGCGCTCACCACTTTTTCGCAACGCTTGCTTGGTGACCTCGTTCTCGAGCACGTGCTCGGCGAGCAACTTCTTCAGCCGCGCGTTCACGGTCTCCAGCTCCTTCAGGCGCTTGGCATCGGGCACACTCATCCCGCCAAACTTGCTGCGCCACAGGTAGTACGAGGCCTCGCTGAAGCCGTGCCGGCGGTACAGCTCCTTCACCGGCATGCCGGCTTCCGCTTCACGCAGGAAGGCGATGATCTGTTCTTCGGTAAACCGCTTCTTCACGTCCAATCTCCTTGGGTTGAGGGATTGGACTCCAAATCGCTGTACTACTCAAAACCGGGGGGACGTCGCTCGCGGACCTACATAGACAAGTAGAGTAAGATCCTCTCTTAGATCAAGACTCTCCGACACTAGCTCTCGCTGTAAGTTCAGGCTAGGAAATGCGCCGAAGGTGATGCTTGTCTAGCTATCCGAAGATCTTTTCATGAAGATTGTGATGAGCATGACGACGAGCTCACAACGACTAACAATAAAGTCGGATAACTCACCGTACATACAGTGTTGTAAGACGACCGACTGCCATCTTCCGAAAGCTGCGTCAGGGCCAGTTTTGTGAAGTCTTGGCGCGAAGACTGTTTGAATAGGCTCACGCTGTCAGCGGGAGAGTCGAATGCCGAGGCCTTAAAAGAACTCGCCACGATGGTGCGTCATCTGGGTTTCGAATACTGCTCCTACGTTTTGCGAATCCCGGTTCTCGCTTCAGAACCGAGTGTCACGTGGGCTAGCACGTATCCCGACCATTGGTTAGAGCACTATTTCGCAAATAAGTATCTCGAGATTGATCCCGTCATTCAGCGAACATCATCGGCAGAGCTATCTCCTGTTGTCTGGACGGATGATCTTTTTGAAAGTCAGCCAGCGTTTTGGGAAGAGGCAAGGTCGCACGGGATAAGACATGGGTGGGCATTCACCACCCACGGCAAGCGCATGACAACCGGCATGCTCTCTCTGGCTCGGTCACATGAAGCGGTGACTTCATCGGAATTAGCAGAGACTGAGATGAAGTTGGTGTGGCTATCACATGTGATCCACGGATTGATTAGCTCTGCTGAAATACAAAGGCTGATACCGATATCTGATTGCGAATTGACGGCCCGCGAAAGCGAAATACTGCGATGGAGTGCCGCAGGTAAAACAGCAGATGAGATCGGTAGAATTCTTGGAATCTCCGAACGCACTGTTACGTTTCACGTCACAAGTAGCTTAACTAAACTGGACGTCACCAATAAAACGCAAGCAGTTGCGAAGGCGATGCTATTGGGGATGCTTTAATCTAACCGGTGCCAGCTAGTCGAAAAACTGTGGTGAGAGCTATCAGAGCTACAAGCATGCCCAGCAACCGACCTTAACGATGCGGTCATTGTGCCGATTCCGAGCATGAGGTGAAAGTCGCTTCATTTCTTTTGTTGTTGCCTGAGACCGAGGATTTCTATCAGGTTTACCCGTATGGCTTATAGGTTAAGCTCGAAAACGTGACGGCGTTCGGCTCTTAGGCTATGGCTCCACGATTTCATGGAAAGATCTGGCTAGGATGGGCAAGATGCAATAATGCAAGTCTTTGCGTAGAACCGGTGAAACATTCGTAGGGAATACCCCATGAAACCTTGGATGGGGCGCGATATTTCAAGCTATGAGGTAGCTAGGATATGCACCGTATCAAAGGGGATTTCTGGTTCAACCAAGTCGCGGTAGTCGTCGCATATGCGGTGACCTACATTCTGCTGCGCCCGGTATCGGATGCACACTTTCCGGTCACAGCTGGGCTTCGCCTTAGTTGTCTTTTGCTGGTGCCTTACCGATTTTGGCCAGCTTTGGTTGTTGGCGAACTACTCCCGCTTGCGTACTTTGATTTTCTCTGCCTGGCTCAGTTCGGCCCCATGGCTGTCTTGCTCGAAACAATGCCACCTATCGCTCTCGCAATGCCGATTGTTTGGTGGTGTAAAAGTCGCCTCGCATTGTTTCCAAATAAACGACTTATCAACGTCAAGACGTTGCTCATCTGCGGATTGCTGGTATCGCTGGTTTGGGCACTCGTCAATTTCGGTACGATGGCAACGGTCCGTCTGCCCGCTGGAACTCCGCCCCTGCGACTAAAGTCACTGATGGTTGTTGGCCTCTTCGTCGGAAAGTACATTTCGATACTCGCCGTTGTGCCATGGGTACTGATAGCGAAAATGGACTATAGCGCTGGCCTGCTTCGCTCAAGACTTCAACGCTTTGCCAAGAGTCGCTTATTGATAGAGACAGTTGGCCTCATTCTTCCCGCACTTATTGCTCTTTCCTGGCTGAGCCTGCATGGCAACGAGGATGCCAAGCAACTTACACGGATGGTAATGTTCTTGCCTGTCTTATGGCTGACTATCAGGTACGGTTGGCGGGCAGCAGTGCTAGGTGGAACGCTCGCAATCATTTGCATTTGCATCGCGATTGCATCTCGCCCAGAACCCGATCTCCTGCAAGCACAAGCCTTCATTGCTTTTGCAGTGACTACTCTCTTTGCCATAGGTGCACGGATCACAGCCCAGAACCTGCAAGAAATGCGGAGGCGCCTCGATGCAAAAGGCGCCATGGAGCTTGCTCGGAAGGGCTTGTACCAGGGTGAGCTTCGCTTGCGTCAAACGGCAACAGCACTGGAGCAAGTCAGGAGTACGTTACAACTATCGCACGGCCGTTTACTCGATCGTTTCAAGCATCTGCTGCAAGCTTCCGAGAGTCAGAATTTCTACAGGCAAGCCGCTGCAACAAGCAGCCAGGTTTACCGACTTGCAGATAGCATGCATCCTGTTGCTTGGCGCGATAGAGGCTTAGCTTCAGCCCTTCAGGAGACGATTGCACGTACCCTTGATGAAGCGGGGATGGCTTACTTTTGCCAGATCAAGGGGCGTGGCTTGAACCAGCTCGATCCCTGCATTCAAGCAGCTATCTATCGTTTGGCTTGCGAAACGGTGGTCTACATCTGCGGGGAAGAGACCTGTCTCACCATCACCCTATCTTTGCGTGGAGGGGAAACAAACGGCGAACGTTGGGCGGTTCTTCGTTTAGAAGGTGAAGTTCAGGAGCTTCAGATGATGGATCCTTCATACAGAAAACTAGAACGCGAATATCTGGCTGCTCGATTTGGAGCAAATGGACTGGGCTTGGCATCCATGCGTGACCACGCCAACCTCTATGAAGGCGAACTCCACGTCAAATCGACCCACGAGAAGCTTCGAATTACTTTCTTACTACAGGATGTGAGAAAAAGAGAGCGAGAGCAGTCAACCGCTCCCGCTCAAACTCAGCTATGGGTGAATTAAAGCGTCAATTTCATTGTGAAATCACACTACCACCGATGCAGTTGTAGGGGTCTGTGCAACCAGTCAACGAAGCATTTACAAGCAACGTTCCGTTGGATTGTGGTGTCGCAGTCACCTGTACTACGTTGTCGGAGTAGACCCTCTCCGCATTGACCGTTGTTGCCTGTGCAGCGGATTGTTGAGACGTTCCGGCGCTCTCAGCATCAGTGCCAATGGGAAGCACAAAAATGATTTGGTTGGCTGTTGCAAAGGCAGCTCGCACCTTTCCGTTAGAGTCATTGACTTGGATGTATCGAATCCCATCTCTAGCAAAGAGATACACGTGGTAGTGCGGACTAGCACTCACATCATTGGTATTCGGCCAGGATTGACCTAGCCCCGTTGAAGGTAGCTTGGCTGCTAACCCAGGCGTCGATAGAACCAGGCCAAATAGTCCAACCAAAACGATCTTACGTGATATGCAGAACATAAAGCCCCCGTCCATTCATAGCGGCACACATATGCCGATAGAAAGGTAGCACCAACGCTGTACCGACCACCTTCTGATTTTGTGCTGCATCATCCGTGGCGATGGCGCTAGTTGGGTCTGCGTATCAGCAATCCTGGACATGGAGAGGCAGTGCGCCTCATATTAATCACTCAGACCGATGCGACTAAGTTCCGCTTAGTCGGAAGGCAGGACACGCTATAGCCGCCGGCCACGACGTATCCTATTACGTCGCCGCTGATCAGGTTGAAGATCCCCACCCAAACGCCCCACATCGAATCGTCCAACGGCCCGCAGGTTCAACACTACAATCGGTTAGGTGTAGCCTCATTGAAAAGCACTGGACGCCGCCGGGGCAACCACCGGCGATGCAATATTTTCATCGCGCACTACAGATCCGGCTGGCGCAGGCAGCATCAGCACGGGATTATTCTGTTGTGTCTCCAGTGTGCGTATATGCTGCTGGACCGCATCAAGCTGATTGCTTGTAGCGCGCAGATCGCTGCTCAGCGAGACGGCCTGTTGCTTGGCCTGCTGTTGCTGGGCCATTACCTGTTGAGCTTGCTGTTGCTGCCGTGCCGCATCCTGCTGCAGGTTCCTTAGCCGTTGCTCGTTCATGGCAACCATTTGCTCAGCATATTTCTTGCCAGCCTGTAGTCGCAACGCGTCGATGTCTACCTGCGCCAACTGCTCCGTCTGCGCAGCAAATGTGCGATAGATGCTTTCGGCATCCTTATCCGAATAGGTCTGGATTACGCGCCAAAAGACTTTGTCATGAAAAAGCGCAACGAAGTAAGTCAACTTATCAGCCTGAAACAAAAGGCTGGCGCCATAGGAGCCGTTATAAGTAGTCCGCAGCTCGGTCAACTGATGATCATCCATCAACTGGCGCAGGTAATTTACAGTGCTGCCCGGGGCATCGTCTTGTGTAGAAGTCGCGTCACCGGTGTGTGCCTGCGGAGGTTGCGCGGCGAAGACAAAAGTCGATAAGCCAACAAATACTAGCGCGATCAACGACACTAAGATCCTTTGTGCATTCGCGCCACTGGTCATTAAATTCATCCCCTGTGTTCCTGTTAGTTGCTGTTGATAGCAAAGATGTTACGGCAGCAATCCGATCGGCGCTGGTCATTGCCTATTCCTATGCAGCCTAAAGGCACCGCAATTTCGGTCAAGGGTATCTGTCCCATTTTCCCGAACGGCTGAGTAAAGGTCATAGAGGCTTGATCTAGTGGATCATGCTTTCGTTGCGCGCGAGGATTGTGAGTGGCGCTCAATGAAGTCAAAAACATCTGAACGTACGTCGATAAGCGATAGGTAGTGACGGCGGTACATGCGCTCACGCTTGACCATACTGAAAAGCCTTCCTCCGCGACATTGTCGCCGCAGTGACCACATCACTCGCGCCTGCTACACACCTTTATTCTATAAATAGCTAACAATCTAGCTGTAGAAACCTACAGTTATGACCCGATTGAAGTTCTTCTTCAATGAGGCCATACACGACCTGCGGACCACAGTACATTTTGACGACGCCAAGCCGCGCAAGGGGCAAGCCCCATCCTGTGTGGAATAAATTATTCAGCCAACAACACAATCTTTGCTTTGCATGCGCACCCGTATCACCTCCCTTGAGTGCTTGCAAACGCATCCTGGTTCTGTATATCAAGCTGACGAATCGCACTGCGCAACTTTAAATACTGCGATAGGACAATTCGAACAGACTACTGCACTAGGAAATTGAAGAATTCAGGTTATCTAAGTCGATAACGAGGAACCACAGGGGTTCGCGCATATGGGCACCAAGGATGACGGAGTCATATTGCCTTACGATTTGGCGTCTCTAAGTGAAACGCTGAAAATCTGTAACTTAGAAATGGTTCTACTCAAAGCCATCGGCCGACGATCCATTGTTGACACTCTAGAACAAGACCAGGCATTTTTTTTAGCGCCGAATGTGCCTTTTCATTTAGAGCAAACCTGACCGTGCCGACAAATTGGTGCGTGCTCGGTTACATCCATCACACAGACAATTATAGTTGGTGTCATGGAGTTTCACTGACGACGAACACAGCTTTCACCGTGCTGCCGAACGGCAACAGTGAGCTTCTATTCAGTACTGGAACCCGCCTGACCTTAATATTTCTTCCCCTAGAACAGCTGCAGATAAAACTTACCGAAATCGACTCTTGCCACACTGCCGATCTCTCACGTCTGCATACGCTATTCCATTTGTCAGATACGCCTGCATCACAGCGGCTCAAGGCGATCTATCAAAATATAAGGAGCTATCTGACACACAGCGAATCATTGGACATCAGCGACATGCCTGTGACAAACAGGCTAGATATAGATCTTCTTCTAAAGAGTCACTTGGCCGCGAGCATGGCCGCTATGGCCGAAGATCTACCGGGCTGTTCACGTGGAAGGCGCAAGCACTATCTGATAGTGCAACGCGTTGAGCACTTCATGCGGGCCAACCTACGGAACGACATATATATCAACGAAATGTGCGACGCCGCCAAGGTAAGCGAGCGAGCCCTACGCTACGCGTTCGAAGATCTGTTGGGTATTTCACCTAATCGCTACCTGTCGATGCTACGGCTTTGCACCGCTTCTAGAAGTCTTGCTTCATCCGATATCAGTAGGCGATCGGTGAAGTCCGTAGCATTGAGCTGTGGGCTATGGGATCTCTCGCGTTTCGCAGACAGCTATCGACGCGTGTTTGGCGAATTACCGCACGACACACTGATGAGATCGCCGGTAGTTAATTCGTCAGCCATGACTTGACCATGATCGTCATGCTGTCGATCCGATGCCGTTCCATTTTTCCCTGAGTCGATTTACGTAAACCATTTAGATCAAATATTGGAGCCCCCGTGATCTGTCGTGATCGGCACCGTGGGAACGCAGCCATCAGGGGGCTGGTGCGCCAACTTGGCACGGATATCGTGTACCAACCCACGGTGCCGATCACGACAGACTCACCACAACCAGCTTCAGGGCTGGCTCATCCCGGACAACTCGACTCTCCGGTTTGGTGCCAGGCAGGCAACGAGTGCTTTGCGGTTGGAATCCGAACACTCTACTAGCGGGTTTGCCTTGCCATGCCCCTCGACCCGCACCGCGCTAGGGGAAACGCCTCCATCTATTAGATAGTTGCGCACGGACTCTGCCCGCCGTTCAGACAACGTTTGATTGTACTTGTCGCCACCGATGCGGTCGGTATACCCAGCGACCAGAATATTCTCAATCTGGCTGGCCGATTGCACTTGCTGCAGCAGTTTTGAAAGTCGACTGCGCCCTTGCGCAGTTAGACTCGAGTGATCGAAATCGAAGAGCGCATCCGTGGATAACCGGATTGGCTCTTTTGGCAGAGCAAAAGGAATGGGGGTCGCGGCAGCCGCAGGGGCGGTGAGCACGGATTTGCAGGATTCGGGCTTCCAATAAAATGCTTTTGCGCGATCATTCTTGTCGAAGTCGACCTGATACTGGCAACTAAAGTGATCGCCATTCTGTCTCCTAAAATCGAATATATAGTTCCACCTTCTCACACCAAACACACCCTCGCTGAAATGTGGGCCGCCAAGCAAGTTGTACAACTGATCCTTGGTCACGCCCGGCGCAACCTTCCGCAAATTTTCGATGTTGACGAAAATACCTTCGGGCATCGTGGCATGAGCCGGGTCTGGGAAACTTACTTCTCCGTCATCATTGCTGCTTGACGAAATATTGCCGTGAGTCGTGCTGCAGCCGGCCAGTAGCACCGAGCTCACAAACATCATCGGTAATGCGAATTCGGGCCATTTCATGGTGTACATGTTCCTTCCAGGTTGGTTCCGCAGCGCCAGTAATCGATCGTTGCCTACCATTGCATGCCTGCGCCAATAGATACGCCGGAGTCACCGCGCGTGTCGATCGATCCGGTCAATTTATAGACCCAGCGACCACCTTCAGAGATGGTCGAGACTCCGACCGCCATGCTGGATTCACCACGGAAACTGCCAGCTGATACCGCGGCCATGCTCTTGCCTGGCTCATAAGCCTGAGGCAGTCCGGCCATGGCTATCGCCGCTGCCACGCCCGCATAGGCATGATTGGCTAGTTGTTGAACCTGTTGATCGGTGTACGCATTGGCCCAGTTGACGGCCTGTTGGACCCCACTGTTTAGTTGCCCAACATTGACTGCGTCGGTATTGGCGACACCGGCGGCGACGTTGTGGATACTGGTGTTACCGTCGCCATTCCCCAGAGTCACACTGTTGTAATCGATACTTCCATCGGTATTGGTGTCGTAGCGAACTGTACCTGCCGTGGACGCTGTCACCGAGGCGGTCAGCTGATTGACGTTCACAGCGTCCGTACCTTGAGTGCCCGCAGCCACGTTGGTAATCTGCCGGTCGTTTCCAGCGCTGCCTACAGACACAGTGTTGTCACGATCAGCCACCGAGCCAGCGCCGATGGCTACTGAATTGTCACCCGTAGCCGTGGCGCCGTTGCCTACGGCGACGCTGTTGTTTCCGCTGGCTGCTGCCACAGGGCCAATGGCAATACTGTTGGAGCCACCGGCACTCGAGTTGGCCAATGTCGAGTTGACATTGAAATACTTGACCCCGCCAGAACCATTGCTGAGGTTGTTAATGTCGTTGTACAGGCTGTAGTTGCTGTAAATGTTGCTGGTGTCTTGGGTCCAGTGCCACAGCTGCGAGCCATTCACTGCGTCGGTGCTGGTAGCTGTTTCGGAGCCAGCGGCAAGGTTGGTGATGCTGACTTCCGCCCCGGTGCCATCGCCGACCAAGGTGATCTCGTTAGTCGCATTGCCGGAAGAATCGGCGTCGTATTTCACCGCCAGCTTGTCCACCGCCTGCACCTGATTGCCCACGCCTTCCAGTTGGGCAACGTTAACCGCATCAGTTAAAGCGCTGCCGGCTGCGACGCCGGTGATCTGACGATCTCCCACATTGACCTCACCCAAGGAAGTCTGTAGCGCAGTCAGCCCGTAGGCTGTGTAGTTGCTCAACGCACCCACGAGTGTGGAAGAGCCGGCTCCCAGCGCAATGCTGTTGGCCATGCTGGCGCTGGCGCCTGCGCCGAACGCCAGCGAATTGGCCGCCGTTGCACTGGCTGCATTACCAAACGCCATTGCTCCGGCATCACTGGCTGTTGCCGACGAACCGAATGCCATGGCGTCATCGCCAGAAGCATTGGCACCGTTACCCATAGCCACACTACTGTCACCACTCGCGCTGGCTACGGGGCCAACGGCCACGCTATCGGTGCCACTGGCGTCGGCATCCGCCAGAATGGAATTGGCGTGAAAATACTTGATTCCCTGACTCGTGCCTCCGCCGGTGAGCGCGTTGATGACATTCTGCACCGAGTTGTAGTTGCTGCCGCCATAGCTCAGGCCCGTGGTCACGGTGCCCGTTGTGGCGTCGTACGTCGAAGTGCCACCCAGTGAAGTCGCAACCGAAGTGCCGAGGTTGGTGACTCCCGTTACCACCGAATAAAGCTGCGAACCGTTGATCGCATCGGTCGACGTCGTGGCGACGACACCGGGAGCAACATTCTGGATCTGTCGCTCTTGACCCGGGGCGCCAATCGAAACCACCGAGAGCGCCGTACCAGCGGCCGTGCCGCCGAAGAACGCCATATCGCCCGTATGCGGTGCCGCGGTTACTGAGTTGGCACCGAGTGCCACATCGTCGGCGTTGCTTGCTACTGCCCCCGTGCCGATGGCTACGCTGTCTGCACCCGTGGCAGTGCTGTCCACGCCTGTGCTGTTCGCGTGAAAATATTTGGTGCCGGTATCGTAAATATTCGAAATACTGCTGTTGGTCGCATATAACTGTGCGCCGTTCACCGCATCGGTGCTCGTCGCGCTGAGATCGCCCTGGTGCAGATTGGTGATCGTGGTGCCACCGGTCACACCGCCATCGGTACTGCCCGGCCCAGCGAGTGTTACGACCGTCTTGCTGGCATCGTCGTATTGCACCGAGTTATTCGCTATCGACCCCACACCTTCCAGTTGGGCTACATTGACCGCATCAGTCAAAGCGCTGCCGGCTGCGACGCCGGTGATCTGGCGATCTCCCACGTTGACTTCGCCCAACGAAGTTTGCGGTGCTGTCAAACCATAGGCTGTGTAGTTGCTCAACGCACCCACGAGTGTGGAAGACCCTGCCCCCAACGCGATGCTGTTGGCCATGCTGGCACTGGAACCTGCACCGAACGCCAGCGCATTGACTGCCGTTGCACTCGCGGTGTCACCCAATGCTATGGCGCTCGCCCCATTGGCTACCGATGTTGAACCGAGGGCAATGGCACCTTGGCCGATTGCCTGGTTCTCATAGCCCAGTGCGACTGCGCCTTGCCCGGTCGCCGTATTCGGATCACCCATGGCTACTGCACCGTTGCCATTGGCAGTATTCCCAGAACCGATCGAAACCGCATCGCCATTCTGTGCCATGGCACCGTTGCCGATGGCGACAGAATTATCGCTGGATGCCGTTGCGCCATTACCCATAGCGATCGAAGAGATGCCCATCGCGACCGACTGCTGCCCGATGGCGATGGAGTTTGCTCCACTGGCGTTACTGTCTGGGCCCGTGCTATTGGCGTGAAAATATTTGGTACCGGTGTCGTAGATGTTCGAAATGCTGCTGTTGGTCGCATAAAGTTGTGCGCCATTCACTGCGTCGGTGCTCGTTGCGCTGAGGCCGCCTTGCTGCAGGTTGGTGATCTTGGTACCGCCGGTCACGCCACCATCAGTGCTGGGCGGCCCGGCAAGCGTTACGACAGTCTTGCTGGCATCGTCGTATTGCACCGAGTTGTCCGCTACCGATGCGACACCTTCCAGTTGGGCGACATTAGCCGCATCCGTCAGCGCACTGCCGGCGGCCACATTGGTGATCTGGCGCTCTTGGCCAGGCGAGCCAATCGATACTTCGCCGGCCGAGTTTTGCAGCGCAGTGAGGCCATAGGCGGTGTAGTTCGTCTGAGCTCCGCGGTCAGCAATGGACGCATAGCCAAGTGCCACGCTGTTGGCTGCACTCGAAGTGGCATTTGCGCCAAGGATAGTCTGTGCATCAGCTGTGCCCGAGGCGCTGTCGCCAATCACTACGGAATGCCCCAAGCGTGCCTCGTAGTCGGCGGTCGGTACCCCGCAAGGGTTGGTCGGGTCATTCGGGCTCGCACCGGGAAATGCCGTGCAAGCCTGCACCGTCGGCAATGTATGGCTGGCATTGGTACCGATCACTACTTCTTCCGAACCGTTGGCCGATGCGCCATCACCCACCAACACCTGATTATCCTGCGCGGCATTTACACCCCAACAGGACTCCGTCACCAGGCCAAGGACGTTCAGGCAAGTGGATGCCCAAGCTGGCGCTCCATTGGGAAGCACGATACCAAGCACCCCTCCAGCTGCGCCGTTGTTGATATTCTCGATATAGTTGCCCGAGGTGACGCCCCCCAGTAGGGTGAGGTGCGAATTGATACCGGTTTCACCGACCACCGCGCCGCTTGTGGAAGTAAGTAACGTCCCCACCGGAGTCAGATTTAGCAGCGGCAGTCCTAGTGCATTCAGAGTGGAGTAACCCTGGGTGAAATTGGCATTGCTTACCTGCAAGCTTCCATTGCTCACATAGCCATTTGTATTGTTGAACAGGCTGTTGGCCGTCGGCCCAAGCAATTGAGTAACCGTGCCCACCACACCGCCATTACCAACAATGAGACCTGTCGGCGTTGGTCCGGGTGCCGGCACAACGGGCACCGCTTCGGCGATGCTCGGGGCCATTGGCGTGAATGAACTCCCCGTCGGGAATATGTCCTGTGGCATCGATGAGAATGTCGTGGGTACATTGACATTGGTGGCTAATGAAACAGCCTGTGGCAACAACGATGATGCCGAAGTCGAATCTTCGTCCCGTGCAGCATCTTCGTCATTGATGACATCGCTGTGGGTCGTTGCCGTTGCTTGTTTGACTTTAGTGGCGTGAACGAGACGGCGATCGGATGCCATATCCGGCTGCAGGCCAGATGTCCCTGCTTTGCCTGGGGTCGCCACGCTGGCCTGAGTACTAACGCGGACTGCGCTAGGCATCAGTGCCATCGCAGCAGGTGCATGAAGCTTCGCATCGACAGGAGATGCCTTGATGATCTGAGAATGAGCGCCAGCGCCCAGCGCTATCGACCTTTCAGTAACTGCCATTTTGCGCACAGCATGTAGCGCTACCGGCGCTGCGCGATACTCGCGCGGGGTCAATACCTGTGCAGGCGAGCCTGTAGCACCATCGACCGAAAGTGAAGAGTTGGCAATCTGGGCATGGGCAGCCGCTTGCGCTGCCGGATGACTATCATCGTACTTGTCCACAAGAGATTGGAGATCTGCCAGCTTGGTATCCCCGACAGACTGTGCATGCGCAGCAGACATATGGGAAAGGCCGATTGCAGTGAGAATGGTGGCAGGCAATAGCAAGGAGAATCTGCTAGTCGGGCTTCGGTGAGATCCGCCAGACCTTCGCTTGGATGAAGCTAGTTCGGACGCGACAACCAAGGCGCCGAGAGACCGGCACCAGACCAGGCGATATATACGGTTCATTAGCAAAGCCCCCCTTTACCGATAGCCGACACTTGGTTCGCGTTTACGACTCATAAGTCGCGATGCAACGTGTAGCGCTATGCTTTGAAGCGCTTTAGAGCACGCTGTTAGGGACTATTGGAGCGCATGACGTGCTTGCTCAATGTGCCTATTCGGCACCGCACTACGTATATTCGGCAATGCATAGATCTAATGAGAGAAACGACTACACAAAAACGGCAAACTTAACTTTCAAGCTCATCGCTTGGTTGAAGTCCTATCAATAGATTTTGTGTTGGCAGTCGATACTCTGGAGGCTAATCAATTGATGTCTATCCTCAGCAGTCCCATCATCGCCCACTCGTGATATTGATTTCATCAGCGCTCTAGGGATGACAGACCCATATCGATGCTGCAAGCTGCATCCTGCTGGAAAATTCAGGTGCCGCGAGGGGCACCGCACATCAAGCAAGAATGACCGACGTCCGATCAAGCTGCCTTCATTGGTTGGCTTGTTTATTTCAGACTCGATTTCGGGGTCGAAGGGGGTGTTCCCATCGCCTGGAACAAGGCCGTCGTATCACTCATGCGAGCGGCCCTGGCCTGAACCTCGTCGACTTCGCACTCTGCAAATGCTGCTCACTGAGCACCGCTTCCGGGTAGGAGATCGCCCCCAGACGATAACGCGCGTCGGTGTCGGTGAACGATTGCGATACCGATACCGCTTCGTTGATAGCCACCTAAAGGGTCAATGCATCCTTATCCAACGAGGTCAACTTATCGGCAATGTTCTGGAAAGCATTGAGCACGGTCTGCTGGTATTGCGCCAACGCCGCGTTGTAATCCGCAATCGCGGCCCTGCGCTGAGCCATCAGGGCGCTACCGTGGAAAATCGGCTGAGTAAGCGAAACGCCCGCGCTCCAGATCGAGCCCGCAGCCGTGAACGGGTTACCTGGTTTGAATGCTTCAGAACCCAGCGACGCGGACAGCGAAATATGCGGAAGCAGATTGGCCGTAGCAACGCCTACCTGTGCAGAGGTCGCATGCACCGATGCTTTCCGGGAGCACGGATAGGCCAGGTTATGGAGTTCAAACAATCCGTCCTGTCGGCAACAATAGGAGTCGAATCGACCAGCACGCCATCGTCCACCGATTCAGCCGCATAAGGGCGGGAACCGCTGATCCAGCACCTGCAGTGCGCGCTAGCTAGCGCTCCTCTCCTTGCTAAACCAAAGATAGAGAATTGCTACGGCTCAGGGGCGCTCGGTGCATCGGCGAACAACCGGAATTCACTGGCGGGAACCATTTGCAGCGATGGCGACAGGACGGCTAGAGGATCCGTCATAGTTGCCTGTGTCGGGGTCGGCTGTATGACACCACATAACTACACCATCGAATGACCCTCCAAGGTAAGCGGCGTGCTCCCTAGCTAGCGCTTCGCTCTTGAAGCATTGCGTGATCGCCTTGCACCCACCACGAAAACCCTGCACAACATAGATTGTGTGTGGCATCTCCCTTCTCCTGACTCCTCGCAACCATTCAGAGCCAATGTGTCATCAGAAGACATGCCGAAGAACTGACAGAACCTACAGGTTCGCTCGAAGGTGCATCTCTCTATCGTTGCCAATAGGTCGCCCAAGTTCACCGAGCATCTGCAACATGGTCGAGTTGGCATGCCAGGTTGCTCGAACAACGGTTGACTTCTGTGGGTTATTCAATGGATACACCTCGGCGCCCAATCCCCCTCGGGCGCCATTTTTTTGGCTTGCGTAAGGTCCCTGGTACACGCTGACACGTAAGCGAAGGCCGATGCGATGTCAGAGGACGATGGCTATCGTGCTCTGGCATGCTAGGGGGCATGCGCTGGCCGGTGCCTACCTGCGATAGGGGGAACTCATGTACCGGCAACTCATCCTTGCGGCCATGCTTGGTCTGGCGTGCACATCCGCTACCCCTGCCTACCAGCTTGCGCCGTCCCAGCCCTCACAACAGACGCAGCAGACACCACCCCCGCACGATGATCACCTCATCGAGTCAGGGAGCTACGTCAACAAGGCTGGAAATACGGTGCATCGGCCTGCGCATATTGAATCGTGACGCGCACCCACGGGCGCGACAGCGCAATGCCGCTACGCCGGCTACAACTTCAGCCAAAGCCATCGAGGACCCCAGCAAGATAGGCGTTAATCGCTAGGCGCGTCGGCGCATGTGCCGTGAAGCGGTCGAGTTGCAGGTGATGCTTGTACCCGCGCGTGTTCCCGCGAAGCACTGCCCGAACCAGCAACCCCTCCCGCCATAGTGCGACGAGGCCCTGAGCGTCTAGGTAACCAACTTCTTTTGGGAGCTTTTCGCCGCTTGGTCGGTGGTGAGCGAATACGGTGAGAAGGACTTCGTGCTGGAACGGATCCGCCGCTTATAGCGGGGCTCGCTTAAGTAATGATGTCGCCATCCCACGACAGCGCTGTAAGGGCTTTGACATCAACCCATGTCAAAGTCGGAAAGGTACTGCACATGAAGTTTGAGCTGGCGCGGGCAAGAGCTAGGTAGCGATTTGATTTGGCCAAATCATCCTCTACTCCCTACCCGTTTTTTTGTTGCGCCAAAGCACAGCCTGGTATGCGTGGGAGTGTCCATGCCAGAGCAGACAAGTAGCGCCGATTGAACGGTGAGCTAGTGCGATACCGTGAGCCGGGAACATGGGGAAAATTGCGGCGCACCGATCATTTCGACCGGTCACAGAGGCTTGCCAGCAAGAGCTGACAAGCCCACTACAGATCGCCAACAACTGCAGCCACACTTGTGAAGAGGAGTTTAACCGTGAGGATGAAACATACCGCGGCGCTGACCCTACTGCTGCTGGCAACAGCGGCCTGCCCGGCCGGAGCGGCCTTGGCACAAACCAGCCCCAACCTGCTGGTCGATGGTGGTGGCGAGTCTGGTGCCTGCACTGCGGATTTTAAAGCAGTGACCACCGTGCCGGGCTGGACTGTGCTGTACGGCAGCCCTAGCGTGGTGTGTTATTCGAGCGCGAAGTTCTCCACTCCCAGTTCCCCAGCGCCCGGCAACGGCTTCATCGCCGCCGGCCCTTACGGCAACGCGGCCATCAGCCAGACAGTGAATGTGTCCTCGGATGGCGCCGCTATCGACGGCGGCGGTGTGAGCTACACCTTGTCCGGCTGGCTCGGCGGTTGGGGCAGCTATAGCGCGTACACTCAGGTAAGCGCCACTTTTCTCAGTGCCAGTGGTCAACCGCTGGGTGCGTCGGCGCAGATGCCGACCGTGTCGGCCTCGCAGCGCAATGACGATAATGCGTTCCTGGCACGCTCGACCGCCGGAAAGATTCCTGCCGGCACCCGCTCCATCGAGGTGCTGGTGCAGTTCCTCGGCACGCCCGTCGATTCCTACAACGTCAGCTACGCCGACAATTTGTCGCTGACGCTCTCGACCCCACTATCGGCGCCGGCACTGGACACCCCAGTCTCCACGGTGCCGGCCTATGACCACGTGTTCGTGGTGCAGATGGAGAACACCAATTTCTCGCAGGTCATTGGCGACACCAGCGATGCGCCGTTCATCAATGGGCTGGCCAACCGCGGCACGCTGCTGACTAATTACAGCGGCACCTATCACCCGAGTGACGAGAACTACTTAGCCATCGCCGGCGGTAGCGATTTCGTTGAAGGGGCGGTCTATTGGCCGAATATCAAGATCACCTCTCCCCATCTCGGCGACAGCCTGGAGGCTATCGGCAAGACCTGGAAAGCCTACGAGCAAGGCATGGGTACGCCTTGCAATCTCACCACTCAGTACGATAGCTACTACGAACCTGACGACGCGCCGTTCATTAACTTTACCGATATCAGTACCAATACGGCGCGTTGCCAGGCGCACCTGTTCGATACCACGCAGCTCACCACCGATCTACAGTCCGCCGCCACGACGCCCAACTTCGCTTGGCTGGCTGCCGATGACTACAACGACGGCGAAGCATCCGGTGACGGCTCGTCGACCAGTCTGCAGGTGCAGGATGCTTGGCTGAAGCAGACCTTGCAGCCGATCTTAAGCTCGCCGGCGTGGCTCGGTCAGCGCTCCCTGCTGGTCCTGACCTGGGATGAATCCGACGATCCTCTGGCTCTACCCGAGGAGGGCAACCATATCGCGACGATCCTGGTGGATTCGCTGGGCTTGGTCCGGCCTGGCTACGGTAGCGGCATCAGCTACAATCACTTCAACACCGGCGTCACCATCGAGCGTGCGCTAGGCCTGCCCGCGCTCACTGCCAACGATGGCTATGCTGCCCCGATCAACGACGCCTTCGCTGCGCCTACGCCGCCGGTAGCCTCGCCTATCTTCACCAGCAGCACTGCCGAGCTGGCCGAGGGCGGCAACATCGTATTCAACTATGCCACGCCCGCCGCACAGTTCAGCACCAGCAACTGGGTGGGCATCTACAGTGCCGGCGCCACGCCCGGCACGAACTCCTCTGACGTCTGGCAGTACGTGCCGACCGCCAACGGCAATGTTGCCCTGAGCACCGCAGGCTTGTCGCCGGGTAACTACACCGCCTACTACTTTTCCAACGGTGGCTACACCAGTCTGGCCAGTCCAATCAATTTCACCGTGACGCCCTGAGCGGTCGGTCGCATCGCTGCCTGCCCCCGCCGCCGCGAGGGGCAGAGCTTTGGCAGCTCGGCGGGAGTCCTTCTCGATGCAGATACAGGTTCCGTCGCGTCGGCGTTTGCTGGCATTTACCTCCGCGCTCGCGGCACTGATGTTCCTGAGCTTGAGCGGCTGCCGGCACGCTCCGGCACAGGTCAGCTCCACAACCGCAGCGCCGCAGGTTTTGAGCCCCATGGCGCGGTTGGGGAAAAAGCTGTTTTTCGATCCTTCGCTATCCGCTTCCGGCACTCAATCCTGCGCCAGTTGTCATAGCCCTGCCCGCGCCTTTGGTCCACCGAACGATCAAGCCGTGCAATTGGGCGGGCCAGGTCTGAACCTGCAAGGCCTACGCACCGTCCCCAGTCTGCGTTATGCCAGCGACACCCCGGGATTTTCGATCGGTCCCGACGCTGCGGATGATGCAACAGCAGACGCCAGGCATGGGCGCATGGGCGCCCGCGCGGGACTGCTGGCTGCACCGGAGCCGCGCACCGCGAAGGTGGCAAACGCCAGCTCAGAGGCGCTCGTCCCGCAGGGCGGCCTATTCTGGGACGGGCGCGCGGCAAACCTGGCGCTGCAAGCGCTGGGCCCCTTGTTGAATCCGGTGGAAATGGCCAATACCTCCCCCGATGCCGTGGCGGAAAAGCTGCGCAAGAGCGGCTATGTGGATGATTTCAAACGAGCCGGCGGACCGCTCGTCTTCGAGGACAAGCGTCGGCTGCTGGCATTTGCGCTGCGCGCCATCGGCCAGTACCAAGTCGAAGACTCTGCCTTCCATCCCTACGACAGCAAATACGACCGGTATTTACGCGGGAACGCCAGCCTGAACGCGGCAGAACGGCGCGGCCTGGCCTTGTACGACGATCCTAAAAAGGGCAATTGCGCCGCCTGCCACCCGGATCGAAACCGTGCCGACGGCCGGCCGCCCGCCTTCACGGACTATCAGTTCGAAGCCCTGGGCGTACCCCGCAACAAGACTATCGGCGCCAACGCCGATCCTGCATTTTTCGACCTTGGCCTGTGCGGCCCCTTGCGCATGGACCGTTATGCGCGGCAGGCGCAGAACTGCGGGTTATTCAAGACACCGTCGCTGCGCAACGTGGCGGCCCGGTCCGTGTTCTTCCACAACGGCGCCTTGCGCACACTCAAAGAGGTGCTGCAGTTTTACGCAGAGCGCGATACCGATCCCGGCAGGTTCTTTCCACGAACAGCGGATGGGCACATCGTCAAATTCGACGATCTTCCGGCGAAGTATCTGGCCAACGTCGATACCGTGGATGCCCCGCTTAATCGCAAGGCCGGCGACAAGCCGGCATTAGACGATGCTGAAATCAGAGACATCCTCGCATTTCTAAGGACATTGAACGATAAGGATGTCCCCATACGAGACGAAGCCGTACGTTGAATCGCCGGTTGCAATGGCAGGCTTCAGCTGGATGTCGTGTGACGGTGTCGTCGGTCCTCTGCCGTGCGGTGCATCTCAACGCGCAGGGCCACCGGAAAAGCCGAGGGCGGTTATTTGAAGTAGTGCTGTGTGAAATCGAGGCCACGTCATGAACGTTCTTCCCGAGTCCCATATCCCTAGGCAAGCGTTTTAGTACCTGCCTACCGTCAAGTGCGGGAGGCGATTCAGTCTTCATATTTGCCGGACATGGTTGTCAGTTCTTGACATGTAACGAACGTTTCATGTAACGTTCGTTACATGCAAAATAGAAAAGACGAACTGATCGAATCGCTGATCGCCTATTTGCTTGAAAACGGCTTGGCCGATCTGTCGCTGCGCCCGCTCGCAGCGGGAACCGGAACCAGCGCCCGCCTGCTGATTTACCACTTCGGGTCCAAGGAAGACTTGCTCACCGAGGTACTGGAGGCAATGCAGGCGCATGTGCGGCGATCCTTCGCCCAGTTGCTGGAAAAACCATCGACGGCCAGGAGTTCCAAGCCACCACTCAAGCTGCTCTGGAACTGGGCCATCGCTGACGAAAACTATCTGTATCTGAAGCTGTTGTACGAACTGCAGATCCTCGCCATCCAAAATCCGGATACCTATGCGCAGTACCTCGGGCGCAATACCGATAACTGGCTTGATCTTGCGCTGACTGCACTGTCTCCCTCATTACGCACCCCTGCCATGGCGACGCTATGCGCAGCCGTGTTCGATGGCCTGTTTATCGAACTCATGAGCAGCGGCGATCGCAAACGCACCACGCAGGCTCTTGATTGCTTCATCCAGATGGCCACCGAAACGCTTGCAAGTCTGTCGAAAGCATGAAGGCGTCCGCAGAGCATCCCTCACATCCATGCAGGCTGATCCATGAACACGTTGGCCACTGAACCCGAACCCGCCCGCAGGCGTAAGTGGCTGGTGACACTTGTCGGGCTCGCGCTGGCGCTTGGTGTTGCTTGCCTTCCCATCGGCGACTGGGATCATGAATTTGCGGGCATTGGTCATCTGATCGGCAATGAAGCCATTTGGTGGATCTATGTCGCCGCCATCCTGTTGTATGTCCGCAAGATAGAATGCCGGCTGCTGTCGTCAATCGGGTTTCGAACACCGGGCATCAGGAATATCGCCCTGGGCGTGTGCGCTGGCCTGCTAATCACAGCTGTTCTTGGGGCGATGTACTTCGTTGTATTGCCCACGCTTCATCTGAATGATTCGATGGCGTCCACAAGCAACGCGGGCGCCTTGATGGCCGCGCCATTCTGGTGGCGATTCATCTCGACCATACGTGCCGCCGTCACCGAGGAAGTCCTATTCCGCGGCTACGCCATGGAGCGTATCGAAGAACTATCGGGAAGCCGAACCGTCGCAGTGGTGGTTTCCTGTGTCATCTTCACCCTCGCCCACGTAAGCAGCTGGGGGTGGAGTCACGAACTGTTCGTTGCAGTCGG
>Ga0302316_10000699_pt1 | contig 28622 bp, 21 predicted proteins | sample III_Palsa_N3_2_FD_200456 | JGI IMG/M metagenome (GOLD analysis project Ga0302316, IMG submission 200456) | Peat permafrost microbial communities from Stordalen Mire near Abisko, Sweden - III_Palsa_N3_2 | ecosystem: Environmental > Terrestrial > Soil > Palsa > Peat permafrost | place: Sweden...
CCATGATCCATGCTGATCGCATCCATGTGGAGTCGCTGTGCGGTTTTGCCGCATCAGCTTGATCAATCATCGCCATCCTTGTCATTGTCGAAGCGTGCGCGTTTGGGTTGCGGCAGATCGTCGCTGCTGGTGCGAAAGTTCGGTGGTCATTGATCCAGATCAAGATGGTCCGACGGGGCCGAGCCGAACATGTGGGCATCTCACTACGTATGGATGAAGCCCATGAAGTTCTCGACCTTCTTGCTCGGCGCTGCCATGTTGGCCGCCGCCGGTGTGTCCGCTGCCCATGCGGCCGATGACAACTGGGTGGTGCGTTTTGGCGCCTCCGGTGTCGTGCCGAAGTCCGACAACGGCAACCTTGCCGGCATGCGGGCGAATGTAAGTGGCGACATGAAGCCCTCGGGCAGCCTGGAATATCTGTTGACGCCCAACTGGGGCGTTGAGCTGCTCGCAGCGGTACCTTTCCAGCACAGCGTGCGCCTGGACGGTGTGCAGGCAGCAAAGACCCATGAGCTGCCGCCGACGATCGGAGTGAACTACCACTTCATGACCGACAAGGCGATATCGCCTTTCGTGGGCCTGGGAATCAATTACACCGGGTTCTACGACACCAAGGGCGTCGGTCCGCTTGAGGGTGCGCGCGTCAAGATCGACAACAGCTGGGGCGCAGCTGCTCACGCCGGCTTCGACTATAACTTCTCTCCGAAATGGATGTTCACCGCTGACGTGCGCTGGGTCGATATCACCAGCGACGTGCACGTCAATGGCAGCAATGTCGGACACGCAACCATCAATCCACTGGTTTATGGCTTGAGCTTCGGCTACCGCTTCTGACCGCTGGATGGCTCCGTCGGCCTGTCCGCGGGGGCCAATGCAATTGTTCCAGCCTACGGCGACTGGTCGGTGATCGAAGCGGCGAAGCCACGCAGAAAATCGCCCAGCTGCCGGCGCACGGTTTCGTCTTGCAGTTCGCCGGCTTCATCGAAGACCCGTTGTGCACGCGAGACCATCAAGCGGCCACCGGACCACTGCCGCGTGCCGAGTGTCTTCAGCACTGGCAGCCAGGCGTTCTGCGACAGGATGGTGCCGAAGCCACCTTGAGACGCACCGATCACGGCAAAGGGACGATTGCCAAAGATGCGCGATATGTCAGCGGCAGGGCGCGATAGCCAGTCGATCGCATTCTTGAAAACCCCGGGTATGCCGTTGTTGTATTCCGGCGTCATCAGCAACACGCCATCGCTCGCCACGATACGCTCCTTCAACTGGGCCACCGGCTGGGGCAATCCTTCGCGTTCCACGTCGCCATCGTAAAGCGGTATGCCATGCAGGGTGGCCGCCTCCAGTGTCACGCCCGGGTCGATCAACGTCTGCGCTGCGCGTAGCAGGGCGGTGTTGTAGGAGCCCGCGCGCAAGCTGCCGGAAATACCGAGGATGTTGATCATGTGTGGCCTCGCATCGGGAGAAGGTGGCGGACGGCGTCATTTGCCTATTCGGGCAACGTGAGCAGCTGATGCTAACTGCCTGCAAGAGTAATGGCATGCCGCGCAAGAAGCTCACTGGGTACCTTAACCAACATACGGCGGCGTAAGTAGCGCCGACGCATTACGTATTGCATGGCTGCCACGAATACTCGAGTCCGTGCACTTTGAGAACTTTCTCATAGTGATGGCCGGTGGGTACCCGGAAAATTCAGCTGCCCGTTCGCTCGGCGTTTCACGCCCATTCGCTGGCATTTGCTTCCCACACAAAACGCTTCGCTTGGCGAGGCAGGAAAAGTCATGAACCGTATTTATCGCGTCGTCTGGAATTCAGCTACTCATTCCTGGGCGGTGGCTTCTGAAATGGCCAAGGGCCGAAAGAAATCGTCCGTCAGCAAGGTTGCCAAGGTGTTCGGCCTGGCCATTGCCGTCGCGGCAGGCAGTAATGCGCTAATTTCCGCCGCGGATGCCCAGGTGGTTACTGTGAGTAACCTCAACGGTTCGCTCATCGGGATACCTTATTCCACAATTCGCACATCATTCGACGAGTCGACCCTGGTCAACACTTCGTTGGTACCTGTTGGCCAATTTGCCCAGGCGTGGGGCCCGACCTCTACAGCTACTGGTAGCTACTCGATGGCCATCGGCAATCTGTCGGCCGCTACGGCGGATGACACGACTGCGGTAGGTACAAACGCCTCGGCGGCTGGCCAGGGATCGACGGTGGTCGGCTACAGGGCCACGTCCACTGCGGCTGCCACCAATTCCGTGGCACTGGGCGCCAATGCGACCGTCACCGCCATGAACAGCGTGGCGCTAGGCGCCAACAGCACCACGACAACCGACCTCACTCAGCCTGCATACAACCCGTTCGATGTCGCTCTTGGCGGCCAGACCGCCGCTGGCGAAGTGTCGGTAGGCTCAGCGACGCAGCAGCGTCGCCTTACCAATGTGGCGGCAGGTTCGGCGATGACCGACGCGGTCAATGTAAGTCAGTTGCAATCGGTGGCCGCAGTCGCTGGGGCTGGCTGGACTTTGCAGGCCAATGGACAAAATCCGGGCGTAGTGGGCCCGAATGGCGTGAGCACCGTCAATATCGTCAATGGTGTCAATACTGCGGTGACCTACAATCCGGTCAGCGGCAATCTTGAAGTCGACGTGATCAAGAACCCCACGTTCGCCGGCTTGGTCACAGCGCAGAAAGGCCTGAACATGAGCGGCACGGTGATCAGCAATGTTGCTGACGGCGTCGCCCCAACCGACGCCGTCAACGTGAGCCAGCTGGCGGCGGCTAGCAGCGGCGCAGGTGCCGTGAAATACGACGTCAACGCCGACACCAGCATCAACTACAACAGCGTGACGTTGGGTAATGGCGCGGTGTCGAACGATGGCGGCTTGACCGGCGCCACGAAGCTCAGCAACGTGGCCCAAGGTTATGTGTCGTCGGACAGCACGGATGCGGTGAATGGCGCCCAGCTGTATCAGACCAATCAGGCGGTGACTCAGAACACCACCGATATCACCAACCTTGGCAACACGGTCACCGATCAGGGTAACCAGATCAACTCCATCTACACCACGGGCACCCAGTATTTCCACGCCAACTCCACCGGTCCCGATTCGGCGGCTACGGGTACGGACAGCGTGGCGATTGGTACGGGTGCGGTATCCAGCAATGCGAACGACGTAGCGCTCGGTGCGAGTTCGACGACCGCGGCTGCAGTAGCAACCACGGGTGCAACCATTGGCGGCACGAACTACAGCTTTGCCGGCGCCACCCCGACCAGCACGCTCAGCGTGGGTAGCGCAGGTAACGAGCGCACCATCACCAACGTGGCCGCAGGCCGGATCAGTGCAGAAAGCACCGACGCCGTGAATGGAAGCGAGCTGTTTGCCACCAACCAGGCGGTTGACCAGAACACCACTGATATCGCCAACATGAGCACTACGGTCAACAACATCAATAACGGCGGCGGCGTTAAGTACTTCCACGCCAATTCCATTCTGGCCGATGCTTCGGCAACAGGTACCAATTCGGTAGCCGTAGGGCCGCAGGCGGTGAGCTCCGCTGCGAATAGCGTTGCCTTGGGCAACGGTGCGGTTGCCTCCACCGACAACAGCGTGGCCTTGGGCGCCGGTTCGACGACGGGTGCGGTGCAGGGCACCGGCGGCGCGACCATTGCCGGCAACAATTACACCTTTGCAGGCAGCAACCCCACCGGTACGGTGAGTGTGGGCGCCGCCGGTCAGGAGCGCACCGTCAGCAACGTCGCGGCCGGCCAGTTGTCTGCGGATAGTACCGACGCGGTGAACGGCTCGCAGCTGTACGCGACCAACCAGGCAGTGAATGGACTGAGCACGCAGGTGACCAACGTCAGCAATGCTGTCAACAATGTCACGGGCAATATCACCAACCTTACCAATGGTCAGGCAGGTATGTTCCAGGTGAGCGCGGATAACAACACGCCAGCACCATCGCCGACGGGAACCCAGTCGTTGGCAGGCGGCGCGGGTTCCGTGGCTTCGGGCGCCAGCAGCATGGCGGTGGGCAACGGTTCGCAGGCAACGGCGAGCAACACCACGGCGGTAGGCAATGGTGCGCAGGCGACGGCCAGCAATGCTGTGGCTATCGGCGCGGGCTCTGTAGCGACTCGTGCGAATACCGTCTCGGTGGGTACGGCCGGTGGTGAGCGCCAGGTCACCAACGTGGCGGCCGGTACACAAGGCACCGACGCGGTGAACGTGAATCAGCTGCAGACTGCACAGGCTGGCACCGTGCATTACGACACGAATGTGGACGGCTCCGCCAACTACAACTCGGTGACGCTGAACTCCGGTGGCAGTTCCGCCACCCTCCACAACGTGGCTGCAGGGGCGGCGCCGTCGGATGCCGTGAATGTGGGTCAGCTCAACGCTGGTATCAACCAGGCGCAGAACTGGTCCAAGACTTACACCGATCAGCAGGTGGAGTCGATGGGCAACCGCGCCTTCGCCGGTGTGGCCTCGGCCATCGCCGCAACCAACCTGCCGCAGGCCTATCAGCCGAACCAGAGCTCGGCGGGTGTGGCACTGGGTTCATTCCATGGTCAGACGGGTATCGCTTTCGGCGTATCGACAATTTCCGAAAGCGGACGCTATGTCTTCAAGGCCAGCGCCTCGACCGACTCACGTGGCGATGCCGGCGTGGGCGTGGGTGCCGGTATGGTCTGGTAAGTAGTGGCGTGTTTGTCCTGTAGGTAAGCGAACGCCCCCTCTACCTCGCGATGGAGGGGCGTTCGGCTACCTGTTCCAACCAAGGCGGTGCCCAAGTCGCCATGCATGCTATCGCTGTGGCGTGCAGGTCACGGGCCATAGACCCATCAACTCCGAACTACGCAAAATCAACGAGAAACAACGATGTCAGCTTTGCAAAAAATCGAACGCGGTTACGATCTTCTTATTCGGTTGATGACTGTGATCATCACCCTGGCACTGCTCGTGGGAGCGGGGGTGGTGGGCGTGAACTGGTTGCGTGTCACTGCCACTGCGCCGGCTGATCAAACTGTTGAGACACCGAAAGTATCGGCAAGCGATCTCGTCACACATGTCCTATCGCCAGAGATTTCATCGAACATCAGCTCGAACGATCCAGACCACGCGTCTTACGAGCGCATTCGCGTCGCCGTCGCGGAATTTGCCAAGAAGCACCATGTGGCGGATGACGACGTAAACATGGGCGAAGTGGTGTCCGGTGTAAAGTCGGTAGCCGACGACGAATCCACTGAGGCGCTGACGCATGCGTATGTTTCCGGTATGGCCGACACGTTCGAGCACACCCTGACCGATCCGAAAATCGATACCTTACTGGCCAAGCTTGCCGCCAATGCTCAAAGCGACAGTTCCGATGACAGCACGAGTTCGGAGATCAGCAAGCCGATGGATGTGGTGAGCAGCGTCCAGACCGGATTCAGTACGGAATTCGACCGCCAGGTAGCGCAAAGCACTGAAGGAACGAAGGGCGTGAAGGATGTCGAAAAGGAAAGGAAGGGTTCGTTGACGACCCTGGCGCAAATCGGATTACCGCTAGGCCTGCTGGTGTTGCTGTTGCAGCTGCTCACCTTCGGCAAGATTGCCCAGAGTCTTGGAACCCGTCACCGTGGCCTGCGGCGCCAGGTCTGATACTTTCACTCAACCTCTCTGCTGCACAGCAGAGAGGTTTGTTGACGGCTCGAACTTCTGCCGTCAATTTCGCGCCGCCGAGTCAGGAAAACATCCCGTGCTCGCGCGCATACCCATAAATCTCCAGATCGCTCTTAAGGCCGAGCTTGCTCATCGCGTCCATCTTTTGACGACTTATCGTCTTGACGCTTCGATTGAGCTGGGCAGCGATCTGCGACACACCAAGACCGGACACGAATAACCGCAGCACTTCGGTCTCACGTGCAGACAACTCGTTCTGCTCGCTGGAGGAATCGCCGACCCGGCTCGCCTCCAGAGCGACCTTTATCTCGGCACTGACGTAATCCCGTCCATGCGACACTGCCTGGATAGCCAGGGTGAGTTCGTTCAACGCATCGGACTTGTTCATGAGCCCGCGCACCCCAGTGGCAAGAATCGATCGCAAGACGCCAACGTTACTCATCATCGTAAGTACGATGACGGGTAATTCGGGCCAGTGCCGATTCAACTGAGCGAGCATGTTCAGCCCGTCAGCGGTTTGCCCGCCGGGCATATTGAAATCGGTCAGGACCAAGTCGCAAGCGCCGCGATTGATGGCACGGAACAACTCGTCCGGCGAACCTGCCTCGGCAACGACGGATGCGTTGGTGGCACCCTCGATCAGCAGGCGCACACCGCTGCGAACGATAGGGTGGTCATCGGCCAGGATGATGCGCAATGTCACGGGTCCGCATCCAATTCACGATAGGTGTAGCGTAGCCCATCTCAGACAACGAACGTGAATAGGTCGTCAGTTTTTTCCGCTTGAGACGATTCTGATGGAAGGATAAAAGGGTCCCAAATAGGCTGGAATTCTCTACGCTAATTCGTTCCCAGGCCCATATGAAGCCAATGACCGCCCTTCAATCTGCTATCCCAATGGTTTTCAGAACATTGGAGCGGGAGGGCTGGCCTCAGCGTATGGCAAGGGCAGGGCGATTGTTTGCCGTGTTGCTGGTGCTCTTTCTGGTGTGTGGTGGAGCGCGGGCGCAAGGTGCTCCTACCGTTGAACTGACCCCGCAAGAACTGGCTTGGCGTGCCGTGCACCCAGTTGTCAACGTGGGTGTGTTCGCGGGCGATCATCTGCCTGCCGAAACATGGGTGGCGGGACTTCCGGAAGGATTCGGCGTGGACTACGCGAGCCTGCTGGCGGGTAAGGTGGGGTTGCGGCTTGAGTTTCACCCGTACGCCGATTGGGCAGCGGTGGCCTATGCCGACCGGGATCAGCCAGCGCCATACGATTTGCTGCTTGGACAGCTATCGACGGAAGACGGCAGAACACGGTTCGACTTTCTCCGCCCGTACGAGTCGGGTCATCTGATGCTGGTTGCCCGCAAGGGAGATTTGCAGATTCGTAGCGAGCGCGATCTTGACCGTGCACGCATTGTCATCGAACGTCCGTTCCAGGCCACCCTCTCCATTTTGTCGGCGAAGTTTCCGCAAGCCACACTGGTCTTTGCCAACGACGGACACCAGGCCATGGACATGCTGGCGGCTGGTCAGGCAGACGCCTATATCGGCACCACCGCCTCACGGACGCAGGCCCTGTTGAACGAGCGCAAGACCGACGACCTGCGGATGTTGGTGTCACTGGACACGCCGCCCATGGATATGGGGCTGGCGGTGCCTCACGATCGGGCCATGCTTTTCCAACTGCTGCGCAAGGCCGAGGCGGCGGTGACGCCGGAAGAGGTTGGGCGCCTGCAATCGCGTTGGGGTTTGCTGGGAAATGGCAGCACACCCGTGCCTTTGGCACAGGGTCTGACCACTGCGGATCGTGCCTGGCTAAGTTCGCTGCCAACGCTACGCGTAGGTTTCGAGGTCGATCGGCATCCTTATTCCTTCGTCGATAACCAAGGCAAGTTCAATGGCCTGGCAGCGGACTACGTGGACATCCTGCAGCGTCAGCTTGGGCTGCGTCTGCAGTTTGTTCCGGCGCAGGATCTGCAAAGTCTGCAACGCATGGTTGGCGCCAGAGAGGTCGACATCGTGGCGGCGACCATGCCTGAAGACTTCAGTGCTCAGGACATGATCTTCAGTCGTCCCTATGCACACTTTCCCGAAGTGATCGTGGCAAGGCTGCAGGGACCGCCCATCGCCGGCGTCGAAGATCTCGCGGGACACTCGGTTGCCTTGCGAGAAGAGGCCGGTCTCTTGCCGCGGTTCAAAATGTTGCTGCCGCGCAGCACGCTATTGCCGGTGGGCAGCAACGAGGAAGGCCTGGAACTTGTCGCCTCGCGCAAGGCCGACGCCTATATCGGCACATTGCCGGCGATCGATCCGTTCAGTCGTGATCGTTATGCGGCGACGCTGCGGGTGGTGGGACCGGCAGGTGTGGATCAGGACTTCACGGTGGGAGTCAGCAGCGCCTACGGAAGGCTGGCGCCATTGATCGATCATGTCCTGGGCAACGTCTCGGAAACGGCAAGTCAGACTATCCGTAGCCGCTGGCTGACCGCCGAATATCGATATGGCGTGCCGTTGTCGTGGGTTATCGCAGGCCTGCTGATCTCGGCGCTGGTCCTTGGCATCATCCTGTTTGCCTACTCGCGCCTGCGCCTGGTCATGCGCGCGCGTGCGGTTGCCGAGCGTGAGCTGGAAACTCAGCTGGCATTTCAGCAGGCTTTGCTGGAGACCATTCCCTACCCGGTATTTCTCAAGGACGCCGATGGTCAGTATCTCGCCGTAAACGGGGCGTACGAGAAAATGTTCGCCTGTTCGCGTACCGAACTGATCGGCCACACGCCGGTTCATACCCGACACGTGAAAGGGTTCGATGCGACCCTCATGCGGCAGATCGATCTTGAGGTCATCAGTAGCGGCAAAACCCTTCGTAGGGAACTGCGCCTGACCAACGCCGGCGCAGGCGGCCCGCCGCGGGATGTGATTGTCTGGCTGCATCCTTTTTTCCGTAGGCCGGGCGAACACGCCTGCTTGCTGGGAACACTGGTGGATGTAAGCGACATTCGTGAGGCAGAGGCGCGCGCGCGCGCCTCGGAAGAACATTTGATTGTCACCAACGACAGCCTGCCCGGCGTCGTCCTGCGAACGTTCATCGACAAGGATGGTGAGCGTAGCTACGACCACGTCAGCGGACAGACCGAAGCACTGTTCGGGATGTCCCACCAGGACATTCTCAGTGGTTACGCTCGCCCGCTGGATGCGGCATTGCCTGAAGACCGAGCTCAGGTGCTGGAGGTAATTAACAAGATGATCGACACCCGATCCGCCGGCATCGCGGAATTTCGCGTACGCGTCAACGACCAGATCCGCTGGATACGTGGTGCTGGCGGGGTGCCGCGTACCGAGGCGAATGGCGGTTTATCGTGGAGCGTCTATTGCGACGACGTCACCACCGAGAAAGAGCAGGCCAGTGCCCTTGCCGAAGCGAAGGCCGTCGCGGAAGCAGCGGTGGCGACAAAGAGTATTTTCCTGGCGACGATGAGCCATGAGATACGCACGCCCATGGCCAGCGTGCTTGGCCTGATCGAGCTGTTGGCGCACACCCATCTGGATCGCGAACAGAGGCACATGCTTGGCATGGTGCAGGATTCGGCCGGGGCACTACTGCAGATTCTGGACGACCTCCTCGATTTTTCACGCATCGAGTCGGGGCGTCTGGAACTGGAGGCGCACCCGTTCGACTTGCGCGCGCTGGCCGACGGCGTGGTCGGGCTGTTCGCTGCGCGGTCGCACGAAAAGGGTGTGCGCATCTATTCGCCTCTGGACTGGCGACTGGCGGGCGAATATATCGGCGACGCTGTGCGTATCCGACAGGTGATCATCAACCTGCTCAGCAACGCACTCAAGTTCACCGAGCGAGGACACGTCGAGCTATGCATGGAGTTGCTGGGCGAAGATGACGGCGGCCAGCGGCTACGCATTTCGGTCAACGATACGGGTATCGGGATATCTCCCGAACAGCTCGGTCGCTTGTTTCAGCCATTCACCCAGGCCGAGACGTCCACTACGCGACGCTTCGGTGGTACCGGACTGGGCCTGACCATCTGTCAACGCCTGGCGACGTTGATGGGAGGCGAAATTCGCCTGCTCAGCTCGCCTGGCCTGGGCACGCAGGCGATCTTTGAATTTACGCTGCCCGTAGCTCGCGCATCACAACCGCCTACCATCATCGCCGGAAAAACCGCGCTCTTGTGCACGCATAATGCGATGCTTGAACGTGAACTCTCCAACACGCTTTCAGCGTTGGGTCTGAATCTGGTCGAAGCGGACGCTGGCGATTTACCTGATTTCGATGCAAGTGATTTCGACTTGTTCGTGGTCGACACCGATATAGTGAAGGAGGGGCTGCTGCCACATGGCGCTCGATGCATACGCCTGGTGGACTCCGCCGATCCCCTCGGGTTCTCCGTTGAAGACGGCAGTGTCGTTCTATGCTGTAACCCCTTGCTGTGGCGTTACGCGATGGATGCGTGTCATGCAGCGCTGGGTTTGCCGCTGCCCGAATCCATCGAGAATCTTTCTGTCGGATCAGCGCGTCATGACGCGCGCATCCTGGTTGCCGAGGACCACCCTATCAATCGCGCCGTCATTTCTCGGCAACTGGTACGTCTCGGTTACGCACATACGCTGGTTGAGAACGGCGAGCAGGCGCTGGCTGCGTTGGCCAATGCCCACTACGACCTGTTGATCACGGACTGCCATATGCCCGTAATGGATGGCTATGCATTGACCAAGCGCATTCGCAGCGACGAAGTCGGTGGCAAAAAGCATCTCCCCATCATCGCCTTGTCAGCTAGCGCATTGCCCGAGCAAATCCAGCGGTGCCAGGAAGCCGGCATGGACGACTTCATCGCCAAGCCGGTCCAGATCGATGAAATAGGCGCGATACTCGCAGTCCATCTTCGCGCCGAGCCCACACAGGCCGAGCCCGCACAGAAGGTGCTTCCGACGCCGTCAACGATACATTCTGGCGGTGGCCAGCTAGCACACCTGATGGAGGTGTTTGGCTCGACGAAGAAAATGCGGGAAGTTCTTCGGGGAATGCTGGATACCGGTCGGCAGGATTTGGCCGGGCTGGATAGGGCGCTTCAGGTGGGTGACGTAGCGACCCAGCGCGACCTGCTGCATCGCATCGACGGTTCATTGTGCTTGCTGGGTGACGGTTGGGATCGTATGGATTTTGCGCAAGGCGATTTCGCCCAGCAACGAAATGCTCAGGCGCGCCGCCTCGACGTGCTGGAGACACTCCTGCACGATATGGAGAAGAGTTACCCGAGCGATGACACGCAAGGCTGACTGAGAGCCGCGCTTGGGTAAGCGTCGACGCGGCGCCCGTTCCAACGCACTTCCCATTTTCGCCCACTTTTACCGCATGACTGCCAGGCCGAACGTCGCGCCGTGGCAGACTGAATGCGCTTTTCGGAACATCGCCCGATAAACCGCAACATGCCTGTCATCTCGGCTACCTAGGGTAGGCGGATGACAGACGCATTTTGTTGCTGCGGGCGGCACGCAGCCCACAACGGTATTCGCAGGTCAGCGGCTGAAGCCGGTCCGGACGATCGGACATGACGGTTTCCCGTCGCCGCTTTCTGTGCGGAGCCGGCAGCCTGATAGGGGCGTATGCACTCGGCGACGCGCTGCGGCTGGCGTCCGCAAGTACGGCACCGATGGCGATGTCAATGCCCAAGCGGGTGGCGATGCCGACCCTGGCAGTGCCCAAGGTGCCGCTGCTCAAGCCCACTTCGCTCGCGCGCTTTGTCGACCCGTTGCCGATTGCGCCCACCGCGCGGCCCGTTGGGACGCGCGCGCATCCCGCCTATCCCGGCCAGACGCTGCCGTACTACCGCATGGAAATGCGCGCCTTTACCGCGCGCCTTCATCGCGATCTGCCGCCGACGCCGCTGTGGGGGTACGACGGTCTGTCGCCGGGGCCTACGTTCGAGACCAAGCGTGGGGAGCCCCTGCTGATCGAGTGGGTCAACGCGTTGCCGACGCGGCACTTCCTGCCGATCGATCACAATATCCACGGCGCGGAGAGCTCCAAGCCTGCCGTGCGAGCGGTAACGCATGTCCATGGCGCGCGCGTGCCAGCCGGTAGCGATGGTTGGCCTGAAGACTGGTACGTTCCCGGTCACTCGGCCCTGTTTCACTATCCCGGTGCGCAGGATGCGGCGACACTGTGGTACCACGATCATGCGATGGGCATCACACGCCTCAATATGTATGCCGGGCTGTTCGGTGCCTTCATCGTTCGCGATCCCGGCGAACAGGCGCTCGGTTTGCCGACAGGTGATTTCGATCTTCCATTGATCCTGTGCGACCGCTTGATCGCGAAAGACGGGCAGCTGTACTACCCGGTCTCGGACGATCCGTCGGCGCCGTGGGTGTCGGAGTGTCACGGCAATGCGGTGTTGTGCAATGGCAAGCTGTTTCCCTTCCACGAGGTTGAGCCGCGGCGCTATCGATTGCGTCTGATCAATGTCGCCAATACGAGCTTCTTCGATCTCGCCATGTCGAATGGACATCCATTCCAGCAGATCGGCAGCGACCAGGGACTGCTGCCCGCGCCGTTGGAACGATCACGCATCGAGCTGTACCCGGCGGAGCGCGCGGACGTGGTCGTGGATTTCAGCGGCTTGGCCGGGCAGGCGGTCCAGCTGCATCATCAGTCGGAAGCCATCCTGGAATTTCGGGTGCGCGACCGGGGACGCGCCGACACCTCGGTGCTTCCCGCGACCTTGCGGCCGGTGACGCGTATCGATCCGGCCAGCGCCGTGCGTGACCGCGTGCTGACCCTTGGCGAACAGGATGACGCCGGCGGCAATCCGATGATGATGCTGCTCGGCGGCAAGATGTGGTCGGATCCGATTACCGAAAATCCACAGCAAAACAGCATCGAAACATGGAGCTTCGTCAACATCACCGGCGATTCGCATCCGATCCACCTGCATCTGGTGCGCTTCCAGGTGATCGACCGGCGCCCGTTCGACCTGTTCGCGTGGAACGCTCATCGCATCGTCAAATACACCGGACCCGCACAAGCACCTCCATCGCATGAGGCGGGCTGGAAAGACACCGTGCGCGCCGATCCGGGCATGGTTACGCGCATCGCGATGCGCTTCGAGGGCGAGCCCGGCCGCTACGTATGGCATTGCCATTACCTCGAGCATGAAGACAACGAAATGATGCGCCCGTATCAATTGCTGCCGGCTTAGAAGTCCGCGTCAGGCGATGCAAGTGTGCTCCCTCCCCTGCCTGCAGGGGAGGGTTGGGGGTGGGGTCGCTCTTCTTCACGAAGATCAAAAGCTCCCAGCCTTCCCTGCAGGCAGGGGGAGGAGCAAATAGCAGCTTCGCGCTGACCTGCTGATCTCATCTTCGTGAGCCAGCGCACAAGATCGCGCGCTGTCGCCGCATTGTCATGCTGGACTGACGCGTTGTCGCCCCATTGCCAACGTTGCGTCATCTGTGCGGACCAGACTGCCGCTGGCCTGCAGGACCAGTCGCTTGCAGGTCAAGAATCAGGGGGAACACTCGATTGCAGCCTTCACAGGATTCCTGCAGGAGATCCAGTCATGTCCATAGTCTTAAACCGTACACGGTTCAGGCCACTCGCCATTGGCGTGCTTGCCGCCGGACTTGCCGGCGTCGTGAGCGCGCAGAGCACTACTCCGCCCGACAAGGATGCTGCCTTTCGCCAGAATCTGCCGACAGCTGGCACCAAAAGCCGCAATACACCGCCCGGTGGCGTAGTCGTACTGCACAGCCCCGGCATCGGCGATGACCGCAGCGGAAATACACGCACGCCGATCAAGCACGTCATTCTGCTGATTGGCGAAAACCGCACCTTCGATCACGTCTTTGCGACCTACACGCCGCCAGCAGGGCAGAGCGTGCACAACCTTCTGTCCGAAGGCATCGTCAATGCCGACGGCACGCCGGGCCCGAACGTTGCTGCTGCACGTCAGTGGCAGGCGTCGAACACTGGCGTCTACGCGAATGCTCCCAAGCACACCACGCCGTATGCATCGTTGCCCTCAATGAACACCGGCGGCGCGCCGACCCAGGCGTTTTTCTCCTCGGCGGCGGAAGCGCAGGCAGTTGAGCCTGCTTTGCCGACAGCCAACTACGTCCAGCTTGCCGAAGGCGGTACCGGCCTTCCGAACGACGTGGTCGATACGCGCTTTCCGACCCAGCTCGCGAATGCGCCGGTCGATATGCATGCTTCGATCAGCTACAACGATTACGCCAATAGTCCGGTGCATCGTTTTTTCCAGATGTGGCAGCAGCTCGACTGTAGTGCCCAGGCCGGCACGCGAAAGAACCCGAGCGGCTGTCGCAACGACCTGTTTCCGTGGGTAGAGACAACCATCGGTGCCGGCAACAATGGTGCCGCGTTACCGGCCGGGTTCACCGACCAGAGCACAGGCGAAGGCTCCACGGCGATGCAGTTCCTCAACATCGCCAAGGGCGACGCTTCGTATCTTGCGGAGCTTGCCCGCACCTACGCACTCAGCGACAACTTTCACCAGTCGGTGATGGGCGGCACGGGTGCTAACCACATCATGCTGGGCTTTGGCGACCTGATCTATTACGCCGATGGAAAGGGCAATCCGATCATACCGCCGTCCAATCAGATCGAGAATCCGAACGCGCAGTCCGGTACCAACAACTGGTACGTGCAGGATGGTTACGGTGGCGGCTCCTACGTCAATTGTGCGGACGAGTCACAGCCGGGTGTAGCGCCGGTCAGGAGCTATTTGCGTTCACTGCCGTACCGCACTTTCCGTGGCACGGATTGCAAATCGGGTGCGTACTACCTGGTGAACAACTACAACCCGGGTTATATGGGTGACGGCACACCGGCACCGCTGGGTGCTGATCAGTTCACCATACCGCCGACCAAGCAGGACAACCTTGCCCTGCTGCTGAATCGCCATCGTGTGAGCTGGAAGTACTATGGCGAAGGCTGGGGCAACGGCCAGGAAAATGGCGAAGCCGGCACGTTCTGCAACATCTGCGATCCGTTCCTGTATTCCACCCAGGTGATGACGAACCCGGAGCTGCGCGGCAACAACCAGGATATAAATAATCTCTACAGCGATATCCAGAACAACACCTTGCCTGCCGTTTCCATCGCCAAACCTGATGGCCTTCTGGATGGCCATCCGGCCTCGTCGAAGCTCGAGCTGTTCGAGGGCTACGTACAGAAGATCGTCGAAATGGCCAAGGCCAATCCGAAAGTGTGGAACGACACCGTCATCATGGTGACGTTCGACGAAGGTGGCGGCTATTATGACTCCGGTTATGTGCAGCCGATCGACTTCTTTGGTGATGGCACGCGTATTCCATTGCTGGTGATCTCGCAGTTCTCGCAAGGCGGTCACGTCGTGCACACCTACTACGATCACGTCTCCTTCGACAAATTCGTCGAGGCGAACTGGGGTCTGGACGAGACGATCTCGGCGCGTAGCCGCGATAACCTGCCCAACCCGGTGGCGCAACAGGACAATCCCTATGTACCGGTCAATTCGCCTGCGATCGGCAATCTGATGGATATGTTCAACTTTAGAAACACGGTTGCAACGAAAGATTAATCATCTAGCGAACCAAGTCCTGCCTGCTGATGCAGGCAGGGCTTTGGTGCGCCTGTATGTAACGCGCTGTGCAAGTGCCCGCCAGAGAGTTCTCCACTCATGAATCATTCGATCAAGCGTATTCTGCAGCTCGCCCGCACACCGGCTGTCCGCCGCAGGATAGGCCCCTTGTTGTTCATCGTCACCTGCCTGATCGGTTCGGTGGCATACGCCGATCCCGCCGATTTCCAGGCGATGCCTGGTCTGTGGAAGACGGTGACGATCGTCGTCAGTCATGGTCAGCCCGGCCGGCCGTCCATTCGATGGCACTGCGTGCACGAAGGTGCAGACCCCTGGCTTGCGTTCGCGGACCTGGCGGTTCCAAAGACGCATTGTCAGCGCAGCAACGAGCATCGCAGCAGTACGGCTTTGGCCTGGACGGAAAGTTGTTCCGGACATCCGCCGCTGATTGGCAGCGGCCGTGTGGATTTCGATTCGGCCGAGCACTACACCGCCAGCATCGCATTGCAGGGTCATGGCGAGGTGGTGCGGGTCGAGGGCAAGCGTTACGCCGCCTGTACGGACCCGACGGACTGACTTCCGGATCAGGGCTGGCGAATGACCTGGTTTGACCGCCCGACGCCGATCACGAGCCATCGGTGGCGTAGCTTTGTCTTGAAGAGGGTATCCGTCGCAAGAATTTGTTGTCTGAGAGGTGGCTGCATCTGGGACAGAGCTCCCTCGACCTGTACGATGGGGTCGGGGAAATATGGCTGTCACATGCAATCGGTCAAAGGTAGAGATGGCCTTGGAGTCGCGCACCAATCACGGCACGTTGCACGGCCACAAGCCTACTGAGGGCACTCATTTCTTTTTTGCGCTGCAGCCAGACGACAAGGCCCGACTTGAAATGGCTGTGGCCTGCGAGCGTTTTCGCAGATCGCACCGGCTCATCGGGACACCCATCGACACCGATGATTTTCATCTCACGCTTATCGACATGGGACGGCCAGAACGACTGCAGCTTTCGCTGGAAAACGCCTTGTTTGCCGCGGCTGAGTCGGTAAGCGTCCATGGTTTTGAGGTATCGCTGGATTCGGCGGTGCGGCTCAGCGCCGCCAAGGACGGCAATTTTCCCTTCGTGTTGTGTGCGGACGATGCCTCAGGCGCAGAGGCGATGAAGTTGCGTGTGGCAATTGCCGAGGCACAGCGCCGCTTCGGTTTGCAAGTGGCCGGGTTCTCCAACTACCTGCCGCATGTCACGCTGTTGCGTGGCAATGCCATCGATGCCGTGCAGGAGTCGATGCCGCCCATCCGCTGGCGCGCGCACGAATTTTTGCTGGTCCGCAGCTTCTTCGGGCAATCCCGACACGAAGTGGTCGGGCGCTGGCCATTGCCGGACAATCATTCCGAGCCCGAGGCATTCGATTGGCCGGAGGAGTTCGATCTACCCGACGACGAGTGATACGTCGCCGGGGTAGTCGACTTCGTTCGTGCCTGGGTTTACGCGATAGCCCGCTGCAACACGTCAAGGTCGATTTTCTTCATCTGCAACATGGCCTCCGTTGCTTTGTGCGCCTGCGCGGAATCAGCATCGGTCAACAGCGCAATCAGCTGGTCAGGTACGATCTGCCAGGACAAGCCGTAGCGATCCTTCAGCCAGCCGCACTGCTGTGCTTTTTCGTCGCCGCCTGCCGACAGGCGGTTCCAGTAGTGGTCCACTTCTTCCTGCGACCGGCAGCGCACAACGAGTGACACCGCCTCGTTGAACTTGAAGGCCGGACCGCCATTGAGCGCAGTGAAACCCTGCCCATCAAGTTGAAAGGCAATGGTCATCACGGAGCCTGCCCTTCGGCCCGAGACCTGTGCGCTCTCTTCGTTGTAGCGGGTAGTGGTCACGATCTTCGAGTTGTTGAAAACCGAGATGTAGAAGTTCACCGCTTCTTCTGCTTGATCGGCGAACCACAAAAAGGGAGTGATGCGCTGGAACCGGTCGCTCATCGTGTTTTTCCTCGCTGCCTGGTGGGGGGGGTAGACGATCGTCAGGTTTCACCTGCTACCGGTGATACGACGTAGGACCTTTCCCGAAATCGACATGAGCCATGACGAGCCATGACAGACAACGTTGTCACTTAATGTCCTGCGCAGTCGCCTTGACGAACCGCCCATGTAGCTCGGCCTCCGTGTTTTTGCGGCGCACCAAGGACAAACAGCGTTATGAACCGTGCGAAGTGAGCGATTTTATGCTGCGACGCAGCGTTTAAAGCCCGATGTAAAGCCAATTCGCAGGACCTTATTAGTCGGCTCAAATCAATTAACCTTTTTCACGTTGGCCATCACACTTCAGTGGGGCGCTTATAGACAACGTTGTCATCCAGACTTAATACGGGACATTACAAGCGGTAGCGTGCATGGACGCGTATGAGGCGACGATTCCCCACTTGGCCAACTGGAGCGTGGCCCTGATTCGCCTTGATAACTCACCCCTAGCGATGTCATTCCATCTGGAGACAGTCCCATGTCCGTGAATAAATCGGTTATGCGGTCGCGTTTGGTTTTAGGTGCGTTGAGCAGTGCGATCGGCACTGCGATGTCCATCACTCTCCTCACAGCCATGCCCGTACACACGGTGCAGGCTCAGACCTTGCCCAGTTGCGCGGCAGCGTGGAGCGCGACGGGGGTTTACACCGGCGGCAGTACCGCCAGCGAAAGCGGAGTCAACTACAAGGCGAACTGGTGGACTCAGGGCAACGATCCGGCCACCAACAGTGGCGGCAGCGGCTCTGGCGAGCCATGGACATCACAGGGTGCTTGCGGCAGCAGCGGAGGTGGCACGCCACCCCCGCCGCCTCCGCCGCCACCCCCGCCGCCGTCAGGTAGCCTGCTGTTCAGTCCGTACAAGGACGTCACCATCAACCTCAACTGGAACACGAACGTCATGTCGACGGACGTTACCGGTACCCTGCTTCCGGTAGTGGGTAGTGGCAGTCTGGTTTCCACGGTGGAACCCAAACTGGGCGCGATCACGCTGGCCTTTGCTACAGGCGAATGCGGCAGCGAAAACTGGGGCGGCGTTCCGGGAGCGACTTTCGCCGGCGCGAACGTCCAGTCACTTGCCAGTGCAGGTTTGAGTTATGTCGTCTCTACCGGAGGGCAGGCAGGTGTGTTCACCTGTTCGAGCTCAGCGGGCATGGCGAAATTCCTCTCCACCTACATGTCGCCGTACATGGTCGGAGTGGATTTCGACATCGAGGGTGGCCAATCGCAGGCGGACATCAACAATCTTGTGACGTATGCCGCCTACGCCCATACCTTGTATCCGAATCTGCGCTTCTCCTTTACGCTCGCCACGCTGGGTGCGTCGGACGGCAGCTATGGCGGTGTCAACGGGTTGGGTGACATGGTGGTCAAGGCGGTGCAGAGCGCGCATCTGACCAACTACACCATCAATCTGATGACCATGGACTTTGGCTCGGCGAGTTCAAGCGTCTGCGTGGTGTCGAACGGCACCTGCAACATGGGGCAGTCGGCCATCCAGGCCGCGCTGAACCTGGAGCATACCTACGGCATCGCGGCCAGCCAGATCGAACTGACACCGATGATCGGCATGAACGATGTCACCAGCGAAGTGACCTCTATCGCGGATGTCGACACCATCACGAACTACGCGGCGAGCAACGGTCTGGCTGGCGTGCACTTCTGGTCGCTCGATCGTGACACGCCGTGTCCGAGCAACACGGGATACGCATCACCGACCTGTAATTCGGTCAGTGGCACTACCGCGCTCGAATACACCAACCGCTTCCTGCAGGATCTCGGTAAGTAGGCATCGTGGCCAGGTGGGTTGAACGGGACCGTTCAACCCACCTCAAGCCATGCAACAGCAGGGCGTCTGCAGCGTCCTGGATCCACTCCGGCGAGGGGTTTCCCTCCTCTCTCTGCGCCGGCTTCTTTTTGGCACATTGAGAAGGAGATATGGCGCCCTCCGTTCGTCGTTCCCGCGAAGGCAGGAATCCAGTGCCCTTGCTCGATGCTTGAGATACAGGGTTACGTCGTGTGATGGCCATGTCGCTCTCGCTATCCGAGTGCCTACCCGCCATCACTGTCGCGCCTCGATCCGCAAACCACGTGGCGTCAGCCATCGTTCAATGCCTTCGAACAGACCTTGCACCAGCAACGCCAATACGGCCGCAGGTATCGCACCTTCCAGAATCAGGCTGATATCGTCCAGGCGAATACCGGTAAGTATCGGCTGACCATAACCGCCGGCACCGATCAACGCGGCCAGCGTGGCCGTTCCGACATTGATCACGGCAGCGGTCTTGATGCCGGCCAGGATAGAGCGGGTGGCGAGCGGAAGTTCCACGCGATACAGACGCACGCTTCGGGGTAGCCCCAATGCAGCAGCAGATTCGCGCAGCTCCGGCGCGATACCGACAAGACCTGCATGTGTGTTTCGCACAATCGGCAGCAGGCTGTAGAGAAACAACGCGGCGACTGCCGGCCACGTGCCGATGCCGAACAATGGAATCATGAAAACGAACATCGCCAACGAGGGCACCGTCTGCAGTATGCCAGTGAGGCCGATCACCAGTTGGCCAGGGCGCTTGAGCAGCGCCGCGACGATCCCTAGTGGGATCGCCAGCAACACGGCAAGGCCCAGCGACAAAGCCACCAGCTTGATGTGCTCGATGCTGCGCTGAAGCAGCCGCGACCAAAGGCCGGCTTCGTCGCGGTCTGCGCGGATACCCAGGAAGTTGGCGACAACCACGTTCTCTGGCTCGCCCTGCAGCTTCACTTTCGCGTTCATCCGCCGCATGGTGTTTTCATCGATGCGACCCGCCAGTCTCCGCAGCGCCGTGACGAAAGCCGGCGCGCTTTTCTCAAGCGGCAGTCGATACAGGTAAACCGCTTCGTAGCGGGGAAAATAATGCCGGTCGTCGTCGAGCGTACGCAGCTTGTAGTATGGAATTTCCGCATCAGTGCTGTAGAGATCGATGGCGTCCACCGCGCCGCTCGCCACCGCACGATAGGCAAGGGCGTGATCCAGCCCGCGCACCTGAGTCTGATTCAGGCCATAACGTTCGCGCAGGCCGGGCCATCCATCCTCGCGATCCATGAATTCGTTGGAAAACCCGAATCGCAAGTCGGCGTGCGCAATCAAATCGGAAATGCCGTGGATGCCAAGAGCCGCGGCGCGGTCTTCACGCATGCCGATCGCATAGGTGTTGTTGAAGCCGAGCGAGTCGGTAATCCCGATGCCGAGCGGTTGAAGCCGACCCCGCAGGGTAGGGATATCGGCATCGGGTGGAACGTTCTTAAGCAGCTCATGAGTTAGCGTGCCGGTGTATTCAGGATAGACGTCTATATCGCCATGCAACAGCGCGGTCCAAAGGATCGTTGTGCCACCGAGTTCGCGCTGATGCACGGCCTCGACGCCCGCTTCGCGAGCGGTTTCCCGTGCCAGCTCACCCAGGATGACCGATTCGGTGAACTGCTTGGAGCCGATGCGCACCGGCTGGGCGAAGGCCGCCGCTGTCGGCAACGCAAGAAGTAAACACAGAACTACCAGCACGGGCCATGTGCGGGTCATGGCGAAGACACCGGCAAGTGTCGTTGTGCCTCGACGAAGCGCGTGACAAACGGCTGTGCCGGGCGCTCGCGCAGATCATCCAGGCGACCGTCCTGCACGACTTTGCCTTTGCGCATCAACACCAGTCGTTCGGCAAACCAGGCCGCTTCCGCCAAGTCGTGGGTCACCACGATCACGGTCTTGCCGAGCTGATCGAAGATCAGCTTGAGCTGGTCCTGAAGTTCATGGCGCACAAGTGGATCAAGTGCCCCCAGCGGTTCGTCCAGTAGCAGTGCATCGGGATCGGGCATCAATCCGCGCATCAACGCAACGCGCTGGCGTTGGCCACCGGACAGTTCGGCTGGATATCGCGCCAGCACGTCGGGCGGCAAGTGGGTTAGGGCGGCCAGTTCTTCGGCGCGTTCGCGAATCCGTTGCTTGCTCCAGCCAAGGTAGCGCGGCAACAGGGCCAGGTTGCCCAGCGCGGTGAGATGGGGGAATAACCCGCCATCCTGGATCACGTAGCCAACGCGTCGTCGCAGCGCCAGCAATTGCGATCGCTCGAGCACGCGACCATCGGCTTTCACACATCCGCTATCGGGCCACTCCAGGCCCAACAGCAAGCGCAGCACGCTGGACTTGCCCGAACCACTGCTGCCGATCAGCGCGGTGGTGCTACCGGCGGCAAATTCGATGCTGATGTCGTCCAGGGCCACCACGCTTCCATAGCGCTTACTCGCATGCTCCACGGCGAAGGCGATGCGCGGTGTCGTGTCGTCATCAGACAAGGTGTGCTCTATCGCTCTGGCGCGTTAGCGGCATGGCTGGGGACTTTACCGCAAGGCCGTTGCTTGCGTTCATCACGCCGTACTCGCCCGGGATCCACCACGACGTCGATCCGGTTGCACAAGCTCGACCAGGCTCAGTGCGTTGGAAGTCGCGTGACCGAGTGCCGTGTTATCGAAAATGCACCAGCGCTGCGCTGTTTGTGCGCCGGGCTGCAATAGACGTGTTGAGACGCGTCGTAGCACATCGTCGCCGTAAGCGTCGTAGTACATCCGGGGCGAGCCGTGCAGACGCAGGTACTGCATCGATCGATCGCCCGCAGGCAGTGCTGCGCGCGGATTGCGTGCGGGGTCGGCAGCAACTCTCGCGATGCCATGCGCCTGCAGTGCGTGGCTCGCAGGCTTGGCGAACCATGAAACATGGCGGGGCTCGCAAGCCACCGGGCCACGATAAGCCCGTCGTAGCAGATCAAAAAACGGCAGCGCGATCGCCGGGTCATACGTCAGGCTTGGCGGCAACTGCAGCAAGAGACAGCCGAGTTTTTTGCCGAGTTGGCCAGCCTCGGCCAGGAACGAGTCCAACAATGGCTCACACGCTTTCAGCCTTGCCTGGTGGCTGATCGTCTTGGGCATCTTTACCGCAAATCGAAAATCGGCCGGCACCGCATCAGCCCATTTTCGATAGGTTGCAGGTAAGTGGGGGCGATAAAAAGACGAGTTGATTTCAACCGCATTGAAGACTTGCGCGTAACGCTGCAGATGAGTACCGCCCGCGGGAAAGCGGTCTGCGCTAGTGGCCGGTATAGACCAGCCAGCAGTTCCTACGTAGATGTGGGGGATCGCATGCGAAGGCGTAGCGACTACCGGTTGCGTTGATCCCACGATCGCGCGGCCGATCCGGTTAACCGGCGATCGACTCGACAAAAGTCACCCGATTGCCATCGGGGTCGGTGACTGGGGCGACGCGTACGAAATGAGTCACCATGTGCGGTGGCGCCACATCGATCTGCCGCTTGCGCAATTCGGAGAGGATGTCGTCGAGGTGCTCGACGATGATGCCGACCGAGGCCCAGCCCGAACGATTCCGGTCATCGAGAAACGCATTCTTGGGCATAACCTGGATCGTCGCGCTGTCCGCAATCTGCCATTCCGCGCAGGAAGTGCTAGGGCGGTAATCGGGAGCTCGACCGAACAGACGCGCATACCAAGCGCTGGAGGCGTCAAAGTCGCTTACACCGACGGTGGCGTGAACCTGGTTTTCCTTCATGACCAATTCCCCAATTGCGCATGTCTGGCCAAACATGCCGACGCCGCTAAGGTGACCTTTTACGTGTGAAGGGCGTGTGCGAATGGTGCGAAGAAAACGAATGCGCAGGGACTTCGATGCTTCGGATGTGCGGTCATAAACAAGGAGGCCAGATCGCTCTGGCCTCCTTGGGCAGCTTCAAATATCTATGCCCGCGAATCAATGCGCGTGATGCTCGCCCTGATTGCCGCCGTGCGCTGCAGCCTGATGCGGCTGCGCCTGCTGGTGTGCCTGCGGGCGCGCCTGCTGACTGTAATGCGCGGCAGGAGCGGCACGATAGCTTGAGGCCGAGCGCTGGGCGTTATTGCTTGGCCCATGGTTCGACGAGTGAACACCGGATGGGTGTGCACTGGCGGTGTGTACGGCAGAGGAGCGGACGCTGGTGGGGCGTGCCCCGGAAGCGCGCGTATTGGATGCGTGCGTAGCGCGCTCAGCTGCCATATTGCCATGCGCCATCGCGGCATTGTTCACGTGGGTAGCGTGCATGCCTGACGCGGTCGACCTGGCCGGATCCGCATGCATCGCCGTACCCGCGCCACGTGCACCTACTACACCGTGACCATTGAACTCACCCGGCCGCTGGGTGGCGGCAATCGATGGCGCACCATGATTGAACGAAGCGCGCATGGCGCTGTTCTGGCTGGCCATGTGGACATGCTGCTGCTGAGCCGCCAATGGTTCCATGTGCCGATCATGCAAAGCCATCTGCTCCTGAGGCGATGGCCGTGCGTTCAATCCGCCGCGGCCCCCGTTGAAGCTGACGCGATTGATGGACGTGTTGTTGACGACCGTCCTGTTGTAGTTGAACGAGCCATGGTTCCAATAGCCACCCGAATAGCCCCTGCCACCGTAGCCGTAGCCATAGTTGATACCGCCGTAGAAGCCTACGTGAGGACCCCAGTAGCCGGTGTTGAACACATAGAAACCGTTATTCCAGCCCCAGTATCCGGGCGTCCATAGCGCACCGGCATAAGGTGCCAGCACCCAGGTGCCCGGCACCCAGAAGTAGCCGCCGTCGGCGTAGGACCAATAACCAGGAGTCCAGATATAGCCGGGGCCCGGCACGATGGGCTGGGCGTAGATCGGCAGCGGCGGAGGCGCAATGGCCACTGAAATGAATACTCCGGCGAACGATGAGAACGACAACGCCATAACGCAGGCTGCCACCATCCACAAAATCATGCGGCGGGGCAGCGGCAAACGCATCGCCGGGAGACGATTCGCACATTCATGCATCTTCATTTGGACATCCCTTGGGAACTGACGATTCCAGCTCACGATAGCGTGATCACTGGGACAGCGCTGTGATTGGCGCCGGTTTATCGAGAATGGTTCAGTCGTGGGTCGATTAGGTGTACCCCGGGATAACTCGTTTTTGTCGTGGATGGCGCCTTCGGCATGGGTTCAGCCATACCGAAGGTGCTGTAGCCCCTCAGTTGCTGATGGAGCATCGACGGATCAGGAGAGCTCAACCGCGCCGGTTTTCGAACGGGCGAAATACGCCACGATCAGTCCGAACAGCAACATGGCAAGCATGTTTTCGATGAATTGCACGGGGGTGAAGGAAGTCTTGGGCCATGCAGCCGACAGCGGCCTGACCACGTAATTCATCACGAAAAAGATCACCACACCGTAAGCCACACCCCACGCTGCCCAGTGCAGTGCAAGGCGGGGAAGCCGTCGCGCTGCAAACACGAAGATCGCGGCGATCAGCAGGGACATCGCCCATTGCAGCAGCAACCCCAGCACGGCGGCCGATGCGCCGCCCGTAAACGCCGGCCTGCCCAGCACGCCGCTGGCGATCGCTTTGAGAATAACGACGGGACTAAGCATGTTGATCAGGGCTGCGGCGCCGACGTCCAGGGTGCCGGCAATGAAGCCGCCGTACAGGATGGCGGCTGGGTTGCTATGACGCGTGCTCATCATCGATCTCTCCGGTTGGGTGGCAATGTTTCGTCCTTCAGCGCTGTGAAACAGCGTCTGCGAGGCACTCTAGCGATTCGCCCAAGGAGCCGCCACGGGCCTAAAGACCTAGTCGGGGCGCGGGTTTGCAGGGTGAAATGTGCATAAAACGTTGTTGGAGGTTGGCGATATCGGCGGAAGCCATTACAGTCCGCTCCTCCTTCAAATGAGACACATTCTCATGTCCACCGGGCATCGTTTTCTGAAAGGGATCCGCCAGATCCACCTTTATCTGGGTGTTTTCACCGCGCCCATGCTGCTGTTTTTTGCGTTTACCGGAGGCATGCAGACGTTCAGCCTGCATGAGACCACGCGTGGCAGCAGCTACACGCCACCGGCATGGCTGGCGACCCTGGCGCAGCTGCACAAGAAGCAGACCATCGCGATGCCCATTCGCAAACCGCATCCGTCGGATGTTGCCAGGGATCCGACGGCGTCCGTCGTTTCGTCACCGGCGAACCCGCCAGCCGATGCACGAGCAACGGCAACCCCGGGTCCCGGTACCGACAACGCAGGCACAAAGCCGAAAAAGAACCTGTTGCCGATGAAGATCTTCTTCGCCTTGGTGGCTTTGAGCTTGATGCTGTCCACCCTGACCGGGCTTTACATGGCGTATCGCTTCTCGCGTCATGGAAAGCGCATCGCGATCGTTTTTGTCGCTGGCATCGTGGTGCCGCTGCTGTTGCTGTTGTTCTAAACGAAGCGTCACACCGGATGCAGTGAACGTACAGCGTGAGCGCAGTGTGAAGCAGCGGTATCAAAGCCAACGTGTTTGGCGGCGGCTCACCGCACCCTGACGATCGACATATTCCATCGCTGGCCAGGTCAGTTAGTTTAGGCACCACTGACACACGGATGCTTCCCGATGACTGTTTCCTCCAAGGCACCGTTGATGATTGTCGGCGCAGGCCCCACCGGTCTCGCTGCTGCGTTGTTTCTAGCTCGCCGCCACGTGCCCGTTCGCATCGTCGATGCCGCCGCGCAGCCGACAACAACTTCGAAGGCCTTGCTGGTTAATCCACGTTCGCTGGAAATGCTGCATGACAGCGGGGTGGCGGCACGCATCATCGCCGAAGGCTGGGCGGTGAAGGGCATGGCGATGCATCGCGAAAACCGTGAGGTGGCTTCGGTCGACCTGCAGGATCAGATGCCACAGTTGCCCATTGGCCTGGCGCAGGCACGCACCGAGGCGTTGCTCACGGACGCGCTGGAGGCGTTGAATGTGCGTGTGGAACGCGGTGTGAGTTTGCAGGCACTGCAACAGGATGCGCAGCACGCCACGCTGTCCCTGCAACTGCCCGATGGCAACACGCAGATCGTGCAGGCGCCGCTCGTATTCGGCGCGGATGGTGCGCGTAGCGTGGTTCGGCATGAGCTTGGACTCGATTTCGCGGGCAGCACTTTGCCTGAGCAGTGGTTGCTGTGGGACGTGCGACTGGATACGCCGCTGGATCCGCTGCGTGTACATATTGGTTTGCAGCCGGACGGCTTCCTGTTCTTGATGCATTTGCACGAGGGCATCTGGCGGGTGATCGGCAATGGAGCTGATCCGCTGGCACAGTTGCCTTACCGCAGCGTGCCCGGCGAAGTGATCTGGCAATCGCAGTTTCGTATTGCTCATCGGGTGGCCAGCAAGACAAGCGTGGGCCGCGTCGCGCTCGGTGGCGATGCGGCGCATATTCATTCGCCGCTTGGTGCGCGCGGCATGAATCTTGGGATCGAGGACGCTTACGTGTTCGCGGACTGTGCGTTCGACGCGTTCAATGGAGATCTCGAACGGATACAGGAATACGCCGAACTACGTCATCCCGTACATCTTCAAGTGGTGCGCAATATTGCCGCACTGACTCGCGTGATGCGTGGGCGCCCGGCGCCGCTGCGCTGGCTGCGCAATAACCTGATACCCGAGCTGGTCAAGATTGCACCTTTGCGTCATCGCCTGCTGAAAACTGTCGCTGGCCTGGATCATCCGCTGCGCACGCGACTTTGATGGGCGACGGTTGTGCAAACCCAGCGTGACAACAACATCGGATGGGTGACGACGGCGGCGAGTTTCGGCTTCGCGCTGGTGCAGCTGGACGTGACGATCGTCAATGTCGCGCTTCCACGCATCGCCAGTGAACTGCACGCCAACATCGCCATGCTGCAATGGGTCGTCGATGCGTACGCGCTGACTTTCGCCGTGCTGCTGCTGACGATGGGTTATCTCGGTGACCGTTTCGGCGCGCGCAAGGTCTACCTGTGTGGGCTGGCGTTGTTTGCGCTGGCCTCGCTGGGTTGCGGTTTGTCACCGAACGCAACACTGCTGATCGCTGGGCGCGCCATCCAGGGTATCGGAGCGGCGGCCATGCTCCCTAGTTCGCTTGCCTTGTTAAGCCATGCTTCCGCGCACGCGCCATCGTTGAGGGCGCGTGCCATCGGCTGGTGGACGGCAGCAGGAAGCATAGCCATTGCAGCGGGCCCGATCATCGGCGGTTTGCTGCTTGGCGTGGCGGGCTGGCGCAGCATCTTTCTGGTCAACCTTCCGGTCTGTGCGATCGGTGCCGCACTGACGTTCCGCCTACCGGAAACCGTGCGCAAGCCACACCAGGGAAAATTCGACCTGGCAGGCCAGATCCTGGCCATCCTCATGCTGGCAGGGCTGATCACTGGCGTTATCGAAGCGCGTCCGCTGGGCATGCAGCATCCCTTCGTACTGGGCTGTTTCATGCTGGCGCTGATCAGCGGCGCGTTGTTTCTTCGGACGGAGGCGCGAAGTGCACATCCGATGTTGCCGCTGCGATTTTTCAAGGCGCCCGGATTCACGGCGGCCACGCTCTACGGCGTTGTGGTCAACCTGACTTACTACGGCGTCGTGTTCCTGCTGAGCCTGTATTTGCAGACGGTGCACGGTTACAGCGCGGTGCGCACGGGCCTCGCTTATCTTCCGCTGACGGCAACTTTTTTCGGCGTCAATATTTTCAGTGGATGGCTGGTGGCGCGAACCGGTGCACGCCTTCCGATGATCTTTGGTGCCCTCATCGACGCGGCCGGCTTTGCGTTGTTCCTGCTGCTCGGTGCCAACAGTTCCTATTGGTTGATGCTGCCGGCGTTCGCATTGTTGCCGGCGGGCATGGGGCTCGGTGTTCCCGCGATGACAAACACCGTACTGTCTGCCGTCGACAAGGAATCGTCCGGCGTCGCCTCAGGCGTACTCAATGCAGCCCGCCAGGCCGCAGGCGCGATCGGCGTAGCGCTGTTCGGCGCTCTCGCCGGCGACCACAAGGAAAACATCGTCGCGGGTCTGCACGGATCAGCCTTGATTTCCATCGCGCTGTTGCTGGCTGCGGCGGCGATCGCGATGGTGGGAATCGAGAGTCATACGAAGGTCTAGCCTTTCACTCCACTCCCGCCGATTCAGTGCGGAAGCGGCAGGCATCGGTTCAATCATCCTCGTCGTTTTCGTTTGCGCCGGATTTCCAGTATCCCTTGGCCTTCAGCCAGTCTTTCGCTACGTCGCGTTCCTCGCTGAGCCACAGGCGCATGGTGCGGGCGCGGCTCGATTCGGTAGCTATCCAGTAAAAGGTGTCACCAGCGGGAGTGGCTAAATTGAGCAGCGCGCGCTCCAGCAGGTCGCTTTGATCGGCCGGCGTGTCATTGCGTTCCAGCCAGGTGATGTTGAGCTGTGCACGTGAGCGCAGGGATTGGCGATCGTCCGCGTTTGGTATTTCCAGCAGCACTTCGACGCGGGCGCTGTCCGGCATTTCTTCCAGCCAGCGACTGATCGCGGGGAGGGCGGTT
>Ga0302316_10000700_pt1 | contig 28601 bp, 19 predicted proteins | sample III_Palsa_N3_2_FD_200456 | JGI IMG/M metagenome (GOLD analysis project Ga0302316, IMG submission 200456) | Peat permafrost microbial communities from Stordalen Mire near Abisko, Sweden - III_Palsa_N3_2 | ecosystem: Environmental > Terrestrial > Soil > Palsa > Peat permafrost | place: Sweden...
TACAAGTGCGCACCATTGCCGCTGGCCAGCTCCGAATTACCGGCCTGCTGGTACGACCCATAGATCTTCGTATTTTCATCCAGCTGATAATCCAACCGGACGCGATAGAGCCATCCATTGTTCACGTTCGGGATGGGCTGATAATAGTTGTACCCGCCGGGCGTGGAAGCAGGGTTCGCGTTCGCCTTCGGCCAGATCTTGGCCAGTGCCGCTGCGCCGGGGTCGATAAACTGTGCAGGTATTTTCTGGCCTACATTCCCGCCCCCGCTTCCATAGGCAGCCAAGGTAGAACTCGCAGAACTCCCGTCTGGATAAATTGTTCCGGAAAGATCACTGCACCATGCCCCCTGTGGATAGCTCGACGTCGGTGTTGGGAAAAATCCGTTAGGGCAAAGCGCCAGATTATCCGCATTGTCGGTGCTGAAATCTCCTGCCATCATCTCCGGAGTGGGAATATAGGACTTCAGGACATTCTGATTGCCTTGGTTCTGCAACCATTTCTCAAAACCACCCCAGAAGAAGAGATGCTTGCGAAGTCCCGGGACAGGGCCGCCGAAGTTGCCGCCGGGATAGTAATAACTCTGTGGCCCCTGCGGAATCCCCTGGTGATTGTCTGCCCAATCGTTCGCGTTCAGCACACTGTTGCGCGCGTCAAAGTACGCTTCGCCGTGATACCGTTCGCCGCCTGACTTGCTGATGGTGCTGATGACTACTGGGCCAAACGGCGTATCAGCCCCAAAGTTCGATGCCTGCACCGTCACTTCCGCCGTCATGTCCGGGTTGATGATTGAAATCGAGGAAGCCATGTCTCCGGGATCGATGACGTTGACGCCGTCAGATAACAAGGCCGTACCGCCGCGATTCACCGCGCCATTGATGTTGATGCCACTGCCGACCGCGCTACTCCCCGCCGTAACATTTAGATCGCTGAACATCGGAGCGTTTTGGGTCAGTCCAGAGGAGACCGTCGTCGCACCCGGCAGAACCTTCAGCAGCTCCGTCGTATCGCGACCTTGAAGCGCCAGGTTATCAATCTGCTTGGAATCCAGGACGTTGGTACGAGACCCATTGTCGGTGGTGATTAAATCCACGGCAGCTTCGACTGTAACCGTCGTCTCAGCGCCCACCGCCAAAGAAATCGCCGGAACGGCAATCGAATCCCCGGCGTGCAGTACGATGTCCTTAATCTCCGTAGCCTGAAATGTCTTCGCGCTTGCCTTCACCGAATAAGAGCTGGGCACAAGGGATGGAAAGACGTATAGTCCCTGATGATTTGTCAGGATCGAATGGGTAAGGCCAGTCGCTTCGTCCGTCAAGGTAACCTGGGCTCCAGGTATGACAGCGCCTGTCGCATCCTGCACCGTTCCCGACAAAATCGCTGTCGTCTGCGCATGAGCCAAAGGACCGCTAAGAAACAACATCACAAGTCCGATGGCGGAAAGAATCCACCGGAATGATCCGTTGAGAGGCTGTTGATGTTGCTCTTGCTGTTGTCGCTGACTAGTCAAAGAGCCGGATACGATTTTCATTGAAACTACCTCCTGATAACTCCACAAGAAAACGGGGCAGATAACACCTAGGGCCGTAGCCCACTAACAATTCATTCGATCTTTTGTTAGCGACGGAGACTATAGATACGAGCATTCATTCATGTCAAGAAAAAAATAAACCCTCAATAAAATCTCCATTTTCGCCAAATACAGGCTGTATTACCGGTTCTCGCGAAAGTTATTCCATATTTCATTTGCGATGTATACAAAAGCAAGACGTACAGGGAGGAAAATCAACCAGTCACGGTCCAATCGTCGCCGGCCATCCTGGAGAGCCGATCGCACCGACGGTCAAACTCCACCACCCCTCACCGTCCGTAACGCCATAAATGCCCTTACTATGAGGCCTGAAGTAAAGTCCTCGCAACAGCCGCAATAGGAGGTCGAATGCACCTTTTCAAGAAATGCACCCTGATACTCACCATCGGACTAGCGATCTCCGGCCGGCAAGCAGCCTTCACTCAGGATTCTTCTCACTCCCCCGCTCCGCCGCCGGTCGTCTTCACCGCTGATCAAGATCACCAAAACATGATGGATCAGCTCGGCATCAAAACGCTGCGGTCCGGCCCGAGCGGCAACGACAAGGCACCCAACCACGCGAACTACGACGAATCTAAGGCCAATCCCTACCCCAGTCTTCCTGACCCACTCACATTGAGCGACGGACAGAAGGTCACCACACCGCGGATATGGTGGGATAGGCGGCGGCCGGAGATCATCGATATGTACGAAAAGAATGTCTACGGCCGCATTCCCAAAGACACCCCAAAAGTTACGTGGAGCGTCACTGCCGTCGATCACGAGATGATCGGATTCAATCGTGTCATCGCGAAGGACCTCATCGGACAGGTAGATAACTCGTCCTATCCCGCCATCAGCGTAAAAATTCACATGACGCTGGTAACTCCGGCAAACGCCACAGGGCCCGTTCCTATACTCATTATGTTTGGCCGTGCCGGTTTTCCTGCTCCCAACGAACCCGGGAATCAAGATATGGATCGCGTCAATGCAGCATGGAAGGCGCTTCTGATACAGCAGGATGCCTCTCTCAAGGATGTCTTCGCAAGCCACCCGGCCTGGCAACCGGTGACGAGTACGCCGTTTCAATTTCCGCAACTGAATGCAGACGGCGATCCACCGAACACCTGGCAGCTAATTGCAGCAGGATGGGGATTCGCGCTACTGGACCCTGCGAGTATCCAGGCGGATGACGGCGTTGGCATTACCCGAGGAATCATCGGCTTGGTCAACAAAGGCCAGCCCCGAAAGCCCGAAGACTGGGGTGCCCTGCGAGCATGGGGCTGGGGTGCCGGGCGCGCCTTCGATTACCTCATGACAGACACCTCGGTCGACTCGAAACACATCGGTATCGAAGGCGTCTCGCGCTACGGTAAGGCTGCTTTGGTGACCATGGCCTTCGACCAGCGCTTCGCCATGGTCCTCGTCGGTTCGTCGGGCAAAGGTGGTGCAACGCCGTTACGCCGAAACTACGGTGAGGCAGTCGAAAGCCTCACCGGAGGCGAGTACTACTGGATGGCCGGAAATTTTCTGAAATATGGTGCATCCGAAGCAGCTTTCGGCAGTAAAACGCCTGGAGACATCCCAGTAGATTCCAACGAATTGATCGCCCTCTGCGCACCACGCCTTACCTTCATCAGCTATGGAATTCCGGAAAAAGGCGACGCTCATTGGCTCGACCATGAAGGAAGCTTCATGGCGACCGTGGACGCCAGCCGCGTATTTACACTGCTTGGAGCTAAAGGTCTCGACGTGGACGGAAACTATCACACGGCAAAGATGCCCCCTGTAAACGAAGGCCTTCTTGCTGGCCAGCTTGCATGGCGTCAGCATGATGGCGGCCACACAGACGCACCGAACATGAAGTATTTCATCCAGTGGGCAGACAAATTCATTGGCCACACGCCGCCACAATAAGGCAGCAATGTCACAGTTTAGCCATTCTTAGCATCGAGTACGAGGTGCGCGAGGCGCCTACGGTCGTTTAGGTGCCAGTGGCTTCGCTCGTTCGGCGGGCACAATTCCGCTTCCTTCGATGACAGAATAATGTTGGTCAACCGCCAGGTTTGTCAGCGTTTCCTTGAAGCCAGACGGCCACCGGATCTCGACCTTGTCGATCTTCGTCGCACCTGCCAATCCAAAGTGTATTCGCAGGTCGTTTTGCGATAAGTAGCTGCCGCCGCTGTGAACCTCGTCGCTCTGTTTCATCCCATCGGCAACAATCGAGATTCGAGCATTCAGGGCAAGGCGATTACTCTTGCTTCCGGTCAGTTCAAAGCTCACCCAATGACGTCCTGCAATCCCTCGATTGCGCAGGATCATGGGACCGCCGTCGATATCGCCGACGATAACGTCCATATTTCCATCATTGAAAATATCCCCAACCGCAAGTCCCCTGGAAACATGTCGCTCCATCAAAGCTTTGCCGGCAAGATCGCTGGCATCACAGAACGTGCCATCCTTCTGGTTGAGACGAAACATCTTTGGTTCGCGATAGCCGCTGCCTGATGCCAGCAAATCCACTTGCGGATAAACATGACCGGTAACGGCAATCAGGTCGAGCCAGCCATCGTTGTCCATATCGACAAAGGCCGTTCCCCATTTGACAAATGGCAGCGAGGGCAAAGCGAGACCCGCATCATACGACGATTCCTCAAAGTTCCAATGGCCTTCATTCTTGTAAAGCGCATCGTTTTCATCGGAAAAATCAGTGACATAAAGAGATGGAAAGCCGGTGTGGTTGTAATCCCCAATCGCGATACCCATCGAAGCCTGTTCCGAACCGTCATCACTGACGGCAGTTCCTGATTCCAGACCGATATCCTTGAACCTGCCATTGCCTTCATTTTTGTAGAGATAGTTTGGCGTCGAGTCGTTGGCAACATAAATATCGGGTCGTCCCGTATTGTTGAAGTCCGCCCACACTACGCCGAGTCCGTAATAGCCATTTGAATCCTCTACACCGGCTGCTTTCGAGACCTCGGTGAACGTACCGTCACCATTGTTATGGAAGAGCGAATCCCCGGCCCCACGCAACCCGCGTGGCCCACACTGCACGTCGATACCGCGATACTTGCAAAAGGAAGAACTTCCAAACTTGGGCAGGTCATCAAGATGAAAATCCACGTAGTTTACGACCATCAAATCAACAAATCCATCGCCGTCGTAATCACCGAAGGCCGCTCCCATAGACCATCGGCCGTCGGCAACACCGGCCGTCGCGGTCACGTCGGTAAACGTGCCATCGCCGTTGTTGCGGTAAAGAATATTCCCGCCCAGGCAAGTTAAATACATATCTGGCCAACCATCGTTGTTATAGTCTCCGACAGCTCCCCCCATCCCGAAGCACGAAGTAGCTAAGCCTGATTTCGCAGTCACATCGGTAAATGTACCGTCGTGATTGTTGTGGTAAAGAGCCCCGAAGCTCTTCACGCCTTTCACTGCCATTTCTACCGTCGGAGCATTCGTGAAATAAATATCGGGCCAGCCATCGCGATCGTAATCCAGCAAAAGCACTCCCCCGCTCATCGATTCCACAATGTATTTCTTTGCTGGATCGGAGGTGTGCCTGAAGGTGATGCCGGTTTTGGAGGTAATATCTTCGAGTTGCGGAACAACCCGCCCACTGCACTTCACAGACTTCGCGCCGGGTCGTGGGGGTGCGGGCGTAGGATGGCCGTTCTGCGCGTTCGCAAAGCTCCCCATACAGCAGACCACAGTGATGAATTGTAGAGCTCTGAAATGGGATGAGCCACGACGCGCACAGGTTCTCTTCTTCATGATGGGTTGTATTTTACTGGCTTGAATCCAATTTCGATTTGGCAGACCGTCTATCAGCGACCTTTCGCGAGACGTGCCGGTCGTCTGCAACGCCAATCCCTCTACAATCCTCCGTACCGTCACAAATCCTTGTTATCGTAAGGAGGCTGCCTTGCAGCCTCCATCTCTCGACCGACAGGGGTATCCATGACGGCTCTCAAAGTTGGAATTCCGCTCTACCCAACCTTCGACTCACTCGATGTCATCGGCCCCTACCAAACCTTTACCTTCGCAGGCATGGAGCGTCATCTCATAGCCGAAAGCTGCGCCGCCGTTACCTCATTTGAGGGCGTCAACATCATCCCTGACACTACCTTCGACGATTGTCCTCAGCTCGACGTAATCTTCGTCCCCGGAAGCGCGGACCCGGTCTCCGTCTTGCAGGCCGGCCATCCGGGCAACAACGCTTATCTCGACTTCCTCATCCGCCAGGCCACCGGAGCGCAGTGGGTCTGCTCGGTTTGTACAGGCGCATTGCTGCTCGGTGGCGCAGGCCTGTTGAACGGACACACCGTTACCACGCACTGGGCCTTCAAGGATGTAATGAAGCTCTTTCCATGCGTCACGGTCGTCAACGACTATCGGCGCTACGTGCAGAGCGGAAACCGTCTTACCGGTGCGGGCATCGCCTCGGGCCTCGATGCGGCCCTCTACCTCGTCTCGCTGCTCTATGGCGTCGGCATCGCACGTCAGGGACAACTCGCCATGCAGTACAACCCCCAACCGGCCTTCCATTGCGGAGATCCCAGCGACACCGACATCAAGGATGACCCCGGCATGGTCGCTGAGCGAATGAAGACCTTCCACGTCGCCGAAGTGATGACTGCTGTAACAAAGTGGTTGGAGGAGTAGCCGGAAATCTCTCGTTAAGCTCTCGTACGGAGGGATGATACGAAGCCCATATAGTCGCCTCGAGCCCTCCGGCGAGATTTCGTGGCGACCGACGATTGAGGTGTTCCGAAGCGGGGGCGATTGCCACATGAACTTTCTTTCTCGTCGCATCTGGACAGCTTCACATACACTCTGGCCGATTCAGGCATACGCAATTCAAATGATTGAGCCGCGAGTACCTCCCATCAGAAACCCCACACCGGGAGAAGTGATGCCTCATATCGCCTTACCCGAACACCTGCCGGGCATCAGTGCGGCCTTCGCCTTCCGTCTCGAAACCGCCGCACCCATGCGCGCGCTGGCACACATTCTGCTTTACGAGTCGAAGAGTCTCAGCTCCGGCGAACGTGAGTTGATCGCAACCTATGCCTCCAGCGAAAACGAATGCCATTTCTGTCAGTTCAGCCATGGCGCAGCCGCGGCTGCGCATCTGCGCGACCCTGCCATCGTCTCTCAGGTCAAGACCGACTTTGGACACGCTTCCATCTCAGGAGAATGAGGTATAAGTCACCCATGGAATACGATGTTGCCCCAGGCAGCGATCAGGCTCGCCGGCGATGGCCTCTCCATCGAAAGGTTGAGTGAGAACCAGCCCAAGGTAGGGCGACAGGGCTGAATAAAGTCGCTACCTTCTAATTCGAAGCCCTCCTGCAGCGTCCCGAAAGGGGCGCTGAATTTTTTTCAGGATTGGAGCATCGGCGAACACGACAGAGTATCCTCGACATCGATGCTTGAACGCACACTCCACGACAGATATGGTTGGTAGTCATGCGAGGATTCGTTCCAGCTTTCCGTACCGGAGTATGCGCATGGGCGTTGTTATTAGGATGCGGACAAGCATCGGGCCTCGATCCTCGCACGCAACTGGACGAATACACAAAACAAGTCTGGAACACCGAGAGCGGACTACCGCAGGACTCCGTTCATGCAATGCTACAAACCGCCGATGGCTTCCTGTGGATCGGGACTGAGGGTGGCCTCGCACGATTCGATGGATATCAATTCCGCAGTTTCGATCGCGAGAGTACGCCCGCACTGGCCGGTAATGACATTCGCTGCCTTCTCGAAGATCACTCAGGTGCCCTCTGGATCGGAACCGCTTCCGGCCTGACACGCCTGAAGGACGGCCGAACGCAGGAGTTCGGACCCGGCGACGGCGTCCCTCCAGGAGCCATCCGCACTCTATTGGAGAGCGGCGACGGTCGCTTGTGGATATTGACGGTCGGTGGCGTTGCCGTAGCTCCGGTGGAACATATAAATGTCGGGAAGATTAGCTTTCAGCCCCTTTCGCAGCGCGATGGGATACTGGGCGGCGATGTGCTTTCCCTGGCAAACGATTCCGGCAATGGCGTATGGATCGGTACCTCACAAGCGCTCAATCATCTAGGGAGGTCACGGGCGGATCATGGTTTGGCCGCAACAATAGGCAAAGACGTCAATGCCATTACTAATGTAGTGGGCCGTCCGGGGGCCATTCTCGTCGCATCGGCAAACGGCGTATTCCAGGTGGAAGAGGGCGTTGCTACGCTCCTCACGAAACGCGAGATGTTGCCAATAGGAGGTGTACGAACGCTGCTTTCGACGCGTGACGGCATTTGGCTCGTCGGCAGGAGCAGCGTGACCCTGATCGGGCCTAAGAGTACCCAGACATTCGCCGCTGGTGCAGCCTTGCCCGGGACACAGGTACTCACGATTACCGAGGACCGAGACCACGCGGTGTGGATCGGGACGAACAGCGGTCTAGCGAGATTCTGGAATGGCCAGATGCAAAGCGTCGGAGGAAAAAGCGATTCCGCAGCGGTACTCTCGATCTTTGAAGACAAGGATGGAGACCTCTGGGTAGGTACCGAGACCGCGGGCGTTAGCGTGTTGCGTGCGCGCGCGTTTGAAGTTTTAAAGGGCTCAATGGGAACTGGCGAGCGGGCGGCCACATCCGTTGTGCAAGCTGCGGATGGCGGCTTGTGGGTGGGGACGGATGGCGAAGGACTCATACATCTGGAAGCAAAGCAAAGCGGCTCCCATACCTATACAGCCAGGGATGGGTTGGCGAGCGACACTGTCCTGGCGATAGCAACAAGCGCAACGGGAGACCTGTGGGCAGGAACGCCTGACGGGTTGAGTTTGTTACGCGATGGACATTGGCGCACCTTCACTTCAGCCGATGGTTTGACGGATGACCTGGTGCGCTCTGTGCTTGTGACGCACGATGGGGCGACGTGGATTGGCAGTCGGCATGGCGTAACGCGATGGAAAGATGGAGTCGCCACCAAGCTGACAGCGGCTCAAGGGCTCGGGAGCGATCTGGTGGGTCCGATGCTTGAAGATACAGCGGGCAACCTATGGATTGGAACGTCGCATGGCCTTTCACGTCTGCATGCGGAGTCGCTGAAAAACTACACCGTTGCCGACGGCCTGCCGAGCAACACGATCACGAGCCTCGAGGCAAGCACAGACGGCGCGCTGTGGGTGGGCACCAATGGACAGGGCCTTGCGCGATGGGACGGCAAAAAGTTCTTTAGCTATGCCAACGCTGTAACACTCCCGCACGAAATCTATGCGTTGCTCAAGGATCGCTTCGGCTTTCTGTGGATGTTATCCGACCGGGGAATCTTTCGTGCTTCGATAGCAGAACTCGATCTCTTCCGCGTCGACCAGAAGACAGATATCGCTATCGCACCGTATGGCGCGGCAGATGGTCTGCCATTGGTTGAGACGGCGACCATAGGATATCCTGCGGCGTGGAAGCTGACCGATGGGCGGCTGGCATTTGCGACGCGACGCGGCATCGTTCTCGTGGAGCCTTCGCGTTTATCCCTGGTTGTTGATCCTCCCCACGTGGTCCTGGAAGACATCACAGTCGACGACAAGAACGTGACTGCCGAAGAAATGGCTTCGCTTCCATCCGGGCGCCTGCATTTTTCTTTTTCGTTCGCCGGCATTCATCTCGTTGCGCCTCAGCGTGTGCAGTACCGTTACATGGTTGAAGGATTGGACCACACTTGGGTCGACGCCGGTACGCGAAGAGTGGTCTACTACACCAGTATTCCCCACGGGCGCTACCGGTTCCTCGTTTCGGCGCGAACCGCGGGCGGAACATGGGGTCCGGTGACGGAGTTGCCGTTTGAGCTGCGCCCGCACTTCTACCAGACGGCATGGTTTGGAGTTCTCCTGGCTCTGCTGGTCGCGGGCATAGTTATCATCATCTACAGGTTGCGGGTGCGTACGCTGCGAGGCAGATTCGATGCCGTAGCAGCGGAGCGAAATCGACTCGCTCGTGAAATCCACGACACACTGGCGCAAAGCTTCGTCGCCGTATCGATGCGGCTTGAGACCATGGCCCAGATGCTGCGGGCGTCGAGCGGCATCCAATCCTGCCGCGAACAGCTCGATCAAACGCGCACATTGGTCCGAGAAGGTCTGGAGGAAGCTCGGCGATCGATCTGGGACTTGCGATCAGAAGGACCAGAGGCGCAAAGTTTGCCTGCGAGGTTGGCACGCCTGGTCCGCGAAACGACCGATCAGGGTACTGCCATTCGCTTGGAAAACACTGGCGTTTATAGGGTGCTACGGCAGTCCACGGAAGACGAGCTTTATCGCATCGCGCAGGAAGCAATGACAAATGCCATCCGCCACGCAAACGCCTTAACCATATGGCTGCGGTTGAACTACTCACTGGATCGCGTGTCCCTCGAAGTTGTCGATGACGGAGTCGGCTTCGACGCTTCGAAAGGGCCTACCACCGAAGGCGGACACTTTGGTCTCGCAGGGATACACGAGCGAGCGCGGATTCTGAAAGCAGAGGTTATGCTGGAAAGCGTCCCAGGCGAAGGCACTAGCATGCGGGTCAGCATCCCACTCGGACGCGACGACAAAGAGAAAAGAAAGAAGGCCTGAATGACTACACCGATACGACTGCTTGTAGTTGACGACCACCCCGTGGTGCGAGGCGGCCTGGTCGCGCTGCTCAGCACGGTGGAAGATATGAAGGTCGTCGCCGAAGCCAGCGACGGACGCGAGGCCTTCGACCAATATGGCCTTCACCAGCCGGACGTTGTCCTGATGGACCTCAGGCTGAAAAGTGTTGGGGGTGTCGAAGCCATCCAGTTGATTCGCGCGCAATGGCCAGCGGCGCGCGTTATCGTCCTCACCACATTCGATGGCGATGAAGATATTTATCGTGCAATTCAGGCAGGCGCGAAAGCCTATCTACTCAAAGGCATGTCCATTGATGAGCTGATAGAGGCCATCCGCTCCGTGCATCAGGGACGCGTACGAATACCTGCAGCGATTGCCGAGAAGCTGGCAGGGCGCATGGCCGGCCCCCAGCTAACCAGCCGCGAACTCGAAGTTCTACAGCTCATCGTGCGTGGACGCAGCAACAAGGAAATCGGGAATGATCTTGCAATTTCCGAGGCGACCGTAAAAACCCACGTCAACAGCCTGCTCGGAAAGCTGGCTGTCAATGATCGGACGCAGGCCTCAACCGCCGCCATTCAACGCGGCATCGTCCATTTGGATTAGTCTCAGGAGACAGAAAGATGAGGAGCAAAGCAATGCCACAAACCAGGGATGGGGTTGGAATACCATCGGCACGGGGAAGGTTCGGTGATCGCGCCAGGAGAATTGGTCGCCTGGGTTCGATAGGCGTTGTTCTGTTATGGCTTGGTGCTGCCATCGCTCAGCCGAGCTCCACTCCCTGGCATGCGGCTACTGATAAAGAACTGAAATCACTATTGCCCGCGCGCGCAACAGTCGAGAAAGAACACATCGAAACGGAGATGAGGACTGCGTCGGGCATCACCGACGGGCGTGGAAAGTTTGTCGCCGGGATCGTGCTGATTACTGCGGGATACTCCGCCGATGGAAAATATTCTCACTACCTCATCGCGCAGGTACCAATTCAGATTGGCGAGATCTCGCTATCGCCTGGTGAATACGTCTTCGGTTGGCAACGCGAACAAGATGCGCTCCATGTGCATTTTTATGACGCTAACACCGGTGTTGAGCGTGGGTCAGTTTTCGCCAAGCGGATGGAGGGGAACGTAGGCGTGGAGTCATTCAAGATCTGGACACCGCAAACCCGATCCGTATTTCAGCTTGGCCGCTTCGGCATTCCGTACCAAATACAGAAGTAAGACGACCTGCCTTGACTAGGCGTAATCCATCCCACCGAATCATTAGCACAAGCACAAAACAGATGCGCTACGCAAAATCGCCACATCGACCCTCTGCCCAAAGCAGTTGGAGTGACATTTGTCCAGATGGTTGATTTGGTGAAGCATAGTCTCAGAGAACGATGACGATTGATCCAGACTCGTCTCATGCTTCACAGCCATGAGCGCTTTATTCGCATCGCCAAGGGAGAAAATCGTCGCGTCTGGCCGGATTCCAATGCCACTCGCGACTTGAAGAAAGTCCCGCGCGTCGTGCCGGGTCATATTCACTACGCTAAATTGTCGCAATTCAGTCCGGACGGCATTTTTGCAAAGCACGGGGAATGACAAAATCCGACTATAGCTGTTGACACGAAGGTGTAGAAGCATTATGTTGCTCCCTATCTTCTTCCGTCGGGCCAGCTCCTTTCCCAATCAGAGTTCAGGAGACAATCCATTCGATACCTCCGCCAAGTTGAAGCACTCATTGCGCGCCTTCCGCGCGGGAACATTATGTTGGTCGCGGCTTCTGGGTCGCTGCATTTTCGATGCTGGCCTTCTTCACATTCAGAAACCCCATTTGCAATTCAGCGCAAAGCTAACCAACTCCCACGAGAACAGTTCAGTAGACGACTGAACTATACAGAGCTGTCCACGTTTACGAATTACTTGGCGCGTTGAAATGGAATCAGGATCAAGCATTCAACAGCCCGGGCAGACAGGACTGCCGGCTCGCAATTCGAGCCTGCGGTAACCGTGCTGTCGGCAAGTTCATCATCCTTTGGCACATCCCAATCATGAGGGCATCGCCATGATGGTCAAGATCGAAATGCTCGCGTACCCATAGGTGCCTTACGACGGTCTTGGCGTGCCAGAGATGAACCCCGACCGCCAATTCAGATTATTGAAACATCCTGGATCGCGAATCAGACCTATAGAACCATTCCGGTAAGCATTGATCTATCTCAGGAGAGCAAGTATGGAACTCGAAGTAGCTGTTGTTGGAGGCGGTGTTTCAGGCGCATACAGTGCCTGGCGTTTGCAAGAAGCGCACGGTGCAACAGATCGGATCGGTCTGTTTGAGTATAGCGACCGCATCGGTGGACGTCTTTTCACAGTAACGATGCCCGGACTACCCAATGTGAAGGCAGAGGTTGGCGGCATGCGTTACATCAAAGACCAGCATCCTGTTGTAACGAGCATTGTCGAGCATCTTGGACTTGAAACCGCTCCCTTCCCGATGGGTGCTCCTGCGCCGGTGGGAGCCAACTGCAATCTCTTCTATCTACGTGGCAAGCACCTGCGCCTGCATGAGTTATCCGACGCTGACAAGGTTCCTTACAGCATGGGCTGGCCCGAGCGCGGCCTGGGCCCAACGCAGCTGCAGATCCAGGTAATGAACAATATCTATCCGAACTTCGGCAACTTGACCCTGTGTGAGCAGATGAACATCCAGGTTTTCGGTCAGCCCATGTACAAGTTCGGCTTCTGGAATCTGCTCTATCGTGTGCTTAGCAATGAGGGTTATCAGTTTATGAAAGACGCAGGGGGCTACGAGGCCAACGTTGCTAACGCCTGCGCCGTAACGCAGTTACCTGCCACCGAGTATGGCGACAATACAGAGTTTCTGACGCTCCGCGACGGCTACGATCAACTTCCGATCACACTGGTGGAGCGCTTTCAGGAACTCCCCGGAAGACTGCCGAGCGGCAAACGTATACATACTAACCAGCGGCTCGCCCGCATCGAAATCGGCGAAGGAGAATTTCCTTACACGCTGTACTTTGAGCCCACTGTCACCGAAAAACACATCACGACAGTGATGCATGCAAAGAACAAATCATCCGCACCAAAGCCGCTTGTCGTTCACGCAAAGAAAATTATTCTCGCCATGCCGCGCCGCTCGTTGGAGTTGATCGAGAGCAGTTTCTTTCAGGATCCATGGCTCAAGGAACACCTATCGTCCGTACTGATCCAGAGCGCCTTCAAGCTATTCTTGGCCTATGAGCGCCCATGGTGGCGCGCGCTGGGGTTGGTAGCTGGACGCTCAGTTACGGACCTCCCCATTCGCCAGGTGTACTACTTCGGAACCGAAGCCGAGCAACCCGAGGGGAAACCATGGCTCAACTCATTGTTGATGGCCTCCTACAACGATATGGGCACAGTTCCCTTCTGGAAGGGCCTGGAACAGGGCAAACCCTACCTCGGCTACAAACCTTCATGCGGTGGCAAGTCGACAGGCGATATGCTGTCGCTTGGGGATCTCCCCGCGACCGATCAGATGGTTCGAATTGCCCACAAACAGGTCGAAGAATTACACGGCATCCCAGAGATACCACTCCCCTACGCGGCGGTGTACCACTCCTGGAACGAGGATCCATACGGTGGTGGCTGGCACGAATGGAAGGCCGGCGTTCGCCTGGATGAGATCATGTGCCGCATGCGCAAGCCGGTACCCAAACACGACATTCACATTGTTGGTGAAGCGTATTCCTACGGGCAGGGTTGGGTAGAAGGTGCGCTCGATACCGCAGAGTCCACCTTGCAGGATTTCTTCGGGCTGAAACCGCCAAAATGGCTCCATATGGGCACCAACACGCTTTTACCAAATCCATGCCCGGGTTGCGGTCCCATCGACGATCAGAACCCTGTCTGCGTTCCCGTCGGCGTTACGAATACCTTGGCAGGTATTACACCCAACTGCAATGACGAAGGCCCGGTTCAGTAGCCATGATGACGACAAGATCCTCCACCACCGTAGCAATCTACCTCGCCACACGCCTGCGCGATATCGGCGTTGGCCACGTCTTCACCATTCCAGGAGATTACTGCGCTCCCTTCCTCGACGCGCTGGATGATCTTCCCGGTATCGAGCGCGTTCCGAATATCAATGAACTCGGTTGCGGTTACGCAGCCGATGGCTATGCACGTTTCAAAGGCGTCGGCGCAGCCTGTGTGCAATACGGTGTCGGCGCCTTCTCACTCCTGAACTGTGTCGCCGGTTCGTTTGTCGAATTTGTTCCTGTGGCCATTCTTTCTTCTAGTCCAGGAGCTTCCAGCCGTCTGCTTGAACAACAACAGAACATCCTCTTCCATCATTCGACCGGCGACCTGCTAGCGGACCAGAAGGTCTTCGAGCACGTTACCGTTGCATCGGTTGTCATTACCGATGCGGAAAGCGCACCCCGGGAGATAGATCATGCTCTTACGCAAATGCTCACACATCGCAGGCCGGTATACATCGAAGTGATCAGCAGTGTCTGGAAGCAGTCCTGCCCGGGCCCGGTTGGGGAACTGCAAGCGATAGCAGCCACAAGCGATCCAGCATCACTTACCGCGGTCGTGGATGCCACTTGGGCCGCAATGGCCGCTGCCGAGCAACCAGTCTTCTTCTTCGGAGTGGAGTTGCAACGGTATGGCCTGCAGGCTCTTGCCCAACAAATTGTTGAAATCACTGGAATCCCGTTCACAACAACATCTCTGGCGAAGACAGTACTCGACGAAAGCCATCCTCTTTTTGCCGGCACCTATGCGGGTCCAGCTTCTCCTCCGTCGACCAATAGCCTGATGAAAGCTAGCGACTGCGTTCTCGCGCTCGGCACCATTATCACCGACGATTACCTTGACTTGATGGCCTCGTCATTTCAGAAGATGGTCCGTGTCTCCCATGATGAAACGCGGGTGGGCTTGACCTACTTTGAGTTCGTCGCACTTCAGCACTTCCTGCCTGCATTGATCGATCGGCTCAAGCTGAATCCACTTCCCCATAGACCGGCTCCGCCCGAGCCGGTACCCGCATTACAGATGCCTTCAGAGAAGCAACTCACCTATGAACTCTTCTATGAGACTCTTGCAAGCTTTTTGCTAACCAGCCCAATGCTGCAAAGCTCCGTCCTCATCCTTGGTGAAAGCACTTCTCTTTACGTCTTCGGCAATCTCTTCGGCTTGCCATCTGACTCTTTTGTCTCCCAGGCTGCATGGGGATCGCTAGGTCACGAGACTGGATCGGCGCTTGGTGTAGGGCTAGGCAGCGGCAAGCGACCCATCGTCGTCGCAGGCGACGGCGGATTCATGATGGTCTGTCAGGAACTTTCGAGCCTGGTCCAGGCCAGGAGCGACGCTATAGTCTTCGTCCTCAGTAACAAGGGCTACGCGATTGAGCAAGCCTTCGTGAATCTGAAAGCCTTCGAGTCCGGCGGTAAGTTCGCCCCTTATGATGACCTGCCCACATGGAACTACCCGGCGCTCGCCAAGGCATTCGGTGCGCGCGGCGCGCAAATAACGACAACTGCAGAGTTGCTGTCCTTTCTGCAAGACCTCACCCCGTGTGACGTTCCCACGCTCGTCGAGATCGTCGTCCCCGAACACGACCTGGCGCCACAGCTGAAGCGTCTGGCCGAACCGCCACCCACCCTATTGCGCTATCACCGCCAGGAAAGTTCCATCGTTCGAGGCTTTGCCAAGCTCTAACGACTCACATCTTCTCCAAGGACTCTATGAATATCTTTCGACCTGCCATTACCAATCTCAGCGTCATCGCCATCCTCTTCTCTTCAGGCTTGGTGGCTCAACAGACAATGGCGATGCACAATCACGAATCGATGTCGGATTCCGCGTGCATCTCGGAATGGGCCAAGCCCATTGAGCTTTTTTCGGCCGAAAAGATTGGGACACTCTCTCATCCTGTTTCGACCAAGAGCGAAAAGGCACAGCTCTACTTCAACCAGGGGCTCACCTTCTACTATGGCTTTGATAGCCTCTCCGCTATGCGTTCGTTCCATGCGGCGTCCGAGGCCGACAACAAACTAGCTATGGCTTACTGGGGTGTGGCACTCGCTGCCGGAGGCGACCTGAATATCCCCATCAATGACCCCTGTATGAAGCTTGCCATTCAGCAAAGCAAACTTGCTCTGCTTTATAAAGAGGCCGCATCCGAAGCGGACAAGCTCTATGTAAACGCTATCGCGGTGCGCTACGGCACGGATATCTCAGCCGCTCCTGCGGATCGCGACCCCGCGCAGCTAAGCGTTCCCTTCATGCTGGCCATGCGCGGAGCATACGAAAAGCTCTTCTTGCAATCGCCAACACCTGACCCAGATGTTGCGGCTCTCTACGCCGTTGCATTGATGAACCTTCGTCCCTGGCTCTGGTGGACTACCGACGGCAAACCATCGAACGAGATCACGCTCGCACTCTCCGCGCTTGAGACGGGACTGAGAAACCCAAAGCTTAAGGACCACCTTGGTCTGAACCACTTCTACATCCATGCAACGGAAGAGGCGCCAATGGAAGTCGCCCTGCGCGCGCTACCTTCCGCGCAACGACTGATGGAGCTAGCTCCGGAGCGCACATCGCATCTCCGCCACATGCCGGCACACACATTTCTGCGCGCGGGTATGTGGCCACAAGTGGTAGCAGCCAACGAGCGTGCCGTTGCAGCCGATAAGTGGTGGGCTGATCAATGCACCGCCAGTATCGTCGCTCCCCAGTGCAACCAGCTACTGGTGGGGCACTATAGCAGCCACGACATGCTCTTTCTCGCCGTCGGCCTGAACAATCAGGGTCTCTGGGACAAGACGCAGAACATTGCTGAGCAAACCGAAGCGAATGCCACCAGGTTCCTCAAGACACAGCCCGACCTGGAACACTATCTCACTACCCGTGCCATGATGGCGGCGCATTTCGGTAAGTGGGAGTATTTGGCTGCTCTCCCGAAGCCACAGAGCCCTATGCCCGATCCTCACGCGTCTGCCTATTGCTCGCAACTACATTACAAGCTGGAGACCGCCATCTGGTACTTCGGTCAGACAATGGCCGACGCTCAGTTCAAACGCTCCACGCGCGAAAATCTTTATGCCTTCAATCAGGCCTCGGCATGCTCCGCAAACGCCAACCAAGGCTGGGGCAACAATGCCGCAGCGTCTATCCTCGCCGTCGTGCATTGGCGGCTGCTGGCACGCATTGCGCAGAAAGAAGGCCGCACAGCCGATTCCGTAGAGGATGCTCGTCTCGCCGTCGAGATGGAGGATCTTCTTGACTACGACGAGCCTCCCGGGTGGTACATCTACTCTCGCGAAACGCTTGGCGCAGCTCTACTTCGTGCAAATAAAGCCGACGAAGCTTTGGAAGTCTTCGAACAGGACCTTGCGGCACATCCGAACGATTCACGTTCTCTCTTCGGCCGTTGGCAGGCGTTATTGGCAAAGCATTCGCCAGATGCGCAGAAGGCTGGCACAGAATTCAAAGCCCAGTGGTTGGGATCGGACTATCCAAGTCTGGATGATATGTGATTGCCCGATGGTATTTGGGCGAGGCACAGGCGCAGACGCGAAATATTCGATTTGTTGAGAATGTGGATGGTCGGGGCGGAGAGATTCGAACTCCCGACCCTCTGCTCCCAAAACAGATTACCATATTTCAGCCAAACCATTGAAAACATGGACTAAATAAGCCCTTTGGAATCAATGAAACTCGTGGTTCTTTGAGGTTCAGCCTACATCGGTGAAGTTTTCTTGCACTCAATTTTGACTACAGTCTTCAAATGCGAATTCTTCGACGGCGAGCAAACTGATGTGGTTCCAGTTCGAGACATTTCATGGAGCCACTGTACGTCTACGGTTCGGTATTAGCTCACCCTACACTCCGTTGGCAGAAGTGCCCATCTGAAACCTAAAGGCCCCGCGACACTTACAACTAACTTTCACACCGAACGACCAACGCCTTACATAGCGGACGAGGTGCTAGAGCTAAGTGCGCATCGGGAGCATAGCGAGAACGCGACTTCCCAGGCGATTTCGACGGGGTACCTCTGAATAGCTCATCTCGACCTCTGCCTGGAAATCCGTCGGAATCACCTCCGCCAAGGGAACGCGGCTGATACTTTTGAGAACTCAACTTCCTAAGTGGGGTAAAGGCGATTGAACACATCAATGTACTCTATAAGGTAAGAGGAAGCCGATGCCACTCTCAGAAATTGGCGGTCAGGGGATGAGGCAATTTTTGGAACTTGCCTCGGCCTTTTTGCTCTCCGCTGCCATTGGTTTAGAGCGCGAAATCCGCCACAAGAGTGCGGGATTGCGAACCTATACGGTCGTTGGAACGACGGCTGCATTATTTTTGCTAATTTCGAAGTATGGCTTCACCGATGTTTTGGTTGCAAACCGCGTTGTGCTGGACCCGTCCCGGGTAGCGGCACAGATCGTAACAGGCATTGGGTTCATCGGCGCCGGTCTTATTTTTGTCAGGGGGGACAGAGTAACTGGTCTCACGACCGCCGCCACGGTATGGCTCGTCACAGGAGTAGGAATGGCCTGCGGCGCCGGACTACCTTTGCTTGCACTCGCGGCTACTGCTGCCTACTTCGTTGTCGCATTTGTCTTCCCACGAATTGTACGGCTCTTACCCGGCGAACCGCTTCCAACCGAGCAATCCGATACCACTCAGCACGATTGAGCGTTCAAGAATCGCGTACCTAGCTAGCGTGTATCAGATTGTCCTTGGTCCGATATGCAAGATAGAAACCGGCAGGGACGAGGAAGACAGTGAGCATCACTGATAGCGTAAGTCCCCCGATCAATGCTTGTGCAAGCGGTGCATAGGATTCGCTTCCTTCGCCGAGCTTCAGCGCCATTGGCATGAGTCCGATGATGGTTGCGAGTGAGGTCATCAGGATTGGCCTCAAGCGGACTCGGCAGGAAGTGACGACTGCTTCGCGGACTCCCATCCCTTCCTTTAGAAGGTGATGTGCGAACTCAACGATCAGAATGCTGTTTGATAGAGAGATGCCAGCGAGCATCACCACTCCCATCAGGGACATCACATTGAGTGTTGTATGCCAAGCGAGCAACGCGATGATGACGCCTGTGATGCCGGGAGGAAGAGCGAGCAAGATGATAAAGGGATCAACGAAGGAACGGAATTGGGCAACGAGAATGAGGTACAGCAAGAGTACGGAAAGGGTGAGCCCGATAGCGAAGCTGTGAAAGGACTCGTTCATTGAATTCACGCTGCCGTTCAAGGTGACGCTCATGCCATTCGCTGACTCCGTCGATTTCACAATGGCCTGAATGCTGCGAGTGATACGACCGAGATCCTCATTTTGAGGACGCACATAAATATCGACATCGCGGCGAATCTGGGTGTGGTCAAGCTCAGTTGGGGCATTGAACTGCTGGATATCGGCAACCATGTCTAAACGTGTCGTTTGCCCAACATTGGCACCATGAAGCGGGATCGCCTTGAGATCGTCAAGTGACTTGATCTGGCCGTCTTTATACATGACGGTGAGAAAGTAATTGTTGCCGCTGTTGGGGTCGATCCAGATGCTAGGAGCGATCATCTGATTCGACGTAAGAGCCGTAATGATGTTGGATACAACTTCCTTCTCGGTCAGTCCGAGTTCACCTGCGCGCGTTCGATCAATCGCGATGCGTAAGGATGGATAGTCGATGTCCTGCGGAATGTAGACATCTGCAATTCCACTAATCTTACGAATGCGCGACGCGATGGACTGGGCGGTGTTGTAATCCGCCGTTATGTCATTGCCCGCGACGCGCACGTCAATGGGAGCCGGGGCACCCATATTGAGCACGCCATCAACCAGGCTTCCGCTGCCGAAGAAAGTTTGAAGCTCGGGCATCTCGGTTGCGAGGGCATGTTTTACCTCGTCGATATAGGTAAAGCTGCTCGTCGTATGATCCGGTGCGAGGGCGACCTGCGTAAAGCCGGTGTGCATGGCGGAGTTCGGAGAGTAGAGTGCCGAAAATCCAGGGTTGACGCCGATATTGGAGACGATCATGCCCATGTCGTGTCTCGAAACGATGCGCCGGATAATGCTTTCCAGTTTTGCGGTCTCCACGTTTGTATCGTCCAAGCGAGTTCCAGAGGGCGCTTTGAAGTTGATGACAAACTGTCCCGCATCCGTGCGAGGAAAGAATGAAAGCCCCAACAAAGGAAACAGGAGCAGACTCAAAAGAAAAATCACTCCAAAGACCGCGAGCGTCGCGCGAGGAACTTCAAGCACCCGGTGGACGAGCCGGTCGTAGCGGCGCAGGAGACCGTCGAACGCTGCGGTAAAGTGCGCATTGAATCTTGCCCAAATACCTGTCTTGGTCGCAGTCGTTTCGGCTGAAATTTGGCGTTCGGTTTCGGCCGACTCATGAACAACATCGCCGTGCGCGCTCTTGATAAAGCGGGCACAGAACAGTGGAACTACTGTGAGCGCCACGAAATAAGAGGCGAAGAGTGAAATCACTACGGCCAACGCAAGCGCCGAAAAGAGGAAGCGGCTTACGCCGTACAACATTGTTACGGGAAAGAACACCACCACCGTCGTCAGGGTGCCAGCTAACACGGGGAGGGCCACTTCTTGTCCGCCCTTTTCAGCGGCGACCGAAGGGGCCTCCCCGCCCTCAAGATGGCGGAAGATATTTTCGAGGACTACTACTGAATTGTCGATAAGCCGAGACAGGGCCAGAGCCAGTCCACCCAGGACCATGCTGTTGATTGAGCTGCCGGAAAGCCGCAGGACGATGAAGGTAGCCAAGAGTGAGAGCGGGATGGAAAAGAACACCGCTAGTGTTGCCCTCATGCTGCCGAGAAAGATCAGAATCATGAGGCAAGTCAGGAATAGACCGATTCCGCCCTCATGGATGAGGGTCTCGATCGCGGTTCTAACAAAGCGGGCTTGATCGAAGACTACTGTTGCTTTGAGTGAGGAGGGAACGTCGTAGAGCTTCTTGATAGTGGCTTTTACGCCGTCCACGATAGCGATTGTGTTGGAATCTCCGCCTTGTTTGAAAATAGGCAAATAGACAGCCCGCTGGCCGTCAACACGAACGATGTTGTACTGGCGTCCAAAGGAGTCCTGAGGGGTCGCAACGTCCCCAACGCGCACTGTGGATTCGCCGACAGTCTTGATGGGTACGGTGGCAATGTCGTCGGGGCCCTTTAGCATCGAGTTGGTGTAGATGTTGTAGTCGAACCGACCAATCTGTGCATCTCCAGCGGGAAGAATCACGTTTGCATCATTGACCGCTCGTACCACGTCCATCGGGCTTAGCTGGCTGGCCTCTAGCTTGTAAGGATCGACGTAGAGCTGAATCTGTCGCCACGTACCTCCGAAAGGCTGCGGAACTGACGCGCCCTGGACCCCGGCTAGCTGGTTTCGAACGAAGTTCTGACCTAAATCCTTGAGCTTGCTTTCGCTCAAACCCGAGCCAGTGAGAGGGACCAAGGCTACGGGAATGCTAGAGGCATCCTGTTTCAGGATGATGGGAGGATAGGTGCCTGGGGGCATGTCCTTCAGGTCGCTCATGGCTAATGACGAAATGGAGGCCGCCGCGGTATCTGGATCGGTGCCAGCACGGAAGAAGACCTTGATGAGACTGACGCCCGGGAGCGAGCGTGATTCCATATGGTCGATACCGCTTGCCAAGGTGAACTGACGCTCAAGGTGATAAGTAATGTTCGTTTCAATCTGCTGTGGAGGCATACCGGAGTAGAACGTCGCTACAGCAACCACAGGCAGATTGATAGACGGAAACATGTCCACAGGCATATCCGACACGCTGACGGCACCGAGGATCATCACAACGAGGCAGAGCACAACGATCAGATAGGGATTGCGGATGGAGAACCCGGACATGCTGCCTCTTTCTTATTCGTAATGCTTAGTTCTGTGTAGCCGCACTTTCGTAGCTGGCGGCTTTGGCGTCTACCTTCTCACCATCAGCGAGACCACTGTGCCGACCGACCGCCACTTGATCCCCTCGCTGCAAGCCAGAAAGTATCTCGACGCGCATAGGCGTTTGGAGGCCTGTCGTCACCTTCACGAGATGAAGTTCACCGTCTCGAACGAGGTAGGCTTGTTGAACGCTGGTGCCAAGTCCATCGACCGCATCAAGCGGTACGCTCAGAACATTCGGTCGCGCCGCGAGATGCAGATGGACCTCTGCATACATTCCGGGAACGAGCTTTGCGTCACGGTTTTGGACATCGACTTCGGTATCCATTGTGCGAGTCGCCATCTGGACAGAGTCCGCATATCGCGTGACCTTGCCTTCAATCGTCGTGCCGAGGTTGGCTACGTTCACTTCCACAGCTTGCCCGTCTTTGATCTCAGCTACCGCGCTTACCGGGACGGGCAGAATGACGCGCAACGTGTCGTTCTGTGCAATACGGACAACGGGCATGGCTTGCGATTGAGACGAGGTTCCTGCTTGAATCATTGACCCGGTATTGGCGTAACGCTTTGTGATGACTCCGGTGAACGGAGCGCGGATAGTGGCATATTGCGACATTGCCTGGGTGCGAGAGTATTCCGACTCAGCACCGGATTTCATCTCTTGAGCTGCCTTCAACCCGGAGTTTGCGCTCGCCAGTTGTGCCGCAGCCTCAAGATCACGTGACTGCGCAACATCTACGTCCTGACGAGGAATCAAACCTTTGTCCTTAGCGGCAACATCTCGGACGCGCTCAAAGGAGAGATGCGCTATATTCGCTGCGGCTTGGGCATGCGTAATTTCCGCTTGTGCCGTTACGACGTTCGCCTCAGCGGTAGCGACACCGGCCTTGGCTTTTGCCATTTCATCCTGAATCTCGGGGACTTCGAGGGTTGCAAGGACCTGGCCTTGCTGAACGCGGTCGCCTATATCAACGCGGATATCCTTCACATAGCCTGCAATTTTTGCCATCACATCTACTTCTTGATAGGGCCTGAACTCAGCCGATAACGTGAGATCGTTGGCCAGTGTCGCAGGTTCTACAACTGCGAAAGGAACTGTCGGCACGTCAGCAGGAGGCGGAGCGCTGGTTTTGCAGGATGTCAGCAGACCAGCGCCGGAGGCTGTCAGTATCCCGATGATTGTCGTACGAAGGTGAGATGCCATGACAGATATTCCTTTCAATTCAGAAGGCCCGCCGCGAAATCCAGTTCCGCACGGCGTGAGAGATAGGTGAAAGTGGCATCGGCGGCGGTGATTTCGGCGGATGTCTCGTTCAACTGAGCCTCATTGAGCTCGACGATGCTTCCAAGGCCGGCGTCATACCGATCCTGTGCCAGGCGAAGGGCTTCCTTGCTCTGAGCGACAAGCCGAGTGGTTACATCAAGGCTGCGATAGGCTTCGTCGGCCTGATACCAGGCATCACGAACCTGCTCCGTTACTTGTAACTGCACCTGCTGAACGTCTTGGGTACGGGCATTTGCTTCCAGTTCAGCTTCGTTCTTGCGTGCAGCAAAAAGGCCACCGTTGAAGACCGGGATATTGAGGTTGAAGCCAACTGCTGCGTAGTTATCGTGGAGGGTGTGATCGTGAAAGGGTACTTGTCCCGCTGCTCCCAGAACATTCAGTGACGGATAGCTGAGTCTCTTTTCTGAGATTGCGAACTGGTTAGCAGCAATCTGCTGCTCTCTCACTGCATTTAGATCAGCGCGGTGCGTTCGCGCGGTCTGCAGATAGGATTCTGCGTCAGGCGGCAGACTGTCCGCTGGGATGGTCTCATCGCTCAATGAAGCAGTAACAAGCTGCGATGAGCCAATGGCAGTGGCTAGCCGTGCTCTTTGCTGAGCTACCATGCTTTGCGCTCGAACAACTGTAAGTTCGGCTTCGCTTTCCAACACCTTGGCGAAATTTACATCGAGGGTGGACCGCAGTTCGCTATCAGCCAGCGCGGACAACTGATGCGAGATGAGGTGGCGATTCGCCTGAGCTGCCTGCGCAGCCCGTAGAACCGCCTCCGATCCGAGAACCTGATAGTAGGCTTCGCGAACATTCAGCCGTACCTGGGCCCTCGTCAGCGTTGCAAAATCGTTTTGCGCTTGTGCGGTGGCGCGTGCGCTACCGACGAGGGCGCTAGTCCGCCCAAAGTCCGTGACCAGTTGTGCGAGACTGCCGCCGTACGCAAATCGGTCAGACACGGCGGATGTTGTAATGTTGCCGGCGGCAGTGGACGTGCCTACGTCTGCCACCTTCACTCCTGTTACGTTAAAAGCCACTAGTGGAAGAAAGCCCGATTGGCTCTCACGAATTCGCTGCACAGATGCGCGAGCGCGTAGCTGCGCGGCTAGCATCCGGGGCTGGTTTGCGAGTGCGATGGATTCAGCCTGCGGGAGTGTAAGGGTTTGGGATGGGTCTACACTTCCGCTGATCTGCGCGAACGAACCTTGGTGTCCCAGGAATAGTCCTAGAGAGATCAATAACGTTACTTTGCAGCTCTGCATTAGCCAATTACCCTTTCCGCATTCGTCACCAGCTTCAAAATTTCCGTCGGGTGTGCCTCGACCAGTCCGTCGGTTACCAGTGCCAGCAGATGAGGCAGAATGGTTTCAACCATTTCTTTTGACTCGATGAAGTAGAGGATAACCGGCAGATGGAGACCGGCGACATCACCCGCTCCGCTCGTATGCAATTGATGATGTGCCCCGAAACCCGCATGGGCACGAAACGCCGTTGCGCCTTCGACTCCACTTGCACGAAGAAACGCGAATAATTCATCGAGCAAAAACCCGCCCGCGGCGCCCGTGTCCTGATTGAGATGAATGGTCACCTTGACCGCCGGACCTGCTTGCAACATGCATTGCTCCACTGATTCAGGGGTTGGACTTCTACCGGCTGGCAACTGCCGATTCCGGAAGAACTTCCAGAAGGGCGGTACTATGCTGCCAGATCTTCGCGGAGCGACGTTGCGAGACGAGAGATAGCGTTGACGGATTCGAGCCTGAACCAACTTCCTTCGCCGAGGAGCCAACGAAGCCATACAGACCGCAAGCAGATGCGGAAAAGATATCGACCGATTCTTCTGTGGAACTGGCATCACATGGAGTGGGCGAATTACCCGTATGTGCAATGAGGTGGGCATAGACGCCGTCGCGACGGTTGTAGGCGACCACGTCATCGTCCTTATTGACGACAGCCGTCTGGGAGGGACGAAGTTGATCCCCGCCGATCTGCTCAACGGTATCGAGCGTATCGTCATTGGGAAGAGGAGTCCGCGCCGCCTGAGCCGCCAAGGGATCAGCAATGGCTCGAACATAGACCTTGAGTGGTAAATGTTCAGTCCCTACAACTACTTCATTGAATCGGATGGTCAGAACGGATTCATGTTGCTGTGCATAGGGCGTCTTGTCGAATGCAAAAGGCTTTGCCTCAATGACGGAACCGGCAATCTGGCTTCCTGCTCCTATAATGGTGCCATCCTGCAGCTTCACTACCTGGGTTGTCTTCGCATAGACGGGGTCACCGGAATGCGCGTGTTCAGCGTCGATAGTTCGCGTGAAAACAATTGGCAAAGTGGTTTGGGGTGTCAGGCTTTCGGCACGTGGTGGATTCGCCGCTTGTGCCCCCATGGAGGACACGGCGAGCGTTGCAATCAGGAAGAGGGAAGTATTAAGCATGTGCATCACTCCAGAGGCTTTGAGCCACAATGCGAGTGAATCACTTTCCTTGCTTACAGAACTCTGACAAGTTTCTGACATTCGCTCAAGAGACTTGCCAGCTAGGCTTCGGTGCGAAATCATCAAACCTGGAGTGATACACATGTTCAGCCCGCAGGCGAAAGCGAAGGTCCTCATCATTGAGGATGACCGAAAGTTGGCCGAGGCCCTGAAGTCGGGCATTGAAGCGGCTGGGTATGACGTGTTTTCGGCCAGTTCAGCAGAAGAAGGGTTTTTCCTGATCCACAGCCTTCAACCCGATCTCTTGCTTTTGGACCTCACTTTGCCGCATCGAAATGGTCTGGACATTTTGCGTCAAATACGCAGCGAAGGCGTGGATGTTCGGGTTCTGATTCTTACGTCTCACAATACCGAGGAAGATCGCGTCGAAGGCCTCAACTCAGGGGCGGACGACTATTTGGGTAAGCCTTTTTCCTTTCCAGAACTTGTTGCGCGAATTCGCGCATTGCTGCGCAGAGTGTTGCCGGCTGTTTCAGCGGGGCCCCTTAAAGTCGGCGACCTGACCCTGGATACGAGGACTCGAACAGTCTTTCGCTCTGGTGTTCGCCTGGAGCTTACAGCTCGTGAATTTGATCTTCTTCTCTACTTGATAGAAAACCGTGGACGCACGGTGTCACGCGAGATGCTCGCGACTGATGTATGGCGAGAGACTTCCCGCTTCACACCCATCGACAACGTCATCGACGTTCAGATCGCGCGCCTGAGAAAGAAGATCGACGACCCCTATCCAGTCAAATTACTTCAGACGATTCGCGGTTTAGGCTTCAGCCTGCAAGAGCCACAGACATGAAAAGCTGGCGACCTAAGAATGTTCGAACCAGGCTCACCCTTTGGTACGTCAGCATTTTGGCAGTGATACTCGTTCTCTATGTAGCATTGGTTTTCACATTCCAGTACACGTTGCTGGCTCGACAGATTTACCATGACGAAATTCAGGATGTAGAAACGGTTGAAGGGCTCCTCTACTTCGACCAGGATGGCACTCTTCGCCTTCAGCAGAACTATCATTCTCATCCGCCATCCCATCTGCTCATTGATCGACTCATGGAGGTGCGCGATGAAGCGGGCATGGTTCTGTATAGAAGCGATACCTTGCGGGGTCAGGCATTAGGGGCGTCTCCTCTGCGTCACGAAGGGGAGGGAGGCTTCAACGAGCGAATCGTGAAGTTGTCCGATGGGACAAAAGTTTCCCTCATCAGTCATGTCCATTCCATGCAGGGACGAACTGTTCTGATCCGTCTCGGATACAGCATGTCACCCTTGTATGACCGCATGAGGCAGTTTCTGGCTCTGCTCTTCATTGCACTTCCAGTCGCGTTGCTTATGGCTGGTTTTGCTGGATACAACATTGCAAAACGAGCGTTGAGACCGCTCGAACACATGGCGGCCAGGGCCGAGCAAATTACGGCCCATAGTCTGCATGACAGGTTGGAGATTCAGAATCCCGATGACGAACTCGGGTATATGGCACGCGTGTTCAACCAACTCCTTCAACGACTCGATGAGGCATTTGCTCAACTTAAGAGATTCACCGCTGACGCGGCGCATGAGTTACGAACCCCGTTGGCCTCGCTGCGCACGGTGGGCGAGATAGCGCTACAGGAAGCCGTTGAGCCGGAAGACTATCGTGAGGCTATCGGGAGCATCCTTGAAGAAACGAGCCGGCTGAACCAGACAATTGAAGGGCTCCTTCTCCTCGCCAGGGCGGAAGCTTCGCGCCCGGCGCGGAAGGAGCAACTGATCTTCCTGCCTGAGTTGGTGGATGAGATTCTTGCGCTTTTGGGGGTTTTGATCGAAGAGAAGAACCTAAGCGTTGTCGAAGATCGCGAGGGTTTGCAAGACCGCTCCGTGCGGGCCGACCGGAGCCTCGTGCGTGTAGCGCTGATGAATGTACTCCACAATGCCGTGAAATTTTCACCGGTAAATTCCGTGCTAACGGTAATCTGCACTGTCGCCCAGGGTTTTGAAGATTTCGCTGAGATCAGTGTTCAGGATCAGGGCCCCGGGCTGGCACTGGAAGAGCACAAGCTCGTCTTCGACCGCTTCTTCACAAGCAGCCGTAAAGAAACTGCTTTCGGCAGTGGCACAGGGCTGGGACTGTCTATCGCGAAACTCGCTGTCGAACGGAGCAACGGACAAATCTTTTTCGATGAAACGGTAACGCGGGGTGCACGGTGCGTCATCCATCTTCCGCTTGACTCGATAGAACCGCATGCTTTGGGTTAGTGCAAAAACGCGATTGTGATGACCCAGCAGGCCCGCTACGGATATCGTCCCGCAGAAGACGGTTGACATCAACGCGAGCCGGAGCGTTGGTCCTACCTACGACCACCACTCTCACAGCAGATGCCCCTTCCCTCCGCTAAAACCGCCAAGCAACCGAAAGTCGCTCCTTATCGCTGACACCGATGCATGTAACTGACGTGTGTGGTCAAATTGTGTGCAACAAAGCCACGGAGTTCAGCACAGAACCACACAGAACTACAACATCATGAAATTGGCTGTTGATTACAAAGGGCTTATAGAGGGAGGACCATCTGCTCCCAAAACAGATTATCCGATTTTAGCTAAATCATTGAAAATATTGATCAAACAAGCCTTTTGGAATCAATGAAAGTTGTGGTTCCGTGAGGTTCCGCCTACATCGGCGAGGTTTTCTTGCACTCAATTTTGACTACAGTCAGGTGGATGAGAACGCTATTCTTGAGATCACTGCAA
>Ga0302316_10000705_pt1 | contig 28525 bp, 29 predicted proteins | sample III_Palsa_N3_2_FD_200456 | JGI IMG/M metagenome (GOLD analysis project Ga0302316, IMG submission 200456) | Peat permafrost microbial communities from Stordalen Mire near Abisko, Sweden - III_Palsa_N3_2 | ecosystem: Environmental > Terrestrial > Soil > Palsa > Peat permafrost | place: Sweden...
CTCGCCTGCATGGCGATCCCTGCTGGCGCCTCTAGCAAGAACACTACTGCTATGGCGAAAGAAGCGAGAAGGCTTTTCATCGAGCGCACTCCTGGATCGTCTATGGGAGAGTCGCTGGTTATGGTGGGCTGTGACCCCTGGAAAAGAATCATACGAAAGGATTACATCGGGCACTGGGGTGAATGGGCGTTTTCTTGTCGTATACCGATGCGCAGAGAACTCGTTACTGAAGAAGATCAACTTCGAACGACATCATCAATTGTCAAGGCCGCTTATAAAATACAAGCGAATGCCGCGCATCAGATCCTACAGTTAGAGCACCTCATTGATAGGAGAGCTATCCCATGGTGATGCGATCGCAAATCCGGAGATGGGAACTTTCTTCTAGTAGGAATGCCGTCTCCGCGCAGGACATGCGTCCTGAGAAATATTCAGGCCTAGGCAGCGCGGTATTGGACGTGCTCAGCGTTCTGCGCATTGCGCAGGAGATCGAGCCAAATCCGAACGCGACGCTGTCGTGGTATCAACATACTCAAATCGATGAACTCGACTCGCTAACCGCAGAGCAACTGGTGCACGATGGGCGCACCGCCGAAGTCATTCGATTTTTGCGAGCTATCCAGGCAGGTGTGAGGCATTAGCCATGCGGCAATCACTTGAAGTGGGTATGACCCTGGCGTCAGTTCGGCGAGGTGTTCGGTCGCGGAGCGATAGAACTCAGCCAGCCCTGGACTTTGCTCGCGTCTCCGAAGATATGGCGCGACTTGCAGCCTTCAGAGAGGAGGTCGTCATGAATGCATTTGCAGCGCTTGAGGAGCGCCATGCATTGCTTGCGGAAATGCTCGTTGCTCATTTTGGAAGTCGAAGTAAGGCGGCGAGATGGATGTGTTCGCATCAACATTCTTTTGAGGGACGGACAGGGGATGACGTTATCGTGGCCGGCGACGTGGACATGGTTTGAGTTAAGGTCATGACGAAAGCCGTTCTGGCCGTGCAACTAACACAGCTGTTATCCATTTCGCTTCAAACGGGGTGCCAAAGATTGGCAAAAAGTCGGCGCCAAGCTCCTGGGCTGATGCCGATTTCACGCGTGAAGATTCTTGTGAAGTGGCAATTTTCCGAGTAGCCACATTGCTTGGCGATATCTGCGATTGATGCGTTGCCGTCGACGAGAAGGTGTTTCGCCCTAGTCATTCTGGCCTTGATGATCCAATGATGAGGAGACATTCCTGCTGACATGCGAAAGCATCGTTCAAAGTGGCCCAGCGACATGGCACAGGCTTGTGCGGCTAGAGCGGAGGCGTTGGTCGAAGACGCCATGTCGCAAAGTATCGACTTCGCTTTATTGAGTTGACGCTGCGTCAACGTGCCGCGACTTTGACAGAAAATAGAGGATTGTCTTTTCGTTCTCTCGTTTTCCAATGCCGTTGAGGCGAGCGTTAATTGATGAACGATCAAGTCGCTGATATCCGAGCCACGCGACATCTGCTGGATAGTCGATTTAAGAATCGCCGCGACTTCACCGCTAACGTTCGAGATATAGAAATCCGCGGTGTCGTTCATAGGGTACCTCCAGCGTAGTCGCGCAGTGGGCGAACAGAGTTAGGGCTAACAACGCGGCTTCAGGGTATTTGAGGGATGTCGGTCTGACATCTCTCTTCATGCCGTGTTCGAAGTAGCCCTTTGGGATTAGCCGCAGAAACGGCGGCAGCATTTAACACCTAAGTGGTACGTTTTCTTGAGTCAAAGTTGTGTTTTGTTTAGGTGCGATGCTTCGTATATTGACGCTGACGGTACTAAAACGTCCCGCTTGCAGCATACGACCAGTCGCGCTACCACACTTTGACTTGGGGGTTGCCGTGTTGGATAACGATTTGCATCTCATGGCACATCCTGATCAAACGGATATCTTCGTCCACGTTGCGCGCGTATCCGACGAATTTGCGGTTGCGTGTATCGTCAACGATCGGCGCCACGGGAGAGGTGTCCAGACGCCTATTACGCTTCGTGTCAGCGAATCACACTCCTCGCTCGCCATGCCCCAATCTGGCGCCGATCAAAGTAGCGTTGAGAATTTTCGTGATGTAGTGACCGCGCTTCTGACAACGTCGCTCACGCACGGTTGTTCTGATCACGATGCATTCGTCCGACACATGGTCATCGCGCTCTATGCCATTCGTGGTGGCAACCATATAGAAGTCGATACGGTGCCTGGTGGTCTCAAGCCTTGGCAGAAATTGGCGGCCGAGCAAATGCTTGGTGGCAACAGACCGAGTGGAATCTCTTTGCCGGATGTCGCGCAGGCCTGCGGACTGTCAACGCCGCATTTTGGCCGTGCATTCAATAAGTCCTTTGGGGTGCCCCCGCATCGCTGGTTGCTGATTCAGCACTTGGAAAAAACCAAGACGTTATTGATGGAGTCGGACGGGTCTCTCGCTGACATAGCCTATGAATGTGGTTTCTGCGATCAAAGCCATTTGTGTCATGCCTTCTCACAACGGTTTGGCATGAGTCCGGGTGCATGGCGCAAGAACTATCGGGATCAAAGCGACATCGGCCCGCTGGCATCGAAAACGCATTGAATGAATGACGAAATTCAAGGTTCCCAGATGTCTGGACGGATCTACCCCTTTCGGATGATCTCTGCTGGGGGAAAGCGAGCTATTGAATACGCAACATGGCAAGGACCCATTGCATGCACGTTTTTCCTTGGACCTGTCCCAGTATTTGGTGGATTGCTGCTAGCGTCACCGTGATCCTTTTGATGCTGGCCGTTCTATGGCGTTGGCGCAGGTGGCACATTAGACAGCAGGCACGCTCGAAAGCTAAACAGGCGGCGATGGAATCAGAGGCACATGCGCTCGAGGAGTCGATGCTTCAGTCCGGGCAGGGGCTGATCCTTCGCTTCGAAGCTATTGCGCGGCGACTCCCGCCGGATCATCCCGTACGGAGGGACATTGTCGAGGCGCTCGATCGCGCCGAGCACGTACTGGAAAAAGGTCTCGATCGAGCGCAGCATCGGCGTGACGCCGGTGGGACTTCATCGCCCTCCGATCCTTCTGAAACGCCCTGAACAATGATGCGACTGAGCGCCATGAACGCAAATCCCGCTGTCATTCGAATCCTTGCCGTTGATGATCATCCGCTCATGCTCGAAGGCCTGGCTGCTGTCATTGGCACCGAGCCAAGTATGCAGCTCGTGGCCGAGGCGAGTACCGGCGAAGAGGCGATTCTGCGATACCGCAAATATCGGCCGGACGTCACGCTGATGGATCTGGAGCTTCCGGCTATGTCGGGGGAAGAGGCCATTCGCATCATTCATGACGAGCACCCAGAAGCCATCATCCTCGTGCTGACGACATTCAAAGGCGACGCCCAAGCCTTACGCGCGCTGCAGGCCGGCGCGCGGGGTTACCTGTTGAAAAGTTCGGTGCGGCGCGATCTCATCGATACGATCCACGCACTGCATGAGGGCAAGAAGGTTATCCCGCGCGAGATTGCCGCCGAGATCGCGGATCACGCGATCGACGAACGACTTACCTCGCGCGAGATTACCGTTCTCAAATATGTCGCGAATGGACATTCCAACAAAACGGTGGGCGACCTGCTGTGCATCTCTGAGGCGACCGTGAAGGTGCATGTGAAGAACATCCTTGGAAAGCTACAGGCCGCTTCGCGAACCCAGGCCGTGCAGATAGCACAGCGGCGCGGAATCATTTAAAGAGCGGCGTTCGGGGGCCTATGAGTCCGAAGAGACATCAACGATCACCTTTCCATCCGCCCGACCGCTTTGCTGCCACGTATGCGCATCTTCGACACTTTTCAGGTCGAAGCGTCGCCCGTCGATACGTGGCTGAATTTTGCCTTGATCGACAAGCTGGGCAATCTGGCGAAGGATCTCGCCATGATGCTCACGCCCTTCGCCGGTGAGTAAAGGCAGCAGCGTGAACACGCCTGAATAGCTTGCCGCGCGAAACGATAGCGGTGCGAGTGAATGCGTTCCCCAGCCGAGGGAGCTGACAACGTGCCCAAAGCGGGTCACTGCATGGAACGATGCGTCGAGACTGCTACCGCCTGCCGTGTCGTAAACAATGTCGAAGCCGGCATCATGGGTCTGGGAGGCTACGTATTCTTCAACACTCGTAGATGTGTGGTCGATGTGCGTGGCACCGTAATCCCGAATCACATTGCCCCTGGAAGGCGAGCCAGTAGCGCATACTTTCGCCCCGAAGGCGCGTGCGAGTTGAATCGCTGCATTACCGACACCTCCTGCGCCACCTTGAACGAGCACCGTTTGACCTGCGCGAACGCGCGCGCGATCCACCAAACCTTCCCACGCTGTGATGTAGACCAAAGGCATCGAAGCTGCCTCGCGCATCGATAGCGACGTCGGCTTCCTAGCAAGGAGCTTCGCATCGACCACGGCATATTCGGCGAGCGATCCCTGCACGCCTCCGACGCCACCGCTCATGCCGTATACCTCGTCACCCACAACAAAACGCGTCACTCCTTCGCCGACCTCCTCAACGACACCTGCCATGTCAATGCCAAGCACGGCGGGCAGCGGGTGTCTGGCATGTGCAGCGGTGCCTGCCTTTATCTTCAGATCGAGCGGGTTAACGCCACTCGATCTGACGCGAACTAGCACGTGGCCTGGCAGCAGAACAGGGCGAACAATTTGTTTGTATTGAAAAGCAGTATTTGGATCTTCTACGACCGCAGCCATCATGGTTGAGCGATGATTCATCATGGCAAACCTCTCCTGGGAGTTTTGTTAAAGATGGCGCGAAGCCGTCCCTAGCCTATAGGGGGATTACGAAGCGCATTGACGGATCGAAACATCGAGCGATGTCCCGGCGCCTACGATCCGCTCAGCGACGATGGCCTTGGCAGCATCAATGCCCATTGGTCTACGTATCGGCCATCGTGATGGCGCGATGTTCAATCGTTGGAGGTTATTTGCTTTCGTACGCCTTTACGGCATCGATAACGCGCGCCGAATAAACCATTGCCGCACCAGCATTCAGTGCAACCGCTACGCCGAGCGCTTCGGTGATCTCGTCTTGGGTCGCACCTTGCTTGAGCGCTTCTGCGACGTGCACCGTGATACAGCCGTCGCAGCGCGTCGTAACGGCCACGGCCAATGCAATCAGTTCGCGTGTCTTGGCGCCGAGCAGATCGGCTTTGTTTCCTGCCTTGGATAGCGTCTGGTAGCCAGCCACGGTATCGGGGCTCGACGCACCAATCTCGCCAATGCGGCCCATAAGTTGTTTGCGATAGTTCTGCCAGTCCAACATGACAATGCCCTCAATAAGTGGGAGTTCGAGGTCCCCCGGCCTGCACAGTGTTGCGCTGACCGACGAGATCGTTAATATGCTAAGCACTCATTTTTATGATCGATCGTCTCATGGACGCTCTAAGCAAGGTCATTGCTCTCACTCATATTCAAGGCAGCCTGGACCTGCGTTGCCAGATGGCGGGAAGCTTCGAGCTGGATCATCCACAACTGATACCTGGCGAAGCTCCGTTTCACTTGGTTCTTGCGGGATGTGCCACGCTCCTCTTCGCGCGGCGAAAAGCACTGGAGCTAAAGGCAGGCGATTTCGTGTTGCTGCCGCGTGGCATCGCGCACACCGTGAAAGGGAGTGGCGACGAACGCGAAACGACCGTGGTACTCGACACTTCGGGTCCGCTGCCCGAGCGGCGTAACACGGATGGCGAGGCGGACATGGATCTTTTGTGCGGGCGCTTCATGTACGCACCAGGGGCGGCAGACTTGATCATGAGCACGTTGCCGGATGTCGTGCATATTTCTTTCGCAGAGGAAGGTCATCTGAATTTTCTCCAGAGCGTTGTCGCCATGATGCGAGAGGAAGTAAAGCAGTTGAGTTCAGGGGCACTCTCCATCGTTACGGCACTTAGCGAAGTGTTGTTCGTTTTGGCTCTGCGCAGCTACTCGAAGAAAGAAGGCATACCACCGTCGCTGTTGGCATTGCTCGGCGACAGCCGGCTCAGTCATGCTGTGCTAGCCATGACGAAGGAGCCGCAGAAACCATGGACCGTAGATACGCTCGCAAAACAGGCGAGCATGTCGCGGGCGACCTTCGCACGACACTTCATGGAAAGAGGTGCCACATCACCCATGGACCTTCTCACGACGCTACGCATGCGCCTCGCCTCCGATCTTCTCGCAGCCGGCAAGTTGTCGTCTGCAGATATTGCCGAGCGTGTTGGCTATCAATCCGAAGCGGCCTTCGCCAAAGCCTTTCGGAAGAAAATGGGTTTGACGCCGGCAGCGTTTCGACGTCAGGGATGAAGGCATCAGATCTTGCCTGTGCTTGCGCGAGCGGGTTCATTGTTGCTTGAGAACGTGCCTTTAATAGGCAGTGTTTTGCGGCGCGCTCGTCAAAGACTCCGCAACCACAGACGTCGGAAGCAATCTGCCACGCAACAGCAGATGCAACGTGTTCATGGCCAATAGTCCGATGATGACGTTCGCAAAAACAAACAGTGATGGCGCGAGCATTGCTGCGGGGCCGACATCGCCTCGTTCAATCATGCGCAAGGGGGCAATCGCAAGCGCAGCAACGCCGAAAGAGAATCCCCAGTACGACGCGCCGAATGGTTGCTTGTGAATCCATGGCAGCAGGCGCAATAGAACAAGCGCCTGCAACAACGCATAACCAAAAAGCGCGTTGGCAAAGAGGTCTGGAGCTCCGTTTGTCACGGACAAATAGCTGACCGCGCCAACTGCCGGGGGCGCCAACTGGATGCCTAGTGTGGGACGAAGCGCGGGGGACATTGCGTTGCCGATAAACAGTCGGTGTATCAGTACCGACTCCAGCGCTATCCAGGAGAACAACCCGGCGCCGAATGCCAGCTGTGCCCAATCGGGGTATCCCAGCGCGGACAAGACAGTTGTGGTTACAAAGGAGCCCGTAACGGTGGGCAAATACAAAACAGCCGTTGTGCACGATTCTTCGCGACCACCTTCCCACAGGCCGCCCGTACGCCATGCGGCGAAAGCGACTGTGTATAACGCACCTATAGTCAAAAATATGGCCGCGGCTTCACGTGAGTAGGGGTCCACCGCGCCGGCAACCAACATCGTTGTGACACCGACGAGGCCCGCGAAGCAACATTGGACGGGATGGTGCAATTCCGAACGGGCGTGTTCGCGTTTATATATCCATTTGGCGGCATACAAGATCACCAGCAGCAACCAGACGAGGCTACCCACTAATTCAAGCGTTTCGCCAATAGCCCACGAAAGACCCCAAACCTTATGGGCGAGTCGCCATGCGCTTCCTAGGCCGATCAGACCCAGCACGATGCCGAAGAAACTCGCTGGGACGACGGGGATACGCTGCGTGAGGTTCATGCAAGGCTCCAATTGGCAAGGAGAGCACCTATCGCACTTTTCGCCGCGAGCTTAGGTAGCTCTATGACGGAAAGATTCATCCCAAAGAGGCAGGCAACGAATTTCTCATCACTTCATCAACGCTTTAGTCTGCACGCTTCGTATTGAAAGCGCGTTGGAAATGGGGCGGGTTGGAGGCGCGTGGTCCCAGCCAACCTTTCTTGCCGGCATAAAGCATGGCAACGATGGCTAGCGTAGCAATGATGGAAGCTAACAACGATCCGTCAGGACCATAAGCACCACCCGTGAGATAGACGGATTTGCTGAGGTCTGGAACGCTGACGAGGACACCGTTCGTGGTGTTGACGCCCAGAAACGATTCTTCCCAAAAATCCCAGGCAATGTGCAAGCCCACGGATATCCAAAGCCGTCCGGTCAGCATATACGGCAAGCCCAGAGTCAAGCCTGCATTGAATGCAACTTCAATGGCCTGGAACGGTGTGGCGTGGGTGAGATGAGCAATGCCAAAAAGTGCGGAGGAAATAAGTAGGCCTGCGACGGGATTGAACATGCGGGCGAAGATGCGCAACAACACCGCTCTAAAAGCTAATTCCTCCAGCATGCCGGAGATGTAGCTGTCGAAGACGAAGCTATTGAGCCAATTTTTGCCGTGCCCGAGATGGACGCTGTAAAAGCCCAGTGAAGCAAGCAACAGCAGCATCAACGAGAGAATGACAATGCCGATGATGGCGCCCACCAGCAGGTCAATCCAGGAGGAATCCTGGAAGAAGATTTCGCTGGGTGCACGTCGCTCGAAGACACGAATCAGAAGAGCATAGAAAACAAAGCCAAGGATGGGGATTCCGATGCCCGCCACATACCCGGCGTACGACGACAAGTGCAGCCAAGTGGGAGCGAACACGGAAGCGAAGAGAAATCCAAAGAAAAGAGCGTAAAGAGCCGCCGCCCAAATCAGGCATCGGATGGCCAGCGTTCTTCCGCGTGAAAGCACGCCAGCATTTCCAATCTCGAAATTCCACAATGTACGGCTTGCCATGGCAAATCCTCACTCGCTTCTTTTCATCACGCAGTCCAAAACTTCCACATCGGTAGGTCAAATCATTTCACCTTGGCGATCCTTGCACTTTCGGGTCCGATCTTACGACACCACTAGCCATGAAGATTCATCCAAAAGGAGTAGGTCGTTAATTCGTTGAGCGCTTGAACGAAGCGCCTTTTCGCCAAGAAATCAAGTATGTGAGGTAACTGTCATCACACGCGATTCGTTAAAGCACTCGTTGTATCTGTAGACGACAATCATCCTGTTTTTCAACAAGAACAAAGCAGATTGCTCGCTGACACTCTCGTGGCATTCCGATTGGTGGACTGCCTTGCGACGCTACAATGAGTGCCTCCAAGAAAAATGGTGGACGATTCAAGATATTTGGAGGTGCGATGACCTTCATCTTTCTTTGCACGTCTGTGGATTCCATAGCAGATGAACCCAACATATTTCGCGAGCCAACGCCGCAATGGGTCTGGGGAGACGAAACCCTTATTGAGCCCATCTTGAGCTATGACTTCATAAGGACGAATTTCACTAGTGACGATGGCAAGTTTGCCAACGCCGAGAAGGGGAAATTTAATCATGTGGGCTTTGATGCGTTGAAGCCTGGTGCTTACGAGATATCGGTCTACTATTCGCTACTGAACAAGCAATGGCGCGATGCATTTATCAAAATGCAGACATCGGCGTATACGCCTTATGATTTCGGCTCGCTGCGGTTGGGTGAAGGGAAGATTCCCTTGGATTTTGAAAAAAACATCAGTTCGACGCAGACGTCATTCATTGAATATTCGACGGCATCGCAGGCCGTCTTTGAAAGCTATCGGATAGGCGCTCAATGGTCGCTGCACGGTGAACATGCATTGATCGACGCCGGCTACTACGGTGACAACCTGGAAGGTAGCAACCCAGGGCATACCTGGGCGTTGCATGGGGCTTGGGTGCCGATCAATTTGCCTGGCGAGGTCGTCCACCTGGGGGTGGCTCGATCTATGGAATATCCGGAAGGTCGCGTTGATGAGGCAGGGATGCCAGGGCCATCCACTGCGTCATTCAAGGTTGCACCATCAATTATTCTGAATGACGTCAGTCTCGAAAGCTCTGGGACACTCGAGAACGTCAAAAGCATCGAACGAACAGGCTTGGAAGCGCTGTGGATAGCTGGCCCAGTTTCGTGGCAAGCCGAGTATCTCGGCGCGAGAACCGAGTTCAGCACGACCGAACCAAGCTACACCGTCAATGGTCGCTATGTGTTCGGGAGCTGGGTGCTTACTGGCGAATCGCGCCGTTATAACGATGGGACCGTTCAGAATGTGGTGCCTGAACACGCCGGAGGCGCGGTCGAACTGGTATTTCGTTACAGCTCCGTCGACCTGAACGATCGCCCGGTTCCTGGTGGTTGGGAACGCGATTGGACGGCAGGTTTGAACTGGTACTGCGGGACGCACCTGCGATTGCAAGCTAATTACACGCGTACTCAATCTGATCGGCGACAAATATTCCTCGATCCGAGGACCTTCGAACTGCGTATCGAACTCTCTATTTAGGAGTCAGCGTGGTTGGTGCGTCGAGACGGAAGAAGTCAAGAAACACAGTTCTATCCAATACGTCTCTTTGGCCAGTACCTATCTTTGACATCGAAAATCTTCTGTCGATGTTATGCCTTAGGGAGGTTGCCCAATGCGCACTATTCGTATCAAGCCGTTAGCGTTCCTAGGATCGCTGGTGCTGTTCGTTTCATCGGCTATATCTCAGCAAGCAAGCGCTCAAAAGCTTCCGATCGTGCGTGGCGATCCGACGCTGCAGACGCATGGGCAGTTCATTGATGAGTTGGTCGCCGATTTTATCGCGGAACACCATTTGCCGGGTTTGACCATGGCCATCGTTCAGGCGCCCTATGTCCCGCGCTCTGCAGGTTATGGAAAGACGAACATCGATCTCGATGAGATGGCCTCCACCAAGACGATATGGAACATAGGCCCGATCACCCAGGCTTTCACAGCCGTGGCGATCATGCAGCTGAAAGAGCAGGGCAAGCTGAGCACGACCGATCCCATCGGCAAATATGTCGACAATCTCCCATTCACATGGCAGCGCATCCCGATCAAGCAGTTGATGCAGCATAGCTCGGGCCTTCCGGACTATCGCAGCGAAATCGACAACAGCAAGCATTACTCCCCACGGGAGTTACTGGCGCTTGTTCAGAACAAGCCTCTAGCCTTCCGAAGTGGAACCGACGTGCGCTTGAGTGCGACGGATGCAACGTTGTTGGCACTCGCCATTGAACGTGCAAGCGGCATGAGTTACCACGATTTCATCTGGAAATACCAGATCGATGTCGAACAACTGCCCAGCACTATGTTCGCCAGCGACATGCCTCAATTGGCAAAAATCGATCGACCTGCGTCGCACCCGAATGACAATCAGCATTCGAAGTTCAAGACGGAAGTTCCATTCATCAATCCAGTCGAACCTGCGACGGGCTATATCGCCACAGGCGACAAGCTTTCCCCGGTGGCCGCGGAGGCATCGGAAAACCTGTTCGGCTTTGGAGATTTGTGGTCATCCGCCGAAGACATCAGCAAATGGGACATTGGTCTGGCTGGACTGACACTGGTCAAGAACATGGAGGATCACGAGTTCATCTACTCGCCGACCAAGCTGGACAGCGGAAAAGTCGTGCCGGCGATGATTGGATGGGAGTTCACGCATCATCCGGGCTTCATGGAAATCAAAGGGAATTCTCCTGGCTTCAGCTCATACCTGAGCCGCTTTACTGCCGCCGATGAGCTCGTCTGTGTGACCCTGCTGACGAATAAGGAAGGGGTCGATCTCACCGTCCTCGCACGTGAAATCGCTGATGCTTATAAGACAGGGCTCGGACCCGATATTGATCAGCATCACATCGTCGCGCAGGAAAGTAAGTTCAGTACTGCCGAGACAGTTGCACGGATCAAGGCTTTGCTGGCTCAAGAAAAGGTACCTCTATTCTCGGTTGTTGATCACAGTGATAACGCTACGCGCGCGGGGCTCCAGCTGCGGCCCACAACGGTGCTCTCATTCGGTAATCCAAAAGTTGGTACGAAGCTGATGCTGCAGAACCAAGCCATCGGTCTCGATCTTCCCTTGCATGTGCTGGTCTGGCAGGACGAGCGTGGACGCATCTGGATTGGATATCCGCGATTGGATGAACTTGCTGATCGCTACAAGATCACGGATCCAGCCACCATCGCTGCCATGACTGGATTTATGGATCACCTGGTCGCGCAGGCTGCCAATGTCTACGCGTACTGAGTCGGAAAAAGGAGATCACGCCATGTTAGAGACTTCCAATAACCTAAGCCGCCGTGGTGCGCTACGCCTCTTGGGCATAGCCGCGGGTGCCGTCGTTGCGTTGAAAGTTGCGCCGGCCACAGCAGGAAGCATGATTATCAATTCGCGTAGCAGCGCGCTGCCCGACGGCGCAGAGACTCTTGCATCATTGACACAAAGGCTCTCTGCCGCGCCGCGCCGTCGTGACTTCAAACGCGTACCGTTTATGGTCGATGAGCCAGAGTTCTGGGACCATGAAGCCGCATCAGAAATTCTCGGTTACCGCGGGAGACCCAGCCAGGCGTGGGAGAACAGCGATATCGCTGCGGCGTGGCCAGGCTTGATGCGCGAATCGTTGAATGGGCAGGTTTTTGCTCATCACAATCCGGACTTTCTCTCGGTGTCAGCGACGCACGGGTCTGCTCACCTTGCGCTATTCAATCAGAACATGTGGGACAAGTATGGTCTCGCTGGAAAAACCGGCGGCGTCACCACGAGCAACACGTTCATCATCGAAAAGCGCGGCGTTGCTCCCACTGACGACCAGGAAAATATCGCAGGCTTCTATGGAGCGATGAACAACAACATCATTTCGCTCCAACGACGCGGTGCCGTATTTGTTGCCTGCCACGACTCCATCCATGCCATTGCGCGAGGACTGCAAGCAAAGGCATCGCAGGATGCAGACGTGATCGCGGCGGATCTCACGAATAACTTGATACCCGGCGCGGTGTTAGTGCCCAGCGTGGTCGCGTTTTTGGCTCAGTTGCAACGCGCAGGGTTCACTTACGCGAAGGGCGCCTAAAGCGACGCGGTATTCAGAAGCTTTGACGATCACACCAGAGGAAATCAGCATGCCATTTGTCAACGTAAAACTTGTAGACGGCGTCTTCACGAGCGAAGAAAAACACGCGATGGCGAAAGAGCTTACCGAAGTAATGGTGAAGTACGAGGGCTCCGAAGCCTTCCGTGAAGTCGTATGGGTTTTGATTGAAGAGCTCCATACCGATGGCTGGCATATCGGTGGCCGCCCATTTGCTGGCCCGAAATCGCTCATGGAAAACCTCGGCAATTCGAAGAAAATCTTCGAGATGATTGACGGCAACCCTGCGTCTCGCGAGGAATTTGCAGCCGTTATGCCCGCACATGGGAGATGAGGTTGAGGCGCTCTAGCGGCGTCTCGCACCCGGCCAGCGTGATCCGAGTCAACTCATGATGATCAGGAGGAAGGCAAGATGACCGCCCAGTTATTCCGATGCGCAGCGTTGGCGTCCTTCTTGGCTCTGGCTGCTGTGGCCGCCGCCCTCGCATCGGTACCCGCCGCACGAGGTGAGGCGGGCGAGCGGCCCTTCCTCTCTGGGAACCAGCGCATCATGGACAGGATGATGCAGGGGATGGCAGTGAAGCCAACGGGCGACGTTGACGCCGACTTCGCCGCAATGATGATCCCGCATCACGAGGGTGCCATCGAAATGGCCGTGCTTGAACTGCGCTACGGGCGCAACGAGCAGCTCCGTCGTATCGCCCAGGAAATCGTTGTCGATCAGCAGCAGGAGATCGGCGCCATGCGGCTGGCTCTGGGCCAGCCATTGCCGCCCTCGGCGCCGGCACCAACGCAGGGCGAGTGACATCTCGATCTTCTTCGACGCCGTCAATCAGGCTGCCCCGCAAGCCGACAATGGAGATGACCCAATGAGACCACTGAAGCAGATATTGTCCGTCGCCCTCGGCGTAACCTTCGTCGCCAACGTGGCTCAGGCCGGACAAGCTCCCTTTGCGGCTTCCGCGCCGAACCTGCCTGTGAGCCATTCAGACCGGGTCTATGCCTCCGAGCAGTTCTCCAACACGGTGTCTGTCATCGACCCGGTGTCGAACAAACTTCTTGGTGTCATTCGCCTAGGCGATCCGCAGCCGACCAACTTCAGTCCGCTGTACGCCGGTCAGGTTCTCGTCCACGGCATGGGCTTTTCCCCGGACCGACGCACCATTGCCGTGGTGTCGATCGGCACAAATTCGGTGACCTTCATCGACACCGCCACTAATGCGACCAAAGCCACGACCTATGTCGGCCGTGCACCACACGAGGCCTTCTTCACCCCCGATGGCAAAGAAGTTTGGGTGACGGTTCGAGGCGAGGACTACCTGGCCGTTCTGGATGGGCGGACCTTCCGGGAAATCGGGCGGATCAAGACACCGAACGGTCCCGGCATGACGATCTTCTCGCCCGACGGTAAGTACGGCTACGTCTGCTCATCCTTCACTCCGGAGCTGGTCGTCTTCGACGTGAAGTCCCACGCCGAGGTGGGCAGGGTTCCTCAGCCAAGCCCGTTTTGCCCCGACATCGCTGCGAGCCCTGACGGTGAGCAGGTTTGGTACACCCTGAAGGATGTCGGAAAGACGGTCGTGATCAATGCGCGACCGCCATTCAACACCTTGAAGGTCCTCGACACAGGGCCCCTCACCAACCACGTTAATGTCGTCGACAATGCGAAAGGCAAGTTCGCCTACGTGACCATCGGTGGGCTGAACGAGGTGCTGGCCATCCGAAGGGATAATTTTGCGCGGGTTGCCACCATTCCGGTTGGGAAGCTTCCGCATGGGATCTGGCCATCCGGCGACGGGACCCGGGTCTATGTGGGCCTGGAGAACCAGGATGCGATGGCTGCCATCGACACTTTGGAAAATCGTGTGATCGCCACTGTGCCTATCGGCCAAGCCGCGCAGGCGGTGACCTACGTGCCGGGCGCGGCTGCCCCAGACGGTGGTCGTGATCATCTCCAGCCGCTCGGCTTGGCGGGCGAGGCGGCTCAAATTGTGCTCGCGGCGCCGGGCGCAGCGCCGACGACCAGTGTGAGCTTGTTCGATCAGGGCTTGGTGCAGGTGCTGCAGGCCGCGGTCACAAAGCTTGACCCAAAATCACCATACGTCCTGGCCTTGGCCACCTCACCCGACGGAAGTGGGACGCTGCAGCCGTTAGTGGGATTCACAACCAACCCGGCCGGCAGCGCGATCGTGAACGCTGACGGGCCAATTCGCCAGCTTGTGGCCGGGAACGTTTCAGGCCCGCGACGCTACCTCGTGATCGTTTCTGGCCTGCCCGACAAGATGGGCGCGCCAGTGCAGATCCAGTCGCTGTAGCGCTTGTTGCATGGATGCTCGAGGGGGTTCGTTTGGAGGAGGGCTACGGCCTACGTTTGGCAGCTGGAGAAAATAATTTCCAGGAGGAGTACGGGCTGGCCCTATCGATAACCGAGGCGTGGCTGGAGGCGCGGTTCAGCATATCTGGGGTACGGCTGTAACATTCGGTCAGTGTCCAGCGTCTCGACGATAGGTCGTATTTTGTACTGGCCGGAACAAGAGTGTATTTAGAGCCGCCTTGCAGATCCGGGCGAGCCAGTCGACATAGACAACCTGTGCTGGAACGACAAGGCGTACCTCGGTCCCGGCTGGTTCCCTTTTGCCCAGGCTCAGCCTGCCATGCAACCGCATCGCGCGCTCTCTCATGCCGATAAGCCCCCAATGACCTTCTCGCAAGCCTGTCTCGGCAACGACTAGCGGTAGGCCGATGCCATCATCGGCGACCACGAGCGTGAGGGTCCGCAGCCCATAGTGGAGCGAAACGAAAACCACGTTTGACTGCGCATGCACCATTGCGTTTCGGATCGCTTCCCTGCCTATTTGGAAGATGTCTTCAACCGCGTCTTCCTGCAGTGCCGTGTGTATGCCCGATTCGTCGAAACTCAGTTTCTGGTGGTACAGAAGCAGCAGCTTTTCACCCGCTGCGCGTAACCGATTGCCAAGATCGCGGGATGACTCTGCGGTGTGCCGCAAGTCGAGAATTCTGTCTCGACCTTCCGACAACACATCATTGGCCACCTCGGAGACCACGCGCATTTCTTCAGCGCGCGCGGGATTCGTCGTCTTGTCCAATGACCATGCGTGAACTTTAAGCGTAATGCCTTGCATGGATTGCATCAGCGTGTCGTGCAATTCACGCGCGATGCGCTCTCGCTCTTCATGTTTTGTTTGTAGACGTAGACGAAGGCCCTCGCGGGCATGGCGCAGGTGTCGGGTGTAAAGAAACATCACAAGAACAAGCGCAACCAGTGCGCATAAGATCTTGAACCACCATGTTTGATAGAACATAGGTATAACGGCGATCGACATCTTGGCAGGCGATCCACTCGAGACGCCATTTTCGTTGAATGCAAGTACTTCGAACTTATATGTGCCCGGAGGCGGATCGGTATAGAGGGCGAAGCGTCGACTGCCAACAACTTGCCAGTCCTCATCGATGCCCACCAAGCGGTAGCGAAATGTCACGCGATCAGGCGCTGTCAGCTCGGGCGACGTATAGTCGATCCGTAAGCTGTGCGTGTTTGGAGGGATTCGCGCCGCTCCGCTTACCATGGATAGCTTTTGATTGTCCGCTTCCAGGCCGTCGATGTACGCGCGCGACGGCTCGACATTTCGCAGTATCCGGTTTGGATCAATCCAACTTGCCCCCTCCAGGCGAGAAATCCAGATTCGGCCATCGCCGGCTTCGAAGAGGGATGGGCCTGGTGCATAGGGACCGGGTCCCCCTTGTAGGCCATCTTCCTGGCTGAAGAGCGACATCGATGCGGGTTTTGGATGATGTCCGGATAGCAGATCTGTCACGCCTTGCTGGTCGATGCGATACAAACCTTCGGCCGCATTAATCCAAAGTTCTCCGCGCTCGGTTTCTACAATCCCTGTCACTGTTTTAAAGGGATTGTCTGTTCCTGACCAAAGCGGGGTCACGTGATTACTCGCTGTAAATGCGACGCCGTCTTCACCGCCAAGCCATGTATGGGCCTTTCCAGGCCATATCGCGTAAATCGGACCCAATGAAACATCTTTTGCGTCAAAGATGCCGGCATTCGTTGCGTCCATGTATCCAACGTGACCATCTGACCAGCTAAGCCAAAGGCGTCCATTGCGGTCCGGCATGAGGCGAATCGCGAATCCGTTGGGCCGGTTTTTCCGGCCCGATCCAGATGTCCAAGTGCCATCCTTATAACGATAGAAGCCAGACCTGGCGGCCAACAAATAGCCACCGGAGGGATCTTGGGCAAATGCGATCGGATATCCTGTCGCGGTCGATGGATAGTCAATATACGAAGTGGATCCTGCCCGATCCAAGATCTCGATGTGATTTAGCGCCGCCTCGTTTAATCGTGGTGAATAACAGAAGTCCCAGAGTCGATCCGATGGATCAACCCAGAGGGCGCTCGTATGTCCCCCACCGTTTTTCCATGTCGTAAGTAGACCATCCGCATAGCGGTAGAAGCCTTTTCCACCATAAGCGACTATCCATATATCTCCATTTTTGCCGCGCGCTAGCACTGGCGACTGCATGGTTTTTGGAGGGGCAAGCGCGCGCATTCGGTTCAAGCTGATGCGCCGCAAGCCATCAGAATTAGGCAGCCAGATATTTCCTTCTTTGTCAGCGAACAGGCCGAAAGTCACTTCGCGGTTCAGAAGCGACAGATCACCTATATCATCATCGTTGACGAATTTTCTGCCGCTTCGGTCTGCTTTCCAATATAAGCGCTGGAGGCTTTTATCCAGTGTCCACAAAACATTCGCTTGGTCGTGGGCGAAGGCATAAGGTGCATTGCGCACATTCAATACATTATCGAGGCTGGTGGCGATGTTGTTGGAGACGTCGGCAGGTGCAATGCCGAATAACGCCAGCCATAGCTCTCGCGAATCGATGGCGTGAAAGTCAGTGCTCGAAGGCGGCTTGAGCCACGCTTTGCGTGGCACACTGGCATCAATGATCCATAGGGAGCCATCTTCGAGCACCCCCATGGCACCGACCGATTCGTGATCGGGGAAACCACGGGACGCTCCGAGTGGTTGCCACTGGCGGCCCACGAGTTCAAAAACGCCGGCAGTCGTGCCAATCCATACGCCGCCTGTGTGGTCAAACACGAAGCGAAAAACCGGTGCTTGCGGAAGGCCCGCGCTCAAATCCTCGTAGTGACCATCAGTGATACGACCGACGCCGCCGAACTGAAAAGATAGATATATCGTGCCTTTGCTGTTGGCGGCGACATTACGCACATATTTTTGGACATGGTCGTCGAGCTTGAACTCGGTGCCGTCAAATCGAACCAAGCCCTGAGGGGTGGCGAGCCATAGAAACCCATCGGGTGTTTGGGTAATGTTTAGTACTTCGGGAGCTCCCTCCCTCTGGCCGTATGCCGTCACCGTATAGTCAAAGGAAGCGGGCGGCTGGTTTTCAATGTCAATCGCCGCCTGTGGAAGAGAGGGGGCGCCTGTCTGCGCAGAAGCTGCGCGAGAAAAATGAGCGGCGAAGATAAGCGCGCCGGTCACCAGCAGTAGCCGTGCTTTAAGGTTGATCGCCACCTCACGCACCCCGACCGGACGGAATTGCCATTTTCACGAGCACTTTACATGCCGTGAAGATTCGTTCCAAGTGAGCGCATGAAAGGCTGTGGTGTTCTAAAAGGCGCGACTGAATTGGCGCTGCTTCGCACGCATGTCCGGCTTTCGACCCAATGCGGGCACTGCTAGACCGGGTGATACGTCGGATCGTCAGCATCAATAGTTGTCAGAGCGTTTCCATCCATGGAGGGAACTACGGCAGCAACGGCGACACGGGTTTACGGATCAAATTGTGTGGCCGATGCAAGTTCGCGCCAGCTGTCGACATCCCGCTTGAGACGCGACAATTTTTCATCGATACGTGCGTAGCAGTCCGGCCCCAGCGGCAAGCGCAAAGGCGGATCAGCCGACTCAAGCGCCTTGATGATCACGCGAACAGCTTTTGCGGGGTCGCCAGGCTGACTGCCACTACGCACGGAGACATTGCTGCGGGTTTTCCCTGCGGTTTCGGCATACGCATCGATAGAATTGACTGCCGCCTTGATCGAGCCAGGGGAAAGAAAATCGGTACGGAAGTATCCGCCTTCGACAATGGTTACCTTGACGTCAAATGGCCTCAATTCCCGTTCAAGTGCTTCGGATAACCCTTCGACGGCAAATTTTGTGGCGTTGTAGACGCCGTATCCCGCCGAACCGGTTATGCCTCCAACGGAAGAAAAATTCACGATATGACCGGAGCGGTTTACACGGAAGTGCGACAGCACCGCTCGAATGACGTTGAAGGTGCCAAAGAAATTGGTGTCGAAAGCCGCTTATGCTTCTTCGACACTTACCTCTTAAACGGTGCCTACCAAGCCGAACCCAGCATTGTTGACCACAACGTCGATGCGGCCGAGCTTTTCCGCAGCTTGCTTAATCACTTGCTCAACCAGTTGCGCGTCAGCCACGTCCAGCTTCAACACAGTGAGTTTTTTTATCAGTCAGAGCGGATGAACCGTTCCGGGTTGTCCCACGACGTGATGGCCACGTTGCAGTAGCTCTTGGCAAAGCGTCCTGCCGAACCCACGGGATATGCCTGTTACGAACCAATTTTTGGTAGACATGTTTTCCTCACTATTGGCAAGCTTGTGTTCGACCGGCTGACAAACGACGAGGACATTGTCGGTTCGCCGTCGACCTTGCAGGTGAGCCGCGCTGCGATTGTTAACGAGATTGATCGGATCGGATTTCGAACATACTTCGCTCGCCGACGCTCCAGTCTTCGGGTTCCACTTCAGTGATTAGAATAACGACGGCGTGTGATGGTACTTGCAGCGTTCGCATCGCAACGGATGCGACTTCGACCATGAAGTCCTTTTTCTGTTGGGCGGTGCGACCGCGCAACATTTGCACGTTAATGACTGGCATGCTTGTTTCCGAAATGAAAAATTAAAGCTTTGAACGTCGACGAAGCAAAACATCACACCAAAAATATCGGCAAAGCTTCGATATCGCCGTGGCCGGCACCGACTCTCAGAAAGGGTAAGTGTGCGGTACATGTTGCACGGACACCCAATGAGTACGAGTCATTTCATCGATTACCCATTGGGTGCCGAATAGGCCTAGACCGGAATTCTTTTCGCCGCCAAAAGGAGTATTTGGCGCATCGTTGGCGGTCATGTCGTTGATACGGGTCATGCCAGTCGAGCCGATGAACAAGTCTTACGCCGTGCTCCGTATCACAGGTAAAGATGGCGCTCGATAATCCGAACTCGCTTTCGTTTGCGGCACTGAGCGCCGCTTCATCGTCGTCTGCGCGGATGATGGGTGTGATGGGCCCAAAGATTTCCTCGCGTGTTAGCGAAGAATTGGTGCCGATGTCAGTGAAAACATGCGGCGGCAAGACAAGGCCCGATGGCTCTCCACGCAGTGCAAGCGTTGCGCCACTTTTCAAGCCCGTCTTTATCAATTGCCGCAAGGCACTCATGCGCTTGATGCTGATCACAGGCCCGATGAGGAGGTCGGAATCATTGGGATCGCCAATCTTCAACGCTTTGACGCGCGTCAGATAGCCCGCGGCGAAATCGTCGTAGACCGCGGCATGAATAATGATCCGATTGGTTGCTACGCAGATCTTGCCTTGATGCAGGAATTTCCCAACCACCGCGGCACTGATGGCCTGTTGCAGATCAGCATCGGCGAGCACGATGAGCGGAGCGTTACCGCCGAGTTCAAGAGCTATGCGCTTTAGCACCGTCCCGGTCATGGTGAGTGAGCCCAGGCGACGACCAACGGCCGTCGAGCCGGTAAAGGAAATGAACGGCGATAGCGGGTGGAGTACAAATGGGTCACCAATTTCCGATGATTGGCCGACAACGACGTTCAACAACCCCGGTGGCAATCCGGCTTCCTCAAAGACGCGTGCCAGCAGAAGTCCACCCGTTATCGGCGTTTCGCCCGCCGGCTTGACGACGACCGCGTTGCCAAGCGCCAGTGCGGGCGCTACAGAACGCGTTGTGAGACGCAGCGGCCAGTTCCATGGACTGATCACACTGATGACACCAAGCGGGCGTCGGTAGACGCTGTTTTCCTTTTCGGGAACGTCGGAAGGGAGGATTTCGCCTTTCGCTTGATAGGGTAACGCGGAGAACTGAATCAGCATGTCGCGCGTTGCCTGCCACTCTAGCGTTGCCTTGATACGCGTACTACTGGATTCGCGGATCAGCCAAACGACGATTTCTTCTTTGCGCGCATCCATGATTGTCACAGCTTTGCCCAGCACGCGGGCGCGCTCGCCTGGTGTAAACGATGCCCATGCCCGCTGCGCCGCATGAGCGGCTTTGAACGCGTCGTCCACATCGGCAACGTTCGCATTACGGATATCGATCAGCACCTGACCTGTGTACGGATTGCTCACCGAGGTGGTCCCGTCACCGCGACCAACGCGGTTTACACCGCCAATGACCTGCTTGTCGAAATTGCCGTAGGGTGCAAGCACCTGGATAGAGGCAGCAGACATCTTAGTCATAGCGGACAGACTCCCCGATGTATGGCGGGGAGGATCGTACCTGTTGTCCGATTTGACTCGAAAGGAGAAAAGCGTCGATCTTGACGTTTGCCGTCGTCGAGTTATTTTTTCGGCACGAGCAGCGTCTTCGTGTGCAATGGAAGCGTCTGGTCCGGTTTTCTACTACTTTGGGATAATCACGTCGAACAGTGGTTACACGTCCAGGGCGTCGAATTGCCAGAGGCATGACTTCAGGCCCATGCACTAGTCATAACTAAACACTATGATTCACTCAAGTCTAAGCAGCAGTACGGGTGAGTGAAGTGGAAGACAGCGCCAGCCAATTGAAGAAGTTCCAGAAGGAGCTCTCAAGCGGCACCGTGTCGCTGGTCCTGCTTGCGGTACTTGGCCAGTCACGTCAGCCGATGTACGGCTACCAGATCGCCAAGCGGCTGGAGGAAGTGGGTGAGGGCGTGCTGGCAGGCAAGCAGAGCGCGCTGTACCCCGTATTGCGCAATCTGGAAGGGGCCGGGTTGTTGGCCAGTGAAGTCGAACCATCCGTCAGCGGGCCACCGCGCCGCTATTACCGTATCACCAAACCGGGGCGCGAAGCATTGCGCGAGTGGGTTGCTGCCTGGACTGCAACTCGCGACTCGGTCGATAACGTCTTGCAAGGAGGGGTGTAATGAACGCGCCACGCACCATCAACGAATATCTGGATCAACTGCGTAGCGCCCTGCGTGGCGCCGATCCTGCTCTGGTCCAGGATGCCCTTTACGACGCTGAGGAACATCTTCGCGCCGAGCTGGCCGAACAGCCGGGTCGTGACGAGGCTGCGATGCTCGATCACGTCGTTGGCAGCTATGGCGCACCGGACGAAGTGGCGGATATCTACCGCGACCAGGAAATCAGGATTCAGCGAGCGATCCGACCGCCGCCGCCGCCGCCGCGCCATTCGGTACTGGGGCGATTCTTCGGTGTCGCGGCTGATCCGCACACCTACGGTGCGTTGTTTTACCTGTTGCTGTCGCTGGTCACCGGTATTTTCTATTTCACCTGGGCAGTGACCGGTCTTTCATTGTCAGCTGGCCTGTCGATCCTGATCATCGGTATCCCGTTCTTCCTGTTGTTCCTGGGCAGTGTGCGCGGACTGTCGCTGCTGGAGGGACGCATCGTCGAAACCATGCTGGGAGTGCGCATGCCGCGCCGCCCACCGTATCCGTCACAGCAAGGGCAGCCACTGCTGAAGCGCATCGGCGCGATGTTCACCGACGGCCGTACCTGGGGCACATTGTTCTACATGCTGCTGATGCTGCCACTGGGCATCATCTATTTCACGATCGCCGTGACGCTGCTGAGTGTGTCGCTGGCCTTCATCGGCTCGCCCTTCGTCAAGGCCTTCGGTCTCAATGTGATCAACATGGACGTCGATGGTTTCAGCTACTACGGCCCAGGTTGGGCCGGCACTATCGCGCTTTGTTTCGTCGGTATCGTGCTGCTGTTCGCCACCCTGCATCTGGTTCGTGGCATCGGTCGCCTGCATGGACAGGTTGCCAAGCATCTGCTGGTGCCCAGTTCAGCGGCTTAATGTCTAGATCAGCGGTAGTTGAGATCGGGTGAGGACAGCAGGTAGGTATTCCATTCCTGCTGGGAGATGGCTTTGGAAAGCGCGGTGCGGGTTACCGCAGAAAGCTGCGGTTCGATGGCCTCGTAGTAAAGACGCGTGGTCAGCATCGGAAACCCGGCGCCGCGCGCCGTGCTGCCTGCTGGCGTGAACAGCTGGTTGTTGCCCGTACCGATGGCGTTGGCGATGTCGAAACGCTTTTCCATCTGGCCTGAGCTCGACCAGCTGGCGCCATCGAGCGGCCACCCATCGGGTGTGATGCGGCCAAAAAGCGGCTCGTCCAGTTGATTGAGCCAGTAGACCAGGGGTAGCGCATTGGCGATGGGTCTGTCGCTGTAGGCGAGCCTTACCGATGAAACCACGAACTGATTGGGGTCCTTGAATTTTTTGCCGCTGCTGGCGAGCAGTTCGGGCGACTCGAACATTGTGCGCATCACGCTGGCGATATCGCCGTCGCTGTGCCGGAAGGTGTTGGTCATCCTTGCCAGCAGGGCCGGCGGCGGATTGTCGGCGGCGAAGTATTCGGCCAGCTGCCGTGAGACAAACTGCGCGCAGGCAGGTTGCTGCACGATGATGTCCACTGCCTGCCTGACTTCGTCGAAGCCACGGCCGCGAATGGGGTGACCAAGAAACACCTTGTTGCTGAAATCGTGCCTTTGTGGGTTGAATTCGAACAGTCCCTTGCGCACCACCAATGCTGCCATTTTCGGATTGAAGTGTTGTGGCTTGCCGTCGACCGGTGCAATGCCGACACCGGTAAGAATCAACGCCAGCTGCTGCACATCCTGCTGGGTATAACCGGAACCCACGCCCAGCGCGTGAAGTTCCATCAGCTCCCGCGCGTAGTTCTCGTTGACGTGGCCCTTCGCGTTCTGTGCGTTGTCGAGGAATTCCAGCATTGCGGGACTTTCCAGGGTGGCCATCAGCAGGTCACGGAACTTGCCCAGTACGCGCGGGCGAATGGTGTTCTGTTCGTAGTCGCCCAATTCCCAGCGCGCGCGGCCCTTGGCTGCGTAGACGCTGAAATGATTGAGCCAGAACCAGACCAGTTGCTCTTTCAACTGGTTGGGTCCGTAGACTTCCTGCAGCAGCTCGGCCTGTTGTGCCTCCTGCCCGAGCTGATTGCCGTGTTGCTGCAGTTGCTTTTGCGCGGCCGCCTTGTCGTCACCCGCTGGCATGGCCTGGATGCGTTGCTGCTCAGTCTGCAGCGTGACCAGCAGTTGAGTGGACGGTGTATGGATCACCTCGAAGCCGCCGATCTGCGACGCGACGCTCGGGGGCAAATGACTATTGACGTGGTCGGTGAGCTGCGCATCGAGCAGCCTGGTGCGGCCCAGTGTGCGATAGCGCGTCAGGCCATCCGCATCCAGTCCGAATCCGTCACGATGCAGCCACGCGATATCGTCGCGGCTCAGGCTGGTAACCGCATGCGCAGGGTCGGCCACCGGCAATCCAGCGGTGCTGCATCCACTGATGACAAAAGTGGCAAGCAGAAACAGCCATGAGGTCGTGCGGAATTGAAGTGCTGGCGACAACGACAGGATGGCCATGCTCATTGATGAGTTGAAGGGAGCTGCGATTTCATGATGGCTCATCAGGCGATGGTGAGCCAACCACATTCATTCCCGTGTAAGAGGATGCCTTACGACAGGGCCAGGTTGACGGGCTTTGCACCTGGAAACACGGTTTCCAATTGCGCATGGCTCAGACCCCAGTTCTGTTTCAGCAGCCCCCCGAGTACATCGCGGTAATTATTGAGCACGGGATAGTCGCGGTTCTGCAGCAGACTCTGCTGGTTGACGGCGACCTGCTCGCCGGCGATGCGACCGCCATTGACCTTGCCGCCGAGCACCCAGTGCACGGTGCCATGACCGTGGTCAGTGCCCTTGTCGCCGTTCTCGCGGAAAGTACGGCCGAATTCGGAAACCACCACGACAGTCGTGTTGTTCCATTCATCGCCGAGTGCAGCGGCGTAGGCAGCCAATCCTTCGCCTAGATTGCGCAGATTGTTGGCGAGACCACCCGTGATGCTGCCTTGGTTCACATGCGTATCCCAGCCGCCGACGTCGACGAAACCGAGTCGATACTGGTCGCGCATCAAGGTGGCGATGCGTTGCGTTTCGGCGGCGAAGTTGTGCGCGCTGGGCGCTCCGCCGCTGGCCTTCACCATTTCGTTGCGTAGGTCCTCGGACACGGTATTCGGCAAGGCCAGGCCATCGGCGGTAGCGGAGGCCAGTGACGTGCCCTTGTACATATCCGAAAGGATGGCTGATTGCCGTGCATTGAACCTGGCCTTGGTATCGCCCTTGAGGGAGATGTTGGGAATGTCCTTGGCGGAGCCCTGGAAACTCAAGGGCAGGTTATTGGTAAAGGCAATCGCCGGTACGCCAGTGAGTTGGCCGGAAAGCCGCGCCAGGAAGCCTGAGCGGAAGTTGCTGTCTTGCCCGGCTGGTTCCCCACGCTCGATATTGTTCTGTGTCTCGAAATGGCTGCGCGACAGATCGTCGGTGCCGGCGAAGGGCACGAACGCGACTTGCTTGCGCTGCCACAGCGGATAGATCGAATCGCGCAGTACCGGGTTGAGGCCCCAGTTTGCGTCCAGTGCGATCGCGCTGTTCGGATTGCCGGCGTCAGGCCTGGCGATCGCCAGCGTCGGTCGCGATTCGTAATAGAAGTCACTACTGTAGGGCACCAGCAAGTTGTTGCAGTCGTAGCCACCGCGCAGGAACACCAGCAGGAAGCGCGGCGTGTTGGTTGGCGTGGCGAACAATTTTCCGGAGAACGACAGAGCGGGCAAGGCAGCAGTAGCAGCGGCTGCGGCAAACAGGAATTCGCGGCGGTTCATGGAGCACCTCGGTAATGGTCAGCAAGCTTGTCCATACGTGCAGGGGGAGAACGTCAGCGGTAATTGAATCAGCGGTAATTGAAATCGGGTGAAGACAGCAGGAAGGTATTCCACTCCGCTGGTGATTTGGCCTGGGCCAGCGCATTGCTGGTGGCGACCGACAGCTCTTGCGCAATCGCGTCACGGTAGAGTGCTGAATCGCGCAGCGCAGGAGCATCGTGCGGCAGATTTGTGGAGGCGCCTGGCAATGCAGCATCGCTGTTGTCGACGAACAGCCGGTTGCGTCCGCTGCCGATCACGCCAGCGAAGTCGAAGCGTTTACTCATCTGACCCGAGCCAGTCCAACTAGCCGAGTCCAGAGGCCAGCCGTCGGGCGTGATGCGGCCGTAAAGCGGCTCGTCCATCTGGCGCAGCCAGTTCACCAGTGGCACCGCGTTCGGAATCGGCTGGCCGTCATAGGTAAGCCGCATCGCCGAGACCAGGAAGCGCATTGGGTCCTTGAATTTGTGTTCGTCGATGGCGGACGCTTCCGGCGATAGCAGCATCGTGCGCATGACCGCAGCGATGTCGCCGTCGCTGCGCTGGAACGTCTTCGCCATCGCATCGACCAGCGAAGCCGGCGGTTGATCGGCGATGAAGTAAGTGGCGAGCTGCTGCGAGATGAAATGTGCGCAGGCCGGCTGGTTCACGATCAGGTCCACGGCCTGGGCGATTTCGTCGTAGCCGCTACCCCTGATGGTCTGGCCGAGGAAGTTCTTGTCACCGAAATCGTGCTGGTTCGGGTTGAACAGGAACAGGCCGTCGCGCACCAGGCCGGGACGCGCATGGGCGAACAGCTTGCGCCGCGCCTCCGGCTTCGCCGGCAACAGGCCGGCACCGGTGAGGATGCGCATCAGCTGCTGCACGTCCTGCTGGCTGTAGCCGGAGTTCACACCCAGCGTGTGCAGTTCCATCAGCTCCCGCGCGTAGTTCTCGTTGGTCTTGTCCTTGACGTTGTGCACGTTGTCGAGGAACACCAGCATGGCCGGGCTCTGCAGCGTGGCCATGACCAGGTCCTTGAACTTGCCCAGCGCGTGCGGGCGAATTACGTGTTCCTCGTAATCGGCGGTGAACAGCCGTACTGGCCCCTTGTCCGCATACACGCTGAAGTGGTTCAGCCAGAACCAGACCAGTTGCTCCTTCAGCTGGTCGCTGCCGTAGATCGCGTGCAGCATCTCGGCCTGCGCGGCCTGGAGGTAAATATCGCGACGGTACTGCTGGAAGGCCGTCTTCGCGGCGTCCTTGGCCGGGCCGGCCGGCACCTGCTTGAACTGCTGCGCGCGCTCCTGGTAGTCAGCCAGCTGTTGCCCCAGCGGCGTGCTGATGACGGCCAGGCTGTCGATCTGCGCGGCAACCTGCGGCGGCAGGCTATCGCCGCCGGCAAGCTGTTCGTCGAGGAAGCGTGTGCGGCCCAGTTCGCGGTAACGCGCCAGCGTGGCGCTGTCGAGACCGAAGCTGTCGCGGCGCAGCCAGGCGATGTCGCCGAGTCTGAGGCCGTCCACCTTTGCAGTGACCGTGGTGGTCGGCAGCCGATCCGTCGGGTTCCCGTCGCCGGCACAAGCCAGTGCGGGGGCTAGCGTCAGCAGCAGGCCGAGAACCAGCGTACGGCAGCGAAGCGGGGTGGCGGCAGGCATGCGTCCGTACTCCAGCGATCGATGGATGTTGCGTAGTGTTAACGCACAGGGTGTGCTTTGGCTGACGGCAGCAACGTGACAGATAACGCATATTTCGACGCGATTCAGCTGAGGCGCCCATGGCGCGCCCTGGCAGTTACCATGCGATACCCGCCGGAGCCTGTGATGCCCAAGACCTACGACCGCGACTATTTCGACAAGTGGTACCGCGATCCGCGGCATGCGGTTGGCTCTCCAGCTGAGCTGAAGCGCAAAGTGGCGATGGTGGTGGCGCAGGCCGAGTACTACCTGGGCCGGCCAATCCGCAACGTGCTCGATGTCGGCTGCGGCGAGGCAACCTGGCGGGCGCCGCTGCGTGCATTGCGGCCGGACATCGCGTATCGCGGGCTGGATGCCAGCGAATACGTGGTGGCGCGCTACGGCCGCAGCCGCAATATCGGCCTGGCACGTTTCGGCCAGCTCGAGCAGCTGCGTTTCGACACCCGTTTCGACCTGATCGTGTGCACCGACGTTTTGCACTATCTGAAGCCGGCCGAGATCCGCGCGGGCCTGCAGGGTATCGGCGAGATGCTTGAAGGCGTCGCGTTTCTGGAGGTATTCACCAGTCGCGATGATGTGGCCGGCGACCACCACGGTTTCGTATCGCGAGCACCGGTCTGGTACCTGCGCGAGTTTGGTGAGGTCGGACTGCTGCCCTGCGGTTCGCATTGCTACCTCGGGCCGCGGCTGGAACGTCACATCGCGGCATTGGAACGGGCGCAGCTGCCGGCCTGACGGTTCAGTCGGCGACAGTCTTGTCCTTGTAGCGGCACAGGTCGCGGATAGCGCAGTGCGGGCAATCCGGCTTGCGTGCCTTGCACACGTAGCGGCCATGCAGGATCAGCCAGTGATGGGCGTCCTGCTTGAACTCGGCCGGGATCACCTTCTCCAGCTTGTCCTCGACTGCGCGCACGTCCTTGCCCGGCGCCAGGCCGGTGCGATTGGCGACCCGGAAGATATGCGTGTCCACCGCGATGGTCGGCTCGCCGAACGCGGTATTGAGCACCACGTTGGCCGTTTTGCGGCCCACGCCGGGCAGCGCTTCCAGCGCTTCGCGGTTGTGCGGCACCTCGCCAGCGTGCTGTTCTATCAACAGCCGGCACAGCGCGATCACGTTCTTCGACTTCGCGTTGAACAGGCCGATCGTGCTGATGTAGCGCTTCAGGCCTTCCTCGCCGAGATCAAGGATCGCCTGCGGGGTGTTCGCCACCGGATAGAGTTTCTTGGTCGCCTTGTTGACGCCGA
>Ga0302316_10000710_pt1 | contig 28395 bp, 22 predicted proteins | sample III_Palsa_N3_2_FD_200456 | JGI IMG/M metagenome (GOLD analysis project Ga0302316, IMG submission 200456) | Peat permafrost microbial communities from Stordalen Mire near Abisko, Sweden - III_Palsa_N3_2 | ecosystem: Environmental > Terrestrial > Soil > Palsa > Peat permafrost | place: Sweden...
GTGGCGCTGCCAGCTGTCCCTTGGCGCGCAGAGTCATGGCCGGCTGCGACACCTGCAGTTCGAAGGGACGGGTGGGAACCTGTAATTTGATGGAACCGTTCACGCTCAACGGAGCGCCCGCCAAGAAGTCAGGGGGCACACCCGGTGCGCTGCTGTCCGCCACCTGCGCGCGGACGCTGAGATTGCCCCCACGGGCTTCGAGGGAGGCATTGAGGGCACCGATCCGCACCCCACCCGGCACCCTGAGGGCGGCTACCTGCAGTTCGCCATTCGCGGCCACGCCGGCCAGTGGCCCATGCCAATCGCCGCGCAGGTGCAATCGCTGCCAGGAAAGGTCCGGACGCGGCGCCATGGCGGAGGCATCGGCCGCATATTCCAGATCGGCGGAGCGTTGCACGAGGTCCACGGTGCCGGTTGCCGTCGCATGCAGCCCTCCGAGCTGCGCCTGCAGACTGATATGTTCGGACTGCCGCAGACCGTTGAGGGTGCCCGATACCTGCACGGCTCCGATGGCGGCAACCCCGAGCAACCCCGCCAGCGGCCCATGGTCGGGCTCACGCACATTGATCCCGGCGTCCATCCGCTTATGGTCGAACGCCAGCTGCACCGCGTAGGTGCCCGGCGCGTCCAGACGCGTCGCGGCAATGACCATCTGCATGTCCGTGAGACTGCGCAGGTGCACGCTCGCATGCAGATTCAAGTTCGCCGGCGCGGCTGCCAGTGCAGCGCTCACATGAACGCTATCGACACTCGTCTCGTGAACATCGATGTCGGGGATCTTGGCGTGGCCGCTGCTGTGCGACTGGGAAACCGGCAGGCGCACCCAATCGACGCTCTCGGCATGCGCGCTGTCCACCGCTACGCGGTGCTCCAGCAGCAGCCAGGGGTGCCAGGTCGCCTGGAGGTTGCGCGCCTGCAGCCACACCCCGTGCGAGTCGGCCAGCTGCAGTTGCCGCAGCGTCGGCCGGTCCGGCAGATCCCCGCCGAGTCCGGTCAGGCGCACGTTGTTGCCGGTGAGTCGGGCGACCAGGATTTCAATCTGCTGCCGTCCCCACGGCGTATTGCCAACGGTGAGCACGCCGACCCATAGCATCACGCCCAGCAGTATCGGCACTGCGATGATGATCAGGGCGACGCGAATGGTTCGGCGCATCAGAAAGCTTGTCCCAGGCCTATGTAAACTTCCAGGCGACTATCGTACGGCTGCCGGTCGATCGGAAAGGCGATATCCACCCGCAAGGGACCGATCGGGGTGTAGTAGCGCGGACCGGCGCCGACGCCGCTTTGGTATCGGCCACTGAACGGCAGCGCGGTATCCCCTACCCGACCGCTGTCCGCAAACACCGCAAAGCCCCAGTTGCGCCCGATGCGCTGCCTCAATTCCAGACTGAACGCATCAACCCCGACGCCGCCGACCGGAGTATTCGTATTATTTTGAAACAGCGGGCCGACGGACTGGAAGGCGTAGCCACGGATGGTACCGCTGCCGCCGGCATAGAAACGCTGATCCGGCGGCAGCTGGATGGCGCTGGCGCCCTGTGCGTAGCCCCATAGCCCTCGCGTTGCCAGGATGGTTCGACCGGGCGCCACCGCCCCGAACAGATCGTGCAGGTCCAGGTAGGTGGAAGCCCGAACCTGGGTGATCAAGAAGGTCGCATTCGGCGGCCCCAGGGAAAGGGTCGGCGTGAGCGTCAAGGCCGCCCGAATCCCATGTGTAGGATCCAGGATCGGGGAACTGAGGTCCGTGGAGTCATACCGCAGGCTCAGTGGAATCGCGAATAGCGTGTAATAGAACGTCCCGCGGTCGTAGTATGGAATCTCCTGCGGCTGGATGATGGTTTCCTGAGTAGTGGAGAATCCAGCGCTGATGCCCCAGACCTTTGAGAGATTACGGGTCAGGGTGACAGTCGCGATCTGGGCAGTCTGGTCATACGCGATCAGGTCCTGCTTGATGGCAGTCAGTGACAGTTGCAATGTCTGCTGCGAAAGCGCGAACTCCGGTATGGTGAGCTTGGCGCCGGTGTTATAACCCAGGCCGTTGGTAGCGCTGCCATTGAGGTTGATGATTGAGGCGAACACATCCAGCTGTTCAGCGCCGCCGAACAGATTGCGATCGGTCCAGGTCACGCTACCGCTGCCGCCCAGATCGCTGGAATACGCTGCACTCGGGTTCACCTCGTGACGTTTCCGCTCCGTCACCCGAAACGTGATCGCAACCTGCCCACTGGCATCCGCGGTCGGCGCCACCCTTACGTCGACCGTCCCAAATACATTCATCGCGAGCAGGTTGCGGCGCGCCTTGTCCAAGGCCTGGGCGCTGTACTGATCGCCCTGACGCAGTTGCAGTCGCGACAGCACCGCAGACAGATGAGTGCGCTGCAGGCCGGTGACCGTGATCGCCCCGAAATGCACGACTGCGCCGGTGACCACATGGAAACTGACATCCAGTTGGTGCGCATCCGGCAGTTCCTCGGCGAGCGGCGTATCCACCTTCGCAAAGGCGTAGCCCCGATCCTGCAGCGCGGTCAGCAACCGCGCTCCCGCCGCGAGCACGTCGGCGGCGACCGCCGGCTGTCCGCTATGCAGGTTGAATTTACTGCGCAGGCCATCTGGCAGATCGCCATCGAGGGTGACTTTCCCGAGGACATACAGCGGCCCTGGAACGAAGGACACGACCACACTGGCATCCTTGCCTTTCGGCAATGTCATCAGTTTGTCCGCCAGGTCGGCGCTGGTGAGGCTGGCACCATCGATCGTGGCAGTCACCGCGCTTTGGTAGTAGCCGTAACTCTCCAGCACGGTCTTGAGGCGGCCCGTGTCGCCACGGGCACGCAGAATGAGGCCGACGGGGCTCACCGGTGCCGACTTGCGCAGGCTCACCAGGTCCGAGCTGGCGGACAGCGTGGTCTGGATCTCCTTGCTGGCAGCCCCGTCCAGCCGCACCTTGTAGGTTTGTGGGTCCGCACCCCACGCGGCTGCGGCAAGCCACGCCCCAATGATTGCGGCGCCACCGATCGTGGCACGCCGTTGCAAACCAGGGTTTGCGCTCAGGGGCGTGGCTGCCGGGAGCGTCGCAGCCGGATCAGGCGATTGCCTTGATCGCCGCCTGAATGCCTGCCGAATCCAGCCCCTGGAAACCCATCTGCTGCCACAAGCCGCCACAACCTTCGCGATATACACCGATATGGTTGTAGCGCCCCTTGAAGCCTGCCTGCAACAGCAGACTGCCGAAGCGGCTGCCGAGGCCCGTGCGCACGTTCCAGCCTTCGGCAACCAGGACGAACGGCGCGCCGGCGAGCTTCGCCATCATCGCCTTGTCCACCACGTTCAGCGTGGCCTTGTTGATCAGACCGATCCTCACGCCCTGCTCCTGCAGGTTGATCACGGCATCGAGCGCGCGATAAACGGTCTCGCCCATGGCCACCACATAGCCGCCACCGGCCGGCGCCTCGCGCACCACGGTGTCGACCTGCGGGTCGAAGGGCTTGCCGGCGTACAGCGGCTGGCCATTCGCGTCCAGGATGTCGGGGACCGGCGCGCGGGTGCTGAACACGAAGCGCAGTCCCGGATCGTTGAAAATGCGCTTCACGCAGGCGGCGAACTGGTGCTGATCGGCGGGAAAGTACAGGCGCGTCGTGTAGGGCCCATGGTGCGGATCGAGGCCGCCATCGGCGAGCATGCTGTTGATGCCGAAATGGCAGGTGTTGTCGGCCATGTCATCCACACCGCTGTGGCTGAAATGCGCCAGCACGTTCGAGAAGTTCAGGCGTGCCATGGTGACTTCACTCATGACCATCTCGAGGAACGCGCTGAATGTACCGTACACGCCCTGCTTGCCGGGCGCCGAACCGAAGCCGGCCGCGGCTGAGTAGTTGCCGCGCTCCATGATGCCGCCGCGCACGAACACTTCCGGGTGCGCCTTGCGGATGTGGTGCAGGCCGCACGAGCCTTCCAGGTCGTTGTCGAATACCCGGACGCTGGCCACGCGCTGTTCGGGGGTCATGCCATCGAGAAGACCGTTGATGATCTTGCCGAAGTCGTCGCGGTTCTTGCCAACGCCGCTGGAGCCCTTGAAGGTCAGGGGCGACTTGTCCGCAACGGCCGACTTGATCATGGCGATGGCGGCATCGTAGCCGCCCCGCTGCTGCAGATAGTTGATGGCCACCTCAGCCTTGAGTACTTCGTGCGCATGGGGGCTGCCTTCGGCCCCGACGATGCCGGCGGCCATCGGCCGCTTGATGACCAGTGCATGCGGTCGCGTATCGCTGAAGGCCCGGCACAGATCCACGTACAGGGCGTCCACATCCTCGCCCATGGTGGTTTCGGCCGTCAGGCCGTAGCCGTTGAGCGTGCGCGAGAGATCGTAGCCCGGCAGGTACTCCTGGGGGTGCCCCGCGATGGTGACGTTGTTGTCATCGACCAGCACCTTGATGTTCAGTTGTTGCGCGACCGCCAGGCGTGCGGCTTCGGCGTCGTCGCCCTCCATCTGGGCGCCATCGGAACCCAGCAGCACGACGGCCTTGCCCGGGTTCGCCATTGCCACGCCGTTGCAGAACGCCCAGATATGGCCGAGTCGGCCCGAAGAGAATTCCACGCCGGGGGTCACGCCTTTCTCGGAGTGGCCCGGCAGGCCTGAATCAAACTCGCGGTAGTGCAACAGGCGCTCGGCAGGCATGGCGCCGTTGAGGACGGAGAGCAGGTACTGCGTCGCCACGCGATGCCCGGCCTCATCGTAGAACACTGGCACGATCGGGGCGCCGTTGGCAATGAACGCGCGGATGATCATGACCTCGGGGACGGTGTCGTACGCACCCCCGGTGTGGCCGGAGAGGCCACGCGCGCCGGCCAGCGCGGTAAAGAACACGATGGTATCGCGGGCGAGCTGGATGTTTTGGCGCAGGGCAGCGCGCTGGTCATCCGTCAGAGCCGAGACCGCCGGATCAAGTTTCAGGGGCAGGAGTTTGCCGAGATCGATGGGAAAGGTTTCAGTCGTCATGGTGGATGCTCTGCCTCCTAAATTTCGCCGCCTAGGATACCCCACGAGGGGCAGCGCGTTCGCGCCGCGCCGATTATGCTAACCGCTGCGCCCGGTAGCCCGGCGCCTCAGGAGGTTAAGGATATTCCATGAAAGCAATGAAACTGGGCGCCAGCGGCGGGCTCGACCGCCTGAAGCTGGTGGAGTTGCCGGATCCCGCCGGCCCCGCGGCCGGTGAAATCCAGGTGCGGCTCCATGGCAGTTCCCTGAATTTCCACGACTATGCGGTGGTCCGCTTCGACGCCCCGCACACACTGGACCGGATTCCGCTCGCCGACGGCGCCGGCGTGGTCGAAGCGGTAGGCCCCGGGGTCACCGAATTCGCGGCCGGTGACCACGTGGTCTCGACTTTTTTCCCGCAATGGCATTCCGGGCAGCCGCTGAACGGCGATTTCTCGACGGTCCCGGGTGATGGCGTCGACGGCTATGCCTGCGAGCGGGTCGTGCGGCCGGCGACCTGGTTTACCCGGGCACCCGAGGGCTGGTCGGCCGCCGAAAGCGCAACGCTGACCACGGCCGGCGTCACCGCCTGGCGCGCACTCATCGGCGATGGCGCCCTGAAGGCCGGCGACACGGTGCTGGTCCTGGGGACCGGCGGCGTCGCCATCATCGGTCTGCAGCTGGCGAAGGCGATGGGGGCGTCGGTGATCCTGAGCTCCTCCTCCGACGAAAAGCTCGAACGCGCCCGCGCCCTGGGCGCCGATCACACCCTCAACTATCGCTCGATCCCGGAATGGGGTGCTGAAGTCGTGAAACTTACCGGCGGCCGTGGCGTCGATCACGTCCTGGATCTGGGCGGACCCAGAACGCTGCCCCAGTCCATCGCCGCTTGCCGACTGGGCGGGCAGGTCTCGTTGATCGGCACTCTGACCGGCTTCGCGGGCCAGGTGCCCACGGCGTTCATGATGCGCCGTCAGATCCGGGTGCAGGGACTCATCGTGGGCAGCCGGGCGCAGCAGCAGGAGCTGGTCAGAGGGCTCAATACCACGGGCATCCGTCCGGTCATCGACCGGCGCTTTGCCTTGGCGGATCTGGCCGAAGCATTCCGCTACGAGGAGTCGAACCGGCACTTCGGCAAGATCTGCCTGGAGTTCTGATCCGTCAGTGAGCGTTCGCGGCCGGGGGCGCCGCGCCGCGGGGCCATAGCAGCCACAAAGCAGCCTGCGCGCGCAGGCTGCCCGCCATACTCGCGGCGGCATCTCCAGCCCCACAGAAAAAGTCCGCACGCGGCGCGCCGCTGATGGCGCCGCCGGTGTCCTGCGCGATCACCAGTCGCGCCAAGGTCGTGCTTCCTGCGGCGGCCAGGTAGACCGGCGTTCCGAGCGGTATGTAGCCGGGGTCCACCGCGATCGAGCGACCGGCGGTGAGCGCAATACCTTCAGCGCCGCGTGGCCCGAGCATCGGATCACCCAGCGGCAGCTCCTGGAAGAAGACGACACTGGGGTTGGCGTCCAGCACTTCGCGCAGTCGCTCCGGGTGCGCGGCAAGCCAGGCGCGGATACCCGGGATGTTGGCCTCATCGACACTCAATGCGCCCTGGGTCACGAGGTAGTGGCCGATGGAACGATAGGGCTGGCCGTTCTGGTCGGCGTAGCCCAGCCGGATCACGCTACCGTCATCGAGCTCAATGCGCCCCGACCCCTGCACCTCGAGCAGAAAGCCATCCAGAGCGCTCGCCAGCCAGACGATCTCATGACCCTGCAGCGCAGGATCGCCGGCGAGCTGCGCCCTCGGGAAATACGGGACGACGGTCTTGCCGACCAGGCGTCCGCGCACGCGCTTGCCTTTGAGCTCCGGGATGATGGTGCCCAGGTCCACCGTCAGCAGATCATCAGGCGCCGAGTACAGCGGTGTGTCGAGCCCCGGCAGATGGCGACGCGAACCGTGCAGCTGCGGCTCGAAATAGCCGGTGAGCAAACCGGTGGTCTGCGCCGCGGCGGTTGCAGTGCCGGTGCGCAGGATCAGCAAGGGCTGGAAGTTCGCCTCGAAGAATGTGCGGATTGCGGCAGCAGGAACCGGCGCCAGCGCAGCCGCCGCCGCACACACATCGCGCCACTCAGGCCGGATCTGCACGTGACAGCTGGACAGCAGCGCAGGCCAGGCCTCCTGCACGGCATCAGCATCCCAGCCGGGGAGATCCGCAAAATGCGCCGGCACATACACCACCCGGGCAACACGGCCCGCGGATGTCGGCAGCCGGGTCGTTGTCTGGCAGGCGCCAAGCAGTGCCAGCAGTCCGATGAGCGCCAGCCGGCGCTTCACTGCGTCGCGGCCTGATGCCTGGCGAGGTACTGCGCGAAGGACGGCTTGGTCGCGGTCAGGATCACAAGCGCGTCACTATCCCGCAACACCGCGGCGAATCTGCCATACACATAATCGCGCGCATAGTCGGGCAGCGCATCGAATGCGGAGCTATAGACCAGGTAGCTCAACGGATAGCGGAACAGACGCGTTTTCAGATCCAGCTCCCGCAGCGAACGGCCCTGGGGGTCCGTGGGTCCCTGCTTCTGAAACCACACATCGAACCCCGAATTGCCGCGGATGGTATCGGTATAGGGCGCCGCATCGACAAACAGCATGGCCTTCGCCAGATCATCCATGAACCCGCGCAGCTCCCCCTGCGTCTTCGCCGACAGAGTCACCGCTTTGTTGCCGTACTTCGCGAGTGCCTCGCGGACTTCGAAATTCACACGGGTCAGAAGATTCTGCACCGTCACCTGGTGCTGCAGCACCAACAACGCCACCACATCACTCTTGTCGCTCAGATACGGGGCGGTGTCGAACAATCCCTGCAGCGTGTCGATGTTGCCGCGACGCACGCTGTCGAGCTTGACCAGCTCCTGGACGGTATGGACCTGGATATTCCCCACATGGACCTGTTTGCCGGTCTGCCCCGTCACATACCAGCCGCCCCAGCGCGACTCGATGGGCGTCTCATCGGTGGTGAGGATGGAGTCCTCGTGCGTGAGCTGCTCACCGCGGACATTCACGTAGGAGGACATCAAGAGGAACCGCGGCACCCCGCCGCCCGACATTTCATAGGTGTCGTGACAGGCCAGGCAGGTGAGCGTCTGGCGCTCCATCTGCGCGGCGCCGTTCGGGCGGTTTGGCAGGGTGTAGAACACCTGCCCCAGCTCGCTGTCCATGGCGCCGAGCTCCAGATTGCCCGATCCTTGTACGAAACCCACGTAGGTATCCGCATCGAAGTAGATCGCGCGCGGCGTCGCGGCACTGATCGCGCCACTTTGCAGGCTGGTCTTCGAATACACCAGGGCCTGGGAACTCGGATCGATACCGAGCGCGGCCAGCAGCGAGTCGAGGTAGCCGCGCGGTTCGGTGAAACTGAGTTTCACCGCGCCGGACTGCAGCCGCTGCTCAAGTCGCGCAATCGCATTGTGCGTGGGCGTGCGCCCGTAGCGCATGACCGGGTATTCCTTGTCATAGGGCAGCCTGGTCGGCGTCGCCTGTGCAAACGGATTCCCCTGGTCCTGATCCGTCGCGCCCTGCGCCGCCGCCGCCACCGCCGTTGTCATGGCAACGGCGAGAGTGCACGCCGAAAACAGTGATCTGCACCGCATGTCAGGGCTCCTGCGCGCTGGCGGCAAGCTGGCGCCGAAAGAGTCTTGCCGCGACGTAGCAGCCGATGATCATCCCAATGCCGAAGGCCGGCAGCACGCCGTGCGGCAGGTACAAGGACTGGCCATTCCACAGATCACGCCCGGCAACGCCAAGACCCGCAGCGGTGAAGGCAAACCCGACCATATGGAAAAACTGCATGGGATCCCGCAGTGTCAACGGGTTGCGCCGCCACGAGGGGAAATGCCACACCGGCTTGTTGCGCGGATTGAGTTTCTGGGCCCAGACCACCACCGGCACGGCGATCACACCGTAGGCCAGCATGCCCATCAGCAGCATTACCGTGACCGGGCGCGCCGGCAGCCAATTATCCCCGCTCAAAGCCCCCTGCGCAGCCGCCAGCGCAGTCACCACCAGACGCACGATCACCCATTTGTTCATCCCCCTAGGATAATCGACCCCTCATGGTTTGTCCGGCAGCGGACGAGTATCCTTGTTGTTTCATCAGAGGTTTCTCATGACATTGTTGCAGAATCTGCGTCGGGCGCTGGTTGCGATGATCCTGGTTTCAGCGGTGGTGCCGACCTGTCAGGCGCAGACCGCAACCCACAGCGCAGGCCCCACCCGCTCCACGGTGCTGCGCGCAACGCTTGCGAACGGCCTGCGGGTCGTCATCGTGCGCAATACCCTGGCCCCGGTCGTGGCAACTTCCGTCAACTACATGGTCGGGTCCGGGGAAACCCCGGCAGGATTCCCCGGCACGGCGCATGCGCAGGAGCACATGATGTTCCGCGGCAGCCCGGGCCTCTCCGCCGACCAGCTCGCCAACATCGGCAGCATCATGGGCGGAGACTTCAATGCCAACACCCGCGAGAGTCTCACACAGTATCTCTACACGGTGCCCTCTGAAGACCTGGACGTGGCTCTGCACATCGAAGCGCTGCGCATGAAGGGAGTCTCGGACGCGCAGTCCGAATGGGATCACGAGCGCGGTGCGATCGAGCAGGAAGTCGCCCAGGATCTGTCGGACCCGGGCTATGTGCTGTATTCCAAGCTGCGGGGCATTGCCTTCAAGGACACGCCGTACGCGTATGACGCGCTGGGCACGCGACCCTCGTTTGAGAAAACCACGGCCGCAATGCTGCGGCAGTTCCACGACCAATGGTATGCGCCGAACAATGCGCTGCTGGTGATCGTCGGCAACGTCGATCCGCCGGCGACGCTTGCGCAGGTCAAGGAACTTTTCGGCGCCATTCCGCGCAAGGTGCTGCCGGCCCGCAATCCCGTGACCCTGCAGCCACTGAAGGCGACGTCGTTTGCGGTGGACACCGATCGTCCCGAGGGCACGCAGATGATCGCCTTTCGCGTCCCCGGGCTCGACAGTCCGGATACTCCCGCGCTGGAAGTGCTCGCGGATGTGCTCTCCAGCCGCCGCTTCGATCTCTACGGACTGGTGCCACAGGGCAAGGCGGTCGGCGCAGAGTTCTCGGTCGATCCCCTGCCCCGGGCCGGCCTTGCCTATGCGACCGTGTCCTTCCCCGGCGGCACGGATCACAAGGCGCTGGAACAGGAAGTACGCGCAATCCTCAAGCGGGTGGCCCGCGACGGGGTGCCCGCCGAACTGGTCGCTGCTGCCAAGTTGCAGGAGCGCCGGCAGACTGAATTCCAGAAGAATTCCATCGAAGGGCTGGCCTCCGCCTGGGCCGATGCGCTGGCACTGTACGGGCTCGAATCGCCCGAACAGGACCTGGAACGCATCGAGAAGGTGACGGTCGCGGACGTGAACCGCGTTGCGCGTCAGTATCTGAAACTGGATGAGGCCGTCACGGCGGTGATGCTGCCGAAGGGCTCGGGCAAACCGGTGAGTGGCGGCGGCAACGGCTTCGGTGGCCAGGAGAACATTTCACTCGGCGAGGCCAAGCCCACGGCACTGCCGGACTGGGCGCAGGCGGCCGTGAACCGGCTGACGGTTCCTGCCGTGACCTCCCATCCGGTGGTGAGCCACCTGCCCAACGGCATCACGGTGGTGGTCCAACCGGAGGATGTCAGCGATACGGTCAGTGTCTTCGGTCATATCCGCAGCCGACCGGAGGTACAGGCGCCGGCCGGCCAGGAGGGCATCTCGAACCTGCTGGGCGAACTGCTGTCCTACGGGTCCCAGGACCTGGACCGCCTCGCCTACCAGCGCGCACTGGATGCCATCGGTGCCGAGTCGCGGGCGGGGACCGACTTCGCCGTCGAGACCCTGGCCGGTGGCTTCGATCGCGCCGTGGCGCTGCTCGCCGACAATGAGCTGCATCCCGCCCTGCCCGCGCCGGCGCTGGACATCATTCGGCCGCAGTTCGCGCAGCTCGTGGCTTCGCGCAATCGCAGTCCGGGCTACCTGGTGCAGCGCTCAATGCGCGGGGCGCTGTTTCCGCCGACGGACCCGAGCCTGCGCGAGACCACGCCGGCAACCATCAAGGGCATCACGATCGATCAGGTCCGCGCCTTCCACGCCGCGACCTTCCGACCGGATCTCACGACCATCGTTGTGATCGGTCGCATCACGCCCGAGGCGGCCCGCGCCACCATCGAGAAGTACTTCGGTGCCTGGAGCGCCAGCGGTCCGCGACCCGATACGGACCTGCCGGCCGTTCCCGCAAACACATCGACGACCGTTGCGGTGCCCGACGCCTCGCGCGTGCAGGATGTCGTGCTGCTCGCCCAAAGCATTGCGCTCACACGCGACAATCCCGACTATTACGCGATGCAGCTCGGCAGCGCGGTCCTGGGCGGCGGATTTTATTCCTCGCGGCTCTCCATCCATCTGCGCAAGGAGGCGGGACTGGTGTACTCGGTGGGCTCGAACCTGCAGATCGGGCGCACTCGTGGCATCTACATGATTGATTTCGCCAGCGATCCGCAGAATGTACCGAAGGCCGCGGCGATGGCGATCCAGGATGTGAAGGGCCTGCAGGAGCAGCCGCCCGGCGATGATGAACTGCGGCGCACGAAAGCGCTGCTGCTGCGACAGATCCCGCTGTCCGAGGCGAGCATCGATGAAATCGCGCGGGGCATCATCAGCCGCGAAGATCTGGGACTGCCGCTGGATGAGCCGACCATTGCCGCCCGCCGCTACATCGAACTGACGCCACAGGACGTCCAGAACGTGTTCAGGAAATGGATCAGACCCGGCGACTTCGTCCGCGTAAGTCAGGGACCGACGCCCCCGTGAGTGTCCCGGCGGTGCACACGGCCGCGCCCGCCCGGCCGCCCGGGGTACCGCTGAAGTTCCTGTGGCCACGTTACTGGCCCACATGGCTGGGACTGGGCCTGATGCGCCTGATCCAGCTGCTGCCGCACGCGCTGCTGCTGCTGGTGGGCAGAATGATCGGCCGGCTGGTGCGCTGGCTGCCCCTGCACTACACGCCGGTGGCGCGATCCAACCTCCGACTGTGCCTGCCGGAGCTGACCCAGGCGCAGCGCGAACGCGTGCTCAATGAGCACTTCGAGGCCCTGGGGATGGGCCTTTGTGAATCCGCCATGACCTGGTGGGGCAGCGATTCGGACTTCACGCGGCTGTCGCGAGTAGTGGGCCTCGAGCACCTGCGCCAGGCGCTGGACCGGGGCCGCGGCGCCATCCTGCTCACCGCGCATTTCACGACACTGGAGATCGGCGCGCGGGTGCTCAACACGCAGGTACCCCTGAACGCCATGCACAAGCGTCCCAAGAATGGGCTGCTCGCGCATTTCTTCGAGCATCATCGCGGCCGACACGCGCTGCGCATCTTCAGTCGCGACAACGTCCGTGGGATGGTGCGCGCGCTGCGCGACAACGAATGTGTCTGGTATGCGCCGGACCAGAGCTACCGCAAGAAGGGCGCGGCGATGGTCCATTTTTTCGGCATCCCGGCAGCAACCAACGTGTTCACGTCCCGCCTGGCACAGATGACCGGTGCGGCGGTCCTGTTCGTCGGTCACGAACGGCTGCCGGGTACCGCCGGTTACTGCGTCACCATCAACCCTGCCCCGAGCGGGTATCCCAGTGAATCAGCGGTCAATGACGCGGAGCAGTTCCATCGCTTCGTCGAAGCCGAAGTGCGCCGCAATCCGGCCCAGTACTGGTGGATACACCGACGCTTCAAGGGACTCTCGCAGGACTATCCCAACTATTACGGCCGCGCGGCGCGTCGCCCGCCACCGGTTCTTTAGGCGCCCGAAGTCCTGACGCGGAGCGCCAGTGCGCTCGCCAGTTGCGCCGCATCCGCGCCCAGCTGCCCCGCGGGCCACAGCACGCCCAGGCCGGCGGTGCTGTCGGGTTTGGGGATGATGTGAAAATGAACGTGGGCGACCACCTGGTGCGCACCCACACCATTGTTTTCAAGCACGTTGTATTCGCGGACACCCGTGACGGCCATGACCGCCCGGCAGATGCGCGGGAGCACCCTGCCCAGGGCTGCGGCGGCTTCATCTGACAGCTGATCCAGAGTCGCTGCCGGCTCCTTCGGAATCACCAGCGTATGACCGCGGCTCAGCGGCGCGATGTCGAGGAAGGCGAGCACCTGCGCGTCCTCGTAGACTTTGTGACAGGGAATGCTGCCGGCAAGGATCTTGCCGAAGATCGTATCCGCCATCGTCTTAGGAGGGCTGGAGTTCCGGATGCGCACCGTCTGCCGATGGCACCGGCGCCGGCGGCGCTGCCACCCGGTTGCGGGCCACGACCCGAGCCCCCGTGAGTCGCTCGATGGAACGGATGGCCGAGGCCTTCGCCACGTGCTTGCACCATGCGCCCTGCGCCGATCCCGCTGAGGCAGCGTAGTCGTCACAATTGCATACCCACTGGATATGGCCGTCATCCAACTCAAAAAGTTGCACGGTGCGCTGCCCCACCTGGTAAGTGGACAACGCAGTGGAGGACGGGTGGCGCTGGAGGCGTCCACCGGATGCCTTGAGTAGTCCCATGTCGATCATGTTACCGCCTCCGGCCTGTGGATGACCTGTGAATTTCCTGTGGGCAACGCAAATTTGCTCATGCTTGACCGCTGTGCAGCAACTGCTCAGTGCGCGGATGGGTTGGCTGCGGCGACGACCGGGGCGGCTTCGGAGGCGGCAGCCCGCGACGACTCAGCAGTGGGCGCGGCAGGTGTTGCGACCGGCGGCGGCGGCAGAATCTGCGTACCGAGGTTCGCGGCATTGACAATCGCAGGATCGTCGCGCAACTGCACATACAGCTCGCCGGACTGGGGATGCGGCACCGGCAACGTCGAGCCCGGGAAACCATCCGGCACCTGCACCGCATTGCGGAACTGCGGATCTGCCGACACCGAATCGAGCAGGAACAGATCCGAGCCGGACAGTTTGCAGGCCACCTCCGCCGTCGTCGGGCATTCCAGCGAGGCCAGGCGCGGCAGTCTCACCAGCGTCGCCAGCGGCAACCAGCCGCCGGGCACGCCATCGGCGACCACGCGAAACCGCAGCGGACCGAAGGCCGAAGAACCAAATGACTTGGCCGGATCCAGCGTCGCCACGGCGACATGCGAATCCGCCAGCGTCAGCGTTCCCGCACCGATGGACAGTTGGGTCGTGAAGGAACTATCGGCGGTCGCGACCTCGATCTGTTCGGACCGTGAGAACACCTCCGGCAAGAGGGTGCGCACCGAAAATATCAGCACCGAATCCTGCGGCAGCTGATCGGAGTCACTGAGCGCGATGTGACTGGCGACGCCTGACTGCGAGGCCTGGATATTCTTCGCCACCAGCGTGACGCTCGGCCGCGGCACCTCGATCCTTCCTGCGAGCGTGAACACGCGGCCATCCTTCAGGCTGACTTTTACCGTGGCGCCATCGCCGCCCTTCAGGGCAGCCGCGGCCTGCACGTCGCCGGCCATCATCGGCAGTTCCTCCGCGCTCGGGGTCCCGCCGAGGCTGCCGGGTGCAAACGGGATACCGTTGAGCGTAAGTCCGGCCACCTCATCCAGCCGCGTCCCGGTGAGGGTGCCCACGACATCGCCTGAATGAATGACGAAGCCACCCAGGTGCGCGGCTTCGCTGAACGTGTTGAGCGCCAGCTGCTGGGTATCCGTGGCACCGAACTGGGAGACGACCAGCATCAGCGGGCCGGGGGCGGCATTCTCCAGCGGCAGTTTGACCTCGACCGCGTCAGGCTTGACCGCCTTCCAGTCCACCTTCAGTTCCTTGCCGGCGGCGTCTTTGAGCATGATGTGATCGACGCAGCCCACACTGTCTGCCGTCAGGTGGATGGTGCCTTCACGTCCGATCACCAGCGCGCTCTGGTCAGCCGCGGGGAGTGCCCAGGGTTGCCGGCGGGTATTGATCAGCTGGAACGTCGGCGCCTCATACAAATCGAATCCCCAGTAACCGTGCAGCGTGCCGACCACGGAATCCCCGAGCGTCGCTGTGCCCAGCGCGGTGGTATCGACCACGAAACCACCCTGCCGTGCGTCCGCCGAGGCGGGCAGCTCCAGAGTGCGCCCATCAGCGCCGGTGAGTCGCAGCGCCACGTCGTGCACGTAATGCGTCGAGAACACCAGCGGCGCACCTTCCACCGGCAGCACCAGGCCGGACCGGCGCGCGCAGTAGATATCCTGCGGATCCACCGCATGCAGCGGCGGCAGCTGCGGCTGCTCGATCGCAGGCAGCGCAGCAACCAGCACCGACTTCGGGTCATGAAACGATGGCGCTGCGTTGAGGGTCAGCGCCAGATGGTCATCGTGCGCGCTCGGCAGCGCCGGCAGATACTGGTATTGCGCCGTATGGAAGGAGCCCAGAATGCGGCCGATGTCGATGATCGAGGCGATGTAGGGACTGTAGTACCCGTAGCGCAGTTGCGGGGTATAGCTCGCCTCCATGGCCAGGTCGCTGGCAGGACCATTGGTCAGCGCCTCCACGATGGACGTGCTGTGCCCGTCGTTGAGCACCAGGGAGTCCTGGTTCTCCAGCAGACACGGTGCCTGCAGCTCCGGAATCTTCTGCAGGCATTTGTCATCGACCTTGATCGCGAGACTGCGCGCCAGCAGCGGGGCCGCGGCGCGCAGCTTCGCGGGATCCGCTTCATTCAAGGCGCGCACTGCCAGCAGGTAGCTTTCCAGTCGCGACCGATCGAGGCTGGCCTGGTTCAGATCCTGAGACGCGCGTACGAAGGCGCCGGGACGTCCCCGCACCGCATCCATGAGCGTGCTGAAGTCACCCCCGGTGCTCGGTGCCAGGAACACCAGCACCTGCTGCGCGTCCTGTGGCACCGTGACGTTGAGTCCAGCGGCACATTTGCGGCTCCAGGTCTCGCACCGATAGAACCAGTTCTCCGGCGGCGGATTGGTGGCGCCGCGCAGGAACGCGACGACCAGCACGTAGCGCGCCGTCTGCGTCGTCGGCAGATCCGCCCTGATGGCCACGCGATCACCGGGCATCAGGTTGGGCACCTCGGACACCGGCAAGGTATGCGTGCCGCGCGTCACGTTGACTGCGAGTTCCGGTCCCGTGAGGTCAAAGGGCGCGCTGTCCGCTGCGTGCAGCGCGGGCAACGGACCGAGCAGCAGTGCCGCCAGCGCGGCAATGAGGAGACCGTTCTTCATGAGGTCATTCTACGGACTAAACGGCTTAGAGCCATCGCACTGCACAAGGTTCCCGGCAAAGCTCACGTCAGGTGCCGGCGGCGAACCTGTGGCGTGCGTTGCGCTCAGTTGAGATCGGCCAAATCGCGGTTGCCTGCGGGTTCGATTTTGACCGTCAGCCCCAGATCGTGCATCTGGCGACCCATCTCCGGCGTGATCCGCAGTCCCACCAGCGCTTCGGGCTGGATCGCGGCCAGCAGCGTCAGGGATCCGCCCTGTTCACGCAGCCGTCCCAGGAAGCGGCGATGTCGCACGGTCAGGCAATGACAGATGAGGACAATGCCCCACCCGAGGCTTCCTGGCGTCGTCTCCGCTTCATCCAGACCGAAGCGGGCCCGCAGCACCTTGGCTTCCTGCGGTAACAATGCGTTCATGAGCTTCGTGGGCGCGGACCAGCCCAGCGGATCCACCACGGCGACCCAGTAGGTCTCTCCGTGCACGGCCGTCGCGGCGAGTCCGCTGCGTGAGTGCCGCGGTTCGCCGGCGCGAAAACACTCGACCGCCTCGAGACTCAGTTCGCGCGAGATCTCCTCCGGATCCACCGAAGGGTGTCGCACGTGCAGCGACAACTGATAGGGCACGGTTTGCGCGCTCGCGCGCTTCTTCACCTGCATCGCGGACCTCACTTGCGCAATCGTCTTGACCTTCCGAGCAGGCATCTGACTGCGAAACCCCGCTTTGCGTCAAATGCATCGGTGCCACGTACAAGCTGAGGCTGCCACGCGGTTCGCCCCATATCTGTGCGCGTGCGTCGGATGCGCCCCGGGATGGGGCCCCGCGTTGACGCCCGCAGTGCGCTCCGAGCAGTCTGCAACAATACTTTCAGCTGCAGGGGGAGCAGTCATGGCAGTAGCTCGTGAGTCGGGTACCGGCGAGGCCGCCATCCCCACCGGCACGGTGGATATGGCCCTGGCCCACGCCCAGCGCCTGCTGCCGGAAAGCCCGAAGGCCGCGGCGGCCCAGGCCTCTGAAGTCCTGAAGGTGGTGCCCACGCATCCCGGCGCCCGCCTCATCCTGGGCAGCGCCCAGGGGCTGCTGGGCCAGGGCACGGCGGCCGTCGCGACGCTCTCCGCGCTGGCGCGCGAGCAACCCCGCTCTGCCGTAGTCCACTTCGAACTGGGCATCGCGCTCGCCAACGCCGGGGACGGGCCGCATGCCGCGAACGCCCTGCGCAAGGCTGCGGCACTGAAGCCCACCTGGCCTGAAGCATGGCGCAAGCTCGCCGATTGCCTGGACCTGCTCGGCGATGAAGACGGCAGCGATGCCGCCCGCGCGCACTTCCTGCGGGCTGCAAACAATGATCCGGCTCTGGCCAATGCCGCGGCCTGCCTGGTCGCCAATGACCTGCCGCAGGCCGAAGCGGCATTGCGCGCGCACCTCGAGTCCCGGCCCACGGATGTCGCGGCCCTGCGCATGCTGGCGGAAGTCGCCGGCCGACTGCGCCGCTATGGTGATGCCCAGAGAATCCTCGAGCGCTGCCTGGAGCTGGCGCCGGGCTTTGATGCCGCGCGGCACAACTACGCCATCGTACTGCTGCGACAGGCCAAGGCTGCTGCCGCGCTGCCCGAGGTGGAGCGGCTGTTGGGCCGCGAACCGGCCAACCTGACCTACCGGGCACTGCACGCCGCGGTGCTCGCGAGCCTCGGCGACTATGTGCGCTCGATCGCCGTGCTCGAGGCGGTGCTGCGGGCCAATGCACGGCAGCCGCGCATCTGGATGACCTACGGACATGCGCTGAAAACCGCAGGCCGCAGCGCCGACAGCGTCAGCGCGTACCGGCGGGCCATTTGCCTGGAACCGACGCTGGGCGAAGCCTATTGGAGTCTCGCCAACCTCAAGACCTTCCGCTTCACTGCCGAGGACATCGAGACCATGCGCACCTGGCTCGCGCGCCTCGACCTGCCGCCCGCGGACCGGCTGCATTTCGAATTCGCCCTGGGCAAGGCACTCGAGGACGAACGGCAGCACGAAGCGGCCTTTTGCCATTACAGCGCCGGTAATTCACTGCGGCTGGAACTGCGTCCCTATCACGCCGGGGAAACCACCGGCTTCGTGCGGCGTGCGAAGGCGCTGTTCACGCCGGAGTTCTTCGCCCGGCACTGGAACAGCGGCTGCACGGCGTCCGACCCGATCTTCATCCTGGGGATGCCGCGTGCCGGCTCGACGCTCATCGAGCAGATCCTCGCCAGCCACTCCCAGGTCGAAGGCACCATGGAGCTGCCGGACATTCCGGCCATCGCCCGCGAACTCACCGGCAAGCCCGGCCAGGCGCGCGCGGGCCTATACCCGGAGGTGCTGTCGGAGTTCGCGCCTGCCACGTTGCGTCGTCTCGGGGAGCGCTTCCTGTCCTCCACCCGGGTCCAGCGGCGCACCTCCGCGCCGATCTTCATCGACAAGATGCCCAACAACTGGCTGCATCTGGGACTCATTCATCTGATCCTGCCCAATGCGCGCATCATCGATGCGCGCCGGCACCCCATGGCCTGCTGCTTCTCCAACTTCAAGCAGCACTTCGCGCGCGGCCAGAGCTTCTCGTACTCGCTCACCGATCTCGGCGCCTACTATCGCGACTACGTGGACCTGATGGCGCATTTCGATCGCGTCCTGCCGGGCCGCATCCATCGGGTGATCTACGAGCGGCTCGTGGATGACACCGAGGCGGAGGTGCGCCGGCTGCTCGCCTACTGCGGGCTGGAATTCGAGCCGGGCTGTCTGCGCTTTCACGAAAACGACCGCGCGGTCCGCACCGCCAGTGCCGAACAGGTACGCCAACCCATCTATCGCGACGGGCTCGACCACTGGAAGCAGTTCGCGCCCTGGCTCGGACCCCTCGAAACGGCGCTGGGACCGGTGCTGACGCACTACCCCGACGCTGTGCCGTTCAGCTGACCATCAATAACAAGATCGCAGGGAGACAGATATCGTGACACGCAGTCGACGCCGAAAATTACAGCGGGTGACAGGAGGTCTGCTGGTCGCATCGATGCCCTGTGCCCATGCCGCCGACGCCACGGATTCGGCGCCGGATGGCGCACTGCAGGAAATCGTGGTCACTGCGCAGAAGACCAGCGAGAACCTGCAGACGGTGCCGATCAGCGTCGAGGTGCTCAGCGCCGAAAAACTCCAGCAACTGGACATCGTCGACCTGGATGACTACGTCAAGTACTCCCCCAGCGTCTCCTACGCCCGCGGCATCGGTCAGGGCGGCAATGCGCAACCGGGCACCTCGCACATCTACATGCGGGGTGTAACCAGCGGCGGCGACGGCAACCACTCGGGCCCCCAGCCCAGCGTCGGTGTGTACTTCGACGAGCAGCCCGTCACCACCATCGACGGCACGCTTGATGTCCACATCTACGATGTGAACCGGATCGAGGTGCTCGAAGGACCGCAGGGCACGCTCTATGGCGCGAGCTCCGAGTCCGGCACTATCCGCATCATCAGTAACCAGCCCGACGCGACCAAGTTCGCCGCCGGCTACCAGTTCGATGGCAACATTCTCACACGGGATGCAAACACCGGCTACCAGGCCGAGGGCTTCGTCAACATCCCGATTACCGACTGGGCGGCGATACGCCTGGTGGCCTGGGACGAACATGACGCGGGCTACATCAGCAATGTCGCCGGCACCAACACGCAAGGCTGCATTCAAAACGGCGTGCGCACCTTCCCCACGTGGAGCGGTGAAACAGGCGGCTCGCCCTACCCCTGTCCGGCTCCGGGTCTGATCGGCGCCGGCGCGATCAGCAACAGCGCCTACCGCGCCAATGACTACAACACGGTGGACACCCTGGGCGGTCGCGCCGCTGCGAGATTCGACCTGGGAGACAGCTGGACCATTACCCCCACCGTGATGGGCCAGACCCTGGGCACCAACGGCTTTTTTGCCTACGACCCGGGCGTGGGCGATCTTGATGTTACGCACTTCTCACCCGAGAACTCTCAGGACTCCTGGATCCAGAGCGCCCTGACCGTCGAGGGCAAGTTTTCGAATTTCGACCTGGTCTACTCCGGCTCCTATCTCAAGCACAACATCTACGAGACCGCCGACTACAGCGACTACTCCGAGTTCTACGACCGGGCCTATGGCTCGGGCGCGCTCTGGCAGGACAGCGCCGGCGCGCCCGTGGATCCGCTGCAGATCGTGTACACCAAGGGCTACTTTCAGAAGTGGAGCCACGAACTGCGTCTGACGACGCCTCAGGACTGGCCGGTGCACGGCACTGTGGGTGCCTTCATTCAACGCCAGCAGCACGACATCTGGCAGCAGTACATGATCCCGGGCTACGGCTTCACCAGCGTGCTGGGCGGCGGCAACCCGGATGGCTTCTCCGAGGATCTGTCGGTCATTCCGGGCATCAATGAGATCTGGCTGACCAGCGAGCAGCGCGTAGACCGGGACAAGGCAATATTTGCGCAGGTCAGCTGGGATATTACCTCCCAGTTGTCATTGACCGGGGGCATCCGCCACTACACCTACAACAATTCCCTGCAGGGTTTTTACGGCTTTTCGCAAGCCTACGACAACCTGCTGGGAAGCAGCACCGGTGCGGCCACCTGCTTTGCCCCTGCCACGACGCCCTACGCGCCCTGCCAGAACCTGGACAATGATGTGAGTGGCAGCGGCAACGTGCCGCGCGTGAACCTCACCTACCGCATTACCCCGGAAGTGATGGTCTATGCGACCTTCTCCAGGGGATTCCGGCCCGGCGGTGTGAATCGCACCAGCCAGCCGGGGATCGGCCCGTATCAGCCGGACTACCTCACCAACTACGAGGTGGGCTGGAAGTCCCAGTGGCTGGGCAACACGATCCGCTGGAACGGCGCGCTCTTTCAGGAGGACTGGAAGAACTTCCAGTTCTCGTTCCTGGGGCCGAACAGCCTCAACATCATCGCCAACGGCGGCAACGCCCGCATCCGCGGCCTGGAGAACGAGCTGGAGTGGGCTGTCACCCGCGGCCTCAATCTCAGCGCCAACTTCACCTGGTTGGACCCGATCCTGACCACCAATTATTGCGGCACCCAGGGCGTGACGAGCTGCGCGGATCAGCAGACGAGCGAATACTACATACCAGGAGGCGTCTGGAACGGCCCGCTGGCGCCAAAGGGCACGAACCTGCCGGTAACACCGAAGTTCAAAGGCAATCTGACGGCGCGGTATTCGTTCGCGGCGGTGGGCGACTGGCTGCCGTTTGCGCAGATTTCCGCGGTTTATCAGACGCAGGTCGCGCCGACCCTGCGCGGTGACTGGACGCAGATCGAGGGCATGGTGCCCGCGTATGGGTTGTTTGATCTGGCCGGGGGTCTGACCAAGGGGGGCTTCTCGCTGCAGCTCTACGTGACCAATCTTGCGGATCGGCGTGCGGAACTGTCGCGCTTCACCGAGACCACCCCGACGGTGGACCCACAGACCTACGTGGTGCCGGTGACCCCGCGCACCATCGGTATCACCGTGTCGCAGAAGTTCTGATCTCCAAGCCCCGCCGCTTGCATTAGAATCCCCCTTCGCCGCGTCGACCCGCGGCGAAGGGGGAACGGTGGTGCAGTCAGTCCTTAAGATCACGCTGCTTGCAGTGGGGCTTGCGGTGATGAATCCGGCCCGCGCCCATCATTCCTTCGCGGTGTTCTTCAACACCGATGCCCAGCTGGTCAAGATCACCGGCGTCGTCCGGGATTTCCAGTTCCGCAATCCACATGGCGTCATCACCCTGGAGGTATCCAAAGGCAAGGCGAACATCGTGTGGCGCGCCGAAACCAACTCTCCTTCTGTGCTACGCCGCCGCGGCTGGACTCCCGACAGTCTGCATGTGGGTGACACGGTCACCCTGGAGGGCTGGCAGGCCCGGGACGGCACGCGCTACATCCGGTTGCGCTCCGCGCGGCTTGCCGACGGCCGGCCGGTCGGCCAACCGGTAGGTTGATCATGCGCACCTTGCCCGCACTGGCTCTGGGCGTACTCGCACCCGCCATGCTTCTGCTTTCGGGCTGTTCCTCCCAGGGCTCGGTCCAGCCCGTGGCCGCAGCATCGCAGGCCGCGCCCGCCCCCGCTGCGCACCCGGACCTCTCGGGGTTCTGGAACCTCGACATGAAAGTCCCGCGGGATGCGGCACTGATGGCGCTGGTCCCGCCCAACACCGTCTTCATGGACGATACCGGACCGGTCGAATTTCCCGCAGGCACCTACGGTGGTCTGATTCCCACGCCCGCGGCCCAGGCGGCGATCAAAAAATGGAATCCCCGCGATCAGCTCAAACCGGAAAACGCCTGCCGGCCACCGTCCATCGTCTACGCCCTGCAGGGCCCCTTCCCCATCGAGATCTTGCAGAGTGACGTGTTCATCGTCATGAAGCTCGAATACTACGATCTCGTGCGCATCATCTTCCTGGACGGTCGCAAGCCGGAAGCCGACTACCCGCATTCGATGACGGGATTCGCCACGGGGCATTGGGAAGGTGCGACCCTGGTCGTGGAAACCACCCATCTGGAAGCGGCGACGCTCACCAACAACGGACTGGACCATTCGCAGAACATTCGGGTCATCGAGCGCTTCCGGTTGAGCCCCGATCACCAGGTCCTGATGGCGACCCAGGAATATGAAGATCCGACGATGATCGAAAATCGCGGCGTGCGCTTCATCGCCTGGCGCAAACAGCCCGGGCAGCACGTCTATCCGTATGAGTGTGATCCCGGCTTTGCCGGCAACTACCAGGAGCCGAAGAAGTAGCGCGCTACCTAGAGCAGCAACAACTCGGGTACGGCGTCCGCGCCCGACCAGATGATCGCATTTTGCGCAAAGAGCCGACCAAGCTGCGCGGCCGCCTCGCGATCCAGACCCGGCACCAGGAAGCTGGGCTCCCCGCGCCACTCGCCCGCCGGGTGCACGCCGATGCCCGGAATGGCCACAAGGCCGCGCCGTGAGATCTCCTCCACCAGTGCCTGCTGCTGCCGGGCATTGAGGCGATCGGAAACGATCTGACCTTGCGGATTGCACGCCGTCACGAACGCGCTGCAGGTGGTCTGATGCGCCTGGTGGAGGACCGCGAGATCAGCGCACCGCACTCCGACCCGCAGCACCGCCGGCACGGTGCCGAGCACCCGGTACTCGGTCTCCCGGTAGGCCTGCACGGTTGCCGGATCGATGTCGCCCATAGCCATAGTCAACGGTATCATGCCGCAAGTGGTACAAGTGCAGAGCATGCCTGACAACACTCCGGCCTGGGCCTCCGAACTGACGGTTGCTTTCAAGAGCGGCGCCAGTGGCCAGTGCGTGCTGTTCGGGAACGTGCACGACCGTCTGGCAGTGAACGATCAGCTCATCAGCATCGATGGGTACCTGCAGCACATGCTGCTGGCAGACGTACAGGTCATCCTCGCCTATGACCTGGGCAACGGACTCACCGTCGAGCGCGGCGAGGAGTATCTGGCGCAGTGGGTGCCCTCCTCGCTGCGCAATCTGCCGCTCGAGCCCCTCGAAGCGGTACGTTTCATCAACCGGTTCGCGCGCTACCTTGCGAACCTACGGGCCGTCAAACGCCACGAGGTCCCGAGCGTTGCCATCCTGGTGCGCGGTGCCGACCAGCTGCTGCCGGCCGACGGCCAGGGCTTCCAGCACGGCAGTCTCACCTGCCTGGTGCGCGATTGGGGTCTGAGCAGCCCGTTCTCACTGCTGCCCTTCGTCAGTTTCCTGATCGCCGATAATCTGACCGATCTGGATCCGCTCGTCGTGTTCGCACCGCAAGTGAAGCTGGTGCGGATCCCGCTGCCGTCCGCGGCGGAGCTGGAGTTGGCGCTGCGCGCGTTGCATCGGGAATATCCCCGGACCATTCCTGCCACGACCCAATTCTCCGCACTGGCCGCCGCCATCACCGGTCTGTCGGTCAATACGCTGCAGCAGATCACCAAGATCCGCGCCCACCACGGGCAGGTCCTGGAGTCGCATGACTTCGCCGCCCTGAAGAAGGAGATGGTCGAGCGGGATGCACCGGGACTGGTCGAGTTCGTCGAGTCGACGCGCACCCTGGATGACTACTTTGGCCAGGATGTGCTGAAGGACTGGCTGCGCCAGGACATCGCGCTGTGGCGGATCAATGACATCAAGGCGCTGCCGATGGGGTACCTACTGTGCGGGCCGGTGGGCACGGGCAAGACCTTCCTGGTCGAATGCCTGGCGGGCGAAGCCGGTGTCCCGGTCTTGAAACTGAAGAACTTCCGGGACAAGTGGATCGGCTCGAGCGAGGCGAACCTCGAGAAGATCTTTCGCCTGATCCACGCTCTGGGCCGTTGCATCGTGTTCGTTGACGAAGCGGATCAGACGCTGGGCAGACGTGATTCGGGTATCTCTGACAGCGGCCTCTCAGGTCGCCTGTACTCGATGATCGCGCAGGAAATGGCCAACACCGACAACCGCGGCAATGTCGTGTGGGTGCTCGGCTCATCGCGTCCGGACCTGATCGAAGTGGATCTGAAGCGGCCTGGGCGCATCGATCTTAAGGTGCCGATCCTGCCCACCGCGAACCGCGAGCAGAGTAGCGGTCTGATCGCAGCACTTGCCAAGCGTTATGAACTGAACGTCAGCGACGCGCAGCTGCAGGACATGCTGCCGATGATTCCGGCCATGATGACGCCCGGCGCCGCCGAAGCACTGGTGGTCAAGGCCTACCGCGTCTCGCGCACCGAAGCGGTGGCCGCCGGGACGGCACTGGCACGGTGCCTCGAGGGGTACCAGAGCGCGATTCCGCAGGATGTGCTGGAGCTGCAGATGCGACTGGCCATCCAGGAAGCCAGCGATCTCGCTTTCGTGGCCGAGGAACTGCGGCACTTCGCAACCGGCGCCAGCACCCTCACGGGCTGACGTAGACCACCTGTTCGGGCTCCCAGCGCCACTGGCTGCGCAGGTCAGCCGATGTGATCGCCTGTCGGGTCAGGGTGCCATGATCAAGGAGTACCGACTGCATCGGTCCCACTGCCGCGTCGGCAAACACGCGCGGATCGAAATCCCGCGCCTGCGCGGGCGTCGTGGGTCGCTGGAATGGAAGGCCCTTCACCGTCACGCTGCCCTCCAGCACCGTGAGTTGCACCGTCTCCGGACCGGTCACGCGCACGTCGAAGTGCCCGGCGGGTGCTTCGAAGTGACGGCCACCCGCAAAGATGAGAAAGGGCTTCGGCCGTTTCAATGTCAGATCGAATATGACTTCGCCGTGGGCCACGGTGGCCTCCCGGACCCACGCGGCGTACAGCACGTAAAGCTGGGACTCGCCGTTGAGGATCGCCTGACTGTTGTCGGGGAGTTTGATGGTGCGGATTTCATGAGGACCGGTGCTGTAGATATCCTCGTCCCGTGGCAGCATCCGGGGTCGCTTCATGGTCATGATGGGCACTGCCACCAGCATCAGCGCCAAGCACGTGCCCACGATGATGGCGAATGTTCGGGACTGTTTCGGCAGCGGCGGCGGCGGGTTGCCGAAACCCACCGGCACCAGCTCCGCCAGCACCGCGACCACGTCGGGGCCATGGTAGAGCTTGGCAGAATTGACGATGGCTTGGCTGTGCTCGGGACGCTGCAACCACTGGCGCAGCTGCACGCCCTCGTGCGGCCGCAACCCACGCTCGAGTCGAGCCAGCCAGATTGCGGCTTGCGTGGGTACCGTGTCGGTCAAACGTTCCTCGGGCCCTGGTTCGTTCCATTATAGGGGCAGGAGGAATTGCAGCGGGCACCGCATTGTTATCTGCGGTGCCCGCTGGTGTTCAGCGGTTTTAAAAAACCGCTACTTCACGGTGTCCTTCGCGGAGTCGCCGGTGTCCTTCGCGGCGGCCTTGGCTTTCTTGGCATGATGGTGCGCCTTGGCCTTGTGCACCTGCGCCTTCGTCTTGTCGATCGCCTTGTCCGGCTGTGATTCCACGGACGCCTTGGCCTGATCGCCGAGCTGCTGTGCCTTCTGCGAGGTTGCCTTCGCACCCTCGGTCACGGTCGTCCCGACCTGCGCAAAGGCCACACCACAAACAGTACTGGCCGCTATCGTCAGGATGAACTTGTTCAAGACTCTCTCCTTCGGTCCACTTTTAATCGTAAATTTCTCGTACCCGACATGGCACGGACCGCGGCTATGCTGCGTCGCAAGAACCAAGCCGGCCAGTCATGGGCGTATGCTAGGCCTTGCCGCAGAGGGCGACGGCCGGTGCTCGACATCAACATTCGGTAAGAACTTCCCTACAACCTCGGGACTTCGGGCTCGCACTTGCGCAGACCGCGGACGTTCATCACCGTCAGGAACAGCTGCAGCACGATCAGCCCATAGGCATGGGCCCATAATCCCCAGATGCCCCACAGCAGATTACTGAGCAGGAAAAACCAGAATCCCAGGTGCCGACGTTGTGTCCGGGTCGAGCCCACGTACCAGGATGCCCCCACGGTGATGAGCATCGCGGGCCATTGCAGCAGATCCCAGCTCAGGTCCCCACCTTGTCGAGCGCCTCGGCTGGCTTGCGATCGGTCCTGCGTCTGCCGCCGACGGCACTCACGAGGTTTCGCAGCGGCTCCTGCGCGGGCCGCGACTGATTGTTGGGCCCGAGAAATTCCAGAACAGCTTTGCCACGAGGCACGTTTTCGGCGATTACCTTGAGGGCCACCAGCAGCGGCGTCGCCAGCAATACACCGGCAATGCCCCAGAACAGCCCCCCCAGCCACAACCCCAGGAATATCAGCAGCGGATTGATCTGCAAGCGACGCCCGACGAACAGCGGTTGGACGATCTGTCCCTCGATCACGGCTATCATGAGGAACGATCCGGCCACACCGACAATGTGGGGCACGTCCGCGAACGTCATGGACGCCACGAACGTGATCACCGCCAGTGTGGTTGTCGGGCCCGCGTAGGGGATGAAGTTCAGCAATGCGGCGGTGATTCCCCAGACATAGGGCGTCGGCATTCCCCACAGCATCATGACGACAGTGGTGACTGCGCCGAGCCCGAGATTGATGAACGCGGTGACGGCGTAAAATCGCCCGACCTCGCCGCGTACGGCCTCGATGATGGTCAGTACGTGCGAGGCATTCAGATCATCGACGAAGGCCGCAGTCATGCGGGCCAGCATCGGCGGTCCCCCCGTCAGCAAGAACAGCGTCAGGATCACAAACGTCACACTGCTGCCGACGGCAGCAAGCGAGGTTCCCAGCAGTGATGTCGCGCCGGCGGGAACCACCGCAGTGACCGGCGCCGCCGGCGCTCGGGCTCCGGGACGCACCGAGGTGCTGGTTGCAATGCTGCCGGCGGCGTTGCCGAGGTCGTTTACCCGGGTCACGATCTTCGCGATCGGTGCGAACCTCTGCTTCACCGTTCGGATCGTCGCCGGCGCTTCGTCGTAGAGATTCTGGGCTGGAGTCCGCAGCAATGTCATTGCGCCGCCGAGAATTCCGAGCGCAATTGCCAGAATGACAAAGGCGCTGACGCTGCGCGGCACGCGATGCTTGTGCAAGGCTTCCACCGGACCTGAGAGCACGAGCGCGAACAGCAGTGCCAGGGCGATGGGGATGAACGCGACATGGGCGACATAAAGCAGCAGTCCCATCACTGCGACCGCCAGCAGCGTACCGGCAGTGAGCCGGTTCACGCGCATCACATGGGCATTCGGCGGTAACGGTGCAGTATCTTGGTTATCCATTCCTCAACTCCCCCTACCCTGGCACGCGCTACATTTATTTAAGGATGCTCGTCCCGCAATCTGCCACCGATCACCGCTGTCAGACACGCAATGAACGCGCCGATCGCCATGGCCAGTGCGGCAAATATTGCAGTCTTGGCAGCGACCTTACGCGCTGAATCCGCCGCGGCCTTCACCTGATCCTTGGCCTGAGTCGCAGTGGTGATGAAATCGTTCACCCGCCGTTGCGCCTCATCCGCGGGAACCCCGGTGCGCGCCGCCACGAGGCCGGCCAGGTACGTACGGTCCGCCTCCGGCACGTTGCCATCGCCCGTCAGAGCCTGGGCGACCACGTGTCCGACCTCGGTGCGAGGATCCGTGCCGCCGGGCGCACTGGCAGTGGCCGGGTCGGCGGCACGGAACAGTTTGTCCATGCCGTAGGCGTAGGTCGGAGTGCCGGAGCCATTGTCGACCTGGGCAGCCCCTGCTGCGACCGTAGAGGCAGCGCGGACGCCGCCACCGACCGTTGACGTC
>Ga0302316_10000712_pt1 | contig 28350 bp, 12 predicted proteins | sample III_Palsa_N3_2_FD_200456 | JGI IMG/M metagenome (GOLD analysis project Ga0302316, IMG submission 200456) | Peat permafrost microbial communities from Stordalen Mire near Abisko, Sweden - III_Palsa_N3_2 | ecosystem: Environmental > Terrestrial > Soil > Palsa > Peat permafrost | place: Sweden...
CGATCTTGCTGGCCGCTTCAACGCACACGTGATCGGCATTGCCGCCTGTCAGCCATTGCAGGTCAGCTGTGGCGATGGCTACCTGTCAGGGGATGTGATCGAGCAGGATCGCATCGAGATGAACAGAGAGATCAGCGAAGCTGAAGCCGCCTTTCGCGCTACCTTTGAGAGCACGGCGTCTCGGGTGGAATGGCGTTCTACCGTGCTTCCCTCTTCGTTGGCAGCTTACGTTGCCCAACAGGCCGACGCCGCCGATCTGCTGATCTTCAGTCCCGAGGAAAAAGGACTGACGCGCGACTTTTCCCGTTGCGTGAATGTCGGTGAGTTGATCATGCAGGTGGCACGCCCCGTGTTGGTTGTGCCGACGGGCGTCAATCAGCTGAGCCTGGAAAATGTCGTAGTGGGATGGAAGGAAACCAGGGAAGCACGCCGTGCCATCAGTGACGCCTTGCCATTGCTGAAACAGGCAGCGCACGTGACCGTACTGGAGATCACCGCTGCCGAGCAGATCGCCACTGTCCGTGACCGGCTCAAGGACGTTGCCGATTGGTTGGCTCGCCACGGTATTGCGGCGGAAACCATGGCCACTGTCTCGCAAGGAAACGATGCAGCCGAACTCGATACCATCGCTCAGCAGAAAGATGCCGGATTACTGGTGGCAGGCGCCTACGGGCACAGTCGTTTGCGTGAGTGGATGCTGGGCGGCGTGACGCGCAATCTCATGCTGCACCCGGCACGCTGTTCGTTCGTATCGCATTGAACGCTCGGCGCCTGGGTGAGCTCACTGCCGAGAGAGCCGATGCAAACCCTGCTCAAAATCCTTTCTGCACCTGCACCCAGCCGCGCGTCGAGGTGTTGACGTCGGGGCCGATCAAATCAGGCGTGCTGCCAATCGGAGTCGCCACGCTGATGCTGACCACCCAGTTGTCCGGCGCCGACCAGTGCATGCCGATACCCGCGCTGTTGGCGCGACCGCTGTTCGGGCCAGGCGCGAATGTCGTCTTGTACTCCTGTATGTGACCACTATCGACAAACAGCGCAAGTTGCCACGGTCCTGGCAATACAGGAATGGTCAGATCATGGCGAAATTCGATGGTAGCCAGATTGCCCTGCGCGCCGGCCAACACGCCAACATCATAACCACGCACGGTATTGGGGCCACCGAGGTAAAACTGCTCCGAGGTATCGAGATTCTCGTTGGCCCACTGCCCAGAGAAGCCGAGATAAAACGCATTTGTCGGATTCAGTTGCTGCAGTCGGGATACGGAAAAGTCGTACTTGGTGTAACTACCTTGCGTACGTGGGCCGATCTCATCAATAAAATCTGCGAATTCGTTATCGAATCCCAGATGGCCATACGTTGTGCTGACGTTGAAATTCGTCACGCCCGTCGTATCGCGCTGATCACCCGCCAACGTGGCTGTCCAGGCATTGATGTGGCGATCTGTCTCGATCGAAGCCACGTCGATATCGTCTCTTAATTGTTTGTGATCGAACTCAAGCTGGCCATACAGGTTAAAGGCTGTGTTGCGAATGAATGGCTGGGACAAATTGATGCTTTGCACCTGCGCTGTACCGTGCGCATCCAGATCGGATAGTCCGTTACCTAGGCTGTAATTGAGACCCGAAACCGCCGCGCCCAACGTCGTGCCCTGTCCATTCAGCAGGTAACGATAACCAAGACGTCCATAGTTCATGTCGCTGCCGGAAGTGAGGCCCGTGAAGTCCAGCAGATCGCCTTGGTGGAACAAGCCATTGACGTCGAAAGTACCGCTCAGGCGGACGCGATCCGTGTATCGATTACCGAAATCGTCCAAGCTGACCGTACCGGTGTAACGCGGCATCGAAGTAACATCGACCACCAGGTCGGAGCTGCCAGGGGCATCACCTGGACGCAGTACTGAGTTGACCGCAGCACCAGGGATGTCCGATAGCAACAGTAGGCTACGTTCCAGCGCAAACTCGGAAACCGGCTGGCCAGATTGCAACGAACCGAGCGTCGCGTTCAATGGGTGATTGGACACTGCACTCTGGTTCTGCAGCGTGACGTTCCCGTAGCGTGCTTCGAGCACGGCAATTCGTACTATGCCGTCTCGCAACGTCTGCGCCGGCACATAGGCTCGATCGAGTGGATAGCCGTGTGCGTGATAGGCCTGGGTAATGCGATCGGCAAGCGCGTCGAGATCGTTCAGCGAGAGATTCTTTCCCTCTCCTGATGCCACCAGGGCGTGCAACGCATCCGTCGGCAGCAATGTATTGCCAGTGATCTCGATCGACCGCACGGGAAATGTCTCCGTACTGGCGGACGAACTGTTCGAAAGCGGACGTTGAATGCTGAGCCCAAGGTTTGAGGATGGCGGCTGCGTATTGGGCGCCGGCATTTCCTGCAGTATCTGACCACTGTTCGGTGGCGGAGTAACACGAGCCTGTCCGTACGCCGCCGAGGTACCCAGTGCCAGCGACAATGCCAGACCGAGGACCGAAAGCCTTGAAGTTATGTTTTGTGGTGAGATCTTCATCGCTTTACCAAAACTGGAGACGCGTGTCGGTGCGAGCATAAGAGTCATTCTCTGAAAGAGCTTTTCATGGCGACGCATCGGTAGGCAAGCGCACCCCACCGCCGACAACTTTAAGACCAAGGCCGGAATGGAAGTCCGAACGTATGCGATTTCGTTCGATTGGGCGGTGCTTGAGTTTCTGGTTGCCGGTGTAGACCCCCACCACGTTCGCGTCTGCCAAACCGTAGGGCGTGGCAATCGGTCGCGAGTCAGACAAGACCGATTGAATTTGCGCAATCCAGCTGTCCTGTACTCCTGTGCCAAGCGCACCCATGCCGGTGATGTCGGCAATCGTGGTTACCGTCGGGTCGATCACAAGATAATTTCCGGCATCTTCACCCGTGCCGGATATTCCCGTTACGGTAACTGTCTTGCCGTCACCCACCGACGGACTGGAAAACTGAGCTGATCCGAAACGGAAACCAAGCTGATCGCCAGGCAATACACCATTACCCAACAGAGTCACATTGGCATTGCTGTTGCCGTTGAAAATCTTGTTGATACCGATTGCAATCACCTTGATGGGCAGCGGCGTGACGTTTGCTTCGGTCGTTGTGGACGTATTGAATACATAGTTGCCGGCGTCCGCTCCGCTACCCGTGATGCCGCTGACACTGACCAGTTTTCCGTTGCCAACGTTCTTATTGTTGAAGAGCGCCAACGCATCGCTGAAGCTCAACTGGTCGCCAGGAAGGATGCCTGCGCTACTTAGTGAAACGGTATCCACAGCATTGCCGTCGTAAATCTTGTTGGTACCCTTTGCGTTCACCATGATCATGAGTGGCGTGATGTTGGCTATCGTCGTGGCTGTCGTGTTGAGCAGAATGTAGTTCCCTGCATCGGCGCCACTATCGCTCAAGCCATCAACGGTGACTGTCTTGCCGTTGCCAACGTTCTTGTCGGAAAAATTCGCCGATGTGCTGGCAAAATTCACCTGATCACCAGCCAACACGCCCGTGCTGCTCAGGCCAACAGTATCCAAGGTGTTACCGTCGTACACTTTATTGTTTCCCGTGGCATCCACCATGATTCCCAACGGAGTGACATTGGCAGTGAGTCCGGTGGGTTGGATCAGAATGTAGTTGCCGGCGTCTGCACCATCAATCGTCATTGCAGTGGTGATCGGCTTGTTGTTGCCCACATTCTTGTTGTTGAATGTGCCGGTGGTGTCATTGCCAAGCGCCACGCTGTCACCTGCAAACAGACCGCTTAGCGTGGAGCCGCTAAGCATGTCGATTGTGGTGCCGTCATACACCCGATTAGTAGTGGTCGTGCCAGTCACGTCCAGAATCGCCGGAGTGATGGTGACCCAGTCCGTGCCGCCGATGAACGTGTAGTTGCTCGCCATTGCTGCGCCGTTTCCGCTCAACGTGAATCCACCGAGCCCCCCGGCAGCAAACGGTAATTCGGAGCCTACGTTCTCGGTCGATAGGGTTCCGATGCCGCTCAGCGTAAGAGTTTCGCCGTTGACGCCGGTCAAAACGCCATTGCTCCCGAACAGGCTGGCGGTGGCATTCGTGGTGCTGTCGTAGACACGCGTACCGGTGAGATTGAGCACGGCAGGGTCGATGTTGGCGCTGGTGGTAGCTGTGTTGTTGAACGTGTAATTGCCCGCATCCGTGCCACTGCCAGTGATGCCGTTGACCAGTATCGATATGTTGGTTCCGGCATTCGGGCTGCTGAAATTCGCCGAACCATCGCCAAAGTTCACCGTGTCACCGGGCAAAATCCCACCGCTGCTCAAGGTAACACCGGCGGTAGTCGTGCCGTCATAAGTCTTGTTCTGGCCGGTCGCATCGACCGTGATGGCCAGTGGCGTGATTGTCACCCAGTCGGTGCCACCGTTAAGCGTGTAGTTGCCTGCCAGCGTCGCGCCGTTGCCGGTCAAGGTGAAGCCGCCCAAGCCGCCAGCGGCAAAAGGCTGTTCCGAACCCACATTCTTGGTCGACAAAGTGCCGGTTCCACTCAACGTCAACGTCTGGCCACTAATGCCCGTCAGCACGCCGCCAGTGCCGAAGAGACTGGCGTCGGCACCGGTTGTGCCGTCGTAAACGCGGCTACTCGTCAGGTTGAGAATCACTGGGTTGATATTTGCGCTGGTATTGGCTGTCGTATTGAACGTGTAGTTGCCCAGGTCGGCCCCCGTAGCGCTGATGCCGGTGACCAGGATTCCTATGTTGTCGCCAGCATTCGGGTTGGCAAAATTTGCAGCCGCGTCAGTAAAGTTCAACGAGTCTCCTGCAACCACGCCACTTGTATTCAAGGTGACGCCTGCGGTCGTGGTGCCGTCGTAGGTCTTGTTCTGACCGATCGCGCTGACCGTAATGACCGCTGGCGTGATCGTCACCCAATCGGTGCCACCTGTGAACGTGTAGTTGCTGGCCAACGTCGTGCCGTTGCCGGTCAAGGTGAACCCGGCCAAGCCACCTCCAGCAAACGGCTGTTCCGAACCTACGTTCTTGGTGGACAACGTACCGGTTCCGCTCAGTGTCAACGTCTGGCCGCTGATTCCCGTCAATACTCCATCGGTACCGAAGAGGCTGGCGTCGGCACCGGTCGTGCCGTCGTAAACGCGACTGCCTGTCAGATTGAGTATGACCGGAGTGATGTTCGCAGCAGTATTGGCCGTCGTGTTGAATGTGTAGTTGCCCGCATCCGTACCTGTATCGCTGATACCCAGCACATTGATGCCGACGCCGTTGCCGGCATTTGCTGAAACAAAGTTTGCCGATGTATCCGCGAAGTTCACGTTGTCACCAGCGAGCACGCCGGTACTGCCCAAAGTGACGCCTGCCGTCGTCGTGCCGTCGTAAACCTTGTTCTGACCGACGGCAGTGACGGTAATCGGGAGTGGATTGATATCACCGGTCAAGCCGAGGGGCTGCACGAGCGTGTAGTTGCTTGCGTCGGCGCCGCTGATCGTCATCGCCGTGGTGACAGGCTTGTTGTCGCCGGCATTCTTGTTGTTGAACGTACCTGTCGTATCGTTGCCCAACAGCACGGTGCCTGCGTCCGATCCAAGCAAGCCAGACAGCATCGCGCCGGTGATCATGGCGTTGCTGGTGCCATCGTAGTTTCGCGTAACGACTGAGGCACCGTCGATAAGCAGCTGTGCCGGGGTGATGGTTACCCAGTCCGTGCCACCGACGAGCGTGTAATTGCCGGCCAGTGCTGTGCCGTTGCCAGTCAACGTGAAGCCGCCAAGGCCGCCTGCCGCGAACGGCTGCTGCGTGCCGACATTCTTGGTGGAAAGAGTGCCAACGCCACTCAGCGACAAGGTCTGGCCGGCGACACCAGTCAATGTCCCGTTTGTGCCGAATAGCGCCGCATCGGCATTGGTGGTCGCGTCGTAAACGCGCGTCGCCGTCAAATTGAGGATGACCGGCGTGATATTCGCGCTGGTGTTTGCCGTCGTGTTGAGCAGGGTGTAATTGCCTGCGTCGGTACCCGCGTCGCTGATGCCGTTCACCAGGATGCCGATACCGTTGCCGACGTTCGGCGTTGTAAAGTTGGCCGACGTATCTGCGAAGGTCACATTGTCACCAGCCACCACACCTGCACTGCCCAATGTAACGCCAGCGGTGGTTGTGCTGTCGTAGACCTTGTTGATACCCGTCGTAGTGACGGTGATGCCTAAGGGGGTGATATTGGCAGTCAGGCCAGCGGGCTGCTGAAGAATGTAGTTGCTAATCGCCGTGCCACTTACTGTCATGTTGGTGGACACGGCAATGCCGTTGCCGACGTTCTTGGTAGCAAACGTGCCGGTGCTGTCGTTGCCCAGCGTGATAACGTCCGAGCCCAACACGCCGTTGAGCATGGATCCGCTCAGCTGCGCAATAGTGTTGCCATCGTACGTCTTGTTCGCCGCGCTGGTGCCGGACACCGTCAATATGGCCGGAGTGATGGTTACCCAATCCGTGCCTCCTATCAGCGTGTAATTGCTTGCCAGCGCCGTACCGTTGCCTACCAGGTTGAAAGCAGCCAGGCCACCGGCAGCGAATGGCTGTTGCGTACCTACGTTCTTGGTGGAAAGAGTGCCTATGCCGCTCAAGGTCAAGGTCTGGCCGGCGACACCAGTCAACACACCGGCGCTGCCGAACAGTGCTGCAGCTGCATCGGTATTGGCATCGTAGACACGGGTGCTTTGCAGGTTGAGAATTCTTGGCGTGATGTTGGCGCTGGTGGTTGCCGTGTTATTGAGCAACATGTAGTTGCCCGCACTGGCGCCGCCGTCGCTGATGCCATTGACAAGGATGTTGATGCCATTGCCGACGTTCGACTGTGAAAAATTCGCCGATGTATCTGCAAACGTAACAGTATCGCCAGCAAGCACACCTGCGCTGCTCAAGGTGACGCCGGCCGTGGTCGTACCGTCATATTGCTTGTTCTTGCCCGTAGCCGTCACCATGATCCCCAGTGGCGTGATGTTGGCGGTTACATTGCCTGGCTGCACGATGATGTAGTTGCTCGCATCGCCACCGGACACAGTCATGTCAGTCGCCACCGCGATACCGTTGCCGACGTTCTTGGTGGCAAACGTGCCCGTGGCGTCATTGCCCAACGTAACGTTGTCCGTGCCCAGCACGCCATCGAGAGTGGATCCGCTCAATGTGGCCGTGGTGTTGCCGTTGTAAACCTTGTTCGCAGCGATGGTGCCGCTGACCGTCAACGTGGCTGGCGTGATAGTCACCCAATCCGTACCACCCACGAATGTGTAGTTGCTCGCCAGAGCCGTTCCGTTGCCTGTGAGCGTGAACCCACTCAGGCCACCTGCCGCGAACGGCTGTTCGGAACCGACATTCTTGGTGGATAACGTGCCGCTACCGCTGAGGGTCAACGTCTCGCTACCGACGCCATCCAGCACCCCACCGGTGCCGAACAGCGTAGCTGCCGCGTCGGTGTTCGCGTCGTAGACGCGGGTTCCGGTCAGGTCGAGAATTTTCGGATTGATGACACCGAGATTTCCCGTACTGGACGAAGGCAGAATATAGTTCGCCAGATTCGTACCTGCATTCGCGACGTAGTCCGACGTCACCAGGGTTGATTCAACCGCCAGTCCAGTGCCCGCATTCGGAGATGCGTAGTTGGCCGTCGCGGACTGTGGCAGGGATGCACCCTGCCCGCTCACAAATCCACTGATGGTGTAATCCGCTGACGTCAAGGTAGCCGACGTGCTGCCATCATATGTCTTGCTGGGGCTACCAGTGATGTTCACCGTCAGAAGTGCCGGCGTGATGTTTGCGGTCAAGCCGGCCGGTTGCGCCAAGGTGTAATTACTTGCACTCGCACCACTAATGGTGAAGCCGCTGGTGCTGACACTCAGACCATTGCCCGCATTGGCTGTGCTGAACTGCCCGCTGGCACCGGCCGCGGAATATGCGACGGTATCGCTGCCAAGCACACCAGTAAGCACGCCACCGGATGTGTTCAAGCTATCGAGTGTGGTTCCGTCATAGATCTTGTTGCTGGCCGTGATGCCAGCCAGAGTAAGTGTTGCCGGGCTAATGTTGGCCGTCAGTCCCGTGATGGGTTGCAACAGGTAGTTGCTGGCTGCGCTGCCGGAAATCGAAAATCCATTGGCGGTCACGGCGAGGTTGTTGCCAACATTTGCCTGCGAGAAGACGCCTGTCGTCGACGTATTCAACGTCACGTTGCTGCTATCAGTGCTGACCAGTCCCGCCAAGCCGGCCGCGCCGACGTTCAACACGTCGTTTGTGGTGGTGTCGTAAACCTTGTTGCTCGCAAGCACGCCGGTGACGAAGAGCGGTGCCTGCGTAATGGTGCCTGGGCCAGAAGCCGTGGTAGCCAGCGTGTAATTCGACAGCAGCGTGCCGCCGTTGGCCAGATAATTGTTCGAGGTCAGATTGCCGGTGATGTTTATCCCGGTGCCTGCGTTCGCGGTCAGATAATTGAACGTCGTCGTAGGATTGATCGTGCCTCCTTCTCCGGGTACGAATCCGCTGATGTCGAAATTCGCGGAGGTTGGGTTCGCTATGGTCGTTCCGTTGTAGACCTTGGTCGGATTGTTGATGATCGAGACCAACAGCGGCGCGGGCGTGATCGTACCGGTACCGAACGCATTCACCGGGAAGGTGTAGTTGTTGAGGTTCGTACCAGCGCCGGGCGTGAAATCCGCCTCGACCAGACTTGCGGTTATCGGCTGCGAACCCACGTTCTTCGATGCGTAGGCACCGTTGATCGTCTGGTTCACTGTGGCGCTATCGGTACCCTGAAAACCTGACAGGATGAAATCTCCGGCGGGAAGCAAGGCCAGAACCGTGCCGTCATAGACCTTGGTCGGATTTCCACCGATCGCCGCATTGAAACTTTCCGAAATAGGAGCTGGCGTGATGGTGCCGAAGCCACTGAACGTCAGTGGCAGAACATAGTTCGACAACAACGTGCCTGGTCCCGCCGCGTAGTTCGCCGCGGTTACCGTGGCACTGACAGGTTCTACCCCGGCATTCGCTGAAGCATAGGTCCCCGTGGTGGGCGGCGAAGCGAGGTTGATGCTTTCGCCGGGTACGAATCCACTCAGCGAGTAATTACTGGTGGTGAGATTTGCAGTCGCCGTACCGTCGAAGACTTTGCTGGGATTTCCTACGATCGTTGCCACCAACGGCGCCGGATCGATGGTGCCAAGGCCGGAAACAGTCGCTGGAAAACTATAATTGGACAGCGCGGTTCCATTCGCCGGAGTGAAGTCCGAAGGCACCAGGCTGGACGTTACGGAAATATTCGTACCCGCATTCTGCGACGCGTAAGTAGCCGGACTTTGCGAAACCACGGCACTCTGCGTGCCGACGAATCCGCTGATCGTGAAATCACCGCTAGACAGAGTTGCCGAATCGCTGCCGTCGTAAATCTTGGTTGGATTGCCAGCAAAAGAAATCAACAACGGTGCTGGCGTGATATTTGCGCTCAGTCCGGACACTGGTGCGATGGTGTAGTTGCCGGCGGCCGATCCGCTCAGACTGAACCCGGCTGCGGACACCGCAAGATTGTTGCCCACATTCGACTGACCGAAAGCGCCGGTCGCACCCGCGGTTGAAAGCGAGACATCACCCGCATCGCTAGGCACGACTCCGGTCAGCGTTGCGCCACTGAGATTCAACGGATCGGCTGTGGTGGCGTCGTAAACTTTATTCTGCGCAGTGACACCGCTGACGATAAGCGTGGCAGGTGTGATGTTGGCGGTAAGTCCCGTAGGCGGCACCAGCACATAGTCGTTCGCCTTGGCACCGGTCAAGGTGAAACCGCTGGCTGCTACCGCGAGGTTGTTTCCAACGTTGGGTGAGGCGAAAATACCGATCCCACCAGCTGTGTCGAGCGTAACCGCACCGACATCGGGAGCAATGACACCAAACAGGGCCGCTTGACTGACGTTCAATGCGTCTGCGGTGGTGCCGTCGTAGACTTTATTGCTGGCAAGCAAACCGCTGATCAACAACGGAGCGGGCGATATCGTACCGGGTCCGGAGCCTGTCGTCGGCAAAATGTAATTGGCAAAGTTGGTGCCGCTATTCGCAATGAAATTCGTCGAGGCGAAATTCGCGGTAATCGTTTGCGGACCCGCATCCGCCCCACCGTAAGCGACCGAGCTAGGCTGATTCACGGTGGCACCCTGGGTGCCTACGAAACCACTCAAACTGTAATTGATCGACCCCAACGTGGCGGTAGTCGTGCCGTCGTACGTCTTGGTGGGATCGCCTACGATGCTCGCTGTCAACGGTGCTGGCGTAATGGTGCCTATCTTTGCCGTGACGGGTAACCCGGCCAATTTGTAGCCAAAAACGGGGATGGTGCCAGTGGCGTCCGTGATGTTGAACGCGGCAATCGAACTGGGTGAGGTCACCGAAATGTTTGAGCCCGCATTCGGCGAACCATAAGCACCGGTCGCCGTCGAAATAAGGTTGCCGTTGACTAGCCCTGTCTTGGTGAGATTCGAGCCGGCCAGTGTGGCCGTCGTAGTGCCGTCGTAGACCTTTGTCACGGCGCCAGTCAGGCCCGTGATGGTCAAGGTCGGCGCCAGGCTATAGAGAAAGCCGTTCCCGGTATCACTCGGCGCTGTTCCGAATGGCGCGTTGTACTGGATGAAATTTGGCGTCAAGCCTCCCGCCGTATCCAGCGTGGGATTGGTGGAATAGATCAGCCAATCGGCGGAGGTGCCGGTCGAAACCGCGGCAGCGCCTGCGCTGTTGACGAAATTGCGATTGGTGCCAAGCGTGACACCACCGCCGCCGGTTACCGAACCACCGGCTGTGAGGGTCAGATTGCCGCCCAGCGCATCCATGCTTACACTGCCGGCGCTGGTTACGGCGGCTCCAATGTTGATGCCGCTTGCCGCGGTGTTCAACGTCACACCAGCAGCGCCATTGACCGCAGCAGCTACGTTGATCGTGCTGTTCGACGCCGTCATCGACACCTTGCCTGCGCCGTTGATGGGGGCGTTGACGAGAACGGAGTTGAAGGCGAGCAGCGTGAGGTTCGCGCTCGCGTTGGTCCAGGAGATCGCCGAGTTGACGTTGATGTTGCCCGCACCGGGCGTCTGTACGCCGATGCCCGTCGCACCCGTGGCCGTCGTCTGCTCAGTAACGCTCGTGCCTCCATTGAGTGTATTGGAGATGGTGGTTGCCGAGGCCGCATCGATGGTCAGGTCGACAGGGTCGACCAGCCACGTGCCGGCTTTTCCACTCACTGAGCTGGCAGAGATCTGCGCACTGTTCGCCAAGTTGAAATGCGCGGCAGACGTTTCTATGGATCCGCCGTTGCCGCCGTTGGGCGCACTGGCATCGAGCTTGCCGCCGACGTTCACCGTGCCGGCATCCATGCCGCCGAGCAAGGTAATCGTGCCGTTGTGATTTTGAACCGTCTGCGCCTGCACTATCCCGGTGTTGTTCACCAGGCTGGCCATAACGGCGTCCTTGGCACCAGCGGTCATCAATACCTGGCCGCCGTTGGCTACGATGAGCTGCCTGTTCTCTACCAGATTGTTCAGCGTGCTCTGATCGACCTTCACATGAAGTAGCTGGTTGCCGTTGAAGGTAAGCGTGGCCGCACTACCACCGGCTAACGCGACCGTGCCCAGCTGAGCGCTGACGGTGCCCTGATTGGAAACCTGATTGCCGAGCAACGCTACATAGCCGCCGTTCGCAGCGGTTATGGTGCCCTGGTTGATCACACTACCCTTGCCAGAGCCGCTGAAGCTGCGATTGCTAGATCCCAGCGTGCTGGGGTCGAGGTCCAAAGTAGATGCCACCAGACCCCCCACATTCACCTGTGCACCTTGACCAAACAAAATGCCATTCGGATTGATCAGCCAGACCTGTCCATTGGCGTCGAGGTGACCCAAGATATTGCTGGGGCTACTGCTCAGGATGCGATTGACCGCAATCGAGCTGGTCCCCGGCTGCACGAAGTTCACTGTCTCGTTGGGGGCAATGTTGAAGCTCTGCCAATTCAACGAGAGAGTCTGGCTGTTCTGCTTAACCGTCGTGGTCGTACCGGTCTGGCTGATGTTGCCGGAACCCGCGGTGATCTGCCCGCCTGTAGCGGCGCCCCAGGCCAGGCCTGTGGTGCTGAGCGCCAGGGTAAGCGCGGAAAGGATCAGGATGCGATGATTTGCTGGACTTGTTCGCCTGGGACCGCCAGGGGCAGTGCTACGGGCAAACTCAGAAGCTGGAACCCATTGAGCAGTGGAACGGTGCCAGCAGAGTCGATAGATGCGATTCATAGCTCATTCCGCTGATAAGTCATTGAACTTAATAAAGTTAAGTATCGACCATCGCGGGGGCAAACTCTCACAAACAGCGCCTGCCATTGGCGCTAGAGACATGAGCGGGGCTCCCTCCCCTAAGTAATTTCTGCCGCCCACACCTCATAGTCTGCCCAAAGAGATCGGTTACCACAAATTACAGTCTATGGACACTATATCGATTCAAGTTATGTAATATTCGTTAATTTCTGAAGTGCTCCGCTGAAAACGGAATTTAAGCTCACTCGCAAGCTTGCAAAGTCCCTGTGTCATCTGGTCGCGCACTACCCCCGCAGTCAGAGAGCTCTGCTCGATTGCCGCGTAGTTTTCTGCAGGGTGTAAGGCTCATCGGGGTCATCGGCGATGCACAAAGCCTTCCCGACAACAGATGGAAAGTTGCAAGATCGAAACCAGTAAATCGCGCTGGATGCCGCCCACGTTGTCCGATGAAGAGTGGGACCAATCAGCGGCCGAAAATAATTTCCTTACCTTCGTGATCGCGGTCCCAGCCACGTAGTTGATCGCGGATATGAGCGATACCCTGGCGGCCAAGAGCGTTGCGCTCTTCATCGAGTACGTAACCGTCGAGCAGTTCAGCCAGTCGCTGTGCGGTGGGCAACATCGCATCCCATGCATCCAGTGCCGGCAACGGACCAGGCAGGGTCATGAAGAAACTCACGCCAGGCGTGCGCAGCGCGTCCAGCCGACCTAGATCGAAATTGCCGGGCTTGAGCATGTTCGCCACGCTGAAGATCGGACCCAGCTCGCGCTTGCCATCGAGCAACCGGTGATAGATCCCCATGTCACCGAATTCGAGACCAGCTTTTTCGGCAGCCACGACAAGATCGGGGCCGTTGAAATGCACGCCTTCGCGTGCCACTACAAACAACGTGACGATACGTTCCACCGGCAGTTGTGGCGGACGCCGACCAAGATCAGACCGTGGCGGAATCCTGGGTGCGGGAGGCGCAACGGGACTGGCCGCAACTATTGGCGCTTCCGCTGCAGCTGGTGCATGGAGTACAGGTTCGCTGTGCGCAGGCGCACGCAGTGCATCGACGATAGAGGCGGCATGACCGGCAAGTTTGGGCTGTGTCGACCTGCTGCTGGCACGCTCACCAGACAGTGTCGCGCCCAGGCGCTCAAGCTCTTCACGCAAACCGACATCCAGTTCGCCCTGCTCCGGCTGCACCACTCCCGGATGGCCACCTTCTGATGGCGACTCAAAAACACTGAAGGCCGGATCATCGGCAAGGCTGGAGCCGTCCAGGGTGGGTTCGCGACGCTCGCTGCCATGGGTCGGCTCGGGAACCACTCGTCGCCTGCCCTGTTCTTTCTTCGGCTGACCGAACAACCAGATCAGCGCCAGTACGATCGCACCGACAATAAACAGCGGAATGCCCACATTGGGATTCCAGGCGAAGGCGAGCACAGGTTGCAGCGTGGTCATCATGTGGTCCTCAGGCAGCCCCTGCCAGTTTAGCCGCTTCAGCCAGATCCACCTGCACCAGTCGTGATACACCCGGCTCGTTCATGGTCACGCCGCACAACTGCGTGGCTGCTTCCATAGTGGCCTTGTTATGGCTGATAAAGATGAATTGCACTTTTTCGCTCATCTCCCTGACCAGGCTGGAGAAGCGTCCGACGTTCGCTTCATCCAGCGGTGCGTCCACCTCGTCCAGCAGGCAGAACGGCGCGGGATTGAGGCCGAATATGGCGAATACCAGAGATACCGCCGTCAGTGCCTTTTCGCCACCGGATAGCAGCGTAATGTTCGAAATGCGCTTGCCTGGAGGGCGCGCCATGATCGACACACCGGTATTGAGCAGGTCGTCGCCAGTCAGTTCCAGGTAGGCGTGGCCACCGCCGAACAACCGCGGGAACAGTTCCTGCACACCGGCATTGACCTTGTCGAACGTTTCCTTGAAACGCTGGCGGGTTTCGCGATCGATTTTCTTGATCGCGCCTTCCAGTGTTTCCATCGCGCTGACCAGATCGGCCAGCTGATTGTCCAGATACGTCTTGCGCTCGCTCTGCTCGGCGTGTTCCTGGATTGCCGCCAGATTGACCGGCTCCAGCCGCGCGATCTTCTGCGCGAGGTCGCCGAGTTGCTGGCGCGATTGATCGGCGTCGATGTTCTCAGCCAGTTCGGTCAGCAGCGTTTCCAGTTCGAGACCGGACGCGGCAATCGCTTGCGCCAGCTGTTCGGCGCGAAGCTGCAGCGCTTGTGCAGCGAGGCGTTTTTCCGACAGGCTTTCGCGCAGCGTTGCCAAACCTTGTTCGGTCAGATGACGTTGCTGCTCCAGCTTGCGGAATTCGAGATCGCAATCTTCCAGTGCACGACGCGCCTCGACCAGTTGCTTGTCGATCAGCAGGCGCTGATCCAGATAAGTCTGGCGCTCGGCCTCCAGCTCGGCGATCGGATCGGAGCCGGCCGCTAGCTGTTCGGTAATTTCCGTACGGCGCGCGTCGATCTGACGCAACTGCGCGTCCATCCGGCCCAGCGCTTGCTCCAGCGAAGCGAGCGAGGAGCGCTTTGATTCCAGACCCAGCGCAAGCGAATGTGATTGATCGGCAGCCTCGCGCGCATTCATGCGCGCTTCTTCGCGCGCCTCCAGCAGAGCGCGGCGTTCATTTTCCAGTTCACGACGCTGGTCTTCCAGATCGCCCATCAGGCCGACGGATTCGTCCAGTCGCGCGCGCGCTTCGCGCGTCTGACTTTGCATATCGTCGAGTTGCGTAGCCAGCTCATTCAGTTCGCCGGTGACCTTCTCCGCACGGGCACGTGCGGTTTCCAGCTTGCCGCGATGACTCTGCAGCTGGCCGGCCAATTCGGACTGGCGACGATGCGCGTTGTACAACTCGCGCTGCGCGTCGTCGCGGGCGCGCTCGGCCTCGAACTTGGCCGTACGCAGTGTGTCGAGCTGCTCGCTGGAGGCTTCCAGCTGTGCTTCCAGCGCATCAATCTGTTCGGCCAGCAGACGGATCTCGCGCTCACGCGCGAGCACGCCGACCTGGCTACCCTGCGCACGACGCACACGCGCCCAACCCGGGCCCAGCCACTCGCCGCTGCGTGTGATCACCGACTGATACGGTGCCAACGTTGACAACGAAGCGACCCGCTGATGGGCTTCATCGAGCGACTCTGCCGTCAGCACGTGCCCGAGGATCGCGAGCGCGGCAGCCGGCCCTCGGACGTGTGCTGCCAACGTGCCCGCTGTGTGAGCGCCGCCGTCAGTGCTATCCAGCAGCGCCACATCGGCGTCGTCGAGTGCAGCGAATTCGGCGGCCAGCGCATGTGAGCCGTCCACCAGCACACTGTCCAGGAAGCCGCTCAACGCCGTTTCTACCGACGTCTCCCAACCCGCTTCCACCTGCAGCGATTCACCGAGGCGGCGCGACTTGTCCAGCCCGAGTCGGGCCAGCCAGCCGCTGGCGGCGCTTTCTTCCTGACCGAGCGCAGCGTGTTGCAACGCTTCCAGGGAGGCGTGCCGACCGCGCGCGGCCTGCAACTGCTGGCGTGCTTCGTTCAACGCCGACTGCACCTGGCGCTCTTCGTCCTGCACTTTTTCGTGGCTGGATTTGTGTTGATCGAGCAAGCTGCCGAGCGTTTCGACGCGTTCGCGCTGAGTGTCGTGCTCGCCGTGCAACTGTTCGCCAGCGGCATCCAGCGCAGCGACATCGGTGGTCTTTTGCTCAGCCTCCAGCGCCTCACGACGACGGGACAGGTCCATGCCCTGACGATCCAGATAGTTGAGCTTGGTGCGCTCCACTTCTGCCGCACGGCTTGATTCGCCGGCGTTACGGGTATGACTGTCCCAGCGCTGCTGCCAATCCGCGAGTTTTGTCTCGGTGTCGCGCTGGGCTTCGGCGGTGTCGTCCTGCAGCTGCTGCAGGGCTTCGAGTTTCGGCTCGCCTTCGGCCAGCGCCATACGCAGCGTTTCGATCTGCTGGGCGTCAGTGGCAATGTGCGCGGCGAGTTCGGCGTGTTCGCGCTCGGCATCGCCGTGGGCGCGTTGCAGGCGATCGGCGGTCTCGCGGTTGTAGCGCACCTGCTGCTCGACACGGGCGATTTCAGCGCCCACCTTGTAAACCTCTCCCTGCACCGCGTTCAAATGCTCGCTGGCATCGGTGTGGCGCTCGCGCATGCTTTCCAGTTGCGCTTCGGTCTGGCGCTGCATGGCCAGCTGTTTCTCGATCTCGATTTCGGCGGCGGACAGACCCGCGCCCTCGCCATCGTGCTGACTCTTCAGGCCGCGATATTCCAGCGCGCGAAGTTCGGCTTCCTTGCGCGTCTGTTCTTCCTTCAGTGCTTTCCAGCGCTCGGCGGCGCGGGCCTGGCGATTGAGGTGATCGAGCTGCTTATCCACTTCGTCGCGCACGTCGCGCACGCGGTCGAGGTTTTCACGGGTGGCCTTGATGCGGCTTTCGGTTTCCTTGCGTCGCTCCTTGTACTTGGAGATGCCGGCAGCCTCTTCCAGATGCGTGCGCAACTCTTCCGGGTGCGCCTCGATGATCTGGCTGATCATGCCCTGCTCGATGATCGAGTAGCTGCGCGGACCAAGACCGGTACCGAGGAACAGGTCAGTGATATCGCGGCGGCGGCAACGCGCGCCGTTGAGGAAATAGGCGGACTGGCCGTCGCGGGTAACCTGGCGTTTCACCGAAATTTCGGCGTACTGACCGTACTCGCCCTGGATCGTGCCGTCGCTGTTGTCGAAGATCAGCTCGACCGTGGCCTGCCCTACCGGCTTGCGCGAGTTGGAACCGGAGAAGATCACGTCGGTCAGCGAATCGCCGCGCAGGCGGCTGGCGGCGCTCTCGCCCATCACCCAGCGAATCGCGTCGATGATGTTCGATTTGCCGCAGCCGTTAGGCCCCACCACACCGATCATGTTGCTCGGCAGGTGCAGAGTGGTCGGGTCCACGAAGGACTTGAAACCGGCGAGTTTGATGGTGCTCAGGCGCATGCGGGCATCAGTGGGTTTCGATAAGTGTTGGAAATAACGCCCGTAAGTTCGGGCGGCAGGGCACTGTGCCAAACGCGGGGCGTAGCTGCAATGCGTTACTGAGTGAAGATATCACTTCAAGAATGAAGTTTATGTAATTGTTATTATTGATTATTGACCCGAACGAGCGTCGATCGACAGCGCATGAATGCCGTTATCCATCAATCCATTGAGCGCCGCGTAGACCATCCGGTGGCGTTTCAACGGCAACTGCCCGACAAACACGGTGCTGACGATCCGTACGTGGAAATGACCCTTGCCCTCGCCCGCATGACCGGCGTGCTTGTGCCCCTCGTCCAGCACTTCAAGCTCGCTCGGCGCGAACGCCGTCTGCAGGCGTTCGCGGATCTGCTCGAGCATCGGTTGTGCGGCCATGACGGCGCTCACGCTGCCGGTAGAACTTTGCGGAACGGCTTGACCGTGGTTTCCCGATATACGCCGGCGTCGACGTAGGGGTCGGCGCCAGCCCAGCTTTCGGCTTCATCCAGCGAGGCGAATTCGGCCACGATCAAACTACCGCTGAAACCGGCCGGACCGGGGTCTTCGGCATCGATCGCCGGAAACGGACCCGCCAGCAACAGGCGCCCTTCATCCTGCAACTGCTGCAGACGTGCCAGATGGGCCGGCCGCGCCGACTTGCGTCTTTCCAGGGAATTCGCGTTGTCGGTACCAACGATCACGTACCACATGGCTCAGGCCTCCGGGCGCATGTAAGGGAACAGCAACACGTCGCGGATCGAAGCGGAGTCGGTCAGCAGCATCACCAGGCGGTCGATACCAATACCGAGACCGCCAGTGGGCGGCAAACCCACTTCCAGCGCGCGGATGTAGTCGGCGTCGAAGTGCATCGCCTCGTCATCACCGGCGTCCTTGGCGTCGACCTGGGCATGGAAACGCGCGGCCTGGTCTTCTGGATCGTTCAATTCGGAGAAGCCGTTCGCGATCTCCTTGCCATTGACGAATAGCTCGAAGCGATCGGTGATGCCCTTGTCGGTATCGCTTTCACGCGCCAGCGGCGACACCTCGACCGGGTGGTCGGTGATGAAGGTTGGCTGGATCAGCGTGTGCTCGACCGTCTTCTCAAAGATTTCCAGCAGCAGCTTGCCCCAGCCGTAGCCGGGTTTAACCTGTGCACCGAGTCGCTTCGCGTGCGTGGCCATCGCCTCACGGTCACGCAGTTCGTCGCGCTTGATCTCGGGATTGTGCTCAAGCACGGCATCCTCCATGCGCCAGCGGCGGAACGCCGGGCCCACGTCGATCGCTGCGCCATCCCACGTCAGTTCGGTGGTGCCCAGTACGCTTTGCGCGGTGTCGCGGATCACCGCCTCGGTGAGGTCCATGATCTCGTGATACGTCGCGTAAGCCTGGTACAGCTCGAGCATGGTGAACTCGGGGTTATGCCGGGTCGACACGCCCTCGTTGCGGAAGTTGCGGTTGATTTCGTAGACACGATCGAAACCGCCGACCACCAACCGCTTCAGGTACAGCTCCGGCGCCACGCGCAGATAGAGGTCCATATCCAACGCGTTGTGATGCGTCACGAACGGTCGCGCAGTGGCGCCGCCGGGGATGACGTGCATCATCGGCGTTTCCACTTCCATGAAGCGGCGCGTCGGCGCTTCCAGCCAGTGGCGCATGAAACCGATGATCTTCGAGCGCAGCGCAAATGTGCGGCGCGCCTGCTCGGTGACAATGAGATCGACGTAGCGCTGGCGATAGCGCTGCTCCACGTCGGCCAGACCGTGGAACTTGTCCGGCAGCGGACGCAGGCTCTTGGTCAGCAATCGCAAACCATCGGCGCGTACCGACAGCTCACCCGTCTTGGTACGCATCAGCACGCCTTCGGCACCCACGATGTCGCCGACATCCCAGCCCTTGAACGCCTCGTAAACTTCGCCCAGCGTGCCCTGATGGATGAACAGCTGGATGCGACCGCTGAAATCCTGAAGTTGCACGAAGCTGACCTTGCCCTGCACGCGCTTGAGCACGATTCGGCCAGCCATTTTTACGCGACGCGCAGCAGCTTCGATTGCCTCGGCCGTCAGCACATCCTTGTCGGCAAACTCGGTCTGCAGGTCACCGGCAAAACTGTCTACCTTGAAGTCGTTCGGAAACGCGATGCCCTGCCCACGCAGCGCATTCAGTTTCTCGCGACGCTCGGCAATCAGTTTGTTTTCGTCCTGCACCGGTTCGTTGGTGTCGATGGCGGGCGTAGCGTTATCGCTGGTCATGCGGTTTCCGTTTGGCGGTGGCATTGCAAAGGCACGCAGATCAAGCTGCGCCATTCCCTTCCCCGTCATTCCTGCGAAGGCAGGAACCCAGTGCCCCGAGGCTTGAGAGGCGCTGGATCCCTGCCTACGCAGGGATGACGATCTTTATTCCCCGTCCTTCCTGCGTAGGCAGGAATCCAGTGACCTCAGGCTATACGGTCGCTGGGTCCCTGCCTACGCAGGGATGACGGCTATGTCTTGCCCATCAAGCATCAATACGTTTCGAACCCGCCTCAAGACCAGACTTCAAACTGGCCTCGATGAAATCATCCAGGTCGCCATCCAGCACTTTCTGCGTATCCGTACGTTCAATCCCCGTACGCAGATCCTTGATGCGACTCTGATCGAGCACGTAATTGCGGATCTGGCTGCCCCAGCCGATGTCGGACTTGGTCGCTTCCAGGGCATCCCGCTCGACGTTGCGCTTCTGCACTTCCAGCTCATACAGCTTGGCTGCCAGCATCTTCATCGCGGTATCGCGGTTCTGGTGCTGGCTGCGACCGGTCTGGCAGGCCACGACCGTATTGGTCGGGATGTGCGTGATACGCACTGCGGATTCCGTCTTGTTGACGTGCTGGCCGCCGGCGCCGGACGAGCGGTACACATCCGTCCGCAAGTCGGCCGGATTGATCTCGATATCGATATCGTCATCGACTTCCGGCGACACGAACACTGACGTGAAGCTGGTATGCCGGCGATTGTCCGAATCGAACGGGCTCTTGCGAACCAGCCGGTGCACGCCGATCTCGGTCTTCAGCCAGCCGTAGGCGTAATCGCCCTCGACGCGAAACGTAGCGGACTTGATACCAGCGACTTCGCCGCCGCTGACTTCCATCAGCTCGGTTTTCCAGCCACGCGATTCGCACCAGCGTAGGTACATGCGCAGCAACATCTCGGCCCAATCCTGCGCCTCGGTACCGCCGGCGCCAGCCTGGATATCAACGAATGCATTAGTAGCGTCCATCTTGCCGGAGAACATGCGCTGGAACTCCAGCTTGCCGACCTGCGCTTCAAGCTTGGCCAGATCGCTGATCACTGATTCGGCGGTGTCGTCATCGCCATCGGCGACGGCCATCTCCAGCAGATCGCCAGCGTCGGTGAGCCCGGCGGTCAGCGTGTCGATGCCATTGACGATGGTGTGCAAGCGGGCGCGTTCGCGGCCCAGCTCCTGCGCCCGCGGCGGATCGTCCCAGATGGTGGGGCTTTCCAGTTCGCGGCCTACTTCTTCCAGACGTTCGCTTTTTGTAGCGTAGTCAAAGATACCCCCTAAGCGACTCGACACGGGCCCGGAGGTCCGCGATCTGCGCAAGGATTGGATTGATTTCGATCATGGTTCAGCCAGTTGAAGTTGCGGGCGCCGCAGGACGCCGTCGGTAAATAGCTATACAGGATAGCAAACAGGTCAAGTCAATGCGTGGCTGTGTACCCCACGCACGGCACGGCCAGAGGGATCGGCGGCATTGGCGAACGCTGGATCCCAGGCCAGCGCGGCGGCTGACGAGCAGGCGATCGACTTGCCGCCCGGCACGGTGGCCGCGCAGGCCTCGCCCGGGAAATGCTGCTCGAAGATCCGCCGATAGAGATAGGCCTCCTTGGTCGCCGGCGTGTTGAACGGGTATCGCGCGGCAGCCGCGGTGAATTCACGGTCGCTGATCGCCTGCTCCGCATGCGCCTTCAGCCCGTCGATCCAGCCGTAGCCGACACCGTCGCTGAACTGCTCCTTCTGCCGCCACAGAATGGCATCCGGCAGCGCGCCCTGGAACGCTTCGCGCAGCACCGCTTTCTCGATGCGGCCCTGCCCGGCCATCTTGTGTTTCGCATCCATGCCCATCGCCACGTCGATGAATTCCAGATCCAGGAAGGGCACGCGCGCTTCCACGCCCCACGCCATCATCGCCTTGTTCGCGCGCAGGCAATCGTAGCTGTGCAGGGCATCGAGCTTGCGCACGGTTTCCTCGTGAAACGCCTCGGCCGACGGCGCCTTGTGGAAATAAAGATAGCCGCCGAACAGCTCGTCCGAGCCCTCGCCGGACAGCACCATCTTCACGCCCATCGCCTTGATCCGACGCGCGAGCAGATACATCGGCGTGGCGGCGCGGATGGTGGTGACGTCGTAGGTTTCGATATGCCGGATCACTTCGGGCAGCGCGTCGAGGCCTTCCCAAAACGTGTAGATGAAGCCGTGATGCACGGTGCCCAGTGCGTCGGCGGCGATCTGCGCGGCAGCGAGATCGGGCGAGCCGTCCAGCCCGATCGCAAACGAGTGCAGGCGCGGCCACCATGCTTCGCTGCGGTCATCGTCTTCAACGCGTTCGCGGGCGAACTGTGCGGCGCATGCGGCCACCAGCGAGGAATCCAGGCCGCCGGACAGCAGTACGCCGTACGGCACGTCGGTCATCAACTGTCGATGCACTGCCTGCTCGAACGCCTGCCGCAATACCGGCGCCGCGACTTCGTGGCCACGCGTGTGGCCGTAGTCGCGCCATGGCTTGTGGTAGTGACGCTGCAACTGCCCGCTGGCGCTGTCGTAGAAATGCCCGGGCGGGAAAGACGCCACGTCGGCGCAGACGCCGACCAGTGCCTTCATCTCCGAAGCAACGCACGTGCGGCCCACCCGATCATGGCCCCAGTAAAGCGGACACACACCCATCGGATCGCGGGCGATCAGGTATCGCTGTGCCGCGCCATCCCACAATGCGAACGCGAAAATGCCATTGAGCTTGTTGCACAACTCAGCCGCAGGAGCAGCGGCGTCACTTTCGCGATAGAGCGCGTTGATGACTTCACAGTCCGAGGCGGTGGTGAATTCGTAAGCGCTTGCCGCGCGCAATTCGCGATGGTTGTAAATCTCGCCATTCACCGCCAGCGCCAGCTCCCCGTCACGTGAACGCAACGGCTGCGCGCCGCTGGCCGGATCGACGATGGCCAGCCGCTCGTGCACAAGAATTACCCCGGCATCGACGAACACACCACTCCAGTCCGGCCCGCGATGACGCTGACGCTGTGACAGTTCCAACGCCTGGCGACGTAGGGCAGCCAGATCGTCGCCCGGTTGCAGATCGAACATTCCGAAGATTGAACACATGGCGCTTCCCCTATCGTTGAAAGTCGTTGAATGAAAGGAGCCTCGAAAAACCACTCCAACTTGTCATCCCTGCGCAGGCGGGGATCCAGCGGCCTCGGACTTCACGTCTTGTGAGGCTGAAAGCACTGGGTCCCTGCCTGCGCAGGGATGACGGATAGCAAGTTGTGAGGTGTCGGAAATTCCTCAAAAAAACAGTGACGCAGAAACGAAGAAGGCCCGCACTAGGCGGGCCTTCTTCGCGTGTTTCAGGAAACTTGAAGCTACGCGTCGGCCCGCCAGAAGTTGGCGTTATTGTTCGCGCGATTATTATTGTTGCCGGCCACGTTGTTTCCGGCGAGGTGGTTGCCAGCCAACACAAAGCTTCGCGTGTAAGGCGCGGTAGCGGTCTGTGAGCTGGCAATCATCGGATGCATGGCCCGACTACAACAGATTGGACGTCCATACGCAAGGGGGCTGACAGGATGTTTCATCAAGCCGCCGATTCGGTGATCCAGCGTTTCGCTTCGTCCTGTTCATTCAGATGAAACAGGCGGACCTCGGCGGGAATCATGAAGCTCATTGCCGAGGTGGTGCTGCGCAGCCAGGGCACGTCGCTCACCAGCGCCACTCTGTCCCAGCCGCTGAGGTGACGCATGCCCATCTTCGCGTCATCCCACATTGCACCAGCGTCGAAGCCGGTGAAATCCTCGGCGGTAATGTAGAGCACCCGCAACTTCCGATTGAGCGCAAACGCAGCCTCCACATCCGGCACGATCACACGCTCGTAGTCACTGGAAGTGACCTGGCCGTGGGCACGAAAACCTAGCGTACCGGCAGGCAATCCTTCGATCTGTTCGATCATGGCGATCTCCTTTGCGGGCAGTTAGGACGCAGTCTGAATAGGACACTGTGAACACGGTGCGAGCTCCAGGAGGGCAGCTAGCCTCGAACCTGTGGGAGCGACTTCCACAAGGGCTCAGACCGGTTCGATATGCCGCAGCAACAGGCGCGGACTTTCGCGCCCCTGCCAGTCGTTGATGCCTAGTTCGTAGACAGCACGCAGCCGGGGCGGTGGTGGCTGGCCGTGATAGGCATTGAACATCACCGCGTCGTGCAGCATGCCGTCGCGTGGATCGCGCAATTGCAGACGCAGGTGACGTTCGGCCATGACCTTCCAGCTGGCGCAGTCGAACAGGTTGTCGAATAGCGGCTCGGGAAAGGCTTGTCCCCATGGGCCAGCCAGACGCAACTGCCGGGCCAGGGCCAGCGATGCGGCGCCCGGTGGTAGTTCGCCATCGGTGTAAAGCACCGCCTGCAAGCGTTCGGCGTCGATAAGTTCGCGTGCAATCGCATCGAACGCCACCGCAAAACGCGGATAGTCACGCGTTTTCATGCTTAGCCCCGCCGCCATCGCGTGGCCGCCGAAGCGCTCGATCAAGCCTGGGTGGCGCGCATCGATCGTGGCCAGCGCGTCGCGAATATGAAAGCCCGATATCGAACGTGCAGATCCGCGCAGATCGTCTGGGTTGTCCTCGCTGGCCGGAGCAAATGCAATCACCGGGCGATGCAGGCGATCCTTCACCTTCGATGCGACCAGACCCACGATGCCGGCGTGCCAGGACGCCTCGTACAGCGCCACGCCAACCGCATCGGTATACGCCGCTCCGGCCACAATGAGTTCGGCTTCGGCGACCATCGAAGCCTGCAAATCACGGCGTTCCAGATTGATCGCGTTGAGCTCGCCGGCATAACGGCTTGCCTTTACGACATCATCGGTAAGCAGGCATTCGACGCCCAGGCGCATGTCTTCGAGCCGGCCCGCCGCATTCAGACGTGGACCGACTGCGTAGCCGAGATCGCTGGCACACAGTGTCGCCACACTGCGCTTGCCCGCCTCGATCAGCGCCATGATGCCGACGCAGGCACGACCGCTGCGGATGCGCTGCAACCCCGCCTCGACCAGTACACGATTATTGAAATCCAGTGGCACCAGATCCGCGACCGTGCCGAGCGCCACCAGATCGAGCAAGACGGACAGATCCGGCTCGCCACTATCGACAAACGCACCCTGCTCACGCAACTGCGCGCGCAACGCCAGCAACAGGTAGAACATCACCCCCACGCCGGCCAGTGCCTTGCTGGGAAAGGCCTTGTTCAAGCGCAGGTCGTGTGCACAAAGCTCACAAGGCGGACTCGTGTGCGCGCACGTTTCAAGATCAACCAGGTTGGGATTGACCATCGCATCGCACGCCGGTAACTGCTCGCCCGGCAAATGATGGTCGGTCACGATGACGCGGATGCCCTGCGCCTTGGCGGCGGCCACGCCGGCGACACTGGCGACGCCATTGTCGACAGTGACGATCAGCTGCGGCTTCGGCTGCATTGATTCGACAAACGCAGGGCTCAAGCCGTAACCGTGGACGAAGCGGTTGGGTATGGCGTAACTGACTTGTCGCGCACCCAGCAGACGTAGCCCGCGCACGGCCACCGCCGTGCCGGTGGCGCCATCACAGTCGTAGTCGCCGGCAACGAGAATGGTCCAGTTGCCCCGAATCGCTTCGATCAGCAGAGCGACTGCCTGCGGCATGCCACCCAGTGTCTGCGGCGACAGCATCCGCGTCAGCCGGTGTTCGATTTGTGCCGGGCCGAGCACGCCACGCGCCGCGTAAACGCGTTGCAGCACGGGATGTACCGAGTCGGGCCAGCCGCTGGGCGTGCCCTTGCTGTCGCGCCGCCGAATTTGCAACGTGCTCGGCGGTGACGTGCTCAACGGCCAGCTCCGCGCCAGATGCGCCAGCGATGCCACGACGTGCGCCGCCATCGCTCGCCACTGGCGAAATGCAGCAGCACCAATTGCCGACTGAACAACGTCCTCAGCGATGGCCACCAGAGTTGCTCGATGTCCCTCGCTGGCTGATCCTGCAGATCGATCAACCAGCCCGGCACGGCGGCCGTGATGACGTCAGCAGAGCGCGCGTGTCGCGCCAGCCCTGCCCGCCTGGCTAGCGCGTTCAGTAGCAGGTCGTCGCTAATCACCCCGCACAAATCGCTATGAAGTTGGCTTGGCAAACTGCCGCCACCCCACAGCCACAAACTGTTCACGGGCGCCAGACCACGTGCACGTCGTTCGGCGTTCAGTGGATGCTGATGCAGGAGCACCTGGATTTCGTTGAGCAGTACGCGCCATCGGCGGCCTTCCGGGCCCGGCGGCAGATGCTGCGATAGATCCTCGCCCATGGCCTGTTCGGGTGCCGCAAATAGGGGCAGCGGGGTGTTCGAGGGCACTCGTAGATGCCAACGATCCGGCGTGGAAATTTCCAGCCGCAGGTCGGCTTCGTCGAACACAGGCTGCAGCGTTTCGGCCAGCGCCTGAGCTTCGGCGATGGTCAGCTGCAACTGACCGCAAGCCAGCAATCGCACGCCGTTCATATCAGGCTGCACCCAGGCGGGATCGGCGGACAACCAGGTTGCATCACCTGCATCGCCAGCGATGTAGTCGCGGGTAAGTGCGGCGGCCGCGGGGTTCGCATCGATACCCCGAAAATAGTCGCCTAGCCCCGCGAGATAACCAGCGGTACCGTTACTCAGCCGATCAGCGCGCGCCAACAGCTGGCGCAATGGATGCGCAGGTTCAAAATGCTCCAGCGCAGGCAGCCATAGGTGCAGCGCTGGCCTCTGCTTGGCGCTCATCGAAGTCCCTACGCTTCCAGTCGTTCGTACAGTTCCAGCCATTCCGCATCCAGCGCTTCTTTCTCGCGGCGCAGTTCCGTCTGGCGTTGACCCAGCCGCATCATCTCCTGGGTGGGACCGTTGTACGTGGTCGGATCAGCGAGCTGGGCTTCGAGCGCTGCCAGTTCGGCGTCGATGGTGGCGGTACGCGTCTCGATCCGCTTTATGCGCTGGCGCGAGACCTTCTCGTTTTCACGCTGAGCAGCGGCATTGCGACGGCGCTCCTCGGGTGATTCCTCCGGCACAACCTTGACGGGCGGCTTGAATGCGGGCTTTGCCGCCGCCGATCCAGCCTTCGCCGCCTTCTTGTTCGCCGCGCCGCGCGTACGCAGCCATTTCGCGTAGTCGTCGAGGTCGCCGTCGAAGCTTTCGACCACGCCATCGGCGACGCGCCAGAAACTGTCGCAGACCATGCCGAGCAGATGGCGGTCATGCGATACCAGCACCAGGGCGCCGTCGAAGTCGGCCAACGCATCGGCCAGCGCCTCGCGCATGTCCAGGTCCAGATGGTTGGTCGGTTCGTCGAGCAGCAGCAGGTTCGGCTTGTCCCACGCGATCAGCGCCAGCGCGAGTCGCGCCCGCTCGCCACCGGAGAAACCGTCTACCGATTCGAAAGCGCGATCGCCCGCAAAATTCCAGGTGCCAAGGAAATCGCGCATGACCTGGATCGCCACGCCCGGCGCCTTGTCCTGCAGGTGATCGAGCGGGCTGGTGCCTTCGCGCAGGCTCTCCACGGTGTGCTGGGCGAAGTAGCCGATCTTCAGATCCTTGTGCGACTTGCGGATGCCGGCGAGCGGTTCAAGCTCGCCCACTAGGGTTTTCACCAACGTGGATTTACCCGCGCCGTTGGGACCGAGCAGACCGATGCGATCGCCCGCTTCGAGACTGAAGCGAACGTCGCGCAGAATGATGTTGGGTTCACCACCGTCCGTCGGATAGCCGGCCGTGATGTCTTCCAGCTGCAGCATGGAATCGGGCAGACGCCCCGGCACCGGGAACTGGAAACTGAAAGGACGCTCGGCGCGCACCGCCTCGGTACCGGCCATCTTTTCCAGCCGCTTCATGCGCGACTGTGCCTGTTTGGCCTTGCTGGCCTTCGCCTTGAATCGATCGACGAAGGACTGCAGGTGCGCCCTTTCCGCCTGCTCGCGCTCGTGCGAAATCTGTTGCTGACGCAACTGCTCGGCACGCAGACGTTCGAATGCGCTGTAGTTACCCGTGTACAGCTTCGCCTTGCCGTCGTTGAGGTGCATGGTGTGCGTGATCACGCCATCGAGAAATTCGCGATCGTGCGAAATGATCAGCAAGGTGCCTTGATAGCGGCGCAGCCATTCTTCCAGCCACAGCACTGCATCCAGATCGAGATGGTTGGTCGGCTCATCCAGCAGCAGCAATTCGGACGGAGCCATGAGCGCGCGGGCCAGATTCAAACGCACGCGCCAGCCGCCGGAGAACTCCCATACCGCACGCTCGTGAGTGTCTGGCGAAAACCCCAACCCATGCAGCAGCCGACCGGCGCGGGCGCGGGCATCGTAGCCGTGCAACTCCTCAATACGATGATGCGCACGCGCCATCGCCTCGGTGTCGCCGCGGGCAGCGGCGTCGTTTTCTTCCAGCAACACGGCGGCCAGTTCTTCGTCACCGCCCAGCACGTAGTCGATCGCGGCATCCGGCAGCGCCGGAGTTTCCTGCTCCACCGAGGCCAGCCGCAACTTGGCAGGCATATCCAGCTCGCCAGCGTCGCCCTCCAGCTTGCCCTGCAAGGCAGCAAACAGGCTGGATTTGCCGCAGCCGTTGCGGCCGATCACGCCAAGGCGCCATCCGCTCTGGATCACCAGATCGATATCGGAAAGCAGCAGGCGGCTGCCGCGGCGCAAGGCAAAGTGTCTGAAAGCAATCATTACAGGTGACGTGTCCGAACCGGGCGTAAGGTCGCCCGCAGCCGCCCATGATAGCCGCCATCGCG
>Ga0302316_10000716_pt1 | contig 28225 bp, 17 predicted proteins | sample III_Palsa_N3_2_FD_200456 | JGI IMG/M metagenome (GOLD analysis project Ga0302316, IMG submission 200456) | Peat permafrost microbial communities from Stordalen Mire near Abisko, Sweden - III_Palsa_N3_2 | ecosystem: Environmental > Terrestrial > Soil > Palsa > Peat permafrost | place: Sweden...
CAGCACTGCCGGCACCGGACCTGCAGGGCCAACTGCAGGCCCGGTACGTGGAGCCACGCACGGAGAGCGAGCGAGCGTTGGCGCAGATCTGGGCGCAGGTGCTGAAGCTGCCGCGGGTGGGTATCCAGGACGACTTCTTCGAGCTGGGTGGACATTCGCTGCTGGCGACGCAGGTGATCTCGCGCGTGCGCGAGCTGTTCGCGCTGGAGCTGCCGCTGCGCTGGTTGTTCGAGGCACGCACGATCGCGGCGTACGCCGATCGCATCGATGAGGCGCAGCGCGACAAGGCCGGGGTGTTGTTGCCGGAACTGACGGCACAGCCGCGTGGCGCGTTCCTGCCTTTGTCGTATGCACAGGAACGGCTGTGGTTTGTCGAGCAGATGGGCTTGGTCGGATCCGCTTATAACGCTTCGATCGTGCGGCGCGTGATCGGATCAGTGGACGAAGTGGCGCTGGAGCGGAGTCTGCAGGAACTGGTGCGTCGCCACGAGAGTCTGCGTACGCATTTCGAATCGATGGATGGCCAGGCGCGCCAGGTGATCGATAGCGCCGAGGGTTTCGCGATCGAGCGGCTGGCGGTGGACGATCTCGATGTCCGCGCTGGCGAGAGTGCGCTGGAAGCTTTTGCGCGGCAGGAAGCGCAGCGCCCGTTCGACCTGTCGCATGGCCCGCTGTTCCGGGTCAGCCTGCTGCGGGTGAGCGAGCACGAGCATGGGCTGGTGCTGGGCATGCACCACATCATCTCGGACGGCTGGTCGAACGAGGTGATGATGCGCGAACTGGCCGCATTGTACGTGGCCTATGGGCGAGGCGAGCCCTCGCCGTTGGCCGAGCCCGCGCTGCAGTACGCGGACTACGCGTTGTGGCAGCGCGGCTGGTTTGAGGGCGAGGCGCTGGAGCGGCAGTTGGGCTATTGGAAGACTCAGCTGGCAGAGGCGCCGCCGGCGCTGGAGCTGCCGACCGATCATGCACGACCGGTGGTGCCGAGCTACCAGGGGGCGATCCATCGGCTGCTTCTGTCGAAGCCGTTGAGCGACGACATCGCGCAACTGGCGCGGCAGGAAGGAGTGACCCTGTTCATGCTGCTGCTGGCGGCCTACCAGGTGGTGCTGTCGCGCTGGAGCGGCCAGCAGGACATCGTGGTGGGCACGCCGGTGGCGGGTCGCACGCACCGGCAGAGCGAAGGGCTGGTCGGCTTCTTCGTCAACACCTTGGCACTGCGTGCGCGGCTGGACCAGGTCAACAGCTTCCACGAGCTGCTCAAGCAGGTGAAGGAGACCACCCTTTCTGCGCATGCTCACCAGGACCTACCCTTCGAACGGCTGGTGCAGGAGCTGACATCGACGCGCGACCTGTCACGCCAGCCGATCTTCCAGGTGTGGTTCGTGCTGCAACGGATGACGCAGGAGAAATTCGGCATCCCCGGCCTGCAGTTGGAAGGTATCGCGCGCGAGCATGTCACCGCGAAGTTCGATCTGACCTTGGTGCTAGAGGAAACCGATGCCGGTCTGCAGGGCGCGCTGGAATACGCCACCGATCTATTCGAAGCAGCAACGGTCGAGCGTCTCGCGGCGCATTTCGTCCATCTGTTGGAACAGGTCGTGGCACAGCCGCAGCTGCGGCTGGACCAGTTGGATCTGCTGAGCCGATCAGAGCGCCAGCAACTGTTGCTGGACTGGAACGCGACCGCCGTGGCCTATCCATACGAGCGCTGCATGCATCAGCCGTTCGAGGCTCGGGTAGCGCAGGCGCCGGACGCGCTTGCGGTGATCGATCGTGAGCATTCACTAAGCTATCGACAATTGGAGCAGCGCGCCAACCAGCTTGCCCAATACCTACATCAGCAGGGCGTAGGGCCGGAGATGATCGTGGCGCTGTGCGTGCCACGCTCGTTGGACATGCTCGTCGGCATGCTGGGCATTCTGAAGGCTGGCGCCGCCTATCTGCCGATCGACCCGTCGATTCCCGCCGAACGCATGGCGTTCATGCTGGATGATGCGCGCGTGGCGATCCTGCTCACGCACAGCGCCGTCGAGGAGCAGTTGCCATCACACTCCAGTCGGGCCATTTTCCTCGACCTGGACTGGCCGCTGATCGCCCAGCGCAGCGCGCAGGCACCGCCGGCGCAGGTGCGCCCGTCGAATACCGCCTATGTGATCTACACCTCCGGCTCGACCGGTCAGCCCAAGGGCGTGATGGTGGCGCATCGGAATGCGTCTGCGTCGCTCAGTGCCCGACTCGACCAGTACGGGCCAGATGCCCCAGTGATGTTACTGATCCCGTCGTTCGCCTTCGACAGTTCCGTCGCATCCATATTCTGGACCCTAGCGCAGGGCGGCACGCTAGTGATTCCGGACGAGTCGGAATATCGGGACGTCGTCCGCCTGGCGGAAATTGCCAATCATCGCCGGGTGACGCATTGGCTCAGTACGCCGTCGCTTTACCAGGCCTTGTTCGAGATCGCCGAGTACCCACGCTCGCTGCAGACGGTCGTAGTGGCCGGAGAAGAACTTACCTCTGCGATCGGTCGCATGCATTTCGAGACCGCGCCTTCGGCTCGTCTGTACAACGAATATGGACCGACCGAGGCGGCCGTGTGGAGTACGGTCGCCCGCCTCAATATCCAGGATTTCTATGGTGCGCCAGAAAGGAAAGCTGCCATCGGTCGGCCTATTTCTAATGTGCAGACCTATGTTCTAGACCGGCACCAAGCACCGGTGCCGGTCGGCGTGGTGGGCGAGCTGTATATCGGCGGCGAAGGACTCGCACGAGGCTATCTGAACCGGCCATCACTGACCGCGCAGCGCTTCGTCGCCAACCCGTACGGCGCCCCGGGCAGCAGGCTGTATCGCACCGGCGATCTGGTGCGCTACCGCGCAGACGGCCAGCTGGAATTCATGGGCCGGATCGATCACCAAGTGAAGCTGCGCGGCTTCCGCATCGAGCTAGGCGAGATCGAGGCAGCGCTAATAGCGCAACCCGGAGTGCGCCAGGCAGTGGTGGTTGATCGCATGGACGAGGACGGCCAGAAACGGCTGGTCGGCTATGTGATAGGCGAAGGGCTGGCGGTGGACGAACTGCGTGAAGCGCTGGCGACGCAACTGCCCGAGTACATGATTCCGTCAGCGCTGATGGTGCTGGAGCAGATCCCATTGACCAGCAACGGCAAGCTGAACCGGGTGGCGTTGCCGACGCCGGATATTCAGGGTCAGCTACAGGCCAGATACGTGGAGCCGCGCAACGAGACCGAACGCATTCTGGTGCAGATCTGGGCGCAAGTACTGAAGTTGCCCCGGGTCGGCATCCAGGACAATTTCTTCGAATTGGGCGGGCACTCCCTGATTATGGTGGGCGTGATCCGTGCGATTAAAAACCAGCTTGGCATCGACACGCCAATCGTGGTGCTGTTCAAGTATCCGACTGTGGCCGAGCTGGCCAGACACCTCGACGGCGAGCACGAAACCGGTCATCTCGATCGAACCGAGGTCGCCGAACGGACGTCCAAACGACACCGTGTCTCCGTAGTCAGAAAGAGAGACCTCACTTCCTCACACGCAAGATCGCTCTCGGGAGAGCAAGATGACTGAGCAAGCGCAGAATGCCAATGCGATCGCCATTATCGGCATGGCCGGCCGCTTTCCAGGGGCGAAGAATGTCGACGAGCTGTGGCAGTTACTGAAGAGTGGACGCCATGCGATCACCATGCTGTCCGATGCGGAGTTGCTCGCAGCAGGAGTGAGCCCGTCGCTCATCAAGAATCCGAACTATGTAAAGACCTGTGTGCCGCTGGATGGCTACGACAAGTTCGATGCCGGCTTCTTCGGCTATAGCCCACGCCAAGCCACCAGCCTGGATCCGCAGGCAAGGCTTTTTATGGAATGTGCCTGGGAAAGCCTGGAGCATGCCGGTTACGACCCCGAGAAATACGACGGCGTGATGGGGATTTTTGGCGGCTCCGGCAGCAATCTGTACCTGTACACGCATATGCAGGAACTGATTGAGGCCAATTCCGGTAACTGGCATCAGACTTCGCTCGATGGGGAGAAGGATTTCCTCACCATGCGGGTGTCCTACAAACTCGGGTTGAACGGGCCCAGTGTCGCGGTTCAGAGCGCCTGCTCGAGTTCGCTGGTTGCCGTTCACTTGGCTTGCCAGAGCCTGCTCACGTTCGAGAGCGATATCGTTCTGGCCGGCGGTGTGTCGATCAAGCTCAATCAGAACAGTGGATACATGTATGAAGAGGGCGGCATCGCGTCGAAGGATGGCATCTGCCGGGCCTACGACGCCGACGCCACCGGCACGATTGGCGGCAGCGGCTGCGGCATCGTCGTGCTCAAGCGGCTAGATGAGGCAGTGCGCGATGGCGATGAAATTCATGCGGTCATCCGCGGCACTGCGGTCAACAACGACGGCGCCGACAAGGCCGGGTTTTCCGCTCCCGGTATCAAGGCGCAGGCTAGACTGATTGCATCGGCGCTGGCCTTCGCCGAACTGCAGCCGACCGACATCGGCATGCTGGAAGGTCATGGCACTGGCACTGTGCTTGGCGATGCGGTCGAACTGACAGCCCTGGGTGAGGCCTTCGATACCGGCACGGCTGCGAAGAAATGGTGCGCGCTAGGCTCCATCAAGAGCAATATCGGCCACCTCGACTGTGCAGCGGGCGTGGCCGGCCTGATCAAGGCAGTCCTGTGCCTGAAGCACAAGCACTTCGTGCCCTCTGTGAACTTCAGCAAGTCTAATCCGGCGCTGGAGTCCACCACCAATCCGTTCTATGTCAGCACTGAGTATGTTCCGTGGCACAGCGACGACAAGCCGCGCCGTGCCGGGGTCAGTTCTTTTGGCATGGGCGGCACGAATGCGCATGTCGTGGTGGAAGAGGCACCGCATCGCGAGCTCGCGAGTGCGACAGATGCTCCGCAGCTGTTTCCGTTGTCGGCGCATACCGGCGAGGCATTGCAGCAACTGAGCGCCGAGCTGGCGTCCTATATCGAGGCACGGTCGCAGCTCGACCTCGCCGACGTCGCCTATACCCTACAGACCGGTAGGCGTCGGTTCGCTCATCGTCGCACCGTCGTGGCGGCGACGGCAGCCGAGCTCGTGCACGCCCTGCGCGGTGCGCCATCGCAGGTCCTGGATACGCATGACCAACATTCGGACCGTCCAGTCATTTTCATGTTTCCGGGCCAGGGCTCGCAGCAGCCCGGCGCCGTACAAATGCTGTATGACTCCGACCGCTTCTTCCGCGCCAGCGTGGATGAATGCGCGGCGCTGTTCCAAACGAGGCTGGGGTTCGACATCCGTCCATTCATCTGCAAGTCGGACGACATAACTGCGGTCGCGGCCATCAACCGCACGCTGATCACGCAGCCAGCCGTATTCACCGTAGGCTACAGCTTGGCGAGGCTGTGGATGCACTGGGGCGTGAAACCTGCCGCGATGGTGGGTCACAGCGTGGGCGAATACGTCGCGGCCTGCGTTTCCGGCGCCATCTCGCTGCAGGATTGCACGACCCTGCTGGCCCAACGCGCCCAGTTGGTCAACGCGCAGCCGGCGGGCGCAATGTTGGCCGTGCGGCTGGCTGTCGATTCCGCGCGAGACCTGCTGAAAGACACGCTATCCATCGCCGCCGTCAACTCGCCCTCACAATGCGTGATCTCTGGGCCGATCGATGAGATCGGTGCGCTTGAGCGTGTGCTCGCCGAGCGCGGCGTGGAGCATCACAAGCTGCCGGTTTCGCATGCATTCCATTCGCGATTAATGGAGCCGGCCATGCCAGCACTCGAGCATGCTGCGCAAGGCTGCCGCTTCGAAAAGCCACACTTGCCCTATGTGTCCTGCCTCACCGGCAAGCCGGTGGAGTCCGCCGCCGAACTCGGCGCATCGTTCTGGGCCAGGCATCTGCGCGAACCAGTGGATTTTCAGGCCGCATTGGCCGCCGCCGCCGCCGCTTGTGGCTCGGCGATCTGGTTGGAGCTGGGTATTGGCCAGGCCTTGAGTGGCTTGGCCCGCCAGCAGTTCGGCAATTCCGCCGAGCATGCCTATGTCGGATCGTTGGCTGGCGACGGTTCGTCCGATCGAACTGCGCTGCTGCATCAACTGGCCAGGCTTTGGTCGCTCGGAGCAGCGATCGATTGGGCTGCCTTCCATCGTGGTTCGCCGCGCGGTCGAGTGGGTCTGGTGACTTATCCTTTCCAGCGCCAGCGCTACTGGATCCAGTCCAAGAAGCGTGAGATCACCTTGCGCGAAGAACAGCCGGCTGCTCACGTTGAGACATCAATCCCGGCGCTGCCGGCGGTAAGTGCTGTGATGGTGGCTAGTGGTTGGACCGAGCTCGAGGCAAGCATGGCTGCCTTGTGGGAAGAGGTGCTGGGCATTGAGGTTGTGGGCCGCAACGACACCTTCATGTCGCTGGGCGGCGACTCGCTGATCGCCCTGCGCGTGATCGCGCGGGTCAAGGACGATTTCGACGTGAAAATCTCTCCCAAAGTGCTGATCTCCTCGAGCGGCACGGTCAAGGCTCTGGCCGCAGAGATCGTCGAGCAACTCGCCAGCGAGGTCGACGAGGCCGACATGGAGGGTTACCTGGACACTTCGCGGCTTGATGGCGGCGCCTATGAGCATTCAACAGCGCAATCGCAGGAAGGTGAAGTCTGCAGCATGGCCCAAAACACCATTAGCGAGAAATACGAGTGAATAGTCATCTTGCAGATCGCATCGCGCAGTTATCGCCGCAACAGCTTAAGCAGCTCGCGAGCCGGAAAAATGCACAACGAGGTACTGACTCTTCGGCAAGGTCCTTGCTGGGTTTGCGTCACTCGGGCGAAAAGCTGCCGTTGTCGTACGCGCAGGAACGATTGTGGTTCGTGGAGCAGATGGGCCTGGTGGGATCTGCGTATCACATGTCGATTGCGTTGCGCATGATCGGGGCGCTCGATGAAGCCGCGCTGCAGAACAGTTTCAGGGAATTGGTGCGTCGCCACGAGAGCCTGCGTACGCATTTCGAGTCGACGGACGGGCAAGCCCATCAAGTGATCGATAGCGGCGCAGACTTTTCGATTCGCCGGTGGACGACCGGCGAGATCGAATGCAGGGACGGAGAAGACGTTTCACAGACTTTCATCCGGAAGGAGTTCCAGCGTCCGTTTGATCTGTCGTGCGGCCCATTGTTCCGGGTCAGCTTGCTACGCCTAGGCGAGCAGGAACATGTGCTGGTCCTAGCGATGCATCACATCATTTCGGATGGTTGGTCGAATGGGGTGCTGGAGCGTGAGCTGAAAAGCCTGTACGAGTCATATGGCCGCGGAGAGCCGTCTAAGCTCGCCGAGCCGATGGTGCAATATGCGGACTATGCTTTGTGGCAGCGAAAGTCGTTGGAAGGTGCGGCAGTGGAGCGGCAGCTGCAGCACTGGAAGACGCAGCTGGCCGGCGCACCCGGCCTACTGGAACTGCCGACGGATCGTGCGAGGCCGGTCGTGCCGAGCCATCGCGGCGGGGTCTGCCCGATGGTGCTATCCAAGTCGTTGAGCACGGCCGTATCGCAACTGGCGCGGCAAGAAGACGCCACCCTGTTCATGGTGCTGATGGCGGCCTTTCAAGTGGCATTGTCCCAATGGAGCGGGCAAAAGGACATCGTGGTGGGAACGTCCACGGCAGGCCGCACGCATCCGCAGACGGAAGGCATGATCGGTCTGTTCGTGAACACGCTGGCCTTGCGCGCAAGGCTGGATAAGGCAAGCAACTTCAGCGAGCTGCTCAGGCAGGTCAAAGAAACGGCGCTGCTGGCCTATGCCCACCAGGAGCTGCCGTTCGAGAAGCTCGTCAAGGAGCTGGCGCCGACACGCGACGTATCGCGACAACCGGTGTTCCAAGTGTTGATGGAACTGCGCAACGTCGCCGCTGGCAATTTTCAGCTGGGCGATCTGCAGTTGCTGCAAATCGGTGCCAAGCACGTGACCGCAAAGTTCGATTTGACCTTGGTACTGGCGGAAACCGAGGAGGGTCTGCGCGGCGGCCTGGAATACGCGGCAGACTTGTTCGACCAGTCGACCGTCGAGCGCTTTATCGAACATTTTTCGCGTTTGCTGGAGCAGGTGGTGGCGCACCCGATGACGCGCCTAGAGCAATTGGACCTGCTGAGCCCGGGTGAACGCGAACAACTGATCACGCAATGGAATGCGACCGAGGCACCCTATCCGAAAGATCGCTGCATCCACGCATTGTTCGAGGAACAGGCGCGTCGTACACCGGATGCGCCGGCAGCGGTTCATGAGGGACAGCAAGTGAGTTATCGGCAGCTGGACCAGAAAGCCAATCAATTGGCGCAGTATCTGCAGCGACTCGGGGTGGGACCGGAAGTCGTGGTCGCGCTATGCGTGCCGCGCTCGCTGGACATGGTGGTGGGCCTGCTAGGCATTCTGAAGGCGGGTGGTGCGTACCTGCCGATCGATCCAGCTTATCCCACCCAGCGCATGTCCTTCATGCTCGAGGATTCGTTCGCCTCGGTGCTGGTTACCGTCGAATCTGCAGAGAGCAAGCTGCCGGCATATCGGGGACGCATCGTATTGCTGGATCTCGACGGGCCGGCGATCGCCCAAAAAATTGACAGCGCGCCCGTCAACAGGGCCGGACCCCAGAATCCGGCCTATGTGATCTACACCTCAGGCTCCACCGGAAAGCCCAAGGGTGTCGTGGTTACACACAATGGCCTGTGCAATTACACGGCCTGGGCCGCGGCGACATATCCGGTAGAACATGGGTCGGGCTCGGCAATCAGCACTTCGCTATCTTTCGATGCCACGGTCACAAGCCTGTTTCTGCCGTTGCTTAGGGGAAAGTCGACCACGCTGTTGCCAGAAGGCAGTGAATTCGAGACCTTGAGTGGGGTTCAGGATTCCGCTGTATTCAGTCTGTTGAAACTTCCGCCAGCGCAGCTGGGCGCGCTCAACCAACTGTTATCGAACCAGAGCAGCGGTACAAATCTGGCACGCTGCCTGGTCATCGGTGGCGAGGCCTTGAATCCGGTGACTGCCGCCGATTGGTTCAGGCATGCGCCAGATTCCTATATCGTCAACGAATATGGCCCTACCGAAACCGTCGTGGGCTGCACCTACCACGAAGTATGGGCCGCCAATCTGGGACTAGGCCCTGTTCCGATCGGCCGGCCGATCTGGAATACCCAAGTCTACGTACTGAATGCGGCGCTGCAGCCGGTTCCTGTAGGGTTACCCGGCGAGCTTTATATCGCGGGCGAAGGCCTGGCTCGCGGTTATCTTAACCGCGCTAGCTTGACGGCCGAGCGCTTCGTCGCCAATCCCTATGGTCCGTTCGGCAGTCGCCTATACCGCACCGGCGACCTGGTTCGCTGGCTGCCAGACGGCAATCTGGATTATCTCGGTCGAGTCGACGAGCAGGTCAAGATACGCGGCTTTCGCGTCGAACTGGGTGAAATCGAGACCTGTCTGACGCGCCATCCGGCAGTGGCGCAGGCGGTCGTGATCGCACGCGAAGATCGTCCGGGACAAAAACAGTTGGTCGGCTATGTGGTGCCGGTGGTTGGTCATTCCCTGGATCCGGTCGGGTTGCGCCAAGCCCTCAGCGAACAATTGCCTGATTACATGGTTCCCGCAGCCATTGTCTTGCTCGATGCTATCCCGCTCAACGCAAACGGCAAGGTCGATCGCAAGGAACTGCAGCCCCCGGATTTTGCTGCGACGAGCACGCGCGCCCCACGAACACCGCAGGAGGAAATGTTGGCTGGATTGTTCCGCGATCTGCTTGGCAGGGAACAGGTCGGCATCGATGATAATTTCTTCGATCTAGGCGGCGATAGTTTCACTTCGATCCAGCTCGTCAGTCGTGCTCGAAAAATGGGCCTCGTTCTTGTGCCGAAAGATCTTTTTAGGTACCAGACGATCGCTGACTTAGCGGGCATGGTGAAGGTGGTCGAGGCCGCTTCGATGGATGAGGTCATTTCGATGAATGCCGCAACGATCGATCATGATCAGAATAGATCGATACCGCTGACGCCAGTACAACGCATCTTGTTGTCGCTTTGGGGTGATGAAATATCGATTCTTTCGAACACCTATCATTACGAACTAGGCCAGCCGTTACGCGCGGAAGTTCTGTGCCAGGCGCTCGAGCTCCTGATCGCGCGCCACGATGCCTTCCGATTGGCGGTAGGCAAGCAGGACGCGTGTTGGGAACAGCGGCTGCTGCGGAAACCGTCCTGTGCGGACGCCCTGTGCCGAGTAGTGGATCTGTCATCGCTTGACGGCGAGGCCGTCACGCTGCGAGTCGCGCATGAAATCGACGAGTTGCGCCGCGAGATCGATCTGCCTATGGCCTGCCTGTTGAAGGCTGTGCTATTCGAGATGGGGGCAGACAAGCCGCAAAGACTGGTACTGGCTATTCACCATTTCGCGAACGATGTTGTCTCCTATCCGGTGCTCATCGAAGAACTGCAGACGGTTTGCCTGCAGCTTCAGCATGATGATGCCGTGCAATTGCCGCCGCTTGGCACATCTTTTTCTCAATGGGCGTTAGCAGTCGCTGAGCACTTCGCTGCCGAAATCGGTTACGCCGACATGGCAAGAGTCGGGCATTTAGCCATGCCACGCGTGTCGTTGCCCCAAGACCATTCTGCTGGGACCAATACGGTCGCCTCCACGCAGCGGCTGGTGATCCCGTTGACGGAGCTTTCAGCCAAGGCATGCGGCAAGGTGGCGAATTATTTCGGCATTACTGTCGAGGATCTGCTGCTCATTGCATTGGCGCAGACGATCCACGCATGGTCGGGTAGCGATGTCGTCGCTATCGAGCAGTTGATCCATGGTCGCGAACTGCTGCATTTCGAGGGCGATCTGTCACGCTCAATCGGATGGTTTACGACAGGGATCCCGATGACGATCGATCTGCGTGGGTCACGCGATCTAACAGCCCTGGTTCGTCAGGTCATCGTGCAGGGCGAACGAGCCGACTCCGGTGGTCTGGCTTATTGGGCCCATGCCGCCCGCCAGCTCGAAAACGGACTTGAATGGGATGCGTGCGCCCTCTGTCTGAATCATCAGGGCGAGCAGAAAACGCCAGCGAAGGCGGCAGGACTGCTGCGGCGGATCACGCTACCGGACGGGCCCATGTATGTCGTGCCTGATCGGGCGCGACGCAGAAATGAGATCGAGCTTCAGACGGTCTTTGCCGAAGGCGTGCTGCATTGCACGTGGATATACAGCAGCAACCTGCACAACGAGGAAACCATGCGCAGGTTGGCTCGAAACTTCCAGGCCACAGTGACCGAAATGGCGAGAAATGTAGACAGGAGATATGCATGAATCGGGTGAGCAATAAAACCATGGTTTCCAACGCAGTAACGCTGGCCGGGCAGGATCAGTGGTATCTCAGGTCGGATGTGAAAATCGAGCCGCTGATGTGCGGCTGGCCGACTTGGCCGCATTTGCTGCCGCCGTTGCAGTATGCGATGAACTTGGCGAATCGGCATCTGCCCAACCTGAAGTCCTTCGTAGCTAGTCCTTGGGTCCATGTCGCCGCTGCTGAAGATCCCGAAATGCTCGGCGGTCCCTTTGTCTGCCTTTCGACGGATGATATTCCCGCGGTTCGTGACCTTATCAGCAGCATCCAAGAGCGTTGCAGCGAATTATTGAAGATTGCGCAGGATTTTCACGAGCTCGATCAAAAATTGCAGAGCGCAGCCAAAGGTTTTTGCTTGGACGAGTCTTATAAGCAGGTTCCGGAGTCCCTGCGCGGCCTGGTGGAACTGACCTACGACATCAACAGCCATCCGAAGATCCGTCTGCTGGAAGAATTGTCTTATGAGCGATGGAAGGGTTATACGGCACCGCTGCAGGAGATCTGCGTGCACAACACGCACTCCCGCGACCGGCCGTTCTTCATGAGTACTCCGCTACTGAAGACGGATGACCGCGTGCTGCTGAAGTTGCCTTTCCTAGATCCGAAAGTGGACCTTCTTTCCCGGTTGAGGTATCAGCCGCTGACCATCGCCGAAATCTGCGAAAGCCTTCCGGCGGAGCTAAGCAAAGACAGCAATTTCAGCAAATTTTTCACGACCGAGCCACCATTGCGGAATTTGCCGAGATTTGAAGGCGACGGCATCCGCATACGATATTTCGGGCATGCTTGCATGCTGATAGAAAGCGCAGAAGTATCCGTCCTCATCGATCCGTTAACTGCGTGGGAAAAGGACGAGCGCGAGGCTACTCTGACCTTCGTCGACCTGCCGGACCGGATCGACTATCTCGTGTTGACACACGGTCACCAGGACCATCTGGTGCCGGATATATTGCTCCAGCTCAGGGGGCGTGTCGGCGAAGTCGTCGTCCCGCGCAACGATGCCGGCAATATTGCCGACCCATCCCTGAAGCTGATCCTCAAGACCTTGGGTTTTCAAAGGATCAGGGTGGTCGATCCTCTAGACATAATCGATCTGCCTGGGGGCTCGTTGATGAGCTTGCCGTTTATCGGCGAGCATTCAGGGCTGGACGTGTTGAGCAAGCATTGCGTGCTTGTCGAACTGGGCGGCCGACGAATACTTTTCATGGCCGACTCGGATACGGTCGATGCGCATATCTTCGATCACATGGCCGATATGCTAGGGCGCGTTGATATCGTTTTTCTCGGTATGGAGTGCCATGGTGCACCATTGACATGGTTCTATGGCCCCTTGCTCAGTCGCCAGCCAAGCCGAAGAGACGATGAATCTAGGCGACTTTCGGGCTCGAACTTCGAGCGCGCGCGAAATGCCGTGATGAAGATCAAACCATCGCGAGCATATGTCTATGCCATGGGCCAAGAGCCTTGGCTTAGGGCGCTGATGGGCCTGCAATACGCACCGGACAGTATCCAGATCATCGAATCCAACAGTTTCGTGGAGTACTGCACTGCGAATGGAATCGAATCGGAGCGCCTCTATGGATGCAGCGAACTGATCATCTAAAGGGATACGGTGATATCTGTGGTGTCGCAACTGCGCATCGCCGATGTCACCGGATTTGCGTGCGTAACAAAGAGAATGTTACTGGAGTTTCCATGTTTGCTTACTACTTGCACCTCGGTCTGCGGAGTCTGCGTCGGAATCCGGTGCTAACCGCACTGATGGTGATTGCAATCGGTTTCGGCGTGTCGTCATCTATCATCAGCTATGCGGTATTTCGCGCCACATCCAACAATCCGATTCCGCAAAAATCCGCGCAACTATACCTGCCTCAGATCGACAACTGGGGACCGGAAAAGGCCGCCGAAAACAATGGGGATCCGCCCAATGCCCTGAGTTACACCGATGCGATCGCGCTGATGCAGGCGCATAGGGCGCCGCGGCAGACTGCGCTATTTCCAATTGCACCGTCTGTAGTACCGGACGATCCCAACCGTCTGCCATTTCGTCCGACCAGCTATGCAGCGTATGCTGACCTCTTTACGATGTTCGATGTCCCGTTCGAGTACGGCAGCGGCTGGTCTTCACTAGAGGATCAGGAGCATGCAGCTGTAGTGGTGATTGGCCATGACCTTAACCAGCGACTGTTCAATGGAGTAAACAGCGTGGGCCGCGCCATCAATCTCGATGGGCGGAATTATCGGATCACCGGCGTAATGGATAAATGGGACCCCCAGCCACTGTTCTTCGACCCAGTGAACACTTCCGGATTCAGCGACTCGGTACAACTTTTCATACCGTTCATGCGTGCCATCGATCTGCAATTTCCGACCGTCGGCAATACCGACTGCAACCAGGATTCAGGCAGCAGCTGGGATGCCTTTCTGCGCTCGGAATGCGTCTGGATCGCGTACTGGGCCGAATTACCTACCGGGGCGGAGGCTAAAAGCTATCGACAGTTTCTGCAGGGCTACGCCGCCGAACAACAGCGTGCAGGCCGTTTCCAATGGGCGCCAAATATCCGTCTGCGCAACGTCACTCAGTGGTTGATCAATCAACGAGTGGTGCCGCCCGAATCGCGGATTTCGATGCTGGTTTCGCTGGGCTTTTTACTGATCTGTCTGGTCAATACTGTAGGTCTTCTGTTGGCGAAATGCCTGCGGCGTGCACCCGAGATAGGCTTGCGTCGTGCGCTGGGCGCTTCGCGGAAGGACATCTATACGCAGTTTCTGATCGAGGCCGGCACAGTAGGCGTGGCAGGCGGCGTGCTGGGCGTGCTGCTAACCGGCTTGGGCATGCTCGGGGTCGGCTTGGTGTTCGAGCCGCATATAGCGAAGTTGGTCACTCTGGATACCTCACTGGCAATGCTGACCCTGTTGGTCGCGGTCATAGCCACGGTATTGGCGGCTTTCTATCCCACTTGGCGAGCCGCTCAAGTGCAACCGGCTTGGCAGCTCAAGTCGAACTGAGGATGTGTTCATGAAGCCGCAGATCAAACTGATGCAAATCCAGCCTATCCTGGCTGCGTTGCGTCGACACAAGGCCGGTACCATCCTGATCACTCTGCAAATTGCCCTTACCCTAGCTATCGTCTGCAATGCGATCTTTATCATCGAGCAGCGGATCACCCGTATATCGCGACCTTCAGGTATGAATGAGAGTGACCTGCTTGCCGTGGAAAATAGCTGGGTCGGAGCGAGCAATGCCACCACCTTAACTGCACTGAATCGTGCCGACCTTACGGCATTGCGTCAGCTGCCCGGAGTGCGCGACGCGACGCTTACCAACTCTTTTCCACTACGCGTCGGTGGTCGCGTGACCAGTGTGCGGGTCGACCCTACGACCAAGAAGGAAATCACCCAGGCCGCGCAGTATTTCACCGACGATCATGCATTGGTCACCATGGGTGCGAAGCTGATTACAGGGCGCAATTTCCGAACCGACGAGGTGACTGTTGCCAACTCGAATTCCTATAAGCCTCCGCCTGTGATCATCATTACGAAGGCGCTCGCCGAACGGTTATATCCGCACGGCTCGGCCCTCGGTAAGCCGATCTACCTGGTCAAGGACAGCGCCCCCAGTACGGTGATCGGCATAGTCGAGCGTCTACAGGTACCTTGGCCGGGGGCCTGGACTGATGCGTTCGCCGGCAATGTTGTACTGACCCCTATCCAGCTCACCGATGAACGCAATGTCTATCTAGTGCGGGCGCAACCGGGGCAACTGACAGCCATCAGTAAGAGCGTGCCATTACTGTTGTTAAAGACCAATCGCATGCGGGTTATTCCAGACCAGCGTGGTATTCGTACGTTTGCCGAGGTCCGTGATCAGGCTTACAAGGCCGATATCGGAATTGCTGCTTTTATGGGTGCTATCAGCGTGATAATGCTTATGGTCACTGCCGCCGGCATCGTCGGATTGACCAGTTTTTGGGTAGGACAAAGGCGCAAACAAATCGGTGTGCGGCGTGCATTGGGTGCTACAAAGCATGACATCTTGAGTTACTTTCTTACCGAAAATCTATTGATTAGCGTTGGCGGTGTCATCATTGGCGCGCTGCTCGCGATAGGCCTTAATCAATGGATGATGAGCGAGTTCGAGATGGAACGTCTGTCTTTGCTCTATGTTCTTGCGGGGATGTGCGTATTGATGTTGCTTGGTCAGGGCGCAGTACTGGCACCCGCTCTACGCGCGTCTAGGGTGTCTCCAGTGGAGGCAACTCGAGTGAGCTGACTTCCGGTTTGTCATACGTGGAGTTTCCGGATCCGGAGTTCGGAGCGATGAGTTCCCACAGATAGTGATGGGCATCGGTAAGGATCGACTAATGTATGGCGAGAAGCTCATGCTGGTAACGTATTCCTTTCCCGCAGCAACCGCTTTCTTTCTTGGAAATCGACAGCGTGTTTTATATGCTCGTACGAGAATACAGTTGCCACGCCTTCCGCAGCAAAGACCGCATGTGAGCGAACTCGTTCGAACATGTCAGCCTCATAAGCGTTGATCGCGCTGATCCAGTCGTTGCTTTCCACCAACAGCCTGGCAAGCTCGGCAGCGTCGAACATTGCATGATTCACGCCGCCGCCGCCGTAGGGAGACATCACATGGGCTGCATCGCCGAGCAGGGTAATCCCAATCCGATTTGGCCAATGATGTCCCACTGGCAACGCATAGATTCGATGTGGCCGAATCTGGTCATTACTGGCGTGAATCAGTCCAAGCAATTCCGGTGACCATCCCTCAAAATGGGACGCCAGATTGGCTCGAACTGAGGCGGGGGAGGAGAAGTCGAAGTTTGCTGCAGCCCAGTCCTTTGGTACCCGGAAGGTCGCATAGACGCGGACGTGGGAATTGGCGTTGCGCTGTATGAAGAGACCTTGCGATTCACCCAGGATAGAAATGGTGCCGTGGCCAACCAGATAAGCGACGCCCGGATACCGAGCATCCACGTCATCGATCCCAAGCTCGATGAAAGTCACGCCGGTGTACTGAGGGCTATAAGAGGAAACTAGCGGCCGTATCCGTGACCACGTGCCATCGGCACCGACGACGAGATCAAAAGGTCCGGCTGTTGCCCTATCGAATATTAAGTCATAGGTGCCATTGTCACGGGGAAGCACCTCGCGCAATTTATTATTCCAGTGAATGCGCTCACTAGGAACGGAAGCTAGTAGAAGGTTACGCAGCTGCGAACGATCGATTTCCGGCCGGTCGTCGCTTGCGGCCTCATTGTCCTCGAACAGAAGATTTCCGGCCTTATCGAAAATACGCATGCCTTGATCTTCGTATCTTGCCAAGAGCTTAAATTCTGCAAGCAGGCCTGCACGTTCCAACGCAAGTTGTCCAAATTGGCGTTCAAGATCAAGCGACCCACCTTGCGGTCGGATTAAAGCATCCTGATCGAGTTCAAATACGGTCGCGGCAATGCCATTCGTATGCAGAATACGGGCAAGCATGAGTCCGCCGGGGCCTGCACCAATAATAGCGATGCGTGGGAATGGTTTCATAAAATCCGAACTCAATATAATTGTTAAAATAACTGTATGTTTAATTGTATTTGAAAATATCTAATAGGCATCTGCGATCTCCTATTGTAATGGTCGGTGAAAAGTTATTCGAATGGGAGGCCATGAAAAACACTTTTAGTGCCAACTAACTACTAATGCAGTCGCGTTGCGCATCGATCCCGAGCGTATTGCCATCGGTGGGATAAGCGCAGGTGGTGGGCTGATCGCATCACTCGGATTGCTTGCGCGTGATCGCGGCGAAGTCAGCGTGAAGTTTCAGATTTTGCTGCAACCTATGCTGGATGATCGCCACGCCACGGATGATTACGACCATCCCTTTGCTGGCGAATACCTTTGGCGCAAGCAATACAACCATTTCGGGTGGTCGGCACTGCTGGGTCATGAACCGGGGGCCGATGGCGTGTCGGCTTATGCATCGGCGTCACGAGCAGAGTCTCTTGTAGGCTCGCCCTCCACGTTTATCAATGTAGGAGCGATCGATCTTTTCGTCGAAGAGAGCATCGAATATGCGCAACGGCTGATCCGCGATGGCGTGCCCACGGAGCTGCACGTTTATCCCGGCGCATGTCACGCCTTCCAGGCAATAGCGCCAGTTTCTGCGGTAGCCAAGGCTAACGATCGTGATCTGACTACAGCATTGCGTCGCGCCTTGTTTCCCGCGGATTAAATGAGTGATTGAATCGACGTATCACTCCAGCCCTTTCCGCCTTATCGTGGACCATGTCGTGCTCTGGCTGCGGTGAATGTCTGTCCGTAAGGCGCAAAAAACCAGGAGCCCGCAGCGAGCGGACTCCTGGGCGTCGACTACTGCATTACTTAGGGATTGGTGGCCGTGATAAAGCCAGGGGTTGCGCCAATGAAAGTGCTTGCCGCCTGGATATCGAAACTGCCCCAGCCGGTGGCGTTATCTCGTCCGGTGGTGGCCGAGTAATAGCCATTATTGCCAGTGGTGACATCGTGGAACGGGAAGCTGCTTGCATAGGCATAGAGCGCCGGCGCGGCGAAACCCAGACCGTTGTTATTCGCGGTCTCCAGGCGAGCCCAGGAACCGACGAACAACGGCGAGGCCAGGCTGGTGCCACCGTTTGTGTAATACCCCGACTGCGAGATACCTGAGGTCGAGCTCTTGGTGAAGTAGACGATGATCGGCGAATTCGTCCAGTCCGCGTCGAAAGCCACATCCGGCACTTCACGATGCGGATAGCTGCTCGACTGCCAGCTCGGCGTGGCTTCGGAACCGCTGATGCCGCCACCGCTGTAGGGCCAGGAGGCCTCCGAGGTGTAGACGTCGGACGTGCTGGTGCTCAGGGTCGTGCCGCCGGCCGCTACTACATAGGGCGAGCTCGCCGGGTAGTTCACCGAGAGCGTGGTCTTGCTGCCGTAAGCACCGTTTTCAGGAGCCGAACCGTTCAGCGGGCAAGGATAGGAGCCGTTATCGCCGGTCGCGGCTGAGAAGGTCTGTCCCTGCGTTACACCAAGCTGGAATGCCGAGTCCGCGAAGCCTGGCGCACCGTCGCACTCGGGTTCTCCCCAAGACATGTTGATCACCTTGGCGGTGTTGTCGCTCACTGCTTTGTTGATCACCTGCAGCAGGCCGCTGTTGCTGGCGCCACTGGAACCGTTGGTGCTGCTGTAGGTGCCACCATCGGTGTAGAAGATCAGCTTCTGCACGCCACCGCTGACGCCGACGATGGCCTGCGCGTCCATGCCCCATTCGCCCTGACCGCTATCGTCGCTGCTGCTCTTGGTCGTGGTCGAGACGATCGAAGTCGGCACGGCAGTGACCTTCTGACCGCTTTCGAACTGGGTCAGGTCGTTCACTGCATTGGTCATGCTGCCCCAGCCGATGATCGCCACCGTTGTCTTGGTAGCTACCGCTGTGCTGCCCGCGTCGTAAACCGTGGCGAACTCCTGCGGATAATACGCGTGCGCCGACGAATTGCCGGTCACCGAAACAACGGTATAGGCAGGACGCAGCTGCGATGCCGGCAACGAGAATGTGTGCGCCTGATGCAGCGTTTGCAGGCCAAGTACTTGATCGACTTGCCCACTCAGAGTCGCCGGCACCTGGACATCGGATGTGTTGGCAATGCCGCTATGCCCGTTCCGGGTAAAGTGCCCGACTTCGGTGTGGAATGCGCTGCGCGCCGCACCCACCGTGCCGTCAGCCGTCACCAACAAACGGTTCGGTGCAATCTGTACATGGGTGAAGCCCTGCTGGGTGAGGTAATCCGCTACGGCTTGGGCCTGCTGCTGGGTCGGCGCGAAATTCGCCGCGCTCTCCTGGCTGGTCAGGAACTGGTGGTAGGACGGACCGGGATGGAACAGCTCTTGGGTATAGCTATCCAGCACATCCTTGTTACGCAGTTTCAACGCTACGGTAATGGACACCAGCTCCTGATCCGCCGCATAGCCGTTAAAGGCGGCATCGGCGGTATCAGGCACTTGCGTGCGGGTTGCCGCCCACGCCGCGGCATCAGCGCCGTGCGCAGCAGGGGCGACCATCAGGCCTTGCATACCGATCGCCAATGCCAACGCCACTGCTAGACGTCCACGTGTAAAAGTGCGCGACATACCGTTTGCAAAATTCGTCATATTGGAAATACTCCCAAAGTCAGTTGAACCAGCTTCTGTAAAATTCATCGCGGCTTTTACCCCGCGCCCCAACGAGCTCCCCACGGACGCCTTACCTTCATGCAACCGCCTTGCAAAGCGTCCCATTCAATCTAGCAAATTCATTTGGCCATTTATACGGGCAATTGAATATGAGCGCACGGCGCGTGCTATAACTTCGCCTTATCGTTGGTACTGATGAGGAAGTAGTCGCAGTTAGCCAGGTGGCGCAGGGCAGGCGATTAGGGTGCGTTATCGAGGGTAGCGCAATAAGCTATCTCTAGTCCCCGTTTTTGACCCAGGGCAGACATGCACGACGCAGACATACACTACTTTGATTCCAGATATTGGCCAGGGGAGCAACCGATCATTTTCCGGAAGTCGTTATACAAATGCGCCTGATCGAAGTAGCCCATGTTCTGTGCGAGTGTCGCGCCCGCTACAGGCTCGCCTGCGGTGAGCTGAGTGAGTACGTCATACACGCGATAGCGTTTGATGACCCAGCGTGGGCTCGCGCCTATATATCGATGGAATAATCGCTGAAGTTTGCGTTCTGGCAGGCCAAAACGGGTGGTGAGATGCTCCACGCGTGTCACTGCACAGTCGTTCGCTATGGCCTCAACGATGCGACGCGCGATTCCCACGTTAGGGTCGCGCGCGGGCAAGTGGGTGATCAAGAATTTTGCAGCAGCCTCCACCATGGCGTGATCATCGCCGCACATCAGTACACGCTGCTCAGCGGATACAGCATCGGGGAAAACGTGTTCTGCGGTCACAGACGAATTGGCGATCGTGCTGATGGGTTTTCCGAAGAATGGATAGAACGCGCCCGGGCGAAATTTGATGCCAAGAATGCTGTCCTTATCTTTCAATTCACGGGTAAAGCGACGCAACTGCACACCGTAAATCTTCGAGCGGCCGGGTGCGAATACGAGATGTACGCTCGGATGCGGAAGCACGATCCGCGTCTGTGGCGAGCACCCCCGAAGATCCCAGGTTTCCAACCAGAAATGCTCGACCCACTCGGTCAGTTCACTCGGTGGCGCATGGCGCCTGTGCTGATAAGTCCCTGGCGAAGGCGAATGGTGCAATACACCACAGCCCTGTCCAAATGCACTCCGATCAAGCGGGCTGTCTGGGGCGACCTGCTGCGTATTCGTATGTCGGCTTTTTCCAATCATCTTCGCGTGACTCGCGATGCAATAAGAGGGCAAATTTCCGGGGGAGGGGGCGCAAGGATGACGTTGTTCAGCGATGTGCAACCTCCCTGGCGCTCATCCTACTACCACACGAACCGAGAGCTCATGCTTATGAAAATAGTCACGATGATTCTTCTCTCTTGCTTTGCTTGCTTTGTATGTAGCGTAACGAGGCCCGCGTCACTGGCCGTCGCAAGTCCGGTTACGTCAGGCTCCGGCACATCAGAGCTTGAGCCGATAAGGACGGTTGAGTTGAAATTTTCGGCATTCAATCGACACGACGCTGCCGCTATCGAAAACCTCTACGCCAGCGATGCAATCCTGCGTAGCCCAGACTATCCTGAGCTCCTTGGCAACTCGAAGATCGCCGATACATACCGTTGGATTTTCGACGCCATACCCGACGCGAAAGACAGCATCGTCACCATCGAAAGTGCGGCGAACCATGTCTACGTTCAGTTCGTCCTGTCCGGTCATCTGAAAGATGCAGGAAACAAACCCATCAGCGTTCGAATCATGTCGGTTTACACGATCAAGGATCACCTAGTTGTGAGTGACTCAACCTACTACGATCGAAAAGCGCCGTAGCTATGGCCGCTTGCTCTACTAGCCATGCCGGGTGCCATTTTTACTATCTTCCGGCGCATCTCTGAGCGCTCTATTTGGCCTTCCAGGCGGTGGCACTAATGAGAAGGCCGTTCACTGCAGTACAAAAAAGATGAGGTGACATGCGCTTCTATTGATTGCGTATCGACAACTCACGCAAGGACCGAGTTGTGCAGGCGCTGCAGGATCAGTTCGGCCAGGCGAGTCACGGCTGGTGACGGTTCCGCTTCGCTGCGATACAGCGCAAGGCCAAGGGTTGGCAATGAGGGAAGATGTGCGTTATGCGCATCTAGCGCACGCAGCTCCGACGGCAAACCTAGTGGTGTGCGCACGCTGATGCCCAGGCCAGCTTTCACCGCAGCCCAGGTTCCCGCCAGGCTCGCGCTGGTGAAAGCGATACGCCAGGAAATACCCGCGCGATCCAGCGCATCAATCGCCGCCGTTCGCATCAGACAAGGTGCATCGAGCACCACCAGCGGCAGCGGCTCGTCACTTTCGCGCAGCGTGGCAATTTGTTCGCTATCACCGATGATCCATCGCATCGGCAACGTGCATATGTGCTCGGCATGCGCCGTGCCAGGCTCGGTTTCCCAAGCCAAAGCCAAGTCGAGCTGGTCCGCGCCCAGCGACTGCAGCAATACCGCATTGCGCGCTATGTGCACTTCCACCCGCAATTTCGGATGCGCGCGCCTGAAGTGACCCAATATTTCCGGCAGCACGTTCTCGCCGAAATCCTCCTGCATGCCGAGGCGCACGGCACCATCGAGTTGAGTACCACGCATAGCGCTGACCGCTTCATCGTTGAGCTCTAGCAGACGTCGTGCATAAGCCAGCATGGTTTCGCCTGCTTCGGTCAGCGCCATGCCACGACCTGCTTTGCGTAACAGCGGCGTACCGGCCTGATCTTCCAGCTTTTTCAGTTGCGCGCTCACGGCAGAGGTCGATCGGGCCAGCCGCTCCGCAGCCTTGGCAAAGCTGCCCAGTTCGATGCCGGCAACGAAGCTGCGCATGACGTCCAGATCAAAGGTGATGCGTTGCATATAACCATCCTGCTTTACGGGATCATGAATTCATTAATTCCCGATTTTCAGCATCATGTTGGATCGCTAAGGTAGGTTCCGTCAAACCACTCGGAGCCACCTATGTCCCTCGATCCTCACTATGGCCAACAATCCCTGGGCGACCTGGCTCCCAAGCTGGCCGAACTCACCGACCAGACGCTGTTCGGCGACATCTGGCTGCGCCCCGGCTTGACGCCATGTGAGCGCAGCCTCGCCACGGTGTCGGCGCTGATCGCCCTCAACCGGGTCGAACAACTCCCGTTTCATTTGCGGCGTGCGCAGGACAACGGCATCGGTCGCGACACGCTGGCCGAGTTGATCACCCATCTTGCCTTCTATGCGGGATGGCCAAATGCGGCATCGGCAGTATCGGCACTGCGCACCGTGATGAATGAAGCGAAGACGCCATGATCACGATGCAGTACCGCATAGTTCTGCCTGCCGACTACGACATGGAGATCATTCGGCGGCGCATTGCGGAGCGGGGGCATCTCACGGACGATTTTCCGCAGTTGTCGTTCAAGGCTTACCTCTACGCTGATCGCAGCGCGGGCAATCGGGAAAACCTGTATGCACCGTTTTATCTGTGGCACGACACGCAAGGCATGAATACGTTTCTTGGTGGCATGGGGTTCGCCGGTGTCGTCGAATCGTTTGGTCGTCCCATCGTGCATACCTGGTCGGTGTGGTGTGCGGAAACGGCTCCCGATCTGTCCATCGCAACCCATGCGACGCGTGAAATACTGCCCATCGCCGCGCATGCCTCGCTGGGCGAGCTGCGCAATTCGGAAAGCATCGGTGCGCAGATGGATCTTGAGCGTGGTGCCATCGCAACGATTCGTGCCTATGACCCCACTACCTGGACGTTGCTGCGCTTTCGACTGTGGCAAAGCAACATCCATCCATCGGTGGAAGATGGTGTTGATGTTTACATGGTCGGTCATCTTTCCCAGCCTTCAGCAAAGCACTAACCATCAGGAGATTGCTCATGCCCCTCGTTCGCATCGCCATGCGCCGCGGCAAACCCTCGGCCTACATTGCTGCTGTACGTGACAGCATCTATACCGCCATGCGTGAAAGTTTCGATGTGCCAGAAAACGATCGTTTCATCTTGGTTAGCCAGCATGATGCCGATGAATTCGACTGCGATCCTCGTTATATGGATATCGTACGAAGCGATGATCTGGTCGTCATTCAGATTGCTTGCCGCGACTCTCGCTCGGTAACGCAGAAACAAGCATTCTTTCGATGCGTAGCAGAGAAACTCGCCATCGCTCCGGGACTTCGCCCCGAGGATGTGTTTATCAATCTGCTAGAGACGGCCAAGGAAAACTGGTCGTTTGGCAACGGCATCGCACAATACGCATGATCCGCTTGGACGAGTAGTTAGACGCCACTACTCGCTGCCTGAGGAGGCAATTGAAAAACCTATGGCTCGTGATGCAAAAGTAATAATCACCAGCACGAGTAGCGTCGAGAACGGATCCCAAAGACCCTTCAACATTGTTGCTAGTAGTGCCATTGGGATGACACCGCCGCCAAAAAATAGGAGGCCGATGATGACTGCGCCTAAGCCCCAGAGAGAATAGGTCAGGACGAACCCTAGCAACCACGTGACCAAGCCAAACACGTAGGAAGATATGAAAATTACAGAGCCCGTGAAGCCGCGAAGCCGTTTGAAAATGGAAAGCGGCATAAGTATCAAGATATCCAGCGCCACGGCTAGCCAACCAATAGCGATGAGAGGAGAGAGGAGATGATCCGCGGCCCATGTACTGCCAAGAATGAAAACAACTGGCAGAGCGAGGATACCGACGAGCACTACGATGCCGAACAGGGCACCGTCTGTCTGCTTTAGTGTGTCAACCATTTCGTCTGTCCCTGTGCTGACGTGTAACTGCGCTATACATCCTTGATGCGCTTGGATGCCCCACTCAATGCGCTGATTCCATCGCAGCTTATCTGTGTCCAGTCCGGCTAACAACCGGATGGGTACTGACGGCGGGTCTCGATGTGGTAATTTCACTGCCGGTGTCGGCGCAAATCTGTTTCACACAGCCTGGACCCACAGCGAACATCAGCAATCCCGCGACGCAATGCTGAGAAAATTGCTGGCGCTAACCGACCGACAACAACGCTGTTGTCAAAGAAATTCCGATTGAAAACACGCCGCATGTTCAATCTGCTCGTTACCGATTCACATCGGAGCGACAGCCAACTTGCCCGCTTCGGTTAACTCGCCACAACGAAAAACGCTGTCCGCCGCAACGGATTTGGACCACGGGTCGGAATCCCAGGAAAAGTAGGTGAATCCAGCCAAACGCTTTTGTGCGACGACCGTTGCAAAGTTTGCGCGCATTTCCTTGACGAGCAGGGTGCGGCTCTCATCATGGATCGGGCACGTTGCACTTGAATTGGGAAATCCCCATTCCGTGATCCAGCATGGCTTGCCGCCACCGGCGCCTCGCGGACGACATTCGGCCATTGCTACATTCATGAAATGAGCGGTGCGCTGCGCCGCCGCTGACGGATTTCCAGGTTGGCCAGGCGAAGGATACGTATGCACGCCATACGCATCGACAAGCGAATCGAGGCCGTGCTGTCGAAGAAAGGTGAGGGTGGCCGATAGACCCACCATGTCTTCCTTTTTGTTGTTGTAAAGCTTGGCGCCATCCACGGCGTCAACCATGCCCGCGGAAATGATCGGTGTATGTCGATTCAACTTTGAATGATCGCGAACATCTTTCAGTACGGTTACTACTTTCAGGTACTGCACAAACCCTTTGGCGATTTGCTTGCCTTCCGGATCATTCGAAAGATCGGAAAGCGTAAACGTTTTTCCTTCGCCAGGTAGCGGAAATTCCGGATTAAAAGCGGCCCAATTTATCTCATTGCCCAACTCCACGCCGGCCAACCCAATGCCGTTGGCATCCAGACTGTTGAACAAGGTCTGGAAAGCGGCCTTTGAAAGCGTCGGATCGGCAGAAGACAGCGGGTGGCCGCCCCACATCTGCGGGAATTCGTCGGGTTTGTAGGGCCGCACCGGTGCATTCGGTGAGTATTCGGGGCTAACGATCAGCTGGATCTTGATCCCCTGCGCATACAGACGCTTTGCGAAATCGATACCTTTCGCATCGCTACTGATGCCACAGCGAATAATCCGCACGTGGGCAGTCTTAAGTTGCGCAATAAGTGCATTCTGATCGGCAACACTCGCGCGCAGAGGATTGACTGCATTCACGCCAATGACAACGGTTTGCGCGTGGGCTATGTCAAAAAGCGATAGAAGTGCCAGAGAAGCCGCGAGTAGGGTGACGGCGCGAACAATCCTTATTCCGAACATAGACGTTTTCCGATAGAAGATAGATGTCTAAATAAGAAGCATCCAGCGCGGACCACTACATCGGGCTCAATGCCAGCGTTCCTGTGCATCTGTAAGTGCGCCGCATCGGAAGATAGCAGAATGGATCGGGGACATTTGAAAGTGAAACTCAGGCTACCCTCCATTCGCCGGGCCAAGTGTTTGGCTTAGCTCACGATCCGTCTCAAATGGGTTGTAACGAAGCGGCGGCTTACTCAATGTTTAGGGCTTTTAAATGGATTTGAAAAGTCCTTTGAGTTCGGAAACAGATACAGTTCATCTGCGGCATAGTTGGTCATTAGATGAAAGCGGCTGAAAATCGGTATACCCAAATTGCCTTTAACCCGAAGCGAATTCTCTGTAGTTGCGGCTTCCGCGGTAAAGTTCGTGGGTACGTCATGGAAAGTGAAATTCGCGAGGGATACCGTCCGTAGCGTAGCGACAACGACTGGTTTCTTGCCTCCAGCTCCGCCGGTTTCCGAATCTGTATGAGGCCGGTTGCTCAGAAGATGTTGTGGCTTCCAATACGAAGGGAAGAGATCAAGCGGAGATCCGTTCCCGAGATCAAAGAAAACAGGAATCGGTGATTTTCCTTCCACAGAAATGTCGAGTACGCGATTGCCCGCGATCGGTTTCAGAACCACGCGTTGAGCGCCTATCGGCACTTTGAACGAGTCTGGGGCGAGAAAGGCAATTCTTCGCTTCTCAAAGTCAATGTCTACAACGAAGGCGTTGAAGGCTTCTTGTCCAAGAATCGCTGCGATCGGAACGCCTACGGTCCGACCGATGGCATCGAGGTCTAACTTTGTCGCTACAATCCCGTTTATCCTTGCATTGCCGAGTTGGATTGAGATGCCTTTGCAAAGAGCGGCATTGTCCGATCCGCCAGCGCCCTCCATTCCAATCTCGCCAGAGCAACGGATGCCAGCGGCATCTGCAACCTCATGCCCAACAACTGTCGTTTCTGCTCCGCTATCCAGCAGAAGCATCGCCTCTCGTCCATTAACCCGTGCGGGTATGAAGATGCGTTTGGAATCGACGAATTTGAAGTCGATCCATCCACTCGAATTGGACGGAGATGAAAATGTCTTTGTGACGAGGTCCTTGGGCCGATTCAGAAGTTCGATTGGAAATGCGGCATTCAGAACGACATGGCTGGCATGCAAATCCGTCTGACTGGCCTCGTTTCCCGATTTGACTTTCTGCGCAAATGGCTGCTGCACGCCCTGGATCATCTTCCAATCGGAATAGACAACAATACGGGAACGTCCATCCTCGGTCATGCGGATCGCACCGAGTTGACCCGAGGACGGCTGAATGAAGAAGTCAAACGTATCTTCGTCACCAAACGAAACTCGAAAGATATGCCATAGCGTCTTGTCGTAAAACTCGTCGGGCCTTGCGCTGACGCCCGCGTGCATTTCGCCAACGAAAATTCCAGCAAACAGCAGCGCCGATTCACGCCGCATCGTGGTCAATTCACTGTTCGACAGCGTGATCGCCTGACCGCTCAGGTTCGTCTTCCACCCGCCACTTTCAGCGACAGCAACAGCGGTCTGAATTGAGTCGAGGTCCTCGCGCTCCCAGTACAAACCTCGACGAGTCGTCCAGACTTCCTTCGTTCCAGGAAGGCCTCCATCGACGATGCTGCCGGATATATGCGCAGAACTCATTTTCTTAAATACAACGCCACCCCGCCAAGTCAAGTACTGATCGACGGCTTCAATCTTCACCGGCCGAGCAACCGTCGTCGGTCCGGCTGTCACAACCAGTGCGATCGCGGGTGAAAAGGCCAGCCATCCTATAAGAATCAATAGGGCCGCCGATCTTGCAGATACGAGAGCTGCACGAACAGAGAACATGGCCATAGAAAATCTCACTTCGGGGATGCTCGAAGAGGATTTAAAGTTATCCCTTTGAGGATAACAAGCTAGACAAAGGGGGCTAGACAAAGGGCTCAGAGTCTGAAGCATCCTCACAATTCCCGGCGCCAGCCATCCACTCGTTGAGCTGCTGGAAGCGTGTCCGCAGCGGTTGCAGCTTGTTGACCGCGAATACTTGAGCGACCGGAATCACTGAGCCGAAACCGGTCGTACCCGTTGACGCCAGGCCGAGCAGCTGCGGCGGCACGCGATGCGCGGCCTCAACTTTTCCTCGAGGATGGTGAGGGCGTGGATGGATGGTCGCCACGCCAACTGTGCGAACGGTTACTACGCGTACCCAATGCCTCATGGCATGTTCTGGGATGCGTCCGACGTCCACGCCGGATCGATCCACCAGGTGCGATCAGGAACTGCTGATGATCCCGATCGTTGGGATAGCCATCGCATGCCAGGGCGGGCGAATGACATTCGATTCGTTGAGGAACTTGTTGCTGAAGAATCATCTCTGCGGCACGGTCCATCCAGCACGATGCCGCTGATATCGCGGGCGGGAATAAGACTTCGGAC